>Ga0163159_1001842_pt1 | contig 18943 bp, 15 predicted proteins | sample BioMet9_FD_108702 | JGI IMG/M metagenome (GOLD analysis project Ga0163159, IMG submission 108702) | Microbial communities from bioreactor (seeded with sewage sludge) at Lawrence Berkeley National Lab, California, USA - Biofuel... | ecosystem: Engineered > Bioreactor > Anaerobic > Unclassified ... | reverse complement strand
GGAATGCCGTCCTCCATGGAGTCCTCGATGATCTCGCGGTAGTATTCGGCGGTCTCCTCCGCCGAATCGGCCGGAAAACCGGACAGTTCTTTCTTTAGCTGCCGGAGAAACTCTTCTTTTTTCATGTTGTACCCTCTCTCATGATGAAATCGCAGATCGCCTGGATTTCCTTCCAGTCCTGCGAAAAGTCCTCGATCCGTCTGAGACCGGCGGGGGTGATGTGATAGTACTTCCGCAGCCTGCCATTATGCTCCACGGAGTGGACCGTGAGCAGCTCCGCGCCCTCCAGGCGCTTGAGGATCGGGTACAGGGTGGATTCCGAGATTTCAACATACGGCTTCATGTCCTTGATGATCTGATAGCCGTAGGAATCCTCGTTTCGGATAGCCGCGAGCACGCACACGTCCAGCAGTCCGCGCTTGATTTGAATGTCCATAACATGCCTCCCAACACGATATACTATATAACACATAGTATTACACTGTCAAGTGTATGACAAGATTTTTTTCAAACCGCCGATTCCTCAGCGCAAAGCTTGTCATTGCCGTGAAAATGGTGTAGAGTAGGAAAACACGGGCGAGGCGCCATGCCTGCCCGTGCCGCCGGGAGAAAAGAGTTGCGGTAAAAAAACCCGTATGCTATAATCAAAAATTAGGAAACCCTGGCGGATATCCGAACAGAGGCATGCAAATGCCTCTTTTTTGCAGGAGGGATTCTGTGTCATTTTTTTTCAGCAGCCCCGGCCGGGCTGTAAAAAGAGTCATGAAAAGTCTGCGCCCCGCGCAGATCATCGTGCTGGCTTTCCTCGCCATCGTGCTTCTGGGGGGTGCTCTGCTGACGCTCCCGGCAGCTTCGCAGTCCGGGCAGCCGACGTCCTTCCTGACAGGACTCTTTACGGCCACCTCCGCCACCTGCGTGACGGGCCTTGTCCTCGTGGACAGCGGCACTTACTGGAGCGGCTTCGGCCAGACGGTCATTCTGCTCCTCATCCAGCTGGGCGGCCTCGGATTCATGACGGTGGCCTCCATCTTTTATCTCGCACTGAATAAAAAAATCGGTCTGCGCGAGAGAATGGTCATGGCACAGGCGTTCAGCCTGAACAGTATGAGCGGCATCGTCGGGATGGTCAAAAACGTCATTCGCGGCACGCTCGCGGTCGAGGGCGTCGGAGCGCTCATCCTGATGCTCCGCTTCCTTCCGCAGTACGGCCTCCCGCGCGCGCTGTGGTTCGGTGTGTTTCACTCCGTCTCCGCGTTCTGCAACGCGGGCTTCGATATACTGGGCGATCTGAAGTCGGGCGGCAGTCTCTGCGGCTACGTCGGCGATCCCGTCATCAACCTTACCATTATGGCGCTCATCGTGACGGGCGGTCTGGGCTTCTTCGCCTGGGGCGACATCCGGAAGAACAGGCACTTTTCCAAATTTTCCGTCTATACCAAGATGGCGGTGACCATTACCGCAATCCTGATTTTCGGCGGCGCGCTGCTCATCGCCGTGCTGGAATGGAACAACCCCCGCACGATCGGCACCCTGCCGGCCGGGCAGAAGATCCTCGCAAGCTTTTTCCAGTCGGTCACGACGAGAACCGCCGGTTTCGCGTCCATCTCCCAGGACGGATTGACCGATTCGTCCAAGGTCATATCGGATATTCTCATGTTCATCGGCGGCTCCAGCGGCTCGACCGCCGGCGGCGCCAAAACCGTCACCATCGGTGTGCTGCTCCTGGCGGCACTCGGAACCGCGCGCGGCCGCTCCCGCATCACGGCGTTCAAGCGCACGATCTCGCGCGAGCAGATTGAAAACGCCTCGTCGCTCGTGCTGCTGCTGTTCGTACTGGCGGTCGGCGGCGGACTCTATCTCTCCACGGCAAACGGCTGCAGCTTTATGAACGCCATTTTTGAAACCATCTCCGCGCTGGCGACGGTCGGCCTTTCCACCGGCATCACGCCCACGCTCGGCGCGGCATCCAAACTGATTCTGATTTGCTATATGTTCTTCGGCCGTGTCGGGATTATGACCATCAGCGTCGGCTTTATGATGAGCAGCCGCGTGGAGGAACGCATCCGCTACGCAGACACCAAGCTGATGATCGGCTGAGAAGGGGATTGTTATGAAAAAAACCTATGTTGTCATTGGCCTTGGAAAATTCGGCTCCACGGTGGCCAGCAAGCTTTATGAACTCGGCAATGAAGTTCTGGCGATCGATACCTCGGAGGAAAATGTGCAGCGCATTGAAAACCACGTGACCTATGCGGTCGTGGGTGACGCGCGCGACGAGGAGGTGCTGCGCTCGCTCGGCGTGCGCAACTACGACTGTGCGGTGCTGGCCATCGGCACGGATCTGGCCACCAGTGTGATCGTGACGCTCAACCTGAAGGAGCTCGGCGTGCCCCAGATCCTCTGCAAGGCGACCGACGAGGTGCAGAAACGCGCGCTCGAGAAGGTGGGCGCCGACCGTGTGGTGATTCCCGAGCGGGAAATGGGCATCAAGCTGGCGCAGGGGCTCAGTTCCTCGAGCATTCTCGACTACATCGAGCTCTCGAACGACTGCGGCATCGTGGAGATCCCCGTTCCCGAGATCTGGATGGGCAAGACCATCAGGGAGCTCAATATCCGCGCAAAATACGGCGTCAACGTGATTGCGGTGCGCCATGACGGCGAGATCAGCGTTGCGCCCGGCGGCGAGTATAAGATGGCGGAAGAGAACGTGCTGGTTGTGCTCGGTAAAAACGACCAGCTTTCCAAGCTGAAGAAATGAAAGAAGAGCTCATCACAAGCGCGCACAACGCGTTTCTGGTGCATCTGCGCAAGCTGCTCTCGTCCCGGAGCTACCGGGAGAAGAGCGGCCAGTTCGCAGCCGACGGCACCAAGCTCTTGCAGGAGGCGGCCCGATGGTATCCTGGTCTGCGCGCCGTCGTGGCACGCGAGGGACTTGGACTCGGCACGCTGCCGGAACAGGTGCGCGTCATACGGGTGCCGGAGAGCCTCATGCAGAGTCTCTCGCAGATGGAGGCGCCGCAGGGCGTGATCTTCGTCTGCGACATGCCGGACGGCGGGAAGGCGGACGTGCAGCCGGGCAGTATTCTCCTCGACGGAATCCAGGACCCCGGAAATCTCGGGACGATCCTGCGGACAGCCGATGCGCTGGAGGTTCCCGCCGTATTGCTGGACGGGTGCGCCGACCCTTGGAACCCCAAGACGGTGCGCGCCTCGATGGGCGCTGTTTTCCGCACGCTCCCGGTGCAGATGACGAGGGAAGAGGCGGTCCGGAGCTGCCGGTCGCAGAAAATCCGTCTCCTTGCCGCCGCGATGAGCGAGGACGCCTTCGATCTGCGCGGGGCGCCGCTCTCCGGCGCGGCGATCATCGTCGGCAGCGAAGGGCAGGGCGTCTGTCCGGAACTGTTGGCGGCCGCAGACGGAAAAGTCATCATTCCCATGAATCCCCACTGTGAATCCCTGAACGCCGCTGCCGCGGCGGCCATCCTGATGTGGCAGATGAAGAGATAGAAAGAGGAGTGGGCAGTGCTCAAGTATTGGCTGTGGCTGACGACAAGGAGGCGCCTCGGCAACCGGGGCGTTCTGGCGGTTCTGCGCCATTTCGCGTCCCCTGAGGAGGCGTATTTTGCTTCGGAGGAAAACCTTCGGAATATCGAGGGCCTGCCCGATCCGTCCGGTCTTCTGGACAAGGATCTGACGCAGGCGGAACAGATACTCGGCAGCTGCTATCAGCTGGGCATCCGCATCCTGACGGTTCAGGACGCGTCCTACCCGGAACGACTGAGAAACATCGACAATCCGCCGGCTCTTCTGTATTGCAGGGGAACGATTCCGGCCTTCGATACGGAGCCGGTGATCGGGATTGTCGGCACACGGCACGCCTCGGCCTACGGCCTTGTGCAGGCCAAGCAGCTGGGCTACCAGATCGGCCGGATGGGCGGCATCGTGGTTTCGGGCGCGGCGGGCGGCATCGACGCGCTTGCCATGAAAGGCGCGCTGACGGCGGGGCGGCCCGTGGTCGGCGTATTGGGCGGGGGAATCGATGTGGTCTATCCCGCGGAAAACCGGAGCCTTTATGAGGACACCGCACAGTATGGCTGCCTGATGAGCGAATATCCGCCGGGAACCGCGCCGCTGGGAGAGCACTTCCCCGTGCGGAACCGCATCATCAGCGGACTCAGTCTCGGCGTCGTCGTGGTGGAGGCGCCGCGCAGGAGCGGCTCGTTGATTACAGCGCAGTTTGCGCTGGAACAGGGCCGGGATGTGTTTACGATTCCGGCCAATCTCGGCGTGGATAGCTGCGCGGGCAACATCCAGCTTCTGAAGGACGGCGCCCTGCTTGTGGAGGACGGATGGGATGTCATGAAGGAGTATGTGGCCCGGTACCCGGAGCTCGCCAGGCGTGAGCCAACGCGGTTCCCTATGACGCTGAGCACGGATGATCAGGCGGATTCCGGGAAAATTTCCCGGGAAAAAGTGGATGAATCTGCACAAACGCCGGAAAATGACGACAAAAAAGACGTTGACAAGCCGGAAACGAGGGCTTATATTGACGTACAAGAGATTTTAAATACTCTCTCGCCCGATGAACGGGCCATCGTGCTGCTTTTGCAGGACAAGCCCATGCAGCTCGACGATGTGATCGACGCCTGTCAGCTGCCCGCCGGCCGCGTGCTCGCGTCCGTCACGCTGCTGGAAATGAAGGGCTATGTCAAACGACTGCCTGGGAAGCGTTTTTCCCTGGCGGAAAAAGAAGGATAGGGAGGCAGTTCATGCCGAAAGCGAAAACCAGTCTCGTGATCGTGGAATCTCCCTCGAAAGCGAAAACCATCGGAAAATACCTGGGTCCGGATTATCTGGTCAAGGCCAGCATGGGACATCTGCGCGATCTGCCGAAGAGCACGATGGGCGTGGATATCGAGCATGGCTTTGAGCCGGAGTATGAGCCGCTCAAGGGCAAGGAGGACATCATCGAGGAGCTTCGGAAAGCCGCCGACAAAAGCAGCAGCGTCTTTCTCGCGACCGACCCGGACCGCGAGGGAGAGGCAATTTCCTGGCACCTCAAATATCTGCTGAACATCCCGGACGATAAGACGCAGCGCGTGACCTTCAATGAGATCACGAAGGATGTCGTGCAGAAGTCGATCCGTCAGCCGAGGGCGATCGACCAGGATCTCGTGGACGCACAGCAGGCGCGCCGCGTGCTCGACCGGATCGTCGGCTATCAGCTCAGCCCGCTTCTGTGGAAGAAGGTGCGCAAGGGCCTGTCGGCCGGCCGCGTGCAGTCGGTCGCCACGCGCCTGGTCGTGGACCGTGAAAACGAGATCCGCGCGTTCGTGCCCCAGGAATACTGGTCGCTCGACGTGCGGCTTGAACGTGTGGGCAGACCCGGCGGCTTTACCGCGCACTATTACGGCGATCCCAAAAAGAAGGATCTCACCTGCGAGCAGGATGTGCAGAAGGTCCTGAGCGAGATCGACGGCCGGCCGTTCAGCGTCCAGAGCGTCAAGAAATCGGATAAGAAAAAAAATCCGGCGCCGCCCTTCATCACCTCCACGCTCCAGCAGGAGGCCTCGCGCAAGCTCAACATGACGCCCAAGCGCACCATGATGATCGCACAGCAGCTTTACGAAGGCGTGGAGCTGACGGGCGAGGGCTCGGTCGGTCTTATCACCTATATGAGAACGGACTCTCTGCGCATCTCCGAGGAGGCGCTCGCCGCCGCCGGAGAGGTCATCGTGAGCCGCTACGGCAAGAGCTATTACGGCGGCGCGCCCCGGCGCTACAAGCCGAAGTCGACCGCGCAGGACGCGCACGAGGCCATTCGGCCCAGCAACATCTCCCTCTACCCGGAGCTGGTCGAAAAGGATCTGACCAAGGAGCAGTTCCGGCTTTACAAGCTCATCTGGAGCCGCTTCATTGCCTCCCAGATGGAGAACGCCGTCTACGACGTGACGGCCATCGAGGCCGCCTGCCAAAACCATATCTTCCGCGCGACGCATCAGAGCCTGCGCTTCGCGGGCTTCACGGCCATCTATGAGGAGGGCCGCGACGACGAGCAGGATGAGATCGAGTCCCCGCTGCCGGATCTTGAGACGGGGGAACCTCTGACACTCGCCGGAACTGACCGCCAGCAGCACTTCACCCAGCCGCCCGCGCGCTACACCGAGGCAACGCTCGTGCGCGCGATGGAGGAAAAGGGCGTGGGCAGACCGTCCACCTACGCGACCATCGTCTCGACCATCCAGGACCGCGAATATGTCGTGAAGACGGACAAGCGCCTGGCGCCGACCCCGCTGGGCGAGGTCGTGAACGGTCTCATGATGGATCGTTTCCCGAATATCATCAACGTGGAATTCACAGCCGGCATGGAAAAGCAGCTCGACCAGGTCGAAGAGGGAAGGCGCAACTGGAAAACCGTGCTCTCCGACTTCTACGGCGGCTTCCATCAGGAGATGCTGGACGCCGAGGAGGCGCTCAAGGATACCCGGCTCAAGGTGCCGGACGAGGTGACGGACGAGATCTGCGAGCTCTGCGGACGGCACATGGTCGTCAAGACCGGCCGTTTCGGCAAGTTCCTGGCCTGCCCGGGCTATCCGGAGTGCAAAAACACCAAGCCGATCGTCGAGCGCATGCCGGGCCGCTGCCCGAAGTGCGGCAGCACGATCCTCAAGCGCAAATCCAAGCGCGGCTATGCGTATTACGCCTGTGAGCGCGGCGCGGAGTGCGGCTTTATGACATGGGATGTGCCCACCGCGAACGACTGTCCGGTCTGCGGGCAGACTATGTTCAAAAAATCCGGCCGCGGTCAGATGAAGCCCTTCTGCATCAACCCCGAATGTTCGAATTTCCTGCCGGAGGACAAGCGCGGCTATCGCCGCAAGCCTGCCGCCGAAAACGCGGAGGTGGGGAAGCCCGCTGAGCCCGCCGGAGAGCCTGAGGATAAAAAACCCGCCGCCAAGAAGAGCGCGGCGAAAAAGACGGCTGAAAAGAGGCCTGCGGCCAAAAAACCGGCCGTAAAAAAGACAGCTGCCAAAAAACCAGCCGCCAAGAAGCCTGCGGCCAGAAAATCGGCCGCGAAGAAGCCGGCGGCCAGAAAGACCGCCGCGAAAAAGGAAGCAGAATGACACAGGAAGTAACCGTCGTCGGCGCGGGTCTCGCCGGAAGCGAAGCCGCCTGGCAGCTTGCCAGGCGGGGCGTACCGGTGCGCCTCGTCGAGATGAAGCCGCAGAAATATACGCCAGCGCATCACAGTCCGGATTTTGCCGAGCTGGTGTGTTCCAATTCCCTGCGGGGAGACCGGCTTGAGAACGCGGTCGGCCTTTTGAAGGAAGAACTGCGGCGGCTCGGCAGCCTCATCCTCGAGTGCGCCGAGGCCAACCGCGTGGACGCCGGCGGCGCGCTGGCGGTCGACCGGTACGGCTTTTCCGGGATGGTGACCGAGAAAATCCGTGCCAACCCGCTCATCACGGTCGAGTCCCGCGAGGTGACGGAGGTCCCGGAGGCTCCTGTCATCATTGCAACCGGTCCTCTCACCTCCGACGCGCTCAGCGAGGCTATCCAGCGGTACTTCGGTGGTCAGGACTACATGAGCTTTTTCGACGCGGCCGCGCCGCTTGTAAGCTTTGAGTCCATCGACATGGACAAGGCCTGGTTTGCCTCCCGCTACGACCGCGGAAATGCAGATTATGTAAACTGCTCGATGGACCAGGAGGAATACGCCGCCTTGGTGCAGGCGCTTGCGACGGCCGAGGCCGCCGAGGTGCACGGCTTCGAGGACAGCAAGGTGTTCGAGGGCTGCATGCCCGTGGAGGTCATGGCGCGCCGCGGCTTTGACACGCTGCGCTACGGGCCCCTGAAGCCTGTCGGGCTGAAGGACCCCAGGACGGGGAAGGAACCGTACGCTGTCGTGCAGCTGCGAAAGGACAACGCGGCGGGCTCCATCTATAATATCGTGGGTTTCCAGACGCATCTCAAATTCCCGGAGCAGAAACGCGTGTTTTCAATGATTCCGGCGCTGCACGATGCGGAATTTGTGCGCTACGGCGTCATGCACCGCAATACGTTCCTCTGCAGCCCGAAGCTGCTCGACCGTTGCTATGCGGATCGGCGCAATCCGCTTGTCGCCTTTGCCGGACAGATGACCGGCGTCGAGGGCTATGTGGAGTCGACAGCCTCCGGCTATCTGGCCGCCGTATGCATGGCTGCGCGGCTTGCCGGAAAAACGCCGCCCGACTTCCCGCAGGAGACTGCGATCGGCGCGCTGGCTGCCTATGTTTCAGACGAGAGCGTGACCAATTTCCAGCCGATGAACGTGAACTACGGCATCCTGCCGCCGCTCGATCATCGCGTCAGAGGCAAGGCCAACAAGAACCTGGAGCTGGCTGAGCGCGCCCTGTCCCGTCTGGCGGAGGTGGAAGGCGCGCTCCCGGCAGAATCAGAAAGATAAAGGAGGATTCCTCAATGCGTATCATCGTGGATGTCATGGGGGGAGACAACGCCCCGGATGAGATCGCACTTGGCGCGATTCAGGCCGCAAAAGAATACGGGGTCGACATGATCCTGGTCGGCCGTGGCGTTCAGATCCTGGAATGTCTGAAAAACCATGGAATTGACACGCTGCCGAAGGGTGTGGAGATCGCCAATGCCGACGACATCGTCGATATGCACGACGATCCGGCCACGGTGGTCAAAAAGAAAAAGGATTCCTCCATGATGGTCGGCCTGCAGATGCTGTCCAAGGGTGTCGGCGATGCGTTCGTGTCCGCCGGCTCGACCGGCGCGCTGCTTGCCGGCGCCACACTGCTCGTGAAGCGCGTCAGGGGCATCCGCCGCGCGGCACTCAGCCCGGTCGTTCCGACCAAAACGGGCGGCGCCATCCTGATCGACTGCGGCGCCACAGCCGAATGCACGCCGGAGTTTTTGCTTCAGTTTGCCTTTATGGGCTCCTATGCGGCCAAGCGGCTGCTGAAGTCCGAGAATCCGCGCGTGGCGCTGCTCAATATCGGCACGGAGGACAGCAAGGGCGGAGAGCTTCAAAAAGAGGCGTATGCACTTCTGAAAAAGGCCGGCGAAAGCGGGTATCTCAATTTCACCGGCAACATCGAGTCGCGCGACGTGCCGTTCGGCGGCGCGGATGTGGTCGTGGCCGACGGCTATGCGGGCAACATCCTGCTCAAGGCCATCGAGGGAACGGCTCTGTACATGACCTCGCTTATGAAGGAGGCTTTTTCGAGAACCGTCTTCACCAAGCTGGGCGCCCTGCTCTGTAAAAAGGGACTTCGGGAAATCAAAAAAAAGCTGGACTACAAGGAGATCGGCGGCACGCTGCTGCTGGGCATCACCAAACCGGTCGTGAAAGCGCACGGCTCGGCGGACGCCAGAGCCATGTGCAATGCGATCCATCAGGCAATCGAGGCGGTGAATGCCAATATCGCCTCGGATCTGCAGGAGAATATCGACAAAATGATCGTACCGAAGGAGCTCGAGCATGTTGAGTGAGCTGGAAACCGGCCTCGGCTATATTTTCACCGACAAGGGACTTTTGGAAAATGCGCTGACGCACAGCTCGTACGCCAACGAAAACCGCGAGCTTGGGCTGCCGGACAATGAACGCCTGGAATTTCTGGGCGATGCCATTCTCGGATTTGTGGTCGCGGAGTATCTCTACCGCCACTATCCGACCCGTCCGGAGGGCGAGCTGACACGCATCCGCGCCGATCTCGTCTGCGAGACGAACCTCGCCAAGGCAGCGGGCACCATCCGGCTGGGGGACTTTCTGCGGCTCGGCCACGGCGAGGAGCAGGGCGGCGGCCGCAAACGCGACTCGATTGTGTCGGACGCCATGGAGTCGGTCATCGCGGCGTCCTACATGGACGGCGGGTTCAACGCGGCCAAGGAGATCATCGACCGGCTGATCCTGAGCGACATCCCGGCGGACAAGCCCCGCAACTACGATTACAAGACGGCTCTGCAGGAGCTCGTGCAGCGAAAAAAGGACCAGATACTGCACTATGAGCTGATCGGGGAGTCCGGACCTGACCATGACAAGCAGTTTATCGTCGAGGTTCTGCTGAACGGCGTCAAGGTCGGGCAGGGGACCGGCAGCAGTAAAAAACGCGCCGAGCAGGCCGCGGCCGAGGCTGCGATCGGAAGTCTGTTCCCGGATGAGGCATAGAGCCGCACAGAACAGAATCCCGCAGAGGCTGCGGACGCAGGACAGAATAAAACGGATTTTTGGGGCCGCGGTGTGGACGCGGCCCCAAATTCTTCCCACGGGGCGAACGTGCGGGCTGCCCGGCGGATACGGGCAGCGGGTACGAGTGCCGAAGTGCGGCTTTTCAGTGAAGAGCCAGCGGGTTTTGCCAGCAACATTTGTAGGACGCCGCAAAATGCGGCGTCCTACTTGCATTATGAGGGGAAAATTGCTACAATGAGACGATAGAATCATAATGGAGAGGTATAAGCGCGTGTATCTGAAATCTCTGGAGATCCAGGGCTTTAAGTCGTTTCCCGACAAGACGGTGCTTCAGTTTGGAAGCGATATTACCGCGATCGTCGGCCCGAATGGAAGCGGAAAATCGAATATTTCCGACGCGATCAGCTGGGTCATGGGCGAACAGAGCTCCAAAGCGCTGCGCGGCGCCAGAATGGAGGACGTGATCTTCGGGGGGACGCTCAAACGGGCGCCGGTCGGCTTTGCCGAAGCAACGCTGGTGCTGGACAATTCGGACGGTTCTCTTTCCATTGAAACACCGGAAGTTATGATCACCCGCCGGTATTACCGCTCGGGCGAAAGCGAATACTATATCAACCGGGAATCCGCGCGCCTGCGCGACATCAACGAGCTGCTCATGGATACCGGTCTCGGCCGCGAGGGCTACTCGAACATCGGCCAGGGCAAGGTCGACGAGATCCTCTCGGTCAAGAGCACCGACCGCCGCGAGGTCTTTGAAGAGGCCGCCGGCATCTCCAAATACCGCCACCGCAAGGAGGAGACGGAGCGCCGTCTCGAGGCGACCGAGGAAAACCTGCTGCGCATCGGCGATAAGATCTCCGAGCTGGAGCTCCAGGTGGAGCCGCTGCGCGAACAGGCGGAAAAAGCCAGAAAATATCTCGTGCTGCGGGAGGAACTGTGCGGACTGGAGGTCACGGTCTGGCTAGATGCACTCGGCAAGGTCGGAGAGGCCGCCAAGAAGGCGGAACAGGACTATGCCTCCGCGGCATTCATTCTCGAGCAGGCGCACGACGAACTGAACCGGCTCTACACCAAATCCGAACAGCTGTCCCTTCAGCTGAACAGCCAAACGCTGGAGCTGGACCGCCGGCGCGACGAAATCTCCGCCATGGAGCAGGAGCGCCAGAAGCGCGAGACCGAGCTGTCCGTGCTGGAGGCCGGGATTGCCAACAAACATCAGAATATAGAACGGGTTCGCCGCGAGCTCGACGAACAGAGCAGCCGCAGCGGCGGCGTGACCGATCAGATTGCGGCTCAGAAGAAGCGGATCGAGGAGCTGGACGCCAGTCTGCGGGAGCTTGCGGACAAGCTGCGGGAGTCCGGAAGCGAGGAAAAACAGCTCTCAGACAGGGCCGCAGAACTGGACAAAGCCCAGACAGCTGCCGCCGCCAGGCGGGCGCTGCTCCAGAACCAGCTTTCGGAAAAGAAAGCCGACATCGCCTCGCTCGGCGCCTCGATGGACGAGGTGCAGCAGCGCCGTTTGGACTTAAAGGTCGACCATGATGCCGCCGAAAACAGGCGCAATGAGGCGGAGGCGCAGAAAAAGGTCTGCGCGGAGCGCCTCGGCGCCGCGCAGGAGAACGTCGTGTCCGCCAAAAACACGATCGCGGGCTTCGAGCTGCGCCGCAAGGCGCGCGCGGAGAAGCGCGACAGCCTGCAAAGAGAGCTCAACAGCTGCAGTGTCGCGCTGGATACGCTGGTGTCGAAGCTGCGGATGCTGCGCGAAATGGAACAGGAATACGAGGGCTTTTCCAGGGCGGTCAAGCTTGTCATGCAGGAGTCGGAACGGGGCGGACTTGCCCGCGTCCACGGACCTGTGTCCAAGCTCATCGAGGTGGACGACGACTACACGACCGCCATCGAAACCGCGCTCGGCGCCGCCATGCAGAATATCGTCGTGGACTCGGAGGAGGACGGCAAGGCCGCCATCCAGATGCTCAAGCGGCGCGACGGAGGCCGCGCAACCTTCCTGCCGCTCTCGGCCATCCGGGGGAAAACCCTGCAGGAGAGCGGGCTGGACCGCCAGCCCGGCTACCTGGGTCTGGCGTCCGAGCTTGTCCGCACGGATGAAAAATACCGTCCGATCGTGGACAATCTGCTCGGAAGAATCGTCATTACCGAAAATCTCGATCAGGCCGTTTCCATGGCGCGAGCCTATCAGAACCGGTTCCGCATCGTCACGCTCGACGGCCAGGTCATGAACCCCGGCGGCAGCATGACGGGCGGCTCCGCCGCCAAGAGCTCGGGTGTACTCTCCCGGGCGAACGAGCTGCACAAGCTCGAGGGCCAGCGGCTGTCGCTCGAGGAACGGCACAAGAGCCTTCAGCAGCAGGTGAACGAGGCCGCAAGCAGCGCGGCCAAGGTCGAATTTGAGCTCACCGCCGTGCAGGGAGAGCTCCGCACCGCGGAGGACGAGGTCCTGCGCCGCACGGAGGAGGAAAAACAGACCGGGCTTCTGCTCGAGGCCATCCGTGCCAATCTGGCCGGCTATGATGCCGAGCTCAAACGCATCGACTCCCGCAGCGGCAGCGACGAGGGCCGCCTGGCGGCCCTGCGGAAAGATGCCGCAGCGTTCGAGGAACAGCTGTCCGCACTGGACAGCCAGGACAGGGAACTTACGGAAAAGCTGTCGGCACTGGCAGAGGAGCGCGGGCAGTTCCAGACAAGAACGGGTGCGTGGAAGCTGGACATGGCGGCGCGCGAGGCCGAAAAATCCACGGCCGAGCAGAGCGTCCGGCAGCTGCAGACGCTCAGCGAGGCCATGCAGGGCGACCGCGAGCAGAAACAGCAGCTGATCGCGGAATACGAGCAGGAGATCCGGGAGCTCGAGCAGCAGACGGCCGACAAATCCGAGGAAAACCGCGCGCTCGACGAAAAGACCGCGCAGAAGCGCGAGGAACTCAAAACTGCCGTGACGGCGCGGACCGAGCTCGAGGGTCTGCGCAACAGAACCGAAAAGGAAGCGCAGGAGAAGAACAAAAACATCCTGCTGCTTGAGCGCGAAACCGCGCGTCTCGAGCAAAAGAAAGCCACCGGGGAGCTCGAGGAGAAGCAGCTCATCGACAAGCTGTGGGACAGCTATGAGCTCACGCCCTCGACCGCCGAGGAAAAAAAGGTGGAGATCGAGAGCCTGACCGCGGCCAACAAGCGCATTGCGGAGGTGCGGCGGAAAATCTCGGCGCTGGGCTCGCCCAACCTGGGCGCGATCGACGAGTTCGCGCGCGTGAACGAGCGGTATGAATATCTGACCGGCCAGCGCGACGACGTGCAGCACTCCAAAAAGGAGCTGCAGTCGATCGTCGAGAGCATCACGCAGGAGATGACCGGCATTTTCGTCCGGGAATTCGGCAGAATCAACGAGTATTTTGCCTCCACGTTCATCGAGATGTTCGGCGGCGGCAAGGCGTCGCTCGAGCTGGAGGACGAAACCCAGCCGCTCGACTGCGGCATCGAGATCAAGGTGCAGCCGCCCGGCAAACAGCTCAAGACGATCACGCTGCTCTCCGGCGGCGAGAAGGCGTTCGTGGCGATTGCCCTCTACTTCGCCATCCTGAAGGTCCGGCCCACGCCGTTCTGCATGCTTGACGAGATCGACGCCGCGCTCGACGACCGGAATGTGGAGCGCTTCGCGAGCTATCTGCGCGGGCTATGCGGCAAGACGCAGTTTATCGTCATCACGCACCGCCGCGGCACCATGGAGGCGGCGGACGTGCTCTACGGCGTCACGATGCAGGAGCAGGGCATCTCCAAGATCCTGCGCATCAATCTGGGAGAAATGGAACAGCAGCTCGGTATCACGGGCTGACATCAAACGACAGGGGAAGCAGCATGGGCTTTTTTGAAAAACTCAAACAGGGACTGAGCAAGACCGCCAGTTCCATCAGCAGCGTATTTACCGTCTCGGAGATCGACGACGATTTCTTCGATGAGCTCGAGGAGAGCCTGATCCTGGCCGACCTCGGCGTCGAGACGACCGACAAGGCCGTCACCCGGCTGCGCGCGATTGTAAAGGAGCGGCATCTCAAAAGCACGCAGGACGCCAGAACGGCGCTGCGCGAGGTGCTCACCGACATGCTGAACGTCGGCGACACAGGGCTTGATCTCTCCACGACGCCGTCCGTCGTGCTGGTCATCGGTGTCAACGGCGTCGGCAAGACGACCACCATCGGCAAGATCGCGACGCAGCTCGGGCAGGAGGGGAAGAAGGTCCTGCTCTGCGCAGCCGACACCTTCCGCGCGGCGGCCGCCGATCAGCTGGAGATCTGGGCGAACCGCGCCCACGCGGACATCATCCGCCAGCACGAGGGCGCCGATCCCGCCTCCGTCGTCTACGACGCCATCGCGGCGGCGCGGGCCAGGGGCAGCGACGTCGTGATCTGCGACACGGCCGGCCGGCTCCACAACAAGGCCAACCTCATGAACGAGCTGGGCAAGATCTCCCGCATCCTTTCGCGCGAGCTGCCCGACGCAGCCAAGGAGGTTCTGCTCGTGCTCGACGGCACGACAGGTCAGAACGGACTCATCCAGGCCCGGGAATTCCAGCAGATCGCGGGCGTCACAGGCATCGTGCTCACCAAGCTCGACGGCACGGCCAAGGGCGGCATCGTGATCGCGGTGGCGGACAGCCTGCAGATCCCGGTCAAGTACATCGGCGTCGGAGAAAAGGCAGAGGACCTCATGCCCTTCCGCGCCAGCGATTTTGTGGAGGCGCTCGTCTGATGAAGCTGGTGCTCGCAAGCAAAAATCCGCATAAGCTGCAGGAACTGCGGACCATCCTCAGCCAGCTGGGGCTGGATGTGGTCCTGGAATCCGAGCTGGGACTGGACGTGGAGGTCGAGGAGACCGGCACCACGTTTGAAGAGAACTCTCTTCTCAAGGCGCAGGCGGTGCTCGCGGCCTCCGGCCTGCCCACCATCGCAGACGATTCCGGTCTCATGGTGGATGCCCTGAACGGCGCGCCCGGCGTCTACTCGGCGCGCTACGGCCACAGGAACTCCGACGCCGAGCGGATTGAATATCTGCTTGAAAACATGAAAGACGTGCCTGACGGAGAGCGCGGCGCCCGGTTCGTCTGCGTCATCACGGCGCTCTGGCCGGACGGCCGGACAATCGTCGCGAGAGGCGAATGCGCGGGTGAAATCCTGCGCGCACCGCGCGGCTTTGACGGCTTCGGCTATGACCCGGTCTTTTATCTGCCCGAATACGGCATGACCTATGCCGAGCTGTCGGGCGAACGGAAAAACGCCATCTCCCACCGCGGAAACGCGCTGCGGGAATTTTGCAGAAAGTATGAGGAATACCATGACTAGTAAAGAACGCGCCGATCTGCGCGCGCAGGCCAATACGCTCGACACGATCCTGATCGTGGGCAAGGGCGGCATCTCCGAGACCCTCGTGCAGGAGACGGAGAAGCTTCTCGATGTGCGCGAGCTCGTCAAGGGCCGCGTGCTGGAGAGCGCCATGCTGACAGCGCGCGAGGCCAGCGATGCGCTGTGCCGCGCGACCGGTGCCGAGGGCATTCAGGTGGTTGGCTCAAAATTTGTGATCTACCGCAAGTCCGACAAGCCGAAGGAAGAAAAAAAGCCGGCAGCAAAGCCGGCAAAGGTGAAGGTCAAAAAGATCAATCCCGTCAAGGCCGGCATCCACGCGAGAAAGATGAAGGCCAAGGAAGACCGCAAGAAGCGCGACCAGTATTTCCACGACGCTGCGGTCAAGGCGGCAATCGAAAAGAGAAAACAGGCGAACCGCTGACGAAAAAACGATAGGCAGGTGAGCGCGATGGCAAGAATCGGCATCTATGGCGGCAGCTTCAATCCACCGCACAGCGGGCATATTCTGGCTGCACAGCAATGCCTGGAGAAGCTGGGACTCGACCGGATTGTGTTTGTGCCCGCAGCCATTCCGCCGCATAAGGTGCTGGCGGACGGCTCACCCGACGCCGAGACGCGGCTGGAGCTGGTGCGCCTTGCGATCAGAGGAGTCCGCGGTCTGGAGGTCAGCGATCTCGAAATACACCGTCCCGGCGCAAGCTACACGGTCGACACGCTGCTGGAGTTCCGGGGACGCCACCCGCACGACGAATTATATCTGCTCATGGGCACCGACATGTTCCTCTCGTTCGGAGAGTGGCGGGAGCCGGAGAAGATCACGGAGGCAGCAAGACCCGTCTGCTTTTACCGGAGCGAAAAAACGGGAGAACTGCAGCAGCAGCTGAAAGATCAGGCTGAGATGCTGAAAAGGCAATTCGGATGCGAGCCGATCCTGCTGGACAACGATTATCTGGACGTCTCCTCGACGGAAATCCGGCGCCTGCTCTTTTTCGACTGTGCTGACAGCTGCCTGCCCGTGGCTGTGGCGGCGGAGATCCGCCGGAGAGGACTTTACGGTGTCGGCGAGGACTGCCGGAACCTGCCCTTTGACCGTCTGCGTGAGAAGAGCCTGTCCCTGCTCAAAAAATCCCGCGTCGCCCACGTCGAGGGCTGCTGTCAGACCGCCCAGGCGCTGGCCCAAAAATATGGCGCCGATGTCACGGATGCAGCCAGAGCGGGGATCCTGCACGACGTCACAAAAGCGCTCAATCATGAACAGCACCTTCGCATCTGTGACCGCTATTCTCTTCCGCTGACTGCGTTTGAGCGGGGACAGGTCAAGCTGCTCCATGCCAAGACCGGGGCGGCGGTTGCCCGCTATGTTTTTGGAGAAAACGAATCGGTCTGCAGTGCGATCAACTGGCATACCACCGGTAAAGCCGACATGACCACGCTGGAGAAAATCATTTATATCGCCGACTATATGGAGCCGAGCCGGGAATTTCCGGGCGTGGAAGCGCTGCGGGAAGCGGTCTGGCGCGATCTGGACGAGGCGGTACTCATGGGACTGGACATGACGCTCGCACTGCTTGAGCGCAAAAACCAGCCGAAGGCCCTGGAGTCCATCCAGGCGAGGGAATTCTTACTCGGCGAAAGGACCAAGACATGAAACTCTTTGGAAGCTCCAAACACGCGGCGTTTCACGGCCGCAAAAAGTCGAAAGCAGACGAGAATGCTCAGATAAAATCAGCGCCGGCGACACCGGCGGCAAGCGATCTTCCGGGAACGAGCCTGCCCGGCGGGGAAAAGACGGCGCCTGCGCCCGCCGGTGCGCATCTGGAAAAGAAAGCGCCCGGATTCCGCCTGTCCGGTGTCCAGCGCGGCCTTATTCTGCTTGTGCTCTCCCTGGCCGTTCTGTGCGGCACGGTCTACGGCATCTACAAGGCGATCGTACGGCCGGTTGAGATCAAACAGCCGTCCGTGGCAAAAGCTGCGACCAGCAGCGAGGAGACCGTCACGCCGCCGACAGTCGTGCGCAAGGTGACGAAGATCGACGAGGCCACCGGCAGCGAGGTGGAGGTCGACGTTGAGGAACCGGCGAGCCATCAGGCGGGGATTTACAACATTCTCATCTGCGGCACCGACGACGACGGCACTCGCACCGACACCATCATCATCGCGCATCTCAACACCAATACGCACGAGACAGCGCTAATGAGCATCCCGCGCGACACCGTCGTAACGAGCGGCGGCGGCAGCATCATGAAGATCAACTCCGTCTATGCCGGCGGCAAGGAGGAGGGCATGCAGCGGCTCGAGAAAAAACTCGGCTCCATGCTCGGCTTTGAGCTGGACGGCTACGTGCTCGTCAATCTCGACGCGTTCAAGGCGACGGTCGATCTGGTCGGCGGCGTGTATTTCGACGTGCCGCAGAACATGTACTACAACGATCCGAGCCAGAATCTCCATATCAATCTCGCCAAGGGCTACCAGCTGCTCGACGGGGAAAAGGCCATGGAGCTCGTGCGTTTCCGCAAGGGCTACGCCTCGCAGGACATCCAGCGGACCAAGGTGCAGCAGGACTTCTTAAAAGCGCTCGCCAAGCAGTGCGTCTCCATTGGCAGTCTCACGAAGATCAAGCAGTTTGCCGACATCTTCTACACCTACGTGCTGACCGACATGTCCGTCGGGAACATGGTCTATTTCGGACAGGAGCTGCTCAAATGCGACTTCGACGAGATGAAATCCTACACCGTCGAGGGCGAGGGCATGATGATCAACGGCGGCTCCTATTATCCGCTGTATGCGAGCAGCATTCTGAAGATCGTCAATGAGTCCTTCAACCCGTACGATGCGGACATCACCGCCTCCAACATCAATGTCATCACGCCGGATCTCGCTTCCGGCTATCGCCGCAGCTATTCTTCGTCGTCCGGATCCGGCTCCGCGGCGGCCACGCCGACGACCCCGACCACCCCGACGGATACCACGGGCACCGATAAAACGGGCACCGACACGACCGGCACCACGGACGGCACCACCGGAACGGACACGACCGGCGACACCACCGGGACCGACACGACCGGCGATACGACAGGGACCGGCGATACGACCGGCGGCACGGGAACGACGACCGACCCGTCCTCGGGTACAGGCACCACGACCCCCACAGAGCCGGTCGATCCGTCCGTCACGCCCGGCGATACCACCGGGACCGACACCACGGGTACCACAGGCACCCCGACAGAAGAAAACTGGCCGTAGAACGGCCGCAGCTCAATACGGAAAGGAAGTAAACATGCTGACTGCAAAAGAAATCGCCGCGGCGGCCGTCAGGGCGCTCGACAGCAAAAAGGGCCAGGATCTGAAGCTCATCGAAATCTCCGACGTCTCGTCGCTG
>Ga0163159_1001841_pt1 | contig 18953 bp, 12 predicted proteins | sample BioMet9_FD_108702 | JGI IMG/M metagenome (GOLD analysis project Ga0163159, IMG submission 108702) | Microbial communities from bioreactor (seeded with sewage sludge) at Lawrence Berkeley National Lab, California, USA - Biofuel... | ecosystem: Engineered > Bioreactor > Anaerobic > Unclassified ... | reverse complement strand
GGTATGAATTTTTATTCGTCCGTATGACTCCAACCTGGTATTGTTTGCCAAAAGTATGTTGAAACAACATCCAGCTTCGCCTGGCATGGCAGCCAAACGAATAAAGATTGATGGTACGGTATGGGATTTTTAAAGAGTCGATATAATGCTTTACCGCAATAGCTCCGGCATGGGTGCGGTCGCGTTGCTCGTATGGTGCAGGTGCGGCAGCCACTTTTGTACTATCCAATCCCAATTTTAGTAACGTAACACGCCCGGCATCGGCGGTTGACCCAAAGCGGCTGTAATAAAAACCAAAATCCACCGGATTGCCCGATACAATAATCATCTTGTAGTGTCCATGACGATATTCTTTCAGTACATCTTTCATGGCATAATCGGGCAGATAGCCTTCTACGATTAAAATATCGGCTTTTACCGGAGCATTTTTTGACAAAAAAGGATGTATCGTTTTAATAAATAAAATAAAGAAAAATATCAGTATAAAAAACAGAAGGCCTCTTCCGTAAATGGTAAGCCCCCAGTGCAAACGACGATTTGCCAATTGTATCTTTTTCATCCGAAACGTTAAAAAAAACAAACCTACAAAATATTTCTGAAACCGTTGCAAAAGTCAGGTTTTATTCATTTTCCCGGCTTTAAAAATGCCGTATGATGAAATAATTTACTGTCAAACAAATTGAAGCCTGAAAAAAGTTTTACTCAGGATTTGCTGAAAAACTTCTTTAAACCACGCAGTGGTTAAATATGATTAGCCCCGAATGCAATTCGGGGTAAAAAGTTCTGCGAACCAAGAACCCCGGCAGGGGTTCAATATGGCTATCATTGAACCCTTTCCGGGTTCCTGACAATAAAATTGACTCATACCCCGAATTGCATTCGGGGCTATTCAAATTAAATCCTTTCGGATTTTATAAATAACAAAGTATTCGGATAAAGTTTTACAAGTGCACAGATATTGTATAATGAATCCAGTTTTCCTTGTATTTCTTTAACAAAAAAAATTATTAATCCGATAAAAAACATAATATTATAGCTTTTTCAGCAAAACCTACTTATTTGTTTCCGGTATTCGCAATTTCCCGGTGGAATTTTTATCTCCACCACGAAAGAATCCATCTTTTCAATGGAATAATCCACCAAAATGGTGAGTGAATCCACCAAAACAGTGAATTGATCCACTGAAACGGTGAGTTAATCCACTAAAACGGTGGGCGAATCCACCAAAATGGTGAAAATTCCACCGAAACGGTGGGTCGATCCACTAAAACGGTGAGTTAATCCACCAAAACGGTGAGTTGATCCACTAAAACGGTGAAAATTTCACTGAAATGGTGCGTTAACCCACCGAAACGGTGGAATTTGAATATTGCATCTCCCACTTTCAATCTGTGTTGGAACAAAAATGCGAAAAGGTTTCCATCACTTTGTCCACGTATGATTTGGATACAGGAATATCAATAAGTTCGGGAGCATCCAGTTCGAGGAGTAAACCGTCCTTTTCCTTGCGCAGAAGTTTGGCTTTTTCAAAATTGATGATGTAGGAACGATGGCAGCGAATAATTACCGGATTCCCCTTAAAAAGCTCTTCCATCGTTTTTAAGGTGTTACGCAACAGAAAATGTAATACTTTTCCTTTATTCAGATAATAAATGGAGACGTAGTTATCTGCCGATTCAAGGTAAAGCAGATCGTTGGATTTTAATGAGAAGCGCAGTATGCCTTTTTCATCATGAAAAGGAATCATGTTTTTGGAAGTGTCGGGAGTGCTTTGTTCGTGAGTCAGGTCATCAATTTTTTGTTTCTTTTCCTTCCACGAGAAATAAAGCCAGCTTGCCGAATAAGGGAGCAACAGAATGAGAGCCGTATTTTGAACAGTTATTTTAAAGCATTCGGGCAACGAGCGCGGATCGTTCAAAAAGATATTTTCGAACAACACATAAAAAAGAGCCATTGACAACACTTCAGCAAAAACCCAGACCAGATAATGCCAAAGCTGCAACTGAACCTTATGCGATAAATGATACATGATGATGCGGCTTACCACCACTACCAGCACTCCGGTTAACGTTACCAGGCTTGAATATACCAGCAGTTGCCACTTGGTAACTTTATACCACGACTGCAAATCGAAAGGCGCATACATATTAATAAACAACAAGGCAAAGGCGGCTGTAAATATAATTAGCCGAACGATATTGCTTTTGGCAAGAAGGTATGCGGGTACAGGCTGATGGATATCGAACATAACTTACCTTGTTTTCTGATGGACAAAAATACATTTTTTATCCCAAACCACCTACTTTTTATGGTAACGCTATACTTTCGTCCGGATGGTTTTTATCCCGCCATTTCCTTTTTCGTCCCATTATTTTCCTTTTCGTCCCATCACTTCCAGTGATATCCCTTTTAGTTGTGAGGATGAAATGGCTGTATTTTCTTTGCATTTTAAAATTCAGTTATCAATGCTTTTCACAGAAATGTACACCGGATTGAAATCGCTTTTCAACCTCGAAAGAAACAGGATAGACATCCCTTTTTCGGATATCAGCATCCGGATGCAGGAATTTTCCTCTTCTGATGATTTTGCATCTTCGGATAGCAAAGCGGCTATTCCCGTTTATTATCCTTCGCCCGACAACGAGGTGAGCGAAAACTGCCGTTTCACCTACCCGGTGTTCGTAAAGGGAAATTTGGGAAAATATAATAATCCCATACTTTTGCTGCACGGATTGAACGAACGAAGCTGGTTCAAATATCTTCCCTGGGCTTATTACCTTGCCGAACACACCGGCAGGCCGGTCATTCTTTTTCCGATAGCTTTTCATATCAACCGCTCGCCGCTCGACTGGGCTAATCCAAGGGCAATGCTTCCCCTGCTTAACTTTCGCAAAAAGGGCCTGCCAACAGCTGATTCCTCCTCTTTTGTAAATGTTGCGTTAAGCGAAAGACTTTCGGACGATCCCCTGCGATTCTTTACTTCCGGCAGACAGAGCGCTTACGACATTGTGCGGTTGGTCCGGCAGATACATGATGGCGAACATCCTTTATTTGAAAAGGGTAGCCAAACCGACATCTTTGCCTATTCCATCGGGGCTTTCCTTTCCGAAATCATTATGCTGGCAAATCCTGAAGGGTTATTTTCCGAAACAAGACTGTTTATGTTCTGCGGAGGTTCGGTTTTCAGCGCCATGAATGGTGTTTCCAAACTTATTATGGATAAAAAAGCTTTCGATGGTATCTATAAGTTTTATATGCACGATATTGACCAGGAAATAGGACACAAAGGACTTTTATCTGATTATTTAAAATCTAATTCCTTAGGTTATAGCTTTCATTCTATGATAGATTTTAAAAATCACCAGAGTTTCCGGGATCAACGTTTCCGGGAAATGCGTAAACGGATATCAACCATCACGCTTAAAAATGATAAAGTGATTCCCGCTAAGGATACTTTTTATACTCTTGACGGAAATGCCGAAATGTTTGATTTTCCTTATGAATATACCCACGAAACGCCCTTTCCTGTTACCAACCAGACGCTGATTCCGTTAGTTGACAAAGCATTTGAAAGTGTTTTCAGCCGGGCGGCAAAATTTCTCTGCTGACAGAATTTTCCTTGCGGAAGTTTATTGTGGCGGAGGTCCGTTTCCATCCATTGGAGGAGGTGGTGGTGGAGAGGATCCATCCATTTTTCCGCGAGGAAGCCCTTCCCTCAGGTCGGGTCTGTCGCCGTGATGGTCGCGACGCATTTCAGGAACGGCTCCTTTGCTGAAGCTAAAGGTAAACGTAAGCATAAAATATTGTTTCAGCGTATTGACTTTGGAATCCTGAATATACGTTTCGGAATAGGTACGGCTTACGTTGGTGTTCTGATCTAGTATGTCGTAAACGCTAAGCCTGAGTTCCCCTTTCTGATTTTTCAAAAACTTCTTTCCTATGCCCGCATTCCAAAGCACATAATTGGTATTATATCCGCCGGATAGTCCATTGTAGAATTGTCCGGTAACATCATTCTGAACAAAGAATCCATTCCAGATAATCCAGTTGAAACGGCAACCTGCCGATTGGTTCCAGTAATGGCTGTTGTTTTGCGTTTGCAGCGAGTTGAACCCTTCGTAATAATTTGCATTGTACGAAAGTGTAAAATCGACATTCTGACTGATGTTGCTGCTAAGGGTCAATCCGCCATTATAATTATAGGCGTTCGAAATATTGGATTTCCCGTTGATGATACCCGGCGATTGTGTATACGTAAAACCTCCGGTTATATTCAGGCTGCTTTTAATAAAGTTGATGGGAAACCCATAGGTCATCATCGAACGGAGATTCCATGAATGATCCAGGTTTACGGGGCGTGTAAGCTGGGCTCCTTTTTGAAGGGCTATATTCCCGATCAGTGTATCGTGAGTGGCAATGTAGGTTGCATCGCTTATGTTGTTCTGCTTGTATCCGGCATAAAGAAACAGGAAATAATTCCTTGATTTCTGCATGTTGGCAAAGGAATAATTGGCCATAAGTGTATGACTGTATTCCTGCTTCAATTCAGGATTACCCGTGGTAAGCAACAACAGGTTGCTGTTATCCACCACATCCTGCAGTTGCGACACCGAAGGTATATTGGTAGACGTGCGGTACATTATCCGTAAATTATTCTTCTGCGAAAACTTATAATTAAAAATCAACGAGGGAAGAATATTATCAAACGTTTTGTTAACCGTGGAATGTAGCGGAAAAACCTGTTTACCGTCCAGCTCTGTTTCCTGAAAACCGATGTTGGTAATAAGGTTGTATTTATCGCCTTTCAGCCGGTAGCCTATTCCTCCGCGATGGGTAAGATAATTGTTTTGATAGTTGTTGGTTAGCATAGTATCCAGCACTTCGGTCCCTGCCAGGGAGTCGATGGAGTAGGTTTTCTTATTTGTGTTATTGGTGTTGTAGGAGATATTATAGTTAAGCTGTATCAGCCCGTTTTTCAGGAAAGGTTCGGTATAGACAAGGTTGGATGAAACGGTGCTTCCGTCGTTGTTCGAGCTGGAGCGTTGATGAATGATGGTATTTCCCGAGCCGGTGATCGTGCTTCCGTTCTGAGTGGTTTTAGGATCCTTTGCATTGCCCGAAGCGCTGAGACCAATGGAAAAAGTACGTCCTTTTTTCCCGAATTTATGACGGTACATCAGGTCGCTGCCATAATTATATCCAAAAGATTTAGTGGTAGTAACCGTGTTCGACTGGTTTAGGATTTCGCCTCCGGTTAAGGTATTTGAACCGGAAAGGATGTTGGATGAACTGTTATCCTGCAGGTTCAGTCGCGGCATAAACATGATGGTATTGGATGAATCAATGGTATATTCTATCCGCATATCGAAACGGTGGTTGGAATTATTGTTGTGATACTTACTGTTTTCGGTATAATACTGGCTGGAATCGGCCGAAAGCAGGTATTGCCGGTTCAAAAGCTGGTTGGTATTGTTTTTACTGCTATTGAAAAAGTAGCTGCCCGAAACATTTATCTTTTTTCCCCAGTTATCGCTGTAGTTGATGCCGATGGAATTATTGGAAGTGATACCATTCTGTTGTCCGATGAAGCTGGGCATTCCGGCACCTCCTCTTGAGTTCCGGCCACCCATTCCTATCTGCGGGGGACCGTTCATGGCTCCGAGAAAATCCTGGGTAGCAAAATTCTGTTGATTCACATTATTGCTCAGGCCAAGAATGGTTATCCGGCGGTCGCCATTGAACCAGTTATAATTTCCGCCAACATTATATTTGTCGTCGTAGCTGTGTCCGGCAAAGAATTTACCAAACATTCCGTTCCGGCGGTCTTTTTTGGTGATAAAGTTTAAGGCTTTCGACGATTGTCCGTCGTCGAAACCGGTAAGTTCGGCCTGATCGCTGAGCTTGTTAAATATCTGAACTTTATCAATGATGTCTGCCGGAAGGTTTTTCATGGCTACCGTAGGGTCGTCGCCGAAAAAGTTCCTCCCGTCCACATAAACTTTTTTAACCTCTTCGCCATGGGCTTTCACCGTTCCGTTTTCCACGGTAATGCCCGGCATTTTCTTCACCAGGTCTTCGGCCACGGCGTCGGGGTTGGTTTTAAAAGCATTGGCGTTTAGTTCGGTGGTATCGCCTTTTTGTTGTGCTGCCGGTATCTGGCCTGTAACTTCTATTCCTTTGATCGATTTTACCTGTTCGCTCATCAGCAACAAACCTATATTTTCTGTCCTGGTTTTGATGAGCACTGTCCGGCTAATTTCGTTATAGCCGATTAACGTCGCCTTCAATTCATAGCTTTTCTGCAACGTAAGCCCGGTAACCGTAAAGTTACCATTGTTATCGCTTACGGCAAAATGTTTATCTGTCTTGTCGGAAATATTAGTCAGCACGATATCCACTCCCGCCATGAGGTTGGTTGTCTTTTTATCGGCTATCTTACCTCCAAGCCGGGCGTTCTGCGCCTGAATAAAGCTGAACGGAAAAGTTGTTTGGATGAACAGGAGAAAAACGAAAAAGTAAATTTTTTTCAAGGGTATGGGTTTACTATTTATTACTCTTGGGACTACTCCGAAAAATCAAAATGTCGCCACCAAAACACTGAAAAACATCATTTCACTACTGATTAACTACTGATAATAACTTTTGATGTGTGTTGGTGTTTTAGTATTTGTGTGGCATTGCCGACTATTTTAATTTCCGGAGCGGCTCAATCTTTATATTTATTTAATGAAAAGTTGTTGTTTTGACACCATTTACTCCCGAAACTTGCTCAGGTTTTTAATTAGCTGACGATTTTTTTTAACCAAATCCATAATTAAGTAATTGGGCAAGTAAAATGTCGTGTATTAAAAAAGAATAGGACGCGGATTTCACGGAAAAAAACAGATAAACGCTGATCATAATACAAACAGATTTAACGCTGATTTTATTCATGCAGGCATGAATAATAAGAACGGATAGCCCAGAAAATCATTCGGACAAGTTGAAATTAAAATCCGTTTTTAATCTGTTATTTTCAGCAAAAATCCGTGTTCTGTTTTTAAGATTTTCAAATTTAATTATACGACAATTTATAGGTTCTATTACTTACCATTAGAGATTCGCTATAAAAACCGGGGAAATAATATGTTTAGACGATAAATCGTTTTGCCGGCCTAAAGGAAATGCAAAATTTCGCTGATGCTGTTTACTTTTAAATAATTATTGCCGGTTTGCGGTTCTTCGTCCGTTGTTTCATGCTGCCAGGTGGTATGAAACGGAACATAAACGGCGTTTCCACCCATCTGGAGTATGGGCTGAATGTCCGACTTCATGGAATTTCCAACCATCAAAAACCTTTGCGGTTCCACCGCTATGTTTCTGAATAATTGCATATAGTTTCCGGCCTGCTTGTCGCTCATTATTTCGATATGGTGGAAATGATCAATCAATCCCGACTGGGTTAGTTTACGCTGCTGGTCGAGCAGATCGCCTTTGGTGGCGACAATAAGTTTGTAGCGTTGCTTTAATTCCTTCAAAACCTCTGCCACGCCGTCGAGCAACTGCACCGGATTGGAAAGCAACCGCTTCCCCATATCAATGATCTGGTCGATTACCGAAGCGGGTATTTGTTTTTTTGAAATGCGGATGGCTGTTTCTATCTGCGAAAGCATAAATCCTTTGGCTCCATAGCCATATAGCTCAAGGTTGCTCATTTCCGTCTTGAAAAGTTCGGCCGATACTTGCCCGGCAGGCAGGTAATCCTTCAGCAATTGGCATAATTTCTTTTCAATATCCTGGTATAAAGGTTCGTTTACCCACAACGTATCGTCGCCGTCGAAACCTATGATTTCTATTTCTTTAAAATTCATCGTCGTTTGGTATTTTTCAGTAATCACCTTACCGGTTTCAGTATTCTGATTTTTTGCAAAGATGGCTATTCGGCATTAAAATTCAAAAGGATAATTTTTTTGCAACACCCGTTTAATTTAATACCTGTGATTTGTATTATAACAAGGGAACGCAATAAAGTGGAAAATACCGGAGTAAATTTAAACCATTAAAAACACATTAAATAGGGGTGTAAAATGTACTGAGGCTACCGGAAAACACACTGGAATGGTAGTAAAACATCCAGTAAGGGGTGTAAAACGTCCGGTAAACGCTCAAAAGTCTACTTACACACCGAAAAACATCCAGTGAGTACTGTAAATCTTCCAGTGAGTGATGAAAAATATCCAGTAAGTACTGAAATTCTTCCAGGGCCTACCGTAAAACATAATTTATGAGGTGTAAAACACTCCGTAAGCCCCCGGAGGGTCGCCGGATAAGGTTTTCATGTCGCTGGATAAGGTTTTCGAGCCGCTAACTACTGTTTTCGGGCGGTTAACTACTGTTTTTGTGCGGCTAACTACTGTTTCCGGACAGCCAACAAGGGTTTGAAGGCGGCCGGATAAACCGGAGATGCCGAAATGAAAGCATTGCAGGAAGCAGGGAAAGGGTTTCCGAAGGCTGACTAAACCGGTTAAGGACTGACTAAGCTATATGCAACAGAAAATTGTTTATAAAAATAAATTTACCATATACCCATCTGTGAGAAATTATTATTTATTTTTGGAAAATAAAGCTGACGGTTGTGAGATCTATACAACCAATTTGGGGTGTATAGGGAGCATTTTGTCAGACATATAAACTAGTTAGCATTTACATTAAAAAATCGACACATTGGGACAGAAAAGATTAGCATTATTAATAGGGATTTCAAATTACGAATTTGCAAATAAATTAAAGAATCCACTAAATGATGTGGATTCAATGAAAAATGTATTATCGAAATTAGGGTTTGAAGTAGTAACTGTAAAAGACGCTACATTCAGAAAATTCAAATTAGAGTTAAGTAATTTTGGAACAAATCTTAATGATTATGATGTTGGATTATTTTATTTTGCTGGTCATGGAATTCAAGTAAAAGGAATGAATTACCTAATTCCAAAGGATGCAAACCCTTTAAATGAGAATCAAGTTGAGTTTGATTGTATTAATGCAAATCAAATCCTTTCTCACATGAGTGATGCTGGCAATAAAATAAATTTCATAATATTAGATGCTTGTAGAAACAATCCATTTGAAAGGTCCTGGCATCGTTCACCTTCTGTTCAGGGTTTATCATACATGAGTGCCCCATACGGTACGTTAATAGCTTATTCAACTGCACCTGATAAAACGGCTTCTGATGGCGAAGGAGATAATGGACTTTATACATCTATTCTTATCGATGAGATTATTTCTCCAAATTTGACAATTTTGCAGGTATTACAAAATGTAAGGTTAAAATTGATAAATCTATCTAATGGGAAACAAGTTCCATGGGAATCAACCTCTCTACTAAATGATTTTATTTTCAATGATAATAGGTATACTTCAATTTCTACATTTTGCCAATCAATATTGTATAGCCACGACAGAGATATTGTTCTAAATAACCTTAAACTTGAGATATGGGATTTAAATAAACTTTCGAAATTGAATCTTCCAATTAACAAAGAGGATATCAAAGCAGGTGTCATTGAAGTTTATTTAAAAAATAAGACTAATTATTTTGACATTTTTAATGAGTTGGAAATTCATATTTATAAAAATGGTGAAAGGGATTACAATCTTTATACCTCAACTAAAGATGCATCTAAAGTTTATGCAATTTCACAAGAATTCTATAATAGACTTGGAGGAGGATTATATGATGATGAGAGGTTTTCAACATTTAGAGACTTCAACAATATAAAAAGTATTGCAAGAGGTAAGGCAAAATTACCCAAGGAACAATGTTTTACTATGTGGATTTTTGATAATGTCTCATTCATCTTGAAATATTTAATAAGTCCCAAAAAGCAATTTATTTTTACAATAAATACTAAACCAAACAAAAAAGTAATACAAAGGACTATAGCAGAATTATTAGTGAATGACTATTATTCTCTTATGTCTTCCGCAACTAAAATTGAGCCATCAGATGAGTATAAAGGGAAATATATAGATTATCATTCAACTCTTTCGAAACCAGAACTTAATATGTTCGATACTGTGATTGTTAGAAAATTTACTGCTCAGGAGGAAGCGAAATCCTCAATAAACATTTTCTTAACAGATTCTATGGGGACAAATATTGAAATTTCTCAAGTAAGCAACTTAGTTGGTAAATTAACATCAATTTATGGAGTTGATAGATCTGGAGAAGGATATCTTTCGGGTTATGAAGAACTAAATTTAAAAAACGATAGGTACTGGTTAGGAAGAGCTTGGGATTTAAATATTCAACATCAAATACAGGACATGGACAGTGCTATCGAAGAAATGCTCTATGGCATCCATTTAAACTTTGATGAAGAAATGAATGGGCTTGAATTAACAATCTACGGATATGAAAGCTTACTTGACTATATAAAAAAATAAAAATGCCAATCGAATCCCAAGCCCCCTCCAAATATTTTTTATTTTGTAATGCCAAGCAACAACCGAGGTGACCCTTATATCAGGCTTAATGGGATTTGCAATTCTGCAAACAGAAATAATAGTATAAAAATAGAAAATTACAAATTCTTTAACGTTCCGGCGGAATTGCATTTCAGATACCCGAAACCGCTCAACAGGGTATTTTAAAAACATGCTAATAATTTGTTTTAATATATGATTTTACGAGGAAATTTTTTTTCACAAAAACTAGAAATGGAGACCAGTATTACTATTGTTGTTCCAAATAAATTTTATAGTCAGCCATATAAGGTTGTCTATCTTTTGCATGGATTATGTGGAAGAAGCGGGGATTGGGTTTTACGCGACAAAAGAATTTGTATTATCGGGCAACAAAAGGAAGGAAAAAATATATCGGGCATGTTGGATATTTAAAAATAATTATATTTGTGGCGTTAAACTATTCACGATAATCATAAAATCAGGCAATATGAGACTAAAACTTTACACATTATTTATTCTGCTCTTGTGCGGAATGGCAACTTTTTCTCAGGAACAAGCCCCCGATTGGGCATGGGCGAAAAGTGCAGGAGGTAGCGGCGATGAACTGCGTTCAAGCACCATAACAGATATTGCCGGTAATGTTTATCTTACCGGAAACTTCAACAGTTCTTCCATAACCTTTGGTAATTTTACCCTAAATAATGTTGGAGGTTATGACATTTTTATTGTAAAATATAACCCTGACGGAAATGTACTTTGGGCAATAAATGCTGGTGGTAGTTCCAATGATATGGTAATGAGTATTTCCACCGATGAATCTGGTAATATATATCTCACAGGATACTTTAATAGTTCAACCATCAACTTTGGCTCTACTACATTAACCAATATTGGAGGTGCTGACGTCTTTTTTGCCAAATACAACACCAACGGTAATGTGATTTGGGCTAAAAGTGTAGGTGGTAACAACAATGAAGAAGCTAATGGAATTACTACCGATGCAATGGGTAATGTTTATCTTTCTGGGCACTTTGGAAGTCCTTCCATCACCTTTGGTAATATTGTATTAACTAACTCCAATACGGGATTATTTGATATTTTTATTGCCAAATACGATACTGACGGAAATGTACTTTGGGCACAACGTTCTGGCGGTAGCGAAAGCGATTACAATACTGGGATTACTGCTGATACAGCAGGTAATGTTTATCTTACCGGGTATTTTCAAAGTAGTTCCATCACTTTTGGTAATTTTACTTTAACTAACAATGGCGAGACTGATGTTTTTATTGCAAAATTCGATTCTAATGGCAATGTATTTTGGGCTAAAAGTGCCGGTGGTAGTTCCTATGATTTGGGAACGAGTATTTCCACTGACAAATCAGGTAATGTTTATCTTGCAGGTTATTTCAATAGTTCTTCCATCACTTTTGGTAATACTACGTTATATAATGCTGGAGGTTATGATGTTTTTATTACCAAATATAATTCGAATGGAAACGTAATCTGGACAAAACGTGCTGGTGAAAGTTTGGATGATTGGGGTAACAGCGTCGCTGTTGATGTAGTTGGTAATATTTACCTTAATGGATCGTTTGAAAGTACCACGCTTATTTTTAATAATATAATCTTGACAAGTATTGGGCATATGGACATCTTTATTGCAAAATACGATCCCAATGGCAATGTGCTTTGGGCTAAAAGTGCCGGTGGAAATACAGATGATTATGGAAGAATGGTAACTACTGATAAAATAGGTAATGTCTATCTTACAGGAAATTTTGATAGCAATACTATTGCCTTTGGCGATACAGCCTTAAACAATGCCGGAGCTAACGATATTTTTATTACACGATTGAATTTAAGCGCCGGCAATAACGGTCCGGTTTGTGAAAGTTATCCCCTAAACGTAACAGTCTCTGCCAACCCGGAAGCAACTTTTGTATGGACAGGACCCAATGGTTTTTCTTCTACTGAACAAAATCCTGTTGTAAGCAATAGTGCCACTACAGCAATGTCAGGAACTTATGATGTAACGGTAACCCTTAATGGAATGAGTGATACAAGTTCAACACAGGTTACGGTAAAACCCACACCTTCCACTCCGCAAGCCGGTAACAATAGTCCCGTATGTTCGGGGAATACGCTTACCCTAACAGCCTCCACCGTTACCGGAGCAAGCTATTTTTGGACAGGTCCCAATGGTTTTACTTCTTTCCAGCAAAATCCTGTTGTCAGTTATAATTCCACTACAGCGATGTCGGGAACCTATAATGTAGCAGCAACAGTAAACGGCTGCACCAGTCCGGCGGGATCAACTACTGTAATGGTAAATGAAACTCCAGCCACACCAATGGCAGGTAACAATAGTCCGGTTTGTGAAGGTTCCGAGCTTTCATTAACGGCTTCTTTTGTTCCGGATGCCACTTATCTGTGGACAGGCCCCAACGGATTTACTTCTACCGAACAAAATCCGATGGTCAGCAATAATGCTACAACAACACTGTCGGGAACCTATTCCGTTACTGCTTCACTTGGTAATGGATGTACAAGTGATATAAGTTCAACTCAGGTAACAGTAAATGCCATACCATCCACTCCGGTAGCTGGCAGCAATGGTCCGGTTTGTGAAGGTTCAGCACTTATGCTTAACGCTTCTTATGTCTGGAATGCCAGTTATAGCTGGACAGGTCCCAACGGATTTACTTCCAGCGAACAAAATCCTGTGGTTAGTTATCAGGCTACGCCGGCCATGTCGGGTAGCTATTACGTAACGGTAACAGTAAACGGATGTTCCAGTCCGGCAGGATCGGTCATTGCAACGGTAAATGCAACTCCAGAAACACCAATTGCTGAAAATAATGGCCCGGTTTGCCTTGGTTCTATACTTTCTCTTTCTGCCTCCAGTATTCCCAATGCAAGCTATCACTGGACAGGCCCCAATGACTTTGCTTCCAGCGAACAAAACCCTGTGGTAAGCAGTAATGCACAGCCGGGTATGTCCGGATTATATTATGTAGCGGTAACCGATAACAATGGATGTGTAAGCGAGTCAGGTTTAACCAATGTTTCTATCATTGATGTTCAGCCTACACCCAATATCTGTGTTATCAGTGTGGATAGCATAACAGGACATAATGTTGTAGTTTGGAATAAACCGGTAACGGAAGCCATCAATCATTTCAATGTATATACCGAAGGAACCCAGGCAGGTGTTTTTGAATTAATAGGAACGGTACCCTATAATTCATTCAGTATTTATACCGATACCTTATCCAATCCTGCACAACAGGCTTACCGCTATAAAATATCTGCCGTGGATACCTGTGGCAATGAAACGGAACTTAGCGATTATCACAAGAGCATTCATTTATCCATCAGTCAGGGAATGGGGACAACCTTTAATCTGGCATGGAGTCATTACGAAGGTTTTTCTTATTCAACCTATAACATCTATAGAGGAACAACCCCGGCAAGTATGATACTTCTGACCACCGTTTCGAGTACTATTGATTCGTATACCGATTTAACACCGCCAGCGGGTTATGTTTATTACCAGATAGAAGCGGTAAATCCTAATCCTTGTTCTCCATTCAAACAGGGGAACTACAATTCTGCCCGTTCGAACATTGTCAGCAATAATGTTAACGCCGTGCCTGAATATCCCAATGAAAGCGAAATCAGTATTTATCCCAACCCGGCTAACGATAAACTTACAATAACCATCCCAACGTATTCGGCAGTTCATCACACCATGCTGAAATTGTTCGATATCTATGGCAATCTGTTGAAAGGCATAACCATTACCGACAGCACAACAACGGTGGATATCTCCGGTTACCCGTCGGGTGTTTATGTTGTCCGGTTTATGGATGAAAAAGGAATTGTATCAAAAAGAATTATCAAGAGATAAAATCAATAATCCTGACGGGGCTTTATGCTTCGTCAGGATTTTATAATATACCGACTAACTTAGTTTAGCGGTATTTGCAATACCGCCCGGAAGATAGCAAAACTAATAATTTTGTAAAGCAAATATAAATTACCGCGTAGCGGTTAATGTATTGTAACCTTTGTAATGAAGATCAATTGCTTTACAGCATCACAGAATATTGGTTTGATGCACATCAATCTCTTGATCCGGGATGCAGTCCCTAAGATATAGGGAACTTGCACTTCTGGGAAATTTTCATAATTTTTTATTTCATAGGGTTTAATTTGTACTTTTGGCTGCAAAAGAACTTGTAACAGTTATAGCCAATCAAGTAAAACGAATATACGAACAACCGGAAATTTAAAAGTGGGGAGTCAGCACGGTAATCACGGACAACAAAAAAATGAAAAAATTTACAATTATCTTGACAATTTTATTTGCAGTTACATTTACAGCAAAGGCTCAGTGGATTCAGGGTGATGGGATATACGGAGGAAGCATCATGTCGCTTGCCGTAAGCGGAGATAACATTTATGCAGGCTCCTATAGCGGCGTATTTCTGTCTACCAATAATGCAACAAGCTGGAGTCAGACGGCTTTAAATAAAATAAGTATTCAATCTCTTCTTACCCTTGGAGATAATCTGTTTGCTGGAACAACCGGTGGCGGAGTTTACCGTTCTACAGACCATGGCGCAAGTTGGACACAAACCGCTTTGGGTTATTATCAATATATTTATTGCCTTGTTGCAAATGGAAATACAATTTTTGCGGGAACACAGAATAATGGCGTGTATTATTCCATTGATAACGGAACGAACTGGACTCAGACTTCCCTTAATAGCTCTCATGTTACCGCTCTCGAGGTTATCGGGAATAAGATTTTTGCTGGAGTAATCAGTTCGGGAATGAACTCGGATGGTATTTACATCTCCGATGATAATGGCTTAACCTGGCATGGCGCTGGTTTACCCAATTTTAATGTGAATGACTTTACGGTAATTGGCAACAGTATTTTTGCTGCGACAACCGGCAATGGTGTTTATATCTCTAATGATAACGGAGCTACCTGGACGCAAACGTCTCTTAGTTTTTCAAATAATGATATTTATTGTTTTGCAACCATAGGGAATACGATTTATGTTGGTACCGGATATAATGGCGTGTGGTTTTCGACAGATAACGGTGTAAGCTGGTCGGAAACCGAATTTAACAGGGGATGGGTTATGTCCCTTGCTGTCAACGGGAATAATATTTACGCAGGAACAAACGACCGCGGAGTTTTTCTCTCCACCGATGCCGGACAAATCTGGAGGCAGACAGCCCTGAATAATCAATATGTTCAATCTCTTACGGCAGACGAAAGTAATTTGTATGCAGGAACATGGATGTTTACGGGCGGTGTATTCCGCTCCGAAAACGATGGCGCAACCTGGTCAGGAACGACCATGAACTATCAGGAAGTTATGGCTATGGCGACAAGCGGCAATGCCATTTGTGCCGGAACTTACAATGATGGTGTCTACATTTCCACCGATAAGGGTATAAACTGGGCACGTACCGAAATGACATACCCGATTTTTTCCCTTGCTGCCAGCGGGGATACTGTTTTTGCGGGTACAGATGCCAGCGGAGTTTTTCGTTCCGTTGATAATGGGCTGAGATGGACGCAAACTTCTTTAAATGATAAACACATCCGCGCATTAGCCGTTAATGGAAGCAATGTTTTTGCCGCAGGAGGTGGCGTTTATCATTCCGCGGATAATGGTGTAAGCTGGTCGGCAGCCAATTTGCAAGGTCATAGTGTATATTCACTTGCCATATCGGGTGATACCGTTTATGCAGGAACCGAAAGCGGCGTTTATGTTTCCACCAATAATGGCGCAAACTGGACGCAAACCACCCTTAATAACCAATTTGTTTATGCACTGGCAATCTATGGAAATTATGTTTTTGCCGGGACGGATACTTACCCTCAGGGTTCCGGTGGTGTTTATTTTTCAAGGGATAAAGGAGTAAGCTGGATAGATGTAAATCAGGGATTCAACGTTATTCCAACCGTATATTCATTGTTGATTAACCATAATTTTATCTATGCAGGAACCGCCGGAAACGGAGTCTGGAAGCGTCCTTTATCTGAGATGCCCAATGGGATTAATGATATTCCCGAAAACACTCATTTCTCGGTTTACCCCAATCCTGCTTCTGATGTTATAACTGTAGATATTGACAAAAATATCAAAGCCGACTTTACATTAAATATTTTAAACACAACGGGTTTATCAGTCAAAACAAGGATTTTTAAACAAAATCAACAGCAAATAAATATCGGTAACTTACCCAATGGAGTTTATATGGTTGAAATAAAAACGAAAGACTGGACCGGAATGCAAAAAATCATCATTCAAAAATAAAGTAGATTAATTGGCATGAAATATCCATAAGGGTTATACTCATACCAACTGAGAATGATATTTTATGGATATTCCCCCGAGAAATCGGGGCAGGCTATTTGACCGATAAATTAAAAATTAATAACAGATGAAAAAAAAGAACAGAATCTGGATTTACGCATTCATCGCCTTGGGGCTTACCTTGTTTTTTAACAATGGTTGCCAAAAGGATGATAACGATTCCAGCGGGGATAAAATCGGTGCGGCCAAAGACCTTTTGAGTCTGTCCCCCGAATACCAGCCCGGCACCTATCGTAATATGGATAAGATTTTCAATACCCGCACCTTCAAACGGGGACAAAGCGTATATGCGTTGCCCTGTTCTGCGCAGCCGCTGACTTCCGTAACGTATTCCCCCGATGGCGTTAAAACGTATGACATTGATAATTTCATAGAAAGGAATAATGTTGCCGGTTTATTGATCATCAAGGACGGGCAAATAGCGCTCGAACGCTATGCCGAGGGTAATACCGAAACCTCGAGATGGACATCATTCTCTGTTGGTAAATCTATTGTGTCAACACTTATCGGCATTGCCGTAAAGGAAGGCAAGATTGATATTCATAACCTTGTAACGTATTATCTTCCCCAGTTGCAGGGAACGGCTTACGATGGAGTAACCGTCAGACAACTTTTGCAGATGTCGTCGGGTGTGCAATGGGACGAAGAATACCTCGGTGGAGCAACTTCATTTGCCGATATGTGGCAATGCCTTTTGGCTGGCAAAGGGGGTATTCTGGAGGTAATGTCGAAGCTGCCACGGGCGGCAGAACCCGGAACGAAGTTTAATTACAATACCGGTGAAACATTTGTGGAAGGTCAGGTGCTGAAAACTGCCCTTGGCGGCGAATCCTTATCGAGCTACCTGTCGCGAAAAATATGGGCGAACATGGGAATGGAATCCGACGGGTACTGGCTGCTCGACTCGAAAGATGGCAGTGAGTTTGCCGGAGGCAACCTAAGCATGACCCTGCGCGATTACGGCAGGTTCGGGATGTTTATGCTTAACAATGGTGTTGTAAACGGAACATCCATGCTGCCCGCAAACTGGATAACCGAAGCCACAGTGCCTGCAGACGATTCGCCTCAATGCGGTTACGGGAAATTGTATGCGCCGGATAATTGCAGCGGTTATCCTTATTCATATCCTCCTGGTTATGGTTACAACTGGTGGGCATTACCCACGCAAAACTGGGGCACATGGGAACATCTGAACGACCCGCTCTGGTGGGGCGCCGATACACTGAATGTAGTTATCCCGGATCTTCCAAATCTATCAGGTTCTTTCGTTGCTCAGGGCGTCTTTGGGCAGTTTATTGTTGTTAACCAAAAGGAAAATCTGGTTGCCGTGGTATGGAGTACATGGAAAGATACCTGGATTGACCCCAAAGAATATGAGGTTTACAGTTTCCTGAATGCAGCAGCAACGTACCTGAAGAAATAAGGAAGTTGAATTTATTCCGTTGAAAAGATATTCCCTTAATTAGGGTTTGCTGAAAGCCATAATACTATGTTTTTTATCGGATTAACAACTGTTTTATAAAAGAAATACAAGGGAAATAGGGTTCATCATAAGTCTTTTACTCAGGAGAACCGTATCTTTTGCTTAAGAGAACCGTATCTCTTGCTCAGGAGAACCGTATCTCTTAATTAAATGCTCCTTAGCTTTTTTAGTCCCAGTTATCATTGAACTTTTTTTGTCTGTAAATAACTTTAGCTTAGTCCAGATAGAACTTGCTTCTACGAATGCTCGAAGATTTGTTTCTAATGAATGCTTGCATTCATTTTCCTAAAATCCGAAAGGATTTAATTTGAATAGCCCCGAATGAAATTCGGGGTATGAGTCAATTTTATTGTCAGGAACCCTGAAAGGGTTCAATAATAACCATATTGAACCCTTTCAGGGTTCTTCATTTGCAGAACATTTTTATCCCGAATTTCATTCGGGGCTATTTATATTTAACCACTTCGTGGGTTTTTTAGCTAACCCTAAGTATTTGTTTTAAAATGCATGTGCTGATGGCTATCAAAATATCCGGCAAGCTATCTAAAAAATCGCAGCATGTTTTGTTGTCAGCGTATCAACTTCCTTGTACGAAATGCAGTCCCAAACCGGGC
>Ga0163159_1001839_pt1 | contig 18960 bp, 18 predicted proteins | sample BioMet9_FD_108702 | JGI IMG/M metagenome (GOLD analysis project Ga0163159, IMG submission 108702) | Microbial communities from bioreactor (seeded with sewage sludge) at Lawrence Berkeley National Lab, California, USA - Biofuel... | ecosystem: Engineered > Bioreactor > Anaerobic > Unclassified ... | reverse complement strand
AAGGTAGATAGGGCAGAGGTGTAAGTGCAGTGATGCACTGAGCTGACTGTCACTAATCGGTCGAGGGTTTAACCAAAAAAGGTCAAGTAGGTAGAGATGTGTAAGGATTCTGTGTGTGGTTTTCAAGGCGCGAACTTCGATTTGATCGAGGCGATATTCGCGCGAGTGGCTCAGGGGTGGAGTACGACCTTGCCAAGGTCGGGGTCGCGGGTTCGAATCCCGTCTCGCGCTGTTATGAGAAGTCCGGAACTGCTTGTAAAATCAGGCAGTTCCGTTTTTTTACTGCAAAAGGTGTTTACATGCCAATTTAGGCCTGTATTTTCAACGATTTTTCGATGATTTTCTCTTTTTCGGTCTGATCCGTATAATCGAAGATATACATAAGCGTTGTTTTTACATCTGCATGTCCCGGGATTTTTTGAATCGCTTCGGGATCAACATAAATTAGTCATCACTGAAAAGCCATCCGTTGCCTAATCTATCGCCGCCGTTCTCGGCGCAAACACCCGCAGGGACGGTTACACGGCATTGCCTCCTATCGGTATAAAATCAGATTCAATTTCGATAAAATGATAACGCAGGATCTCCTTATAGTAAAATTAAAATTCTATGACATGAGTGTCAAAAGCCAAAAACATTCCGCCTTGAGTAACGTTTATTTCTTGCTTATTTTCAATGATACCGTATAATGATTTTAACAAAATAGTTCGGTAAGTTTGTTGAAAGGCAAGGACGCAAAGCCGGGACCTGCTCCGTTTAGACGGCATTGAGGCATCAGAAGCTATCCGGGAATTATCCGGATTCGATGCCGAGATCATTCCCATTGCCGCTCTGACTGCGAATACGTATCTGGAGGATCGAGAACTGACAAAGCGGCCTCATCTATGTGATGCGGGAAGAGGAAGCATTAAAATCGTACAGCTATTTGAGTGGGGATGCTCCGAATCGAGGGGAAGTATGGATTTCAGTATGATTGTAACGTATATTGTGGTAGATTTTTTCTGTATTCTTCAGGCTCTGTCTATGGGTCTGTGCATCAACACCGATTTCGGAAGCGAGTTCGAAGTGAAAGAGCTTCGAAGGGCGCTGTGGTCCTATTGCGGCTTTCTTGTCGCCGGACTGATATGGCTGCTGACTCAAAATCATTATTTCCCCTATATTACGGCAATCGTATGGATAGCCAACATGCTGTCCATGTTTTTACTTTCGCTTTCCTCCTATTACTGGTTCCTTTTTGCCACTTCCAAGCTCAGTCGGAGCAGGATGGTGACCAAACGGTTTATCTACTTATCCCTTATCCCGATTTTGATTGCGGCGGTTCTGTGCTTTTCATCACCGCTTACCGGCTGGGTTTTTTCTATCAGTCCCGAAGCGGGATATACCCGGGGACCGTTTTTCACGTATATGTTTTTACTGGGTTATCTTTATGATATTTTTGTACTGGGATATGCCATCGTCAGATTTGTGAAAGATAAAGATCATAAAAGACGGCGTTTATCACTTGTGATCGGAGCTTTTGTTCTCTTCCCGATGTCTGCCGGGGTGATACAGATCGTCGTCACAGGGACGCCTATCATGGCTCCGGCCATCATGAGCGGATTCTTTTTGGTGTTTATTATCATCCAAAGTGACCAGGTTTACAATGACGCGCTGACAGGACTGAATAACAGAAGAAAGGCCAATCAGTACCTTGCCGAACAGATTTCATCCTTCGGAGAATCCAGGAGTATCTATGTGTATGTCATGGATGTCAATTCGTTCAAGCAGGTCAATGACCGTTTCGGACATGTGGAAGGCGACAGGGCGCTGGGTATCATATCGAAAGCTTTGCTCAGGCTGTGCAATTCTTATCATGTGTTTGTGGCCAGATACGGTGGAGATGAGTTCCTCGTTGTCGCGAACTCCCATAATGTTTCGGAACCGGACAATATCTGTGCCGGATTCGAAAAGATTCTGAACGAAGAATGTGCCGGAAACCATTTGACCTATGAACTGACAGCGTGTATCGGTTACACGAAGGTGATCAGTTCAGGAGAGAGTGTGGAGGATATCATCAAACGGGCGGATCAGAGCCTGTATGAGGAGAAGAAACAATACCATAGTCAAAGATCGAATTCCATCGGATGACGACAAGATACAGGGAGTCCTGGAAGAGATGAGCTGCGATCCGGACATTGCGGAGCGGAAGAAGAACAGATTTTTCATGAGGGATAGGAATAATTCGGGGTACACAGGGAGGCGGAAAATGAAAAGGATAAGGGTTTGCTTTGTCGGAGTTTTACTGGTATTAATAATCGCACTCAGCGGCTGTTCAAAAGAGGCTTCCGTTATCAGCACGGGCAGTGCCCCCGGCGCCATCGGCCCGTATTCCCAGGCGATCGCTTACGGAGATATGATATATACTTCCGGGCAGATCGGATTGGATCCGACTGCCGGCACTTTGGTCGAGGGGGGAATCGAAGCCCAGACGAAGCAGGCGCTGGAGAATGTCCGGTCAATATTGACTGCCCATGGCAGTGATATGGGCAAAGTAGTGAAGGTCACGATTTATATGACGGATCTGACCGACTTTGATACGGTCAACACCATTTATGCCGGATACTTTACAGGAAACTATCCGGCACGTTCCTGTGTACAGGTTTCCGCCCTTCCCAAAGGCGCATTGATCGAAATTGAAGCGGTCGCCGCCTCATAGAGGGGGCTTTTGCGGGAGGCTTTGCGCGACCCGTAAGTTTTTATTGATTTTCCATAAAACATTGTTCAAAGATATGTACATTATAGCTTTTATATGCTACCCCATCTTTGACAGTGCAAGTGCGTGGAATGCAGGAAACATCAGCATCCCACGCACTTTTTAACTGCCAAAAATGTAGCTATACATGATTGCTTTTTCTTAATTCCGCGGATGATCTTCCGCTTAAACAAAGGCTTTGTGTAAATTTATTCAATTAATAAGTGATGAAAACCCGATTCGCCATCCGCTGGACGGAGTGTACGTTCATGGTGAACTACCCATAAGGGAACACTCTAAGAATATCTATTACAGAGAAAGAACAGAAGAACCATCATACAAAGCTTCAAATATTCGTATATAATATATCTTGTAAAGTTATATCGTGGAGATGGTGCAGATGAAGGACTATAGTTCCATCCGGGAAGCATCCTACAAATGGGGCGTGTCCGAGCGGAGAGTGACGCAGTATTGTGCTGCCGGGCGCATACCGGGGCTGACCCGTTTCGGTCGGTCGTGGTGCATTCCCGCGGGTTCCGCAAAGCCCGCTGACCCACGAAAAGATAAACAGAAAAAGGGAGGTGAATCCCATGCTCAAAATTGCCATCTGCGATGACGAAACAACCTATCTCCATGACCTGCGGCGGCTGCTTTTGGAATATGCAGCCAGCCGCGAAGCAGGAGAGTTTGCGATACATCTCTTTTCCCATCCCTTTGCACTGACGGAGGAGGTGGAAAAAGGCAGGCAATTCGACCTCTTTCTGCTGGACATCTATATGCCCGGCATGACCGGTATTGTGTTGGCACAGGAGCTTCGAAAAAAAGGAATTGATACGCCCGTTATTTTTCTCACCACCTCAAAGGATCATGCGTTGGCGGCCTATGGTGTGGGTGCAATCCAATATCTACTGAAGCCGTTTAAGCAGGAAAGCTTCTTTTCTGCCATGGATACTGCTATGGAAAAGGTGCGCCGTGATCGCCGCCGCCAGGTGGTGTTCAAGCTGGAGGGCGGTCTGCAAAGTGTGCCCGTGCGAGAGATACGCTACACAGAAGCCAGACGCAACTATCAGGAAGTCTACCTGTCGGACGGCAGCAGCCTTAAGGTGCGCATGACAACCTCGGAGCTGTACGAGCAGCTTGCAGCATTTTCCTGCTTTGCCCGCTGCGGCATTGCATATATTCTCAATCTGGCGCAGACAAAGCGCATTGAAGCAAAAAATGCGATTTTGTCGGGAGACATTTCCATTCCGATTCCACGCAATGCCTATTCTGAGCTAAAACGCCGTTATTTTGATTTTTACAGCAGAGAGGATGAGTAGAAATGCTTAACATATTGCTTGGCGCATTCCCGATAATGGTTTCCCATGTCCTTGCCTCTTTTTACATGGCGGAGCACCGTTTTTCCAAGAAAACCACCCTTGCACTTTGGATTGGCTACGGCTTATGCATACTGGCGCTATGGTGCTCTCTTGGAGAGCCGGACGGCTCCGGTCTGCCCTTTCTGGTCATTGGATATTATGTGCCTCTTGTTTTGCAGGCGGTTCTCTATTTTTTCGCAACAAAGGGCTCGTTGGGACAAAGGGCTTTTTTACTGATTACCTATGCCATGCTTTTTTCCACCATTTGCGGCATTATGGATATTTTTCGCTACCATATATTTGAAAACCCCTTCGGCTGGCAAATGGTGGTCCTAAACGTTCTGATGCTCGCCCTATTTGTATGGCTGTTTTTACGTAAGCTGCTTCCGCTGGTTCAAAGCTGCGGAAGATACATTGAGCGCTGGTGGGCGCTGTGCGGCGTTTCCCTGCTGTTTTGGGCAGCGGTAACCAGCATGACCATCTGGCCACGCAGCATCTGGTCGTCTACCGGCGTGGATCTTTTGAATTATATTCTATTCGTACTGCTGGTCTGCGGAGTATATCCGGTGCTGTTTGGGCATTTGCAGGCGATGGCAAAGGTTGCTCAGGCGAAGCAGAGCGAGCTGCAGCTGGAGCTGCTGCAAACTCAGGTGGAAACCCAGCAGCGCCAAAATGAGGAGGCTCGCCGCATAAGGCACGATATGCGTCATCACAACCGCATTTTGACCGCTTATGCCAACGCCGATGATATGCAAAGTCTTTTGGCATATTTGAACCAGCAGGAGCAGCAGCTGGACAGCCAGACAGAAACACGCTACTGCGCAAATGACACCCTGAGCAACATTCTCAGCGTATATGCGGGGAAGGCTGCGGCGCAGGGGATTTTGGTGGACATCGCCGCCAATGCGGAGCAAGCTCTGTCCGTCACGCCGCTGGATTTGGTAGCCATTGTGGCAAATCTCATGGAAAACGCCATTCACGGCGCAGCAAGCGCCCAAATCGAAGGCGCATATCTGAAGCTTCGGATTCACCCGCGCGCCGACAAGCTGGTCATTCGCTGTGAAAACAGTTGTGCCAAGACGCTGTGCTTTGAGGATGCGCTCCCCGAAACCATCAAGGGCGTGGGCATCGGAAGCATTTTAGTCGCTGCCGATCGCTATCACGGGCAGTGCAGCTTCTCTGCAAAGGGCGGAAATTTCACCGTAATCATCATTTTAGAGATATAAAAGTGCAATCCGTCCCTAAGAAACGACAATGTATCCCAGAAGCCGCCCAAAGGCGGCCTACCATAGGGATTGAGTATCCTTGAAAAATCCGGCATAGTCGTGATAAGCGGCTATGCCGTTTTTTCATCTGTTTTTGGAATTTCGACTGCACCTATGCAGTTGTAGATAATTTGAATACGCTGGGTACGAACACCATTGATTTTCTCTGCGCTGTGGACTATGATTTTCTCGATGAACTCGCGGATAATCTCTCCGTCCAATTCTGTGATGTCCGTGTAGCCCTTTACCCGCGTGAGGAAACGGTCAATGTTCAGATTCTGCTCTTTCGCTGTGTCGAGTGTGATTTTTAGCACTGCAGCCCGCTCCGTCAGGCTTCTCTGCTCGGCTTCGTAATCGTCGGACAGCTTATGAAATCGCTCTTCGGATATTTTCTCCATCACATGGTCTTCGTACAGGCGTTGCATGATTTTATCCAGCGCAGCAATCCGTGACTGCCCTTGCTCGTATTCCTTTTGTGCCTGACGCATTTCAGAAGCCTGTTTTTTCTCCGAATCCTTTTTGACAAGCTCGATAAACTCACGCTCATGCTCTTTTGCAAAGGCTACGGTTTTTCGTAAATCATCCAGCACAAGTTCCTCAATGACCACATTGCGTATCTGATGCGAGCTGCACAAGCCCTTTTTCTTGCGATATGTAGCACAAACGAAGTATTCTTTGTCGTGCGTCCAGCCGTTGGCTCTGACTTGATATAGCTTCGCACCGCAATCGGCGCAGTACATCATGCCGGAAAGTACCCCCATTTCGCCCATGCGAGACGGTCTGCGCTTGCCATCACGGATTTTCTGTACGATCTCCCATGTGGCTTCATCAATAATGGCTTCGTGCGTATGTTTGAAAATCTCCCAATCCTCCGGATTGTTCCAGACTTTAGCCTTGCTCTTGTATGACTTTTTGTAGGTCTTGAAGTTTACCGTATGACCGAGATACTCCATTTTTGCGAGTATGTCCGCGACCGTACGTGACTGCCAAGCGTAAGGATTATCCGGCTGTCTCGCCGGAGTATTGATACCCATTCGATTTAGATGCACTGTGGGTACCTCGGTGCACCGCTGTTCCAGCTTTCGTGCGATTTGAGTCGGTCCCAGACCTGTCATACACATTTTGAAGATATCCCTGACCACTTCTGCGGCCTCTGCGTCCACGACCCATTTCAGCTTATCATCTTCGCTCTTCACATAACCGTATGGTGGGTTCGTGCAGAGTGGCTTGCCGGACTGTCCCTTTGATTTGAACACGGCGCGAATCTTTTTGCTGGTGTCCTTGGCGTACCATTCGTTGATAATGTTGAGAAAAGGCGTAAAATCGCTATCCTGCTGATTAGCACTGTCCACACCGTTGTTAATGGCAATGAAGCGAACCTCGGCATTGGGGAACGCTACCTCTGTGTAATAGCCGACCTTCAGGTAATCGCGTCCCAACCTCGACATATCCTTTACGATAATCGCACCGATGTGCCCTTCGTCCATTTCGCCAATCATACGCTGGAAATCAGGCCTTTCGAAGTTCGTACCCGAAAAACCATCATCGACGAAAAACGAGGTGTTGCGGAATCCGTTGTCGTCCGCATACTTTTTCAAAATAGCCTTTTGATTCACGATGCTATTACTGTCCCCCGCAAGCTCATCATCACGGGACAATCTGCAGTAGAGAGCCGTTACTTTCTCGGTATTTAACACGGCAGTCGTCCTGCGGCTGCAATTTATTGTTGACTGTCTATACATATAATCCTCCATTTCCGACAGTCTTCAAGCGGTTGGCATCGTGTATATTACCGTACTATTTTGAAGAAGTCGAGTGATATTGCAAGAGATAATTTGAACTTTCCGATATATTTTCACGGCTTTTTGCGCCGGTCAAAATGAGTCGTTTTAGCTTGTCATAAGCCGTTTCTTTCGCCGTATCGCTTACCGTTGATTCCACGACATAGACGGTGCCGCCTATGGTTTTGCGGGTAATACGGCTATTCTGTTTTTCCTCCATAAGCGACACCTCCCGTCTATGTTATGGTTGGCGGCGCTGTGCCCGTGTGATAAACACAGCACCGCCGGTGACTGTTACTCTGCCATCTTGAGCACTTTTATCGCTTCGGAGCGGATAAGACGTCCGTCCAGACGCTCCATGCCGAGGTACCCCGTTTTATTGGCGAAGGAGTATTTCTCATGCAACGCTCTGACCCTCAACGTTTCCTGCTCGGCAATCCAGTAGTAACTGAAGTCCCCGAAAGAAATCGGCTTACTGCCGCTTGTAGCAGCGGGCATATGGTTGGTAATAACCACGGGCCTGCCGAGCAGTGTGTTGGCTGTGCCGCGCCAGAGGTAATTTCCAGCGCTGTCCTTGAGGATTCGGAGTGCCAGCGCAGTCTCGTCATTCATCGTCCAGATGGCGTTCATACGGTATTCCGGTTTCAGCGAGAAAAACAGCTTGTTCACCTCATCGAATGTGATAGCCGTTGCAGAAGCGGCTGTCACACCCACCTCCGCGCCGTCCGTGGGGTGTAAAATGCCTTTCGGAGCACCTGAGTCGTTGCCGTTGATGAAAGCATCTTCTTCAGCCTTACCGAAGATACGGGCGTAGTCCCGGGTCAGGTATGCCTCGATGTCGAAGCCTGTGTCGAACACAAAGTTGCTATCCACCATTAAAATGCAGGCGAGCTTGTGCATCTCCAGACCAAGGTATGTCGCAGTCAGGTCACCTTCGGGAATAGCACCGTATTCAGTTACCCATTCCGCGTCAACCGGGGTATCAGTGGTACTAATCCGATCACTGTTTGCGGGCACCTTGATTGTTGTGGCATAGCGACGGAACAAGTTTTCTTTCGCTAATGCGGCCATGTAAGCTGCTGCAGTATCGCGTGGAAGATCGCATACGTGGTGAGACGGGTCATGGGTCATATCGAGTAATTCTGGAGAGACATTTTTCTTTCTCATGCTGTCCCAGAATGCACCGGTGATTTTTTCGTAAGTTAACATAGTGAATTTTCTCCTTAATATTTCTTGCACATTGGGCATTCGTAAAGGCCGAGGTCGTGTAAGTTGAGCGGCGCGCCAATGGTTTTGAGCGTATGGCTGCATTTGGGGCACAGAATGTCATACGCCAAATAATCGTCCATGCGGAGCGGATGTTTGGAATGGAGACGGTATCGCTGCTGGAACTCGTTGGTGAGATACAGGTCATAGTTGGACTCAATGTACTCCTGCGAGTAATAGTTGTGCTGCGGATACAGTACGGTGCCATTTTTGCTATTCTTAATAAGTGGGTAACTCATATTTCTTTCCTCCGTTAATTGCATTTTTTGCAGGCATATATTGCCAGCGTGTATTGGTTGGTGTGCGGCGCTATGGAATCCATAACGTTGCCGCAGTAGGGACAATGAATCTTATAGCCGAGGTAATCCTTCATGCTCGTCGGCTTCTTTGCATAAAGGCGGTAGCGGCGCGGCACGAACTCTTCCAGATATAGCGCACTGGTGGCGCTGACGCTGCCCTTCTGCGTCGTAGCGAACATCGGCACCTTGTCGGTGTCCTCCGTGTCTCCGCCGATGAGTGGGTGATACTTGATTTGGAACATGGCGCTTACGCCTCCGTATCGGAGAGCTGATTTCCGTCGAGGTCACAGAAGCGGCCTTTGCAATAAGCCATAGCCTCTTCGTAACTGTCGAACACCACGCAGGAGCAGCCATATTCAACCTTCCATACCGGGAAATCAGGGTCTTTGTTCTGCAAGATAGCCACAGGCTCTCCCTTGCGGTTCTGAAGCAGAAACCGACATTCATAATTGCCATGCGAGAACATATCCTTGTCGTTTGATGTGAATTTTGGCCTTGTGCCGTAGTTGATTTTGCGTTTCATGGTGTTAACCTCCTGAGTTATATTTGATTGAGGGCATATTACCCATTTGATTTCGCGTTTTCGTACGCGAAGCCCCACGCCGCTGTTCAAGATGAAAAGCTGTGGAGATTCGATAGCCCCCACCCGGTGGGAGAACGGCACCGTTCCGTCATGCCTTGCTCCTTTCTCACGCTGGGGCAGGTATGGGGCAGGTTTTTATAGTCCTCTCAAATGTTCCCATATAGAGAAGGATTGTTTTTGCCTGCCACAAGCTGCCCCGCGCATCATTTCAGGAATTCCATTCCTTCGCGCACCTTGTAGCCGAGCAGTAGCGTGGTCTTTTCGCCACCGGTCTTGGGGCGCCGCCTGACCACAGTGCCGAACTTGCGCAGCTCATGGTTAAAGTTTCGGCTGTTCTCGGTGTAGCAGCCGTTATCACTGCACCACCGGCGGTATTCGTCATACACAGCGGCTGTGCGTGTCTCGGCTTCTGTGTCCGGCTCCAGCCGTTCATCTGCAAACTGCGCAATTTTGTCGCTCTCGTGGGAGTACGCCAGCGTTGCTTCCTCCACGGAATTTGGTACGGTGAAGCCCTCCTGCCTGAGTAGCTCATAGCCTCTGAGCAGCCAGTTGAGAATGGCGCTCTTGGCTTTCGGCTCGGCAAATGCGGCTTTCAGCGTCTTGTCCTGCTCCCATTCCTCGAAATGTCTGTTGAATGGGATGATGAGGATGCGTCCGCTGGAGAACAGCGTCATATCGCTGATGACGGGCAGATAGTTGGTGTTGACATACAGCTTGAACTGGGGCTGAAAGTCGAAGCTGTTCTCATTGAGGAACCGGGCATTGAGCGTGTCGTTGCCGGTCATGCTTTTTACCTGCGCTGCGTTGAGCACCAGTCCACGGCTCGGTTCCGAGATGTTGGCGAAGCGTATTCCGGCAAGGCGAGCAATGTCCTCGCTGGGATTCTGGCTGTTCACGCTCTGCTTTTGCGCTATCGTCTCCGGTCTGACGGCTCTGCCGTAATCGCCCATGACTCGCAGGATGCTCTCCATCAGCGTTCCTTTGCCGTTGCGTGTGGTTTCGCCGTAGAGGAAAAACATACACTCGTGGCGGGTATCGCCGCTGACCGAGTAGCCCAGAGCTTTTTGCAGGAATCGCGCCCGCTCTGTATCGCCGCTCATAATCTCGTCGATATACTGCTCGAAACGTGCGCAGGTCGCCGCTGGGTCATAGCTGACATGAGCCATTTTAGTAAGCCTGTCCTCCGGGTCATGGTCGCGGAACTGCATCGTCCGCAGGTCAAGCGTGCCATTTTCACAGTTGAGCAGATAGCGGTCAGCGTCAAATTCTTCCATAGACACCGGGTAAACGCTCTGGGCTTCTTTGAGATAAATATCCCGGAGCCTGCGCTGCTGCCATTTGCTGTAGTCCTCCAGATTGTGGATGCGGACGGACTCGTCTTTAAAGGTCAGCAGGTACAGGAGCAGTCCGTCCGCCAGTTCCTTGCACAGTTCCATCGCCAATAGACCGCCGATGTCCGGCACCCAGCGTGAACCGCTGTAGATGTACCATTTCTTACGCTCCGGCACGAACCGGGCGACGCGCTTATGGACGTCCGCGAAGAGTCTGCCAAAGCCGATATCACCATTGCGATACCTGTTGCTCCGAGCGGGATTGAGTTGGGCGAGAGCCTGCGTTGTCTCATTGAACTCGTCAGCTGCGTCGTCCACGGCGATAGGCTTGTAGAACTCCGTTGTTAGTGCCACGGCGTTTTCCAGCGTTGTCACGCTGTAATCGTCGCGTTCCCACTTCTCGCGCATCAGGCCGGACTGCCGAAACAGCCTGTCCATCTGTGCCGTGTCGCCGCCGCACCAGAACGCCAGCATGGTGCAAAGTGCCTGATCCGCCTCACTGTGGCTTTTATCCTCCGGGACAGCACCGTTCCAGAGAGCTTTGAACTTTTCGCCCTGTTTGGATGCCATGGCCTTGCAGATAATGGATTCGTCGGTGAGATAGCTGCCCGGGACTGCGGCCTTGGGTTTTCGTTCCTTGACCTCTTTGACCATGTGCTTTTCGAGAACGGTCATCAGCTCGGTTGTACGCTCCTTGATGTCACATTCGTTAATGGCATTTCCTGTGAGCGTGACGAAGCGGTTGGTCATACCGGCCACATACACCTCCAGACCGATTTTACGGCGGTTGATGTAATAGCGCTTTTTGTCGTAAGACGCACCGACCGCCTTAAAAATGATGCGGATGCCTGTGCCGGATGGACTGAGCTCGGTATAGCTGCCCATGGTATCTACGATGTCCTGCGCCATGCTCGTCAGCGTGCCCCCTGCGACGCAGTGGTCTATGTCGATGGCGCAGAAAGTGCCGAACACGCCCATACCGATTCCGTCATAGCCGGACGCCGCGTTTGCCACGAGACGGAAATCTGCAAAGTCTTGTTTTTTCGTAGTGTCAGCGCGGCTGCCGTTGAGCTGGTATGGAACTTTGGTTATCTTTCCGTCACGCTCCTCATACCGCCAGAGGCAGAAAAGAGCGTTTTCCTTGAGTTCGCTTGGTAGATTTTCATACATTGTGTTTCACCTTCTTTCTGAGGGCTGATTTCTTTCGTCCTACACTACCCACTGGAGATGAGAGAACCGTTTTGACGAAGGTATCGGAATTTTTTCTGACCTCTACTACCCAATGGAGTTCAAAAGGCGGTTTGAACGAAAATTCTTTTAATTGCTTTTCTCCTCACTACCTACTGGAAAAAATGAGGCTTAGTGGTCCGCTTTTTTTGGATTTTTTTCTCTCACATCTCGCTGGACATCAGGAACCGCTTTTGACGAAGGTTTCTGAAATTTTTTTCTCCTCACCTCGTACAGGACAGGCGGAGAATAAATCCGTACCAAAAACGGGCAAAAAAATAACTATCCGAAAAATAATTCGGATAGCAGTAGATAATTTCACTTGTTCGTGATATGATAAACACAATATTCTTGGAGGTGCGATATGGCAGTCAGCTATAAGAAGTTATTTCATATGCTCATAGACAGAGACATTTCCACTGCCCAGCTTCAGAAGATGGCCGGGTACAGTGCGAATATCACCACACGGCTCAAGAACAACACCTATGTGTCGCTGGAGTCCGTGGAAAAAATATGCCGGGTGCTCGATTGCAAGGTCGACGATATTGTGGAGTTCATCCCGGACGAGGATCGGGTGGCAAAATGACACAGCAAGTAAAATCCAAACAGCGCGTGACAGAGCGTGGCGAGGTATTCACCGCTGAGCGCGAGGTCAAAGCCATGTGCGACCTTGTGAAGCAGGAGACGGAGCGTATCGATTCCCGATTTTTGGAACCGGCCTGCGGCGACGGAAATTTTTTGTCCGAGATACTTTCCCGCAAGCTCGCCATCGTAAAGAAGAAATACAAGCGTCTGCCACTTGATTATGAGAAGAATGCGATTCTGGCGCTGTCCAGCATCTACGGAGTGGACATCATGCTCGACAATGCTATCGCCTGCCGTGAGCGGCTATTCGTCATCTGGGACAAAGAATACAAAACCGTCTGCAAAAAGGAATGCCGCGACGATACCCGCGAGGCGGCAAGGTTCATCCTGTCCCGCAACATCGTATGCGGCAACGCACTGACCCTGATGTGCGTAGACGAGAAGGGCAGCGACACTGCCGAGCCTATCGTGTTTTCAGAATGGGCATTCATCACCGGCACACAGATGCAGCGCAAGGACTACACCTTCGACGAACTGCTCAACGGCGACGAGAGCGCCCGCAAGAAGAAAAAGGCAAAAAAAGAGCAGCTTACCTTGTTTGATGAGCCGCAGCCCGATGAAGAGGGCAAATTTTTAAAGCAATATATATCTGATTACAGGAGGGTGCAGGACAATGGCTGATGATTTGTTTAGTTCGGTCTACAATCCCGACGTACTGTCGTGTCTGGCGAACCTCTCGAACGATGAGGTGTTCACGCCGCCGGATGTCGTAAACAAGATGCTGGATATGCTGCCGCAGGAGCTGTTCCGCAATCCCGATACCACTTTCCTAGATATGTATACGCAGGGATTGATACAATTTAATTATTACCTTGACAGTCTGCCTCTTGCGGGGTAAGTTGGGTGTATGCAGGGTAAGCAACGATGTAGCCGGTGAACACCGGCGATTTTGATATTTAGGAGGCGCAAGCTGATGATTGATGACATTACAAGCCACCCGCTCGACGATATACGGGCTGCATATAAAAAGTACCTTAATTCACAGAACCTTTCGCAGAATACTGTCATGACTTCATCGACCGATGCCTTCTACATTTGGCGAAAGCAAGACCCTGAGACTTTCTGGCACATTGTGCTTTCCGACGATTTCGAAGCCATCGGAAAAGCCACACTCCTTGAGCTTTTGAAACGACAGTCCAGCGGCAATGCTGAGGCTAATGTAAGCGGGTATATGGCGCATCTGCGCAGATTCAGACGCTTCCTTCAGAGTGATACAGAGATTAGCATACCCGTGCCAACTGTTTATGAAGCAAAGGCGTCGGCAGAAAATGAGGAGAAAACTGCTCCGATACTACCTACCCCATCGGTTGAGCAAGCAGAGTATTACCTTGCCCAGTGGGATTCACTCGAAGATTATCATCTTCAAGAGGATGCGCTCGACCGCTTGTTCTTTACACTCTGCCCTGAAAACACAAATATATCGGATATTTTACTGAAGGTATCCGTCCTTAATGATTTTTACAGCACCAACATTTTTAAAGTATATCCGGTTGCCAAGCATATTCTCGCTCTGCACATAGACGAGCGCCTCCAGAGTGGCGATGTTACGCTTGTTGATGACATAAAAGCTGTCACCATCAGCGGGAAAACATTGAGCTTTTATTCCTTCGCCACGAAGTATTGTAGCCATCACAAACCCCTCGATTATCCCATATACGACAGCTATGTTGACGAGGTGCTACGGTATTATCGAAAGGTTGACCGCTTCGCTTCATTCCAGAATGGCGAGCTCAAAGAGTACGCTTCGTTTAAAGCAATACTTGAAGCATTTCGCGTATTTTATCATCTGGATCAGTATAACCTCAAAGAGCTCGACAAGTATCTATGGCAGCTCGGCAAGGCGTATTTTAACAAGTACCAATAAAGGAGGGTAATATTATGTCTGAACGGCATTATTATATGGTTCGCGCTATGCTATCCGAAGAAAGTGACTTTGCCGTTTTCTTTACGAAAAACATTGTGGCAGTTGGTTGGAGCGACGTAAATTTTTCCAAGTTTAGTGATGCAGAAGCGTTGCGCGATGCTGTCCGGCAGCAGTACTATGCTTCAAGTCAAAAAGCCGCCATCACAGTATCCAAAAACTTGAATGAAGTAGTTCGTTTCAAAGATATCCAAGCTGGGGATTACATCATTGTTCCGTTCCATTCGAGTATTGCGCTGGCGGTTGCAGAAGCTGACGAGCTCTATTCGCTTGATGATTTTGACAGGGATTTATCCAATCAACGAAAAGTCTCTTATCGGTATTCTGGTTCAGACGTCCTCCGCATACCTCGAAATGAGCTGTCAGAGGGGCTTCAACGTCGTTTGCGTGTACGCGGAACAACGGTAGCGAATCTTTTTGAGTTTGCAGATGAAATTGAAACCATCTTCACACGCCGTTCGTATTCATATTCCCAAGAGATGCAGCTTCACGAGCAGGAAGAACGCGAACGTCTAAAGGCAGGACTGCTTGATCACATTCGAGGTGGAAAGACCAATTTGCAAACTGGTGGTATTGGGCTGGAAAACCTCGTGTGTGAATTGATGTGCTGTGAGGGGTATGACGCCAAGGTCTTAGCCAAGTCAAAATTCACAGGCAAGGCCGATGCAGATATTCAGGCACTAAAAGATGATGCTTTTATGTCCAAGAAGATTTTTGTGCAAGTAAAGCATCATAGTGGCTTTTCTGGTAAAGCAGGGATTCAACAGGTAATTGATGTATTAAAGCAGGAAGAATATCAGGAGTATGAAGGGTATTTCGTAACGAGCGCCGATGTTGATGAGAAGACAAGATTGTTCGCCGCCGATAATGATATCGAGGTTATGGACGGCGATGCTTTGGCTGAACTGATAATTAATAACATCGGAAAGCTGTCTGAGACAACCCTTCGCCTTCTTGGAATAAGTCCTTATCCGCACATACTGATGTGAACAGCAAAATGCCTCCCAGCCGTAATGGTTGAGAGGCATTCGTCTGTTTCGGGCTTCACGCCTTAATCTCCGTTCCGTCCTTAAAGGTGACGCGCACGTCGTCCTTGCTGTAGACCGTCATGAAATCCACAAGGCTGTACCAAAGTGCAGGCTGGAACTCCGTGACCACGTCCAGCCGCCGGAGCTCGTCGAGGAAGGCTTCGATTGTCGCTTGCCGCGCCTGTTTGTCGCTTATGGTCTCTGTGACCGTGTCCAGCCGTGCCTTCGTTTTATTGAAGCGCTCAGTCAGCCCGTCGTAGCGTTTCTGGTACTCCGTCTGGTCGAGCGCGACATGGGCGTTTTCCTGAATGCACTGCTGCAGCAGCTCCGATACCACCAGCAGCTCGTTTTGCAGCTCGTCCCGCTCTGTCGCCAGTGCCGTGGTGTCAAAGGCGGCGCTCTTGGCGAACTCGAAGGTGCCGATGATGTCATCCTTGTCCGTGAGCAGCTTGTTGACGGCGGATAAATAGTATCGATGCACATCCTCCTCTGTCAAATGAGGAGTGCCGCACTTTTCGTCACCTTTGAACTTGTGATTGCACTGCCATATCGTGCAGCGGTATTTATCGGTGGAGTGCCAGACCTTTGAGCCGTACCAACTGCCGCACTGACCGCATTTTATCTTGCCGGAGAAAAGGTGAACGCCGCTGTGGTGACTGCGGTTCTGCCCGCGCCGCGCCAGCTCGCGCTGCACCATATCGAAAACCTCAGGCTGGATAATGGCTTGATGGTTATTCTCAACGTAATACTGTGGAATCTCGCCCTCATTGGTCTTTTTCTTTTTCGTGAGGAAGTCAACGGTGTAGCTCTTTTGGAGCAGTGCATCACCGCGATACTTTTCGTTTGTGAGAATGCTCCGAACGGAGCCCGCGCTCCAGCGTTCCTTACCACCCGGTGAAAGTACGCCGTCCGCCGTCAGCTTGGTGGCGATGCCGAAAGGCGTCATGCCCTGAAGGAACATACTGTAGATGCGCCTAACCGTGGCGGCTTGCTCTGGATTGACGACCAGATTACCGTCCTCGCCTCGGTCGTAGCCGAGAAAGCGGTTGAACGGTACTGTGACCTTGCCATCCGCGAAGCGCTTTCTCTGACCCCATGTGCAGTTTTCCGAAATGGAGCGGCTTTCCTCCTGCGCCAGCGAGGACATGATGGTGATAAGCAGTTCGCCCTTGCTGTCGAGCGTCCAGATGTTTTCCTTTTCAAAATAAATCTCGACGCTTTTTTCCTTGAGCTGACGCACCGTGGTCAGACTGTCAACCGTGTTTCGGGCGAAGCGGCTAACTGACTTGGTGACAATCAGGTCAATTCTTCCGGCAAGCGCGTCGGCAATCATCCGCTTGAAGCCCTCGCGCTTGGCGGTGCTGGTCGCGCTGATACCGTCGTCGGTGTAAACCGCCACGAACTCCCAATCGTCGCGGCTCTTAATATAATTGGTGTAATAATCGACCTGCGCTTCGTAGCTGGTCTGCTGTTCCTCGCTGTCTGTAGATACACGGGCATAACCGGCTGTGCGGCGCTTCCTGATTTGATTCAACGGCGCTGCGGTAAAGCGCGTCAGCGTCGCCGGTATTGTGGTTACTGTTTTAGCCATTGCTTTTCACTCCTTATCTGCTTTACCCTTTCGCTCATGGCAGCCCGACGCTCATCCGTCCAGCTATCCTTTATGGCTTGACATTGCTTTTCACGGCGCTCCTCAGTCCATTTCACGCCGCGACGCTTATCGTGAAATTCGAGCATGGCTTCATGACCATCGCGGAAGTGGAAGGTGACTGCGCCTTTCAGTACGCTCGCATATTCGAGCTGCGCGTCCATTGCCGCTTCATCGTACTCTGCCAAACCGAGCACGTCAGTCACCAGCGCTTTCATGGTATCGTCCTTGATTGAAATCTTATCACAGGTGCCGGACGGCGCTGTGCAGTACCACGAGCGTGTTTTCGTCCCGTCCTTCAAAGTGGTGGATTGGCAGCGATAATTCGAGCCGCACCGACCGCACTTAATAAAGCCGGTGAACTCGTAGTAGGTGTTCTTATTCGGATTGGTGTCTTTTCGCTTGTGTCGTTCACCCCAAAGCCGCCGTCGTTCAGGTGTCCACCAATCCTTTTTAGCAGTGGATTCCCACTCCTTGGAGATAATGCGCCCATCGTAAAAATGGAACACGAGCACATTCGCTGAAGGCACCATGATTTTTTCAATTTGCTCGGCAAAAGTATCTGCGTCAAACTCATCCAGCCCAAGCGCCTCTGCTGCAACACGCTCCAGAATGTACTCCGGTAGGTCGCTGACCATGCAGTCGTGGGGCTTTCCTTCTTTGCGATTGGCGCATACCCACACTTTGAATTTTCCGTTTGTCCGACTACGCGTCGAACGGTGAAATGGCCTGCTGCAGACTTCACAGATGATTTTACTTGTAAAGCAGGTCGTGTTAATCGTCCAGTTTGCAAACACGCCAAGCTCCCGCCGCCGCGCCACTTCCGCTTGGACTGCGTTATAGGTCTCCATATCAATGATGGCTTCATGAGTATTCTCAACCCAGTACTGCGGCAGCTCACCGCGATTGATGCGGCTTTTCTTACTGATGGGGTCAACGGTATATTCTTTCTGGAACAGCAGGTTTCCGGTATAGGTGATGTTCCGAAGAATCTGCCGGATTGACGTGTTGCCAAAATGCATCCCCTTATAGGATTTTACGCCCATCGTTTCAAGCTGCTTTTCTGTGGTCTCGGCCGATAAGCCCTTCAGGAAGTTGTCGTAAATCAAACACACTATTTTCGCTTCCTCCGGCTCAATGACCAGCGTGTCGCCCTGCCATCGATAGCCGTAGATTGGAAAATGTCCATTCGGTATGCCTTGCTGAAAGCGCTTGACCGTACCCCATTTGACATTATCCGAAATGCTGCGGCTCTCCTCCTGTGCGAAGGAGCCAAGCAGTGTGAGCATCAGCTCCCCGTCCTCCGAAAGCGAATCGATGTTTTCCTTCTCAAAGCGGACGGAAATGTAGAGTTCCTTCAGATGCCGGACAGTTCTCAAAAGGTCAACCGTGTTTCTGGCAAAGCGGGAAATGGACTTTGTGAGAATGATATCGATTTTACCCGCTTCGCAATCGTCAAGCATATGTTGGAACTCATCGCGTTTGGCTGTTCCGGTACCGCTGATGCCGTTATCCGCATAAACACCGACATACTGCCAATCGGTATGCTTTTGAATAAACTCGCTGTAATAGCTGACCTGCGCCGACAAGGAATGCTGCAACCGCTCGGACTCCATTGACACTCTTGCGTAGGCGGCCACCTTTTGGCGTTCCGGCATTTGCGGTACGGTTAGCTCGATTTTTGTTACATTTTTCAAGAGAAATCACTCCTTTCCGCTACTATATATCACTCCAAAAGCGGATTATAGCAAGGCGTGTTTTTTGCAAGTACTTTTTGGACAAAGTTGCAAAACATTTTTGGACATTGTTGCATGTCCAAATTGGACAAAGTTGCAAAGCTTTGGCTAGTCGTGTTCGGACCAGCCATTTGATGCTTT
>Ga0163159_1001832_pt1 | contig 19001 bp, 15 predicted proteins | sample BioMet9_FD_108702 | JGI IMG/M metagenome (GOLD analysis project Ga0163159, IMG submission 108702) | Microbial communities from bioreactor (seeded with sewage sludge) at Lawrence Berkeley National Lab, California, USA - Biofuel... | ecosystem: Engineered > Bioreactor > Anaerobic > Unclassified ... | reverse complement strand
GATCTTCGCTATATAGGTCATGCCTATGATGCCGTTCATCGGCGTGCGGATGTCGTGGCTGATGCGCGAAAGAAATTCGCTCTTGGCAGCGCTGGCCTTTACGAGCCGCGCGTTGAGTTCCGACAGCTCGGAACTGCGGCGGCGGGCCGACCTTGCGCCCACCAGCGAAAAGGCGATGCCTGCCAGCAGCAGCAAAAATACTGCGCCTGCGGCCATGACCTCAAGCGGGTTCGTGTAGACCAGGCTCAAAAGCGAGGGGCTCTCGCCAGGCCTGGTGTCTTCGGCTATGATGCGGTCCAGCTTTTCGCCCACCAGGCTGCCTACCGTCTTGTTGATGATGGAGTAAAGCTCGTCCGGCTGGTTGTTGGAGACGGCGACAGCCATCTGCAGCGACATGCCGTAGCTCTCCTGGTACTTGAGCATGGCGTATCTGGGGATGTTGCTGTAATAGCTGAATTCAAAGCTGTTGAGGAAGGTGGAGTCTGCCTTTCCCTTGTAAACGGCCTCCACGCACTCCCTGATGGTTGGATAGAGGACATACCGGTAGCCGGCCCCGGAGAATTTTTTCTGAATGAAACTGGTCAGGTAGTAGCCGTCCGGCATCGCCACGATCCTGCCCGGCGATTTGGTGTAGACCCTCACGATCTGGATGCCCATCACAGGCTGAGTCAGACGGCAGCCCAGCCTGTCCGCCCAGTCGTAGTTGAAGGAGAGCAGCGAGAACATCTGGGCCTTGTTAGTATATTTGCTGACCGTCTCCGCAAAGGAGCCGGCAGTTACAAACCGGAACCTGAGGCCGGTCGCAGCCGAGATCTGAGCGTAGATGTCCTTCATCATGCCGGCTATGGTACCGCTCCGTTCGTCCCGATACTCGATGGGGTTCCAGGCCGGATCGTAGGCCACGGTGATCTCGCGGCTGACCGCCAGATACTTCTTTTCAGCCGCAGTGAAGCTTGTGTTGCCGAGAGACCCTGGCGCTGCGAAATACCTGGCCTGCAGCTCCGCGCTGAAGCCGTGGCCGAGATACTCGATCTGTCCCACGGCGTAGTTGAGCTGTTCGTATATCTTGCTGCTCTTTTTGGAGACCGCGAAGTAAAACGGCTGAGCGCCGAAATTAAGCACTTCCTTGCAGCCTTTGGGCCTGTTGGACATGGACACGCAGGCAAGGTCGATTTTTCCCATCTTCAGGGCCGCCAGCATCTCCCCCGTGTCGTCGAACTCCGTCAGCCGCACCGTGATCTTGTGCCTCGCGCAAAGCTCCCTGAATTCCTGAATAACGGCCGAGCCTTTCAGCACGCCCACGTCTTTGCCGGCCACCGCCTGATAATCGCCGTAGGAAAACCTCTGATCGTCCAGGCGCGCGGCCAGCCAGTCGCCGCCGTAGCCTGAGGCCGTGTCGGCGTAATCCATGAACCTGGCTCTCTCTGGCTTGTATGCGAGGCCTCCCATAATGTCCGCCTCGCCATTTTTGATCCGCTCAAAACATTCGCTCAGAGTCCCCGGCACAAATTCATATTTCCAGCCGGTGTACTGCGCCACAGCCCGCAGGTACTCGTAATTGTAACCCGACGCAGCGCTGCCGTTCAGTTCCTGCAAACCGTCCAGCAGGTACCAGGCCACCCGGACGGTTTTACCGACGGCTAGAGCGGCGCTGCAGAAAAGCAGCATGCTCAGCGCAGTCACGACGGCAATCAGCACTCTGATCCTTAGCTTCATTTTCGCTTCTCCTTGAGAACCGACTGACAACCAGTACCCGTGCAGCCATCCTGTGCCGCGATGCGCTTTCGGCGCCGGAGGCTTCCGCGCTAAGACCTCGCTTCAGAGCCAGGCAGGCAATACGGGCAGTTCTGGCATAGCGTGATCGGTGCGGCCGTTCGTTGCATCTTTACATTAAAGCTGCTAAAAGTTACTGCTGTATTCTACTTCATCAGAACCCCGATAGCAATAAACGGCTTCAAAAATACTGCCGCCGGAAGAATGGATAATTATGAGACAATATTCTGATTCAGCGCAGCTTTACGCCATCTTATTGACTTTCGTTCATTAAGAGTCTATGATCGTCTGCGCAAAGAGGGAGGCGGCGGCATGAAACGCATCAACGATCCGGAGATCCGCAGAAGACAGATATTGGATGCGGCCATGAAACTTTTCTGCGAAAAAGGCTACGAAGACACCTCGCTCGAGGACATCGCCAGGGAGCTGCACGTAGTCAAGAGCCTCTGCTACAGATACTTCGACTGCAAACAGACGCTCTACGATGCAGTGCTGGACGAATATACGGAGGAAAGCTGCCGCAGCCTCGTAGAGACCATCCACGACCGCAGTCTTGCCATGAGCGAACGTCTGCAGTCGGTCCTCTCGCAGCTGCTTCAGCCTGCCGCCAGCGGACGCTGGCATGACTTCTTCCACAAACACGGCAACGAGCCGGTGCACGAGCAGCTGGCCCTCAGAATGTGCAAATACATGCTGCCTCACACAGCCGCAGAACTGGAGCGCAGCGGCGTCAAAAATCCGCTGCTGACAGCCTGCTTTTTAATGTACGGCTTGATCGGCGTCTGGCAGGAGGGCGCGGAGCCGGCCGCGGTTCTGAGCGAACAATACGGAGAGCTGGCCGCGGCGCTTCTGCGCGGCAGCGAAGAAAAAATCAGCTGAACGAGGCGGGGAATTTTGGGAAATGAAAGCTATGGATTTTTTACGCGGAAGGACCTGATACGGCTCATCGTCCCGCTGTTGCTGGAACAGCTGCTGATGATGCTGATCGGCATTTCAGACACCTTTTTTGCGAGCTACGCTGGCGAAGCGGCCGTGTCGGGCGTCTCGCTCGTCAACTCCTTCAACACAGTCTTTATCTATCTGTTCACCGCTCTTTCCTCCGGCGGCGCCGTCGTCATCAGTCAGTATGTCGGCAACAGGGCGCCCGATAAAGCTGGCGAAGCCGCCAGCCAGCTGCTGTCCATCTCAATCGTCAGCTCGCTCGTCATCGCGGTCCTCACTCTCGCCTGCAGCCGTCCGCTGCTGAGGCTGCTCTTCGGCAGCGTCAAGCCGGACGTCATGGAGGCCTGCGAGACCTACCTGCTGATCTCCGCCTACTCATATCCGGCCCTGGCCGTCTATAACGCAGGCGCGGCCATTTACCGCAGCATCGGCAGGACCAGCGTTCCCATGTACGTCTCGACGATTTCCAACGTAATCAACGTGCTGGCCTGTATGGCGGGCGTCTTCGTGATGCACGCCGGCGTGGCGGGCGTGGCCTGGCCTTCGCTGATCGCGAGGGTCTTCTCCGCCGTCGTCATCACGGCCTGCTGTTTCAGCCACAGACTTGACGTCCGCTACCGCGTCAAATGGATCTGGGAATGGAACGTACCCATGCTGAAACGGGTGTTCAGCATCGCGCTGCCCAACGGCGCCGAGAACGGCGTACACCAGCTCGTCAAAGTTGCACTGAGCAGCCTGGTGGCGCTCTTCGGCACCTACCAGATCGCCGCCAACGGAGTGGCCCAGAGCATCTGGTCGCTGGCCTCGCTCTCCGGCCTCGCGATGGGTCCGGCCTTCACCACCGTGATCGGCCAGTGCATGGGCGCTGGAGACACAAAAGCGGCGGCTTATTATTTTAAAAAGCTGCTGAACTACACGCTCTGGCTCTCCATTGTCTGGAACGCTCTGGTCTTCGTGCTGACGCCGGTATTCATGCACTTTTACGCGCTCTCGCCGGGCACCAAGCACCTGGTCGTGATGCTGGTGCTCGTCAACAACGTCTTCAACGCGGTCGTTTTCCCTTACGCGGGACCGCTCGGCAACGGCCTCAGGGCGGCCGGCGACGTGCGCTGGACCATGGTGGTCTCCATCCTGCTGACGGTGGGCGTGAGGTTGCTGTGCTCCTGGTTTTTGGGCGTCTATCTGCGTTTAGGCGTGATGGGCATCGCCTGGGGCATGAACATCGACCTTGCGATCCGGGCGATTATGTTCATGAAAAGGCTGCGCTCGCAAAAATGGCAGCAATTCAGGGTCATTTGAAGGAAACACAAAAGCGGACGGCCCTGAAACCGGCCGTCCGTAATTTGTTCTATTGAATTGTTAGTTAGCCTTCGATGGCGATCTGGTTGCTCTGAGGCAGTTTCTTTTCATCCTTTTTCGGGACCATCAGAGTGAGGATGCCGTTCTCGAACTTGGCCTTGATATCCTCCTGTTTTACACCGTCGCCGACGTAGAAGGTACGCGAGCAGCTGCCCGTGAAACGCTCTCTCCTGATGTAGCGGTCCTTGTCTTTGCCTTCGTCGTGCTCATAGCTGCGGTTGGCGCTGACAGTCAGATAACCGTCGTTGAGTTCGGCCTTGATATCCTCTTTCTTGTAGCCCGGCAGATCGATATCCACTACAAAACCGTTCTCATTTTCCTTGACGTCTGTCTTCATGAGGTTCTTCTCGTGTTTGCCAAACGCCTGGCCCATGCCGGGGAACGCACCCGTGAACGGGAAGTCATCGTTCATCCAATCGTCAAACAGCTTTTCTCCGAAAATCCTTGGCAGCATAGTCATAACACATACCCCCTAAAAGTTTTTTTATTTGGGCTTCTTGAAGCCCCGGAGAACTTTTTCTGTTTCTCTGTTCTCCCTTCTTTTCGAAAACAATTATATCACGGTTGTTAGCACTGTCAAGCAATGAGTGCTAAAGACGGCAATTTTACGGATAGATGTTTATTGACCATAAGGCAAGAGACAGGACTGAAGCCCTCACGATGCAGATTGGAAGAGCTTGCAGAGAGGATACTTGGTAACTTGTGATTCAGCAGGGTGCTTTCGCTTTGGATGTTCTGACATTTTGACCATGTTTCCGGCTGGGTGAGTCCCGTTGGATCATTTTGACGTTAAAAACAACGTCAAGGGCTTATGGAAATGTTGTTTGTGAAGCCTCGGGGCGCTAGGCGCGAAGGCGTTTTTTTACGCATCCGTTAAAAGACTCGGCCTGCGAAAAAACACCTCCGCGCTACGCTTCAAACCTGCGAGAGCGGCGCGCGGCCCAGGCTGTTGTTTGAAACCGGCCATTGAGCCGTCATATCTTTTTCTATATTGCAAATATGTGAGATGTCGCTGTCTTAACGCGGCAGCACGAAAGTCAAAACAAACGTTCTGGTTTACGCTTCACACAAGAGCTGACACGCGCTCTGCTCTCATCGGATTGAAGCGTAGACAGGACTGATTTTTCGCGTGCATATGCAGGAGCGGCTTCTTGTTCATCGCGACGAATCAGCACGTCGTAAAAATCAGTCCTGTCCTAGCGCCCTGAGGATCAGCCAAGCGGCGTTCAGCAAAGCTCTTTTATCTCCATAAGTAATGATATGGCGCTGCCACTCGTCCAATCCGCGTTCACACCTTCTGCGGTTCAGCCTTTAGGCGTTCCAGAGCTGCGGCTCGTAGCCAAGCTTTTTGACGATCTTCATATCTTCTTCGATAGTGACGCCTGTGGTGGTAAGCATATCGCCGGAGATGGCGGCGTTGGCGCCGGACTGGAAGCAGGCTTTGCCCTTGTCCGACATCAGTCCGCGGCCTCCGGCCAGGCGGATGGAGGCGTTGGGCAGCAGGAAGCGGAAGATGGCGGCTGTCTTTCTTATCTCGTCATACGGAAGTTTTTCGTTATGTTCGAACGGCGTGCCCGGGATTGGATTCAACACGTTGAGCGGCACGGAGCGCACGCCGAGAGAACGGACTTCCAGCGCCATATCGATGCGGTCCTCCATCGACTCACCGAGGCCGATGATGCCGCCGCTGCAAACGCTCAGGCCTGCGTTCTGCGCGGCCTTCAGCACTGCGATCTTGTCGTCGTATTTATGCGTGGTGCAGACCTGCGGAAAGAAGCGGCGCGAGGTCTCGAGATTGTTGTGGACCCGCTCGACGCCTGCCTCTTTTAGCCTGCGGAACTGTTCCTCGCTGAGCAGCCCCAGTGACACACAGACAGAGATTTTCGCATTCTTCCTGATCTCGCGCACCCTCTCGCATACCTCGTCCACCTCGGCGTCGGTGAGCCTTTCGCCGGAAGTGACGAGCGAGAAGCGCAGAATGCCGTTTTCGGCGTTGTGTTTCGCGAGCGCTACCATATCGCCGGCAGGCAGCAGCGGGTATTCCTCCGCGTTCGTATGATAATGTGCGGACTGGGCGCAGAACTTGCAGTTTTCGGGGCAGCGTCCGCTTTTGGCGTTGATGATCGAGCAGAGGTCGAAGGCGCTGCCGCAGAACTTCCAGCGGATCACGTCCGCGGCCGCGCAAAGCTCGTCAAGCGGAGCCGCGCAGAGCTCCAGCGCCTCTGTTTTGCCGATTGACTCTCCGGCCAGCACGCGGCCTTTGATGATTTCGTGAGCAAGCATCGTTAAGCCTGCCTTCCGCACAGGTTGAGGGTCCCGCGCAGACGTTTTGCAATCAGCGATGCGATCACGTTCCAGACCGAATCGCTAGGCACGAAGATAAGGAAGCAGTAAATTATGAGCGTTTTAAAGCCCATTGGCTTGTCGATTACATAGTTGCAGAGAATGTAGACGTAGACCATGCCGCAAAGGTAGACGACGGCGAGTCCCGCAAACGCGCCGGCCAGCATCCTTTTAAATGACGGGTTGGGCACCGACTCCGCGACGCGGCCTGCGATCCAGCTGTCGAGGATGAAGCCGATCAGGTAGCCAAAGGTCGGCTTGAGCAGATAGCCGAGCCCGCCGCCCTGAGTGAAGACCGGCACGCCGATCAGTCCCAGCGCCACATAAACCGCTATGGAGAGGGCGCCGAGCCGCGAGCCGAGCAGCAGTCCCGAAAGCACCACAAAAAGCGTCTGCATGGTGAACGGAATCGGGGGCAGCGGAATTTTTATAAAGGCGCCCACGGCAGCGAGAGCCGTAAAGAGCCCGCAGAAGACGATCTGCCTTGTATTAAGTTTGCCAAACATTGAGAATTCCTCCCGTCGTTTTATAACGGGAAATGTTATACAGCCGAAGACAGTCCGTGTCAACTATTTATTTATTTATGGTTTACATACAGAAAGACGCCCCATGCTGACGGAGCGTCCTTCTTGTTTTCAATTAATGTTTGTAAATGAGATGCCGTTATACGGTCTGCCGCTGCGAGGAGCGAAGCGGTGCGGCTGCCACGGTTTATCACTGTCGGGACCGAAAGCAAAGACCGGATCCCCCGCGTACTACGCTTCTCAATGACAAAGAGCCATATCTGATGGTTCTTTGCCGCCAGCCAGGCTTCTATCCCAGGATAGCCTTGAGGTCTTCGTCTGCCGTGGTGGTCGGCTTGATGGCGAACTTCTCCACCAGCACCTTGAGCACTTCCGGTCCGATGAAAGACGGGAGCGTCGGCCCCAGGCGGATGTTCTTAATGCCCAGCCAGAGCAGCGTGAGCAGGATGCAGACTGCCTTCTGTTCGTACCAGGAGAGCACCAGCGAAAGCGGCAGGCCGTTGACGTCGGTCTTGAAGACGTCCGCGAGAGCCATGGCGATGCGGATGGCCGAGTAGGCGTCGTTGCACTGGCCGCAGTCGAGCAGGCGCGGAATGCCCTCGATGTCGCCGAGTTCGAGCTTGTTGAAGCGGTACTTGCCGCAGGCCAGCGTGAGGAGCACCGTATCCTTAGGCGCTTTCTCCGCGAATTCGGTGTAGTAGTTGCGTCCGGCCTTGGCTCCGTCGCAGCCGCCCACCAGGAAGAAGTGGCGGATCTTGCCGGCCTTCACCAGCTCAACGACCTTTCCGGCAGCGGAGAGCACGGAGTTGCGCGCGAAGCCGATCGTGATGCGCTTTTCCTGTTCGTCGGCCGCAAAGCCGGGGGCTTCGAGCGCCGCTTTGACAACGGACGCGAAATCTCTGCCCTCAATGTGTGCCGCGCCCGGGAACTCGACCAGGCCGCAGGTGAAGATGCGCGCCTTGTAGCTCTCGCGCGGCTTCTGGATGCAGTTCGTGGTCATCAGGATGGCGCCGGGGAATGCTTCAAACTCCTTCTGCTGATTCTGCCAGGCGCCGCCGTAGTTGCCGACCAGGTGGCTGAATTTTTTGAGGCCCGGATAGGCGTTGCAGGGCAGCATCTCGCCGTGCGTATAGACGTTGATGCCCTTGCCCTCGGTCTGCTTGAGCAGCTCTTCAAGGTCGGCCAGATCGTGGCCGGAGACCAGGATGCACTTGCCCTTGACGGCGGTGACGCGCACCTGCGTAGGCTCAGGATGGCCGTACCTGCCGGTGTTGGCTGCGTCCAGCATCTCCATCACACGGAAGTTTGCCTCGCCGATCTTCATATTGAGCGTCAGCATGGAATCGACGGTGATGTTCTCGTCGAGCAGCTGAGCCATTGCTTCGAGGAAGAACTTGTTGATCTTTTCATCCGTAACGCCGAGCACGCGCGCATGGTGCGCATAGGCGGCCGTGCCTTTGAGTCCGTAGATGGCAAGCCACTTGAGGCCGCCCAGGTCCTCGCCGTATTTGTCGATGTCGGCCTTGGGACTGCGGTCGGCTCCGAGTTTCGCCAGCTCGTCGGCGGTAGGCTCTTCGCCCGCGAAATCGCAGTTGCAGACGCCTCCGATGGCGATACGCTGGCGGCGCGTGGCCCTGATGAGCCCGGCGATGTTCTCCGCGTCAAAGTTGACGTTGGTGACAGTCGTAAAGAGGTTGTCGACCACCATATCGGCGATTTTCTCCGTAACCTGTCCCTTGTCGAGAGCGTCCTTCGCCAGCTTCATAGTGACGGAAAGCAGCATATCCTGAAGACGGGCCGTCTTTTCATCCTTGCCGCATACACCCATGACCGTGCAGGCATTGCAGTTAGCGCGCTGTTCACACTGATAGCAGAACATTGACATTACAAACACACTCCTTTTGATATGGTTGTTATTTCTGAAATCAAATTCTCAAATCCGTTAAAACACGCGTTTGGTCTCGTTCCTGAAGCCTTCCCCTGCGGTCATTTCAGCTGGCCGCCCAGGCGTCAGCGGGCGTTTTTTCCACCGTCTGGCGAGGGCTTTCGACTCTGGTCCTCAGCCTTCTCAGCAAACTCCGCCAGGTTGTGCCCCGAGAGCCATTCTTTCGCCTCGTTCGTAAGCCTGGAGAGAAAATCGCCGAAGAGGCACTCGCTGTAAACGCACCGTTTCCTGCCGAAAACGCAGCCGGCCTTCTCCACCGGACCTTCTATCGACTCGACAACGTCAAGGAAGGTTATTTTCTTCGGACTCTTTGCGAGCACCGCGCCGCCGCCAGGACCTCTGGTGGTGTTAAGCAGTCCTGAACGGGAAAGCCTCAGGACCACCTTGGCCAGGTGCGCTTCGGAGACTCCGAGCCGTTCCGCCATCTCCTTAATGGAGATTTTTTCGCCGTTATTCTCAGCCACCAGCACCATACAATGCAGCGCAATATAGGTCGCTTCGCTGAATCCAGCTATCTTTGCCAACTTGTCGCCTCCGTCATAATTAAGGTATTGAAATACCTTAATTCTTTATTTGAGATAATACGCCGCGTTTGGGAAATCACCATCGGTAATTTGGCTGAGAAAGGGCTACCATCCGAGGCTGCGTTCCGTGAAACTTGAATAACCGCGTTTTGCGGCTATACTTATTGATGATACTATACAGAAAGAAGGAGTTTTCCATGTCTCTCTGCTATATGAACGACAAATTCGCGCCAGTCTCAGAATGCACGCTGCCAGTCTCAGACCTTGTGATCCAGCGCGGTGTAGGCGCCTTTGAATCGATCCGTCTGTACGACGGCAGACCTTTCGCCATGTCGCTGCACCTAGAGCGGCTTGCGAACAGCGTCAAAGACTCCGGTATCGAGGCGGATGCCATCCTGTCCAAACTGCCGGAACTGATCCGCGAAGGCATCAGGCAGCCCGGCTGTCCGCAGGACGGACTTGCAAAGCCCTTCATCACAGGCGGCGACGTCAACAACAAGGGTCATTTCCCGCAGCCCCGCTTTTTCATATTGTTTGAGGACGTCCACAAACTGACAGACGACGAGAAGAAACAGGGCATCGCGCTGGAGCCTAACCGCGTGGACAGGCCCTATCCGCTCGTCAAGAGCATCAACTATCTCTTCGGTCTGATGCCGCTCTCCAGAGCGGAGCGCGACAATTTCGAGTCCCTCTACATCACGCCGGCCGGCGAGATCACGGAGGCCATGAGCAGCAACTTCTTCCTCTGCAAGGACGGCAAAGTGATCACCGCACCGGTTGGACGCGTGCTCAAGGGCGTCACCCGCAGCGTGGTCCTTACGCTTGCGAAGGAAGCCGGCTATAAAATAGAGGAACGCTGCCCGCTCGAAAGCGAGCTCAAAGAGGCGCAGGAAGCCTTCATCACCGGCTCTGTCAAGGAGGTACTCCCCGTGGTCCGCATCGGCAGCCAGAACATCGGCAACGGCAAGCCCGGCCCTGTGGCTCAGCACCTGCAGCACATGTTCGCGGCAAACAAGGAGCGCTGGCTGGATAAATAACGGAGGCCCTGGTTGATAAATACCGGCAAACTAAAGACGGCCGCGGTTTTGGCAGCAATCGCCATCGCCGCGGCTATTAACGTATCCGAAGCATGCGCGGCGGCAAAGATCGCCTTCGTGCGCAGGAGCGGAGATGACTCATGGGTCTTCACCGCCAACGCAGACGGAAGCTGCCTGAAACGGATTACCCGCGGTCTGGAGCCGGATATCTCGCCTGACGGCAGCCGCGTTGCCTGTGTGGTCAGCGATGCCGGCAGCTGCAGCCTCCGTTTGGCCATATTCAGTCTGACCGACGGCAAAATGACCGTCATCAGAGGAGCAGCCGGCAGTGACGTTTTCACGCCGCGCTGGTCCCACAGGGGGACCAAACTGGTCTTCAACAGCTTTTCGCCAAAGGGCAGCTGGAGACCGAGCGTCTGTGACCTTATCAACGGATCCTGCCTCACGCTGAAACCGCATGGCTCGAACGCCGAAGGCTATGTTCCCTGCTGGACGCGCAGCGATTCGGAAATCTGCGCCAGAGACAGCGTGAACATGTATTTTTTCGACCCGCTCAACGGCAGACAGATGGGGAAACGCAGCTTCGCGCATCTGTTCGCCAAGAACTCGCTCTATCTCAGCAGCTCAGCCGGCTTTAACGCTTCCTTCGACGGCAGGCGCTGGATGTTCTGCTGCGAGGACGGCAAAAGCTTTTGTCCAAAATGCGCGTCCTATGCCGCCAGCGGCCGCAGAGGCATCATCTGCCTGTACAGTCCTGCGGCCGGCAGGCTTGTTAAAATTCCTCTCAAATGGCTCTGTGTCATTGACGCGGTCTGGCTGAACGACAGCGAAGTGATCTTCAGCGCCCACCGCCCCAGCGAAAGACCAGATCCCAGGCTGACTGGCTCCGACATCTACAAAATGGACCTCCGCTCCATAAAACCGGTGCTGCTGCTGAAAAACGGCTGCTGCGTCAGCGTTTCGCGCTGACTGAGGCTGATAAGCAGATATTTACAGGGCCGACACGGCCCTCTTTTTTATACATTCGTTTGACTAAATTTGATTGGTTACTAAAAATTTTTGAAAATATTTGATTGGAAACGCTTGATTTTGATTGAAACTTGTGCTAAGCTTACATCATCAACCAAAAGGGGAAATCAAAATGCTGGCAGAGGAAAGATACGAATCCATCCTTGAAGTTTTGGCGCAGCGCAGGACCGTTACGGTACAGGAGCTGTCCGTCCAGCTGGGCGCCTCCGAAGCCACCGTGCGCCGCGACATCACGTTCCTCAGCGAGGGCGGACGCCTGCGCAAGGTGCGCGGCGGCGCGGCGCTGACTGCTCCTCTCACAGCCATAACGCGGGATGACCTGGTCTCTGACCGCAGCGGCAGGAACTACGCGGCCAAACTAACCATCGCCAGAGCTGCGGCGGCGCTGATAAAGCCGGACGACTTTGTCTACATCGACGCCGGCAGCACGACCGCCCTGCTTGCGGAACAGATCGCGCCCAATGGGGCCTCGTTCGTAACAGACGCCATGTCTCACGCTCTGACGCTGGCCCGCAAGGGCTGCCCCGTGTTCCTGCTCGGCGGCGAGGTCAAACCGTCCACAGAGGCACTGGTCGGCGCCTGGGCGCTCAAAAATCTCGCGCGCTACAACTTTACGCTCGGTTTCTTCGGCACCAACGGCATTACGATCAAGAACGGCTACAGCACGCCGGATCCGGCCGAAGCCCTGGTCAAGGCCCAGGCCATGAAGCAGTGCAAAGAGGCCTGGGTGCTGGCCGACCCGTCCAAGTTCGACGTGATCTGCCCAGTCACTTTCGGCCGCTTCCGCGACGCCAGGATCATTACCACCAGGCTCGCGGCCGCGGAATATATGAAGGAAGAAAACATTATGGAGGCTGATAAGCAATGATTTACACGGCAACTTTCAACCCGTCCCTCGACTACGTCATGTTTCTGCCGGAGCTTAAAACGGCCTCGGTGAACAGGGCTGAGCGCGAGAGCATCTACCCAGGCGGCAAGGGCATCAACGTTTCCATCGTGCTGACCAGGCTCGGACAGCAGAGCACGGCGCTCGGCTTCACGGCAGGCTTTACAGGCAGAGCGCTCAGAAGCATGCTTGAAGGCGTGATTACCACAGACTTCATCACATTGCCGGCCGGCGAAACGCGCATAGACGTCAAGCTGAGGGCCGGCGAAGAGACGGACATCAACGGACAGGGGCCCGATATTCCTGCCTCCTGCCTGGAGAAATTCTACGAAAAGATTTCCTCGCTCAAAGAGGGCGACGCGCTGGTGCTCGCCGGCAGCATTCCATCTTCGCTGCCGGAAAATATATATGAAGAGATCCTCGGCCGCCTCGACGGACGCGGCGTCGACTGCGTAGTGGACGCCACCGGAGAGCTGCTCAAAATGTCGCTGTGCCACAAGCCTTTCCTCGTTAAGCCCAACCTCGGCGAGCTGGCGGAGATGTTCGGCGTCACTATTGCAAACCGCGACGACGTGGTCAGATACGCGAAGAAAACTCACGAGCTGGGAGCCCGGAACGTGCTGGTCTCCATGGATGCGCGCGGAGCTCTGCTGGTCAGCGCCGAAGGCGACGTGATCGAGGGGCGCGCTCCGGCCGGCAGACTGGTCAACTCGGTCGGCGCCGGAGATTCAATGGTAGCCGGCTTTTTGGCAGGCTACAAAGCCACCGGCAGCTACGCGCGGGCTCTCTCTCTGGGCCTCGCGGCAGGCAGCGCCACCGCCTTCAACGAGTGGCTGGCCGAAAAAGCCGACGCAGCCGCGCTTTTGGATAAACCTTCAGACTTCGGTCTCTAAAAATAAAAACATCACAAGCATAAGAGGAGGCTTCATAATTATGAGGATCACAGATCTGCTCAACGCTTCACGCGTACAACTGAACGGCACGGCGGCTTCCAAGCCGGAGATCATCGAACAGATGGTCGGACTGATGGATAGATCCGGCGTCATCAGCGACAAGGAAGTCTACAAAAAGGCGGTCTTCGACCGCGAGGGCAAAGGCAGCACCGGGATGGGCGAGGGAGTCGCCATTCCTCACGCCAAGACCGATGCGGTCAAGGCTCCGGCGCTCGCGGCCATGGTGCTGGCGAACCCGGTCGATTACGATTCGCTCGACGGGCAGCCGGTCACGCTGGTATTTCTCATCGCCGCGCCCAACAGCGAGGACAACGTGCATCTGGAAGTCCTAAGCCGCCTCTCAGTACTGCTCATGAACGAAGGCTTCTGCGACAAACTAAAGGCAGCCAAAAGCACTGACGAATTCATGTCCGTCATCAACGAAGCCGAACAGGCGCAGCAGGAAGAAAAGAAGGAAGAGGCAGCGCCCGCGGCCGCCCAGCGTCTGGTAGCCGTCACGGCCTGCCCCACCGGCATAGCCCACACCTACATGGCGGCCGAAAGCCTCGAAAAACACGCCAAAGAGCTGGGTATCTGGATCAAAGTGGAGACCAACGGCTCCGTCGGCATCAAAAACAAGCTTACAAAGGAAGACATAGAATCAGCCGACGGCGTCATCATCGCGGCGGACAAAGAGGTCGAGACGGCCCGTTTCGGCGGCAAGCGCGTGATCTTCGCCACCGCTGCAGACGGCATCCACAGGGCCGAAGAGCTTATCAAACAGGCAGTTTCGGGCCAGGCACCGATCTACCACGCCCAGGCAGGCGGCGAGACTGAATCCGCCGCAGCGGCCGACGAGGGCATCGTACGCTTCATCTACAAGAGCCTTATGAACGGCGTCTCCCACATGCTGCCCTTCGTGATCGGCGGCGGCATTCTGATCGCGCTCTCTTTCCTCTTCGACGGAGCCAACGCCGGCGCCTCGAACTTCGGCAGCGGCAACCCGCTCTCGCTCTTCCTAAACCAGGTCGGCGGACTCTCGTTCGGCGTTATGTTCCCGGTGCTGGCCGGCTACATCGCGATGGCGATCGGTGACAGACCGGCGCTGATGCCCGGCTTCGTCGGCGGCCTCATCGCCAAGTCGGGGCTCTCCATCTTCCTGCCCGCTGACAAGTGGTCCTCTTCCGGTTTCTTCGGCGCGCTGCTGGCAGGCTTCATCGCCGGCTATCTGGTGATCGGACTCAGGAAGCTCTTTGAGAAGCTGCCCCGTTCGCTGGAAGGCACCAAGCCGGTGCTGCTGTTCCCGCTCTTCGGCATCCTTGGCATCGGCGCCATCATGGTGTTCATCATCAATCCGCCCATGGCTGTCTTCAACTCCTGGCTCAACGCCTCGCTCGCGAGCATGGGTGATTCCAGCCGCGTGATCCTGGGCCTCATCCTCGGCGGCATGATGTCTGTCGACTTCGGCGGCCCCATCAACAAGACGGCCTACGTCTTCGGCACTGCCGCGATCGCTGGCGGACAGTTCGACATTATGGCCGCGGTCATGATCGGCGGCATGGTGCCTCCTCTTGCCATCGCGCTCTCCACCACCTTCTTCAAGAGCCGCTACACCAAGGCTGAACGTCAGACCTCTCTTACGAACTACATCATGGGGCTCTCCTTCATCACCGAAGGCGCCATCCCCTTCGCGGCCTCAGACCCCATCCACGTGATTCCCTCCTGCGTGGTCGGCTCCGCAGTCGCAGGCGGACTTTCAATGTTCTTCCGCTGCGGCTCGCGCGCTCCTCACGGCGGCATCTTCGTGATTGGCATCATCGACCATGCGCCCATGTTCGCTCTCTCGCTGCTGATCGGCGCAATCGTAGGGGCGGCGCTGCTCTTCCTGCTGAAAAAACCGTTGGCCGTTCAGGAATAGAAAATATCCAGTCTTAACAATCTGCGCTATACTTTAAACAGCAGATATTAAATTTATAAAAAAATTTCACGGAGGAGTGTTCGCAATGAAAGAGTTCAGCTATGTCATAACCGACAAAGAAGGCATCCACGCCCGTCCCGCAGGACTGCTCGTCAAAGAGGCGGCTAAGTTCGCCAGCGACATTAAAGTAGCAAAAGGCGACAAACGCGGCGATCTGAAGCGTATTTTCTCCGTCATGGGCCTGGGCGCCAAATGCGGCGACACGCTCACCGTTACGATCTCAGGCGCTGACGAGGACGCGGCGGCGGCGGCCGTCGAAGCCTTCCTCAAGGCCAATATGTAGGCGCGGCGTCGGAGAAGGGAGCGGCAGCATGAAAACTTTTAAAGGAATCAGCGTTTTTTCTGGCGTAGCAATCGGTCCGCTGCACTTCTACCGGCGTGAAACACAGAGCATAGAGCGCCGCGAGATCCAGGACCCGCAGGCAGAGATTGCCCGTTTTGAAGCGGCTCGCCAGGAAGCCATCAAAAAGCTCGGCGAGCTGCACGACAAAACTCTTGCCGACGTAGGCGAGGCCAACGCCGCCATCTTCGAGATCCACCAGATGATGCTCGACGACCTCGACTACATCGAATCCGTGCGCGGCATCATCACCGCCCAGAACGTGGCTGCGGAATACGCAGTCAGCGCCACGGCGGAAAACTTTGAAAAGATGTTCTCTTCGATGGACGACGCTTACATGCGCGGCCGCGCCGCCGACGTCAAAGACGTCTCCGAACGGGTGCTTTCCATCCTGTCGCCGGTCAAGCGGTGCAGCCTCAACGCGGACGTGCCGTCTATCATCGCGTCCGACGACCTGGCCCCCAGCGAGACCGTGCAGCTCGACAAGAGCAAGGTGCTCGGCTTCGTGACTGCGGAGGGCTCCACGACTTCGCATACCTCCATTCTGGCCAGGACCATCGGCATTCCCGCCGTGATCGGCGCCGGAGACGGGCTGACAGCCGACATCGACGGCAAACAGGGCATCCTCGACGGCTTCACCGGCACGCTCTACGTGGAACCTGACGAAGGGACCGCTGCCGCCATGAAGAAGAAGCAGGACGAGTATCTGCACGAACGCGCTCTGCTCGAGGAGCTGAAGGGCAAGCCCAACGTCACCATCGACGGCCGCCGCGTGCAGGTCTTTGCGAATGTCACGAGCATCGACGACCTCGGTTCCGTCATCAAAAACGACGCGGAGGGCATCGGACTGTTTCGCAGCGAGTTCATCTACATGGGCAGCAGCAGCTACCCCACGGTGGACGAGCAGTTCGCCATCTACAAGCGCGCCCTCGAAAGCATGGGAGCCAGAAAAGTCGTCATCCGCACGCTCGACATCGGCGCCGACAAACAGGCCGCCTACTTCGACCTGCCTCACGAGCAGAACCCGGCCATGGGCATGAGGGCCATCCGCATTTGCCTTGAGAGGCCGGAGCTGTTCAAAACGCAGCTCAAGGCTCTCTATATGGCCTCAGTTTTCGGCAACCTTTCGATCATGTTCCCGATGATCACCTCCACCTGGGAGGTCGAAGAGGCGTTCCGCATCGCGGCCCAGGCAAGAGACGAGCTTGCGCGCGCCAACGTGCCTTTCCGCAGCGACGTGGAGACCGGCATCATGGTAGAGACCCCGGCGGCCGTAATGATGAGCCGCGAGCTGGCCGACCTCGTCGATTTCTTCAGCGTCGGATCCAACGACCTCACTCAGTACACGCTGGCCGTCGACAGGCAGAACCAGAAGATTTCGCGCTTCTTCGACCCTCGCCACCCTGCCGTGCTGCGCATGATCAAGATGGCCGCCGACAACGCCCACGCGGCCGGCAAATGGATCGGTATCTGCGGCGAACTTGGCGCGGACACGGCCCTCACGGAAGAGTTCCTGCGCTACGGCATCGACGAGATATCCGTCTCTGCCAGCTCCGTGCTCAGGGTCAGAAAGAAAGTGCGTTCGCTCGACCTCAGCAAATAACTTGCGCAAACAATACGAACAGGCCCGCGGTTTAGCCGCGGGCCTGTTCGTATGTTCTGCTGTTAATTATTAATTTTAGTCGTCGTGGTTCTTTCCGTCGTTGCCGCCCTTGTTGGGAGCGTTCTTGGCCGTAAAGTCCTCTCTCTTGCAGAGGATCTTGCGATCAGGCGAAGCGTTGTGGTCCGGTCTGCGCTCCATGACCTCGGCGACCGCGTCGGCGCTGCCTTCGGCTCCGAACGCAGTGATGAAGCGTTCCGCCCACCACTCCATCTCGTCCACGATGCGGTCGATGATGGGCTGCGGCTCGTTCATGATCATGTCGCAGAACGGCAGGTTGAGCTTCTTGTAGTCGCCGCTCTTGCGGTTGTAGCCTTTTTCGTCAGCGGCTGCCACGATCTTGTTCCAGAGGTCCATGGAGATGCCGCGGTCAGCTTCCTTAGTATAGGTGCCGCCCGTGGTGTCCGCGTTGCCGGTGTCCGGGTCCATCTTGAGGCCCAGGTAGCAGTTCTGGAAGAGCGTCGCCACGTTGCCCTTGCGGATGCCGTACTTACGGAAGGTGGCGCACTTCTCGAGCGGCGTGCCGCTAATGCCGTGCTGCGCGATGGAAACGCCGAACGGCGCAATAGCGTCGGCTATCTCCTTCGTGCGCTTGAGATCGATGCCCTCCATCTGCCCAGCCGCCGGATCATAGGTGCCGTGCTTGCTGCCGTTGGAGATTGCAAGATAGTCAGGGAAGATGCCCCAGGCGTTGAGTCCGCCCACATAGTAAGTAGCCTCTTCAACAGTCGAGAGTTCGCCGGGCCCCTTGATCTCTCCGACTTCGACTTCCAGTCCGAGCTCTCTCGGGAGCCAGCCCGCGATGGAGCGGGTGGCCACAAAGTTGTCGTAATCCTCGAGGTGCGAGGCGTCGAGCGCCACAGAGGTGAAGCCGCCGACCGTGATGTTCGTTAGCTGTTTGACGCCCTTGAGCACGTCCTCCTGGCACTTGATGGCATAGTGGTCAACGTGAAGTCCGAAGACTGCTCCGTGGCCCATTTCGGCCGAATACTTGAGCGCGTATTCCGGGATATTGTCGTAGGTGGCACCACAGTAGCCGTTTTCTGACTTGGCAAGCTCAATGAGCACTGCCGCGTTCTTTTTCTTGGCTGCCTTAAGCACCGCCTTTATAACGAGCGGATGGCGCGCGTTCGCCGCGAGGACGATAGAATCCACTTCCTTATTGGCCGCGATGATATCGCGTCCGCTGACGAGCCCCATTGCCTCGTTTCCAAAACGCGCCTGAACGTTGAGCGGGCGCTTCTTCAGCAGTTCCTGATATGCCTTGCTGTTGATGTCCATTGGAATCTCCTCCTGCGGAATAGTTATTTGTATTGTGGCGATGCTGTTATTGTATCCCCTTCCAGCGGATAAGGAAAGGGGATAAGCGCGCTGATTCCCTCCGAAAAGGACCCGCTGCCTGGTGCGAAACGCCTAGAACTCCAGTTCTTCGCCTGGCTTGAGGACCTTCGCTTCGGTCAGCTTTTCGCCGACCTTGGCAGCGAACTCCTGCGGATCTGCCTTGATCTTCGGGAAAGTGTCGTAGTGCATCGGCACGACTATACGCGGCTTGATGAAGCCAACTGCGCGCACGGCGTCGTCTATATCCATCGTAAAGTAGCCGCCGATCGGCAGCAGCGCGACATCGATATTCTCTGCTTCAAGCAGCTGCATCTCCATCGTGAGTCCGGTGTCTCCTGAGTGATAAAGTTTCTTGCCGTCCACCTCTATCACATAACCGCAGGCCAGT
>Ga0163159_1001829_pt1 | contig 19013 bp, 10 predicted proteins | sample BioMet9_FD_108702 | JGI IMG/M metagenome (GOLD analysis project Ga0163159, IMG submission 108702) | Microbial communities from bioreactor (seeded with sewage sludge) at Lawrence Berkeley National Lab, California, USA - Biofuel... | ecosystem: Engineered > Bioreactor > Anaerobic > Unclassified ... | reverse complement strand
TGTTCCTTGTTTGATAACAAGCGGAACGAATGACCTTTGTACACCTTTTATTGCCAAAACGATGTACGATCGCATTCCTGATGCACGTTGGGAACTTTTCGAAGGTGCTCGTCACATGTCCTTCGTGGAACAGAATGATAAGTATTGCGAAATACTCTCCAAGTGGATGTTTGAACAGGAAAAAAGATAAGAAGGAATTGGTGCCCTTTTACTTCTTGAACTAATCCGTCTATATCGGGTAGTTGCATAAGGCCATCCACTGAAATGATACTATTCTTTTCCATTGTTCTCTTCTTTTATATAAATGTGAATGTAGATATAGACGCAACTAAATATTGGCATAAAGTGCACTGAATCTCATTAAAATGCCATAAAATTGATGTAATTTGCAATCCTTCTGATGAATTCTTCACGATTTATGGGGTAATATCGGGAATCATTGTTACCTTTGTAAATATAAGTTGAATTGTATCAAATTGTTAATCTGATGGAAACAACGAAAGACATCAATAGATTAAAAGTGGTGCTGGCTGAAAAGAAGCGTACTAACAAATGGTTGGCAGAACAGTTAGGTTAAGATCCTGCTACTGTTTCAAAGTGGTGTACTAATACTACTCAACTAGGATTGGAAACTCTTTTGGAAATTGCCAAAGTACTCGAAGTGGACGTGAAAGAATTATTGAATTCATCGAAATCTGATGTAATATATAAAGGTTGAATAGAAAATGGTGATAGAAAATGATATTTATAATATGTCATTCACAGCAGGTGCGGCAATGATGAACGAGACTCTTTCCGTAGCTGAAGCCTTACTGGAATGTGACGGCGACTGGGAACGTACGAAAGAAAAAACATTCAGAGAGAATCTTATGAATAAGGATAAACTATCATCCAATCAAAGATACTTCATGCTGATGAAACAGCGGTTGGAAGCTTTAACTTATGCAGAAATCCGAATGCTTGTTAATAGCACGGTAGCAGTCCAAAGGATGATAGTCCTTCTTGCTATCTGTAAAGCTCATGCCTTTATTTTTGATTTTATCACAGAAATGGTACGTGAGTGCTTCTACAATTTGCATGGAAGATTGACCAATGCAGATTTCAATGAGTTCTTTAATGAGAAGAAATATGAGCACCCAGAACTGGAAAGAGTCACAGAACAGACGGTGTATAAAATGCGCCAAGTAACCTTCCGCATTTTGGAACAGACCGAACTAATCGAATCTGCTGAAAGTGGAGAACTGAGACGCCCCTATTTAACGGAAGCATTGGAACGCTTGATAGTACAAGATGATGCCAAATGGCTTGCTATATACCTTTATTCTAATAACGAAATTTCTAATCTTCACGATTTATATGCTTAATCAAACACTCGATATGGATGCACTGTTCGAAGGCGTTTATAAAAAGTTGCTCTCGCCCAGTTTTGGAAAGAATTTAGGAGGTGAGCTTCCATTGTATATCCAGCCGATTCCTCCAGAACAACAATCCGAACTGGACGATCAAATCAAACGATTATCAAACCGTCTAAAAAAGAAAGGTCATGAGACTATAACAATAAACCTTTATGACCTCTGTATGACTATTCTTTCAGAGGAAGGCGTATTGGATGCCATACTGGAAAATGAAGCCAATATTCCATTTGAAGACATTATTGCAACTCTTGACAGTGTGCTTGATATAAAGTCGGTACTAATACCGCGAATAAAAGATATTATCATAGATAGTGATCCTGCATTTGCTTTCATAACCGGAGTTGGTAGTGTCTATCCATTTATCCGTTCACACGGAATACTAAACAACATTGACGAACTATCTAATAGTTGCAATCTCATCATGTTCTTTCCTGGCGATTACAACAATTTGCAACTAAACCTCTTTGGTAAGATTTCTGATGAGAATTACTATAGGGGACACAATTTAAATGATATCAAAGAAATTTAAAATACCGTAGAATCATGTTACAGGAGCAAATCTATAAGAAAGACATTAATCGTCTTATCAATGGTGTCATCAAAGCTGACAGCAAAAGCGAGGTTGGCAATGAAATTACTGAGTATGTGATTACAGCAGAACAACAACAGCCAAAGCTGCTTCCTGCATTGTTTAAGACATTGGTTCCACCTGCAAAACCAACTTGTGTTTGGATTTCAGGTGATTTTGGTAGTGGTAAATCTCACTTACTTAAGATTCTATCTTATGTACTAGAAAACAACTTTGAAATTGAAGGCCGAAAGTGTGCTGAAATTTTTGCCGATAAAGCCAAAGACGATTTTGAACTGAAAGGCGATATCCAACGTGCTTGCCGTGTCAAGACAGAAAGCGTTCTGTTTAATATCCAGGAGAAACTGGACGGCGTTGCAAAAGGTAGCATTGACCCTGTATTGAATATCTTCCTCAAAGAATTCAACCGAAAAATGGGTTTTGATGATAAGAAACCAGAAATTGCTGAGATTGAACGATATTTCGATAATAAAGGTAAATTTGAATACCTCAAATCTGAATTTAAAAATCGTTTCAATGAAGAATGGGAAGATGCCCGTAAATCCATTCTCCTGAAACTGCAGAAGTTGGCTGATATTATGGCTGATATGGAAAATATCTCAAAAGAAACTGCCTATCAGAACATTCAAACACAGATCAAAAACTATAAGTTGGATATAGATGGCTTCGTAACCTTAGTGAAGAATCATCTGGAGAAACAAGAACCAGGTTCTCGCTTTATCTTCTTTGTGGATGAGGTTGGTCAATTCATCGGTAAGGATGTTCACCGTATGCTGAGTCTGCAAACTATTGCAGAAGGTCTGATTGATAAAACTGATGGGCGTGCTTCTATTATGGTTACTTCTCAGATGGATATTGATGCGACTCTTGGAAATTTGGAAAAGCAACAAGAATATGACTTTTCCCGTATACAAGGTCGTTTCGAAACTCGTATCAACCTAACCAGTGCCAATGCTGACGAGGTGATTCAAAAACGTTTGCTGGATAAAAATGAAGAGCCACAAAAAGGACTTTGTCTGGTTTACGAAGGGCAGAAGAATATCATCAAGAGCTTGTTCAACTTCGGTGATAATAGCCAATTCAAAACGAATTATAAGAGTGATGCTCAGTTCGCTGTTGACTTCCCTTTTATTGACTATCAGTTCGATCTGCTTCAACGTGCCATCATTGAATTGAGCAAGAACAATGCTTTCAGTGGCAAACAGCAGTCTGTGGGTGAGCGTTCTCTGCTTACCATAACACAAGAAGTAGCCATTGCCTACAAGGATAAGGACTTGAATCAAATCGTTCAGTTCTGCGACATGTATGAAGGTATTCGTGGTATCTTGCAGACAAAGATTCAGACCGACATTCAGCAGGCAGAACATACATTGGAAGATGAGTTAGCCCTGAAAGTACTGAAAACTCTCTTTCTTGTGAAATATGTGAAAGGGTTCCCTTCTACCTCAGACAACATTACCAAAATCATGTTGCCTACGCTGGATACAGATTTTCCGGAATTTAAGAGCCGCATTCAAGAGGCGCTGAATAAGTTGGTTCATAAATCATATATTGAAAAAGGTGCAAATGATGAATATCATTATCAGACCAACGAAGAAAAGGATATAGAGAATGAGATCAAGAATGAGGAATTACAACCTGATGCCATTAATAATGAACTGAAGAAAATCTTCCGAGATGAGATATTCTCTGAAAACAGAATAAGATTGTCAGCAGGTAAAGTCTTCAACTATGGACGTATGGTAGATGAGCAGCAAGATGGACGTGAGGCTGAAATGTATATACACTTCGTCACTCCATTGAATTCAATGGTTAGTTCAGACTACCAATCTATGCTCATGTATTCTATGGGACATCCTACTCAACTGTTGGTTGTGTTGGGTGAAGACAAATACATGGCAGAGGACATCGCAATGTTCAAAAAGGCTGATAAGTGTCTTACAAAATTGCTTTCAGGTAATGGAGACAATTATCGTCAGCAAATCGTTACCGACAAAAGACGTGTAAACTCCAATCGCCGTGTTAGCATAGTGAATCGATTGACCGAACTTACAAAAGATGCTCGTCTTTACATGGGTGGTCAGGAACTTACCAATATTCGTGCAACCGATATTCGCAGTAGGCTCAATGAAGGTATGTCCAGATTGGTTGAACAAGTATATACCAATCTCAAGATGTTGACCATTGAATATGATGATGAGATGTTGAAGAGCATCATCAATACTAACACATTTGGTGCGCTGTTTGGCTCAGAAATGGATAACTGTATGACCGAGGTCTTCAATTACATCAATCGCAATAAGCAGCTCAGTGTCCGTACCAAAGTTAAAGACTTAGTAGAATACTTCAAAGGCAATAGCTATGGTTGGTATGAAACGGCTACTCTTTGTATCATTGCAAAGCTGTATAAGATGGATAAAATCTCTTTCAGAAGCAATGGAAGCATGGTGGCTGACCGTGATCTTTATACTAATATGACCAATACTAACCAGCAGGCTGTACTGATTATTGATATTGAGGAGACTATTACCAATTCACAGATATCTAAACTCAAAAGCCTATATAAAGAATTCTTTGAAGATGAGAGTTGCTCTGCTCAAAGTGCTAAAGATGTTCATAATGCATTTATTGAGCGTTTAAAGACAGAAATTGATAACTTGCGTTCAATAAAGAATGTATGGTCTTTCGATTTCGTGAGACCTTTGGACGAAATCATCCCCATGCTGGAACAACTGAAAGGAAATGTTTATCCAAGTCTTTACTCAAAGACAGCACAGATAGAAGAAGCAATAAACCGCAAAGTGGACGAAGCTGATGCTATCAGCGAATTCATCAGCAATCCTCAATTTAGTATATTCAAACGTATTGATACGCTGAAGAGAGGCAACCAAGCCAATCTGGTATATGTAACAGTTGAATTAAAAAATGTGCTCGAAGATATTTATTCATCTTCTACTCCATGGCAGTTGATGACGAAAGCTAAAGAAGTTCTCGATGCTATTTCGGATGAAATTAAAACGAAGCAGGAAGCTGCATGCGAAGAGGTGTTGAGCTTGTTAGAGAGCAAAATGCTATCTTTAACAGCTGTTCCTTCTTATGCTGGTTTGGAAGAGAACCAGAAGCAGCAGATTGTTACCATTTTTGAAGTTCTCAAAGCAAACGCTAAGGAAGAACGTTATATTGGTAACTTGATAGCTATCAAAGGTGACGTATCAAAAGCCTACGATAGATGCCTGGATTCTATCAACCATTGGGTGGAAGAAAAACTAGAAGAAGAACGTCGTCGTCAGCAAGCTACTCAGCAGACAGGTGGACAAGCTACGACAACTCATGCAACTACCAAAATCGTTCATAAGGTTGTAAAAAAGGAAAAGGCAATGACGGTTTCTTTCGACAAACCTATTCTTGAGACTAAAGAAGATGTTGAGAAGTATGTCGCAGCTCTCAGGGAGCAACTTCTACGTTATATCGATCTGAACAATAACATCATGTTGAACTAATTAGATTTAATAATATGCCAACAAATACAGCCACTCTCAAAACGTTTGCTCAACAGACACGTGCCAAACTTATTTCGCTTATCACAACGAAACTACAATTTGTGCTTGGTCAGGATACTGCTGAACTGAGAGGCCATGAGAAAGAGGTAGATATTCTCCGTAAGGAGATACAAAGCAAGGGTGAGAAAAATGTGATAGAAGAAGTTGCCTATACCTGGTTCAATCGTGTGATGGCGCTTCGCTATATGGATGCCAATGGCTACAATACGCCGATGACAGTGTCGCCTGCCACAGGACAAACTCGTCCGGAGATATTACAAGATGCGATGGGCGGTACATTCGATGAAGAACTTCGTCTGTCAAGCGAAGATAAGTTGCTTCCAGAAGCTAAGTTATACAGAAGGTTACTTGTGGCTATCTGTAATCAAAAGTATGCAGAGATGCCTTTCCTCTTTGAGCGAATATCTGATTATACAGAACTCTTATTGCCCGACGATTTATTGAGCGACCAGAGTTTCGTATCTGACATTCGCAATGGCATGACGGGTGAAGACTGCCAGAACGTAGAGTTGGTCGGATGGCTTTATCAGTTTTATATCACGGATAGAAAAGCTGATGCGGAAGTCAAAAAGACTAAGAAAGGTGGACTGAAGAGCGATGAACAGGCAGCAGCAACGCAGTTGTTCACTCCACATTGGGTGGTACGTTATATGGTAGAGAACTCTTTGGGGCGTATCTGGATGACTTTACACCCAGAGAGCCCGCTCATAAAAGAGATGCCCTATTATATTCCTACCCCCGAAGGTCAAACGGATACTATTCCAGAAGATATCAAATCTGCCGTGGATATTCGTTTCCTCGACCCTTGTATGGGGAGTGGTCATATATTGGTATATGCCTTCGACCTATTTACTAAGATGTATGAGGAAGAAGGCTATCAAACCCGAGAAATTCCTGCTCTCATTCTGACTAACAATATCTTCGGCATCGATATTGACCGTCGTTGCTATCAGTTAGCCAGCTTTGCTTTGACCATGAAGGCCCGTGCTTACTATAGTCGCTATTTACGCAAGGCTATTCAGCCCAACACCATTGTGCTGCATAACATTGATCATGATACGATTGCGTCGGTAGGAAATTTGGATGCCAATTCGAGTATGTGGCAGTTTGAGAATGTAGATACCATTGGTTCTTTGTTACAGATTACTGCTGATGATTGTAATAAGATAAAAATTGAAGATGGATTGTTCGGAGCTCGGCAGCAACTTCTTAAAACGCAAGCGAAATATTTATCAAAGAAGTATCACTGCGTAGTGACTAATCCTCCGTATCTGGGAAAAGGTATGGGAGATATCCTCAAAAACTACATTCTTGTTCATTTTCCTAATAGTAAGGCTGATACGATGGCTACATTTATGGAGCGTTGTTTGGATTTATGTACAACAAAAGGTAGGATGGCAATGATAAATATGCAGTCATGGATGTTTCTTGCTTCATATGAAGATTTGAGAATTAACCTGCTAGAAAATTTTCAAATTGAGACAATGTTACATCTTGGACCTCATGCTTTTGACGAGATAGGAGGAGAGGTTGTACAATGTGCAACTTTTGTAATGCAAAGATTTAAGCCTGTATACTCTGGTCTTTTCTATAAATTAACAGAAGGAAATAATTGTGCAGCAAAAGAAGCAGATTTTATTAATAATAAAACTTCGTATTATAGCGTTAATCAAAATAATTTTGAGAAAATACAGGGCTCTCCTATCACATTTGGCTTTAATGAAAAATACTATGATTGTTTTTCTTATCCAATAATGGAAAATTATTGTTTGTCAAATGGTCAAAATATCACAGGTAATAACGACAAGTACTTAAGATTGTTCTGGGAAGTTGACATGATTCATGTTTCAAAGAATTTTTGGATATTTTGTGCTAGAGGTGGTGGATATCGTAAGTATTATGGAAATGTTGACAATTTAATTCTTTGGACAGAAAATGCTAGAAATCATTACAAAAAGGATAAGATTGCTCGTATTATATCTGAAGATTTGCGCTTTAAGAAAGGAATTACATGGTCTTATGTTTGTTCTGGAAGACCAACATTTAGAGTTTTACATGAAAATGAACTCTTTGAAAAGGCAGGAACTAGTGTATTTCTTCATGATGAGAATCTGTTAATACCTCTTATGGGATTACTAAATTCTAAGGTGGCAGCAAAACTTTACCACATTATTCAACCTTCGACAAAATTACAGGTTAGAGATATGTTTCTATTACCTATTGCAGATTCTGCAATTAAAAAGACATCGCTGACAAAATTAATAGAGAAAAACATAAGTTTGTATAAGCAAGATTGGGATGCCCACGAAACCTCATGGGATTTCTGCGAAAACGAGCTTATTAGTGTAAACCGTGAAGAAGCAGACTTGAATGGTGGTAGGAATCTTCCATTGGAGTTGGTCAATGAATACTATAAGAGCAGCTGGGAGTACACCTTTAATAAGCTTCATTCCAATGAAGAAGAGCTCAATCGTCAGTTTATCGAAATCTATGGTCTTCAAGATGAATTAACACCAGATGTTCCTTTATCAGAAATCACCATTCTTCAGAAAGGAGAGATAACGATAGAGGACAACGAAATCGTATGGCATGAAGACATCATCATCAAGCAACTCATTAGCTATCTAGTGGGTTGCTTTATGGGACGTTACAGCATCGACCGTCCTGGGCTCATCATAGCCAGCCAGCATCAAGACTTGAATACATTAGGTCTGAAGGTGGAAGGCATAGACAATAATACACCTGGCAAATTGCCCATTGACGACGATGGTATCGTTCCTATCATTGAAGAAGAGGACTTCTTTGCTGACGATATGACGCAGCGTATAGAGCAAGCCATCAAGGTGATATTTGGAGAGGAAAATTATCATGCCAACCTCAAATATATCAACGAAAAGTTAGGTAAACCATTGCGCGAATATCTTTTCAAGGATTTTTACTCAGACCATATTGATGGAAAGATGTATCAAAAACGCCCTATCTATTGGTTGTTCTCATCCAAGATGGGTGAGAAGAAAAAGAAAGGTTACTTCAAGGCATTGGTCTATATGCATCGAATGGAACCAGATACTTTGTCGAAGCTTCATGCCGACTATGTGCATCCATATCTTAACAAGATAGAACGACAGCTAAGCGAGGCAGAAGACCAGACCACTCGTGATGACCTTACTCAGGCTCAACGCAACAAAGCGCTGAAATCGGTAGAAGAATTGCGAGATAAAGTTCGTGAGGTTCATGCCTTCGAACAGCAGCTTGTAGAGATGGCCAGTCATCGTCTAAGTATTGATCTCGATGATGGCGTAAAAGCAAACTATCCTAAATACTATCCTTTGGTAGAACCTATCAAAGGATTAGAAAGTGATGAAAGTTGAAAAATATGATAGAAGTACGTAATATTCAAGATTTTAGTGATTATCTCGACACGATTCTCAATCAAACAGAGTGTGATGATATCGAGTTCAAGAGTGCTGCAGGAGGTTTCCCAGATAATTTTTGGGATACCTACTCTGCATTCGCCAACACGGAAGGCGGCACCATTGTTTTCGGTGTGAAAGAAAAAGAAGGAAAGTTCTTCCTTAATGGTCTTACGGATGAACAGATCGTTAAGTATAAGAAAGACTTTTGGACAAACATGAACAATCGCTCTACCATTAGCTGCAACCTTATGAAAGAAAATGATGTAGCTACGCCAGAATACAAAGGCTTTAAATTCATGATGTTCTTTGTGCCAAGAGCAAGTCACGATCAACGCCCAGTATTTAGAACGACAAATCCATATAATGGAACATTTAAGCGTAATTATGAGGGTGACTACAAATGCACAGAACACGAAGTAAGACGAATGTTTGCTGATGCTGATGAGAACCATCCTGTCGATAGTCGAATTTTAAAAAACTATTCAATTGACGATATTGATAAAGAAGCATTAGATAAATATCGTCAGCTATTTAAACTGTCTTCACCGGATCACCCTTGGTTGGCGTATAGCGATATAGAATTGCTACGTATGTTGGGCGGTTACCGTAAAGATCGTCATACAGGTGAAGAAGGATTCACATTGGCTGGCTTGTTGATGTTCGGCAAATACCAATCAATAACAGATGTAGAGTGTGCACCTCACTTCTTTCCTGACTATCAGGAGCATCTTACAGAAGATGAAAATGTGAGATGGACAAACCGAATCTGGGCAGATGGTACTTGGGAGGCAAATCTTTTTAATTTTTACCAAAGAGTATTGCCAAGACTTCAATCGGTATTGCCTAAGCCATTCAAACTGGAAGAAAACATTCGTAGAGAAGAGACTCCTGCTCACGTTGCTGTGAGAGAGGCTCTAATAAACTTATGTATTCATGCAGACTATACTGAAAATGCTTCTCTGGTGGTAAGACATAACAAAAATTCATTCGTATTTTCAAATCCCGGTACTATGTTAGTGTCAAAAGATCAGTATTACACCGGAGGTGAAAGCGTGTGCAGAAATAAGTCGCTGCAGAAGATGTTTGCTATGCTTGGTGTGGCTGAAAAGGCAGGAAGTGGAACTGATAAAATACTAAAAGGATGGAGAGAAGCCAACTGGCGTGCTCCCAAAGTGGATATACAACAAGGACCAGACAAAGTGGTATTGATAATGCCTATGGAATCTCTTTTGTCAGAAAATGCAAAGGCTAAACTTGAAGAAAAATTCGGAATAGAAGCAAATTCTTTTGAGCATAGTGTGTTGTCTATTTTGGCTTTAGTTAGTGACGAAGGCTTTGTTACGAACGAAAGACTAAGATACTCCTTGAATCTGCATAAATCTCAAATTTCGGAATTATTGAAACTGATGTGCCAAAACCAATTGTTAAGAACACAAGGCTATGGACGAGGCATGAAATATTTGTTGCCAGAGGAAAAGTTTAACGTTTTTCGCTCTGAAGTTGCAACCCAAGAAAATAAAGTTGCAACCTTAGGAGAAAGGGTTGCAAGTTCTAATGGCAAGGTGCAAGAACTCAATGGTATTAAGGTTGCAACCCTGGATAATAAGGTTGCAACCTCCACAAAACAAAGAATGTCATACGATGAGCTAAAGACCTTGGTTTGTAGTATTTGTTCGGATTGGGTTGATCTTTCAGCCATTTCTGAAAGATCGGGGCGCAACTATTCTTATTTAAGGAATAAAATCATTCCACGAATGCTAAAGGAAAAAAATATTGAAATGATGTATCCTGGTACCCCGAATCATCCTAAGCAACAATATAAGATTAAGGACTAATTCATCATGAACGATTCAACAAAAGATAAAATACAACAAGTACTGACCGACTTGGTAGAACGCAAGCGATTAGTCTTCTGGTATGACGAAGGAGGACAGATGCAGGAATTTGTCAACTCACTCGAATTGCCGGGTATTGAAGTTCTCAGGCTCAATCACAATGCTTTCACACTGAAACATCGCATATTGGCAGGTGAGCAACCGGAGAAGGGCTTTATCATCTATAGTAATGAAGCTCGTCCTGATGACGAAAACAACTGGCTACTCGACTTGGAAGTACAAGCCATACTATTCTCTGCCGACATGGGGTCACTCTATGCTGCCGAATGTGGCATTGCTATGGAATTGAAGCAAAAAGTAATAGACACACATCTGGAGTTTTTCAAAACAACAGGAAACAGACAAAAACTTACGTCAAGACTCCATGAGGGTATGGATGCTCCTGCCATAGAAAAAGAAATGCTGGCTGTCGTATGTCGTACCGAACCTAATTACGATGCATTGACTTTTGCTTTGGCTAAAGAGGCATTGGAAGATAAGACCGATATGGTCGATTGCTTGGAGAAATATAATCTAAGTGACTTGTACTGGAATGAAGTGCAAATTCACTTTGGCTATGACAAGAGTAAAAAGTTGAAAGATTTACTCATCGTGCTTTTTCGTAATGATATGTTGCATCCTGTAGGTGGAGATACGCTGACTAATGAGGCACATATCTTCATGCGTGATTGGCGTGATAGTCGTTTGTATGGCGATATGTATAAGGCTTGGTCTACTTTGTTAGAACAAGAACTTAATATTAGAGAAACGCTTCAAAACTATACATTAGAGCAACTTCTACCCATTGAAAGTTTCCCATGCGTTGATAAACTTATCGCTCAACATCTTCAGATGGAGGTGGCAAACAGTACCATCACTGTAGAGCAAATAGAAAGTATAGTCAACGAGAGGGAACATAAGATTTTCTTCTCTGTGGCAGCACATACCATTAGGGCGTTGCTCGAAGCACGTCGTTTGATTGAAGATATCGATCAGAAGATGAGTAGTTTGATAATCAACAGTGCCGAAGAGGGATTTAAACTGTATTGCAACGAGCTATACACTATCGACTTGCATTATCGTCATTATTTCCGTGAGGCTAAAAATGCGGAAAGTGTAGGCTTGTTGGCTTCGATTACCGAAATGGTTCAACGTAGCTATACCAATGGTTACTTGATGCAATTGGCTAATAAATGGCAACCCATGATTGACGGGCTGAAAAAGTGGCAATTGAATGGCATTATCAGTCAGCGCAATTTTTACAACTATTATGTAGCCCCTTATGTAGTCAAGAACAATAAACTGTTTGTAATTATTAGTGATGCTCTACGTTACGAAACAATGGTAGAGTTGGAACAACGCATTGCTGGAGTTAGCCGAATGGCTACAATGATGAAGCCGGCAATGCTTTCAACGCTTCCATCTTACACACAATTGGGAATGGCTGCGCTATTGCCCAATTGTAATCTTAGTTACGATAGGCCTGTGGACATAGTATTTGCTGATGGTATGAGCACGCAAGGAACAGAATCCAGAGGTAAAGTGTTAAAGAATAAAGTAGTAAAAAGTTTGGCTGTTACGTCTGAAAATTTTCTAACGATTACATCACCGAAGACTTACTTTAAAGATTTTGACCTTATCTATATCTACAGCAATGTAATAGATAAAACGGGAGATAATAAAGATACGGAAGGAAAAGTCTTCGCCGCGACAGAAGATGAATTTACAAATATTCTCAAGGTGGTTGATTTGATTCGTAACGGCAACGGTTCGAATATTCTTATCACATCCGATCACGGCTATCTGTTTCAAAACGAAGAACTGGATGAAAGTGATTTCACTGACTTCAAGGTGATGGGTAATATCATTCAAGATACACGTAGATTTGTGATAGGAACAAATTTGCAGGGAGGTGTAGCTGTCAATACTTGGAATAGTGAGGATGTCGGTCTGAAAAAAGGTGTTCAAATTCAGACAGCCAAGGGGATGAATCGTATTCGAAAGCAAGGTTCCGGAAGCCGCTTTGTTCATGGAGGTTCCATGCTTCAAGAAATCGTTGTGCCGGTGCTTCATGTAAACATTCAGAAGAAGAGTGATGTAAGTCAGGTGAACGTTGATATTCTTAATAAACGTTCTCGATTGACAACCAACAATCAAACGATTAGTTTCTATCAGAACGAAGCTGTTACAGAAAAAATTAAAGGTGTTACGCTTCGTTTAGGCTTTTATGATGCTAATGATAATTTGATTTCAGATGCGGTGACATTGATTTTCGACAGTCAGAATTCAGATTCTACTCAAAGAGAACAAAAACATATCTTTATGTTTAAGAATCAATTGTCCAAGCTCAACGGACAGGAAGTAATATTGAAGATGGAGAAAAAGGTAATGGATTCAGAACAGTTTACGCTCTACAAAGAAGTGCCTTATAAGGTAAGTGTAATGGTTCAAGCAGAATTCTAATAGCAAAATTTTATAGTGATGATAATGGACGAAATAGATAAAAAACTAAACGAATACTATGCTGGTAAGGTGGTCCGCAAAGACCTTACCAAGAGCATAAAGGAAGGTGCTAATGTACCAAGCTATGTACTGGAGTATCTTCTCGGCATGTATTGTGCCACCGATAATGAAGAGGATATAGAAAATGGTACCAACATGGTAAAGCAAGTATTGGCAGAGAATTTTGTACGTCCTGATGAAGCCGAAAAAATTAAATCCCAGATTCGTGAGCGTGGGCATTATAAAATCATAGACAAGGTCTCTGCAAAACTCAATGAGCGAACGAATTGCTATGAAGGTCAGATATTCAATATCAATTTAAGTCATATCGTCATTGATGATAGTTATATCAAAAATTATGAGAAATTGCTCTGTGGCGGTATCTGGTGTATCATTGAAATGGAATATGATTATGATGAGAATACCAAAGAAAGTCCATTTCGACTGATATCGCTGAAACCTATTCAAATGCCATCTACAGAGATGGATGAGTATATTGAATGTAGAAAGCATTTTACGCTCAACGAATGGATAGAAGTAATTTGTCGTAGTGTGGGCATGGAACCAACCAATCTTGATGAAAAGACACGTTGGCATCTGGTGGCTCGAATGATACCATTTGTGGAGAATAACTTCAATATGTGTGAACTGGGTCCTCGCGGTACAGGAAAGTCTTACGTATATGACGAACTATCTCCTTATTCCATTCTAATATCTGGTGGACAGACCACTGTGGCTAATTTGTTTTATAACATGGGGCAGCATAAGGTGGGGCTTGTTGGAACTTGGGATGTGGTCGCTTTTGACGAAGTAGCTGGTATTAACATGAAAGATAAGGATGGCATTCAAATCATGAAAGGTTATATGGCCAACGGCTCTTTCAGTCGTGGTAAGGAAAGCATCAATGCCGATGCTTCTATGGTATTTGTCGGTAACATCAATGGTAGTATTGAAAATTTGGTAAAAGTCAGTCACTTGCTATCTCCATTTCCTAAAGATATGATTGACACCGCATTTTTCGACCGTTTCCATCTTTATCTGCCTGGTTGGGAAATACCGAAGATGAGACCGGAATTCTTTACGGATTCCTATGGCTTTATCTCTGATTATTTCTCTGAGTGTCTTCATGAAATGCGCAAACGAAGCTTTAGTGATGCCATTCAGAAGTATTTCAGACTGGGTAAGGATTTGAATCAACGTGATGTAATAGCTGTCAAGAAGACTGTCAGTGGTTTACTTAAACTGTTATTCCCCGATGGTAGCTTCGGTAAAGAAGATGTTCGTCTTTGCTTGGAATATGCCCTTGTTGGGCGTAGGCGTATAAAAGAGCAATTGAAGAAAATCGGTGGATTGGAATTCTATGATGTACATTTCAGCTATATTGATTTGGATGATGGTGAGGAACATTATGTGAATACACCAGAAAGCGGTGGTTCTGCATTGATACCGGAAGGAGATTTGCAGCCAGGCTCGCTTTATGGCATTGCTCATCAACCGGGAGAAGGAAACCTTGGCTTAGTACGTTTGGACCTTCAAGTGATGCCAGGTAATGGGAAATTTACTCACACTGGCTTTGGAAGTGGTAGCTCCATCAGCGACGAACTAAAGGAAGCGGTAAACTATTGTCGTTCCAATTTGAGTCGAATTTCACAAGCTGTTCACTTTGCTGAATATGAATTGCACATGAAAGCTACTGATATTAATGGTATAGGTACACTTGAAGGCCTAGAGCTTAGTGTATTTGTATCCTTCGTATCAGGCCTTACAAAACGTCCCATTCAGAATCAGATGTGTGTACTCGGTTCTATGAGTATTGGAGGCACTATCATACCTACAAGTGATTTGGCCGGTGCCTTACAGATTGCTCAAGATGCAGGTGCGAAACGCATTTTGATACCAGTGGTAGATATGATAAACTATTCAAAAGTCCCTGCTGATTTGATATCAAAATTCAGCTTGGAAGTTTATTCTGATCCTGTAGATGCAGCATTCAAGGCATTGGGGATAAAATAAAATTATTAGTGGCTTAAAGTTATTGATATGTCAAAGATTTATTCATTAAGTATAAAGCATTACAGAGGCATTGAGAATTTTCAACAAATTTTCGGCACAACAAATTGTGTTTTATTAATCGGTAGAGGAGATAGTGGTAAAACCACTTTATTAAATGCTATTTCTTCTGTATTGTCATCAAGTTGGAATATGCCTTTTAATGATTATGATTTTACGAATATGGACACTTCTATTCCAATTCAAATTGAAGTAATATTAACTGATGTTCCAGAAGACTTATTAGATATAAATAGATATGGCGAGTACTATCAATTGATGAAAGATGATGGAACTATAGAGTCTAATGTTGAAGAAGAAGCAAACCAGAATTCAATTGTACTAAAAATACGTCTTACTGTAACAGAAACACTTGAACCAAGTTGGGAGATTATTAGTGATAGGGAAATCGGCAACAAAACGATTAATGCTACTGATAGATCTAGATTTAATATGTTTATGGTTTCTGATTATATAGACAATCATTTTTCATATACAAAAGGATCTCCACTGTATTATGCAGTTAAAAATTCATTGGAAAAAAAGGATAAAACCAATATAGAGCATAGAATTGTTGAAATTGGACGTAATTTATTTGATTCTGTTAAGAGTTTAAAGCCCTTCGAGGAGTTTAATGTAACATCTGAAAAAATAAAAAAAGATGCGCAAACTTTGGGCTTGACTATTTCAGATCTTACTACATTATTGGAATTAAAACGTAACACATATTCTGAGAGTAATATTGTTCTTCATTCTTCGGATATTCCTTATAGATTAAATGGGAAAGGTTCTAAACGCTTATTGTCATTAGCAATTCAATATGGACTTGCCGAAAATGGTGGAATAATTTTAATTGATGAAATAGAACAAGGCCTAGAACCAGATAGAGTCAGAAATTTAACAAGGAAATTGGTCCATCTCAATGATGGACAAGTCTTTATAACGACTCATTCAAGAGATGTTGTGTTGGAACCATCTGCAAAACAAATATTTCTTATGCGCAAAGGTGAAGATAAGCTATTTTCTTTTGACGATGATTTGCAAGGGAAATTGCGTAGTAAACCAGAGGCGTTCTTCGCAAAACGTATCATTTGTTGTGAGGGAGCAACGGAGGAAGGTATTATTCGTGCTATAAGTGATGCTCTGCAAGAAAAACGAGGCTACGGAATCGCAGCACAAGGGATAGTACATATAGATTCAGGAGGAGGCGATAAATTCTATTCATTGGCAATTAGTTTGAAAAAATGCAAATTTGATATTTTGGTTTTTTGTGATGATGATAATAAAGATATAGAAAAATCCAAACAAGCAGCTGATGCAGATCAAGTAAAATCAGTCCGATGTAAGGATGGTTATTCCATTGAAGAACAATTATTTGAAGATCTACCTTGGAATTGTATATGTCAATTAGTTGAGTATGTTATTAACGAAAACCCATCAAATAATTCTATTCTATCAATTCAAGGACAACCATATAGAACTGTAGATGAATTAAGAACATTAGATATTAAAGAACAAAAGGTATTAAGGCCAATCTTAGGGAAAAAGGCAAAACAAGAATCTTGGTATAAACGTATTGATCATGGTGAATTCCTTGGAAAAATATGGATAGATAATTATCAATCTTTAGCACATGATTGTATTCTTCGTAATGAATTAGATGAAATTAGAAAATGGATCGGTGATAACATTGAATGATTTTTTAAATAATCCAAAAGGTCTCATGATTGCAGCAGCTGGTCATGGTAAGACATATTGTATTACTGAATGTGTAAAACTCAGCAATGATAAATATTGCCAGTTAGTTCTTACCCATACTCATGCAGGCATATCGTCTCTGAAAGAAAAGTTCAGCGAGAAATGTATTAATACTCGTAAATATGATATACAGACAATTACTGGTTTTTCACAACGGTTGGTATTTGCATTTTGCAATAAAAATGATATACCTTATTCTCAAGATGACAATTTGTATTTTCCATGGGTAATTAAAAAGGCAACTCAACTTTTGTCAATAAAATCCATCCAAAAAATAATTCAGATTTCTTATCATGGATTATTTGTTGACGAATATCAAGATTGTGATATTAGTCAGCATTCTTTAGTAATGTTATTAGCAAATCTAATTCCTGTGCATATATTCGGAGATCCATTGCAGGGAATCTTTGATTTCAATGGTAAAAAAGTAAACTTTGCGAAAGATTTGAACCAATTTGCTCAATTTAACTTGCTTCAAAAACCTTGGAGGTGGTTGATAAATAACAATAATCCAGAATTAGGGAAGTGTATATTACGGTATCGAAATGAACTTTGTACGAACAGAACTGAATTTACTTTAATTAACGACAGAAAATCTGGATTCAATGTAATAATACCATGCGGGGAAAATAAAATTGCTCAGCTTATGTATATATCTGCTGTTGTTAGAAATATCAAGAGCGAGAGTGTGTTGGTTTTGGTTCCATCATATCATGATATGTCTCAGGATAGGTTAAGAGGAGATTGTAACGATAGGGCTAAAATTAAGAACCAATTATCTTTATATGGTTATACATTGATTGAAGCAATTGATCAGAAAGATTATTATAGTACAGCCTCTAAGATTGATGAGACTTATATTAAAATAAGACGAGCGAGATTTAAGGTTAAGAAAATATTCGATATCTTGCTACGATTATCATTCAATAAAAGTGAACTCGAAGACTGGATCGATGTAGGGAACGACAGAGTCAGAAATAGGCGAAAAGAATTCTCGAAGAAATCAGAGTGTTTGGCAATCATGTGTAACACCTTTATTGTAAATCCATGTTCTGAATCATTACTTCCAATAATTGATTTTTTTCTATTCGAACAAAGAACTAAGAATAAGCGTCCTGGCATAGCATATACTAATCGAAAATGTGTCGCAAATAGTATATTGAATGGAAATTCTGTATATGAAAACATGAATCAATACAAGAATAAAATAAGGATGTTAGGGCGGAAAGTGTTTGGTAAGTGTATAGGTACCACGTTACTCACAAAGGGATTGGAATTTGATACGGTTATTATTCTTGGGGCTAATCTTATAAAAGATAAAAGAAATTTCTATGTTGCAATATCAAGAGCTTGCAAAGAATTGTATATTTTTTCCAACTCTTATAATATTCACCTAGATCCTTAAATATTTGAACTTACATAAACGTTTCTTATACACTTTCTGAATTTTGCGACTATCAATTATCAAACACAATAATTTGATGTAATATCACCTGTTCAACAACGTCCTCTCATCATCAATATCATCATAACGACTGTTCCCACCAACCTCCCATTCTCTGTTGCTATCTTGTGAACCGGCTTTGTGTCTAAGTAGGCTGGCAATAGCGTTGATGATATCTTTGTTAATGTGTATGTCCGTTTGCCGTTCTGTTGGCAGTTTTGTATGTGAATTAGCTCCAGGTTTCAGCTGTTGAATGTCAAATCCGTAGTCTTCCATACAGATAATGGAACGATTATTATAGTCAATGCAATAGGTCTTGTTCTCTGTTTGAAAGATAGACATTCCGCTTTCGAATAATGACGAGCGCAAGTTTGTAATCTCCGTATCCTCAAAGAGACTTTGAAGC
>Ga0163159_1001825_pt1 | contig 19039 bp, 15 predicted proteins | sample BioMet9_FD_108702 | JGI IMG/M metagenome (GOLD analysis project Ga0163159, IMG submission 108702) | Microbial communities from bioreactor (seeded with sewage sludge) at Lawrence Berkeley National Lab, California, USA - Biofuel... | ecosystem: Engineered > Bioreactor > Anaerobic > Unclassified ... | reverse complement strand
GTCTGCGACGCCTGCTTCAACGAGGACGAGCAGCTCTGCACCGACTGCGCGCCGCGGCAGGAGGTGTCGGTGGCCAAGGCGCGGGCCGCGGCCATGCAGCGAAACATCGACGAGCAGGCCGAGTCGCAGACCGTCTGGCACGGCAAGCTGGAGAGCAAGACCGTGATCTGCCCGGTCTGCGGAAAGCCCGCCGGGAACGGGAAATTCTGCACCTGCTGCGGCGCCTCCATGGCGCTCTCGGTCTGCCCAAGCTGCGGCGCGAAAAACGCGCAGGGTCTGCGCTTCTGCGGGCAGTGCGGCGCGTCCATGAGCGCGCCCGCCGCCGGCAAGTGTCCCGCCTGCGGGGCGGAGAATCCGCCGGGCACAAAATTCTGCGGCAGCTGCGGGGGACGGCTGTAACCGCCTCCCGGCGCAGACAAAGGGCCTGCCGCAGCTTGCAGCAGGCCCTTTGTCCGTCAAATCGGCTCCGGTGACCCCGGATCCCGGGAACGCGCCGTTTTCGCGGTCTGCGGATCTCCGGCGCATTTCAGGGATGCCTCGATTGTAAAGGCGTTCGGCTCTTCGCGGATGTTCAGGCTGCCCTCGTAGCGCTTTGTCAGCTCCCCGAGGATCGTGAGTCCCCAGCCGTGCTCCTGGGAAAGCGCGGCCGCGGGGCTTCTTTTTGCCGGTTTGGCCGTATTCTCGCAGCGCAGGACCAGGTAGCCTCGGTTCACCGAGGCGCACAGGCTGATCCGCTTCTGCTCCGCCCCGCTCTGGCAGCAGCCGCTGACCGCGTTGTCCATGACGTTCGCGAAGAGGCTGCAGAGGTCCATGTCCTCGATTCCCGTCTGCTCCTCCAGCGCAAGCGTGCACTCGAGCCGGATGCCGGCGTCCCGGCAGGCGCCTGCCTTTTCATTCATCACCGCGTTCACGACGGCGCTGCCGCAGTAACGCTGCGGCTGGTCGATACGGTCGGAAAGTTCGTTGAGCATGCCCTCCGCGGAAGCGGTCTCGCCGTTCCGGAAGAGCGCGCGGGCCGTCAGCAGCTGGTTCCGGATGTCGTGGCGCACGCGCGCCGTGTCGGCGGCGTCGCGCGCGATGCGCTCGTAGTATGTCCGCTGCTGGTCAAGCTGCTGCTGGAGAAAAGCGGCCCGCTGCCGGCTGATGTCCGCCTGACGCAGCCGCTGGAGCGCCCAAAGCATGACGACGTCCGCCGCCATGCTCACCGCAAGCAGAAGGCTCAGCACCAGATAGTCTTTCTGCGCCCCGCCCGCCTTGGTTGCCATGGTGATAGCGACCAGGCCGAGCAGCCCCTGGCTGAAGGGGAACAGCGCGAAGCACAAAAGGTCCTTCTGGCTGTTTTTGCAAAAAACGTGCTTCCACAGCAGCACCGTCAGGTACAGCAGCAGCACGGTCAGCATCATGAGAAGCGTCCGCACAAGCAGATACGCGCCTGGCTTCTGCACGAGATTCACGATCCCGCCGCTGCGCATGTAGATCCCCGAGAGCGTGAGCATGGACTCGCCGAGCACCTCGATAAGATACATGTTCAGATACTCCAGTCCGGACGCGAACGCCCGGTACGCCCATCTGTCATTGGAAAAAAGCAGCATGCCGCCCAGAACCATCGGGTTCAGCAGATAGACGAGCCGCGCGGTCTCCCCTGCCGCGATCAGGCCGCAGCGGAGAGCGGTCAGAATTGCCGAATAGCCGAACGTATAGAACCACCTGTGCGGCACGGAAACCATCTTCCCGTGCGCGTAGGCAATGACCGCCGTTGTCGGATAAGTAAACAGCGTGTTGATGATCGCGTTGTAAACCAGGTCTGTCACAGCGACTCCCCCAGATATTCCAGAAACGCCTGCCGGGCAAATACCACCCTGCTCCGGCTGATCGGCACACAGCGGCCGTCGTCCATCCGGAAGCTGCCGTTTGTCAGCGCGGCGATGCGGGACAGATTGACGAGGAAGCTCTTGTGGCACTGGAGGAAGCCCTGGCCGGCTTTTTCCTCCATCTGCCGGATCGTCGCGTAGAACTCGAATTCAGAGTGCTCCGTGTGGACGACGATCTTCCGGTACCGGCTCTCAAAATACAGGATGTCCCTCTTGGCCACGCGGAACACCGACCCGTCCGAGCAGAACACCATGTCCTGATAGGCGAGCAGATTTTCCTCTGCCTTTCTGACGGCGCGCTCCAGCATGTCGTTTTCCACCGGCTTGCGCAGGAAATAGACGTGCGGCGTCTCGTACACATCCTGAAAGTATTCCTGATAGGAGCTGATATAGATGATCTGCGTCCGGCTGCACGCATCGGCGATCCTGCGGATGCGCTCAATCCCGCTTCCGTCGCCCAGCTCGATGTCCATGAAAAGAATACTCGGATTATAGCCTTTCTGAATGGCGTTTTCCAGCTCCTTCCCGCTCAGGAAGGTCTGAACCTCATAGAAACGATCCGCTCTCAGCACCTGGTTCAGCTGTTCTGAGAACTGTTTTATGAAAATTGCGTCGTTGTCGCAGATGGCAGCTTGCAGCATCTGTTTAATCCTCCCGCTGCCGGCATGGCAGCTTATTTCTGATTTTATCTTACATGAAATACGAAATATTGTCATCAGAAATTTTTCATTTTTCGCATCTTGCTGATTTATACAAGTTTTGTGCTAATTTTACAGAAATCGAGATTTTAGTTCTCGATTTATGTTACATATAGAATACATAATTTTGCGTTCGATGCGGGCGCCCGGGTGCAACTCCCCGGGAAATTGTTCTGCTGTTATCCCATGATAATGACGCATATTCCAAATTATGATAAAATTTTATTGATATAGGGAGGTCATGCATGGAAACATATTTCAGGCAGCTGGCGTCCTTTTTTTCTTTATCCCCCGCCCTTCAGGAAACGCTGCAGTTCACCTGCTCGATCCGGCATCTGCGCAAGGGAGAGCTTCTGTTTCCTCCCGAGGAGCAGCGCTCCTCGCTGTTCGTTTTACAGACCGGGATCCTCCGCTGCTTTATCCTGAGCGGCAGCGGCGATGAGATCACGGATTCGTTTCTCTTCCGCTACGGCGATGTCTTTTGGGGCAGCGCCATCTCCCCGCATGGCCATCCGGAGCCCTGCGCCAATGCGGAAGCCATGGGGCCGACCAACCTGGTTGTTGTCGACACGGCGCGCCTTCTGCCCGCCATATCCGGGACACCGGAGCTGCTGATGCTGGCATGCCGGCTGCTTTCCCGCTCCTATCAGAAGCAGTGGGAGCACAAGCGAATCCTCTATCACTGCTCCGCGGAGGAGCGCTATCGCTGGTTCCTGCGCAATTATCCGGGGCTCATCAACCATGTTGTCCACAGCAGCGTCGCCTCATATCTCGGCGTCACTCCCGTCACCCTGAGCCGCGTCAGAAAAAAGCTGGAAGCAGAACATTCGCCGGAACCCGAGCCCCTTGCCCCGGCCGCCTCACAGTCCCGCCGGTCATAATCCGGCGCGCTGAAGCGAACCCGCTTTGCTCTGCCGCGTCTGGCAGTCGGACAGCTCATCATTTACATGCGGAATGCCAACACAGTCTGTTGACCGCAGCGTGCAAGGGTACAGAAATTCTGTATCCCTGCACGTTTTTTCTGCCGTTGCGGCCGGCGCGTGCATAGATCGCGCCGGGCAAGGCTGCCGGCCGCAGCGTTCTGCTCCCTCCTGGCGGCTAGGGTGCCAAGCCGTCGTACTGCAAGTCCGTAACCCGGAAATAGGCTTCCAGCTCTGCCGTGTAGATGCCCAGAAGCGGCAGCAGAAGGCGCGTTGTCTCGTTCTGCTGGAACACAAAAAGAAACGAGAGATAGCTGCCCCAGGTTATCTGCCGTCCGCCGGATTCCATGGCGTTGACGGACTGTCTGGTCAGACCGATCCGGTTGCCCAGCTCCTCCTGCGTCAGCCCCAACCTCGCCCGGAGCATTGGCAGATTCTCTGCCATTGCCTGCACATGTGCATGCTTGATCTGCTCTGGAATTTCCCCTGTCAGACGCTTGTCTTTCATAGGCTCTCCCTGTCTTTTCGGCATCGTCCAATATGGAAAACGGGCGGCAGGCGTTCCGTTTTGCCGCCATGCCGTGCCGGTACCGGCCAGCTGTCTGCTGACCGCCGAATCCGCGCCGTGATTGACGCCTGCCGCACGACTTTGCTCTTTTTCCCGACCTTCTATAACGATTTTACAATCTGTAAGATCATTTGTCATTTACATGGGTTAATTAGCGCTCTCTTTTTCCTCCGTTTCCCATCATCCGGACGCCGAAGCAGAAAAACGCGCCGTTTTTTGGAAGTACAGCTCCAAAAAACGGTGCGTTTCTGATGGATTTCAAACCCGGCACATGTCCGGGCAGCTTCTGTCCAGCGGCATGGTCGCGTAGGCGTTCAGGTCCTGGCCTGCGCGGCTGCCGGCGAGGTACTCGTAGTAGCCCTGGCTGCCGATCATCGCGCCGTTGTCGCCGCACAGCGACAGCGGCGGCGTGCACAGCCGGACGCCGCGCTGCGCGCAGGCGTCGGCAAAATCGCGGCGGATGCGCGAATTGGCCGCGACGCCGCCCGCGATGGCGAGCGTCCGGCGGCCCGTGTCCGCGAGCGCCTGCATGGTGCGCGGCACCAGCATGTCGCTGACCGCCTTGGAAAACGACGCGCACAGCGACGGCACGTCCAGCGTCTGCCCTCTCTGTTCGCTCGTGTGGATGAGGTTGATCGCGGCGGTTTTGAGGCCGGAGAAGGACATGTCCAGCGGGTTGCCGGAGAGCTTGGTGTGCGGAAGCCGGTAGGCCTCCTCGTCGCCCGACGCGGCCAGCCGGTCGAGGGCCGCGCCGCCGGGATACGGCATCCCCAGCACGCGGGCCACCTTGTCGAAGCACTCCCCCGCCGCGTCGTCGCGCGTGGAGCCGAGCACGGCGAAGTCCGTGTAGCCGCGCACGTCCACGATGAGCGTGTGTCCGCCCGAGACGACGAGGCAGACAAACGGCGGCTCGAGATCCGGATACGCCAGATAGTTGGCCGCGATGTGGCCGCGCAGATGGTGCACCGGCACGAGCGGCAGCCCCAGCGAGAGCGCCGCGCCCTTGGCAAAGTTGACGCCCACGAGCACCGCTCCGATGAGTCCCGGCGCGTAGGTGACGGCGATCGCGTCGAGCCCGGCGCGCGTCAGCTTCGCCCGCTCCAGCGCCTGGTCGGCCAGGCCGTAAATCGCCTCGATGTGCTTGCGCGAGGCCAGCTCCGGCACGACGCCTCCGTAGAGCTTGTGCAGCGAGACCTGCGAGGCGATGCAGTCGGTCAAAATCTCGCGCCCGTCGCGCACGACGGCGACGGCAGTCTCGTCGCAGGAGGATTCGACGGATAGAATGTTCATCCCAGCGGTTCCTTTCTGAGGATCAGCGCGTCCTCGACGGGCTGAAAATAGTAGTTTTTGCGCAGGCCGGCCTGGAAGAAGCCGTTCTTTTCATACAGGCTCCGCGCCGGCCGGTTGGATGCGCGCACCTCGAGCGTGAGGCTCCTGATCCCGCGCGCCCGAAGCGCGGCCAGCAGGTCTGTCAGCAGGGCCTGCGCGACGCCCTGCCTGCGCCATTCCGGCGCGACGGCGAGGTTCATCATGTCCGCCTCGTCCGGCACCAGCTCCGAGCCGACGTAGCCGGCGACCTGCTCCCCGGAGACCGCGGCGAGCCACAGGGAAAGCGGGTTCTGCAGCTCGTCCCGGATGGAGCGCTCGTCCCAGGGCGCGGAGAAGCAGGCCTTCTCCAGCGCCGCGACCTGCGGCGCGTGTTCCGGCGTCATGGGCACAATCAAAAATTCCATCTATTTGGCCTCGTACCAGCTCGCGCCGCGCTTGGCCTCCGCCACGAGCGGCACGCGGAGCGCGATCACGTTCTGCATCTGCTCGGTGACGATCCGCGTCACCTCGTCGGCCTCCTTCAGGGGGCACTCAACGATCAGCTCGTCGTGCACCTGCAGAAGCAGCTTCGCGCGCAGCTTTTCCTCGCGCAGCACACGGCTCACGCGGAGCATGGCGAGCTTGATGATGTCCGCCGCCGTGCCCTGGATGGGCGTGTTGAGCGCCACGCGCTCGCCGAAGGAGCGGATGTTGTAGTTGTCGCTTTTGAGCTCCGGCAGATAGCGCCGGCGGCCGTAGAGCGTCGTTACATAGCCGTCCTTTTTCGCCGTCTCGACGATGTCCTTCATATACTGCCGCACGCCGGAGTAGTTTTCGAGATAGGCGTCGATGTACTCCCGCGCCTCCCGGCGCGACACGCCGATGTCCTCGGAGAGGGAGAACTCGGAGATGCCGTAGACGATGCCGAAATTGACCGCCTTGGCGCGGCGGCGCAGCAGCGGCGTGACCTCGGAGGGTTCCACGCCGAACACCTGCGCGGCGGTCGCGGTGTGGATGTCCATGCCGGACAGGAACGCCTCCTGCATCCGTTTGTCGTCCGCAATGTGCGCGAGCACGCGCAGCTCGATCTGGCTGTAGTCGGCGTCCACGAACACGCAGCCCTCCTTCGAGACGAACATCCTGCGGATCTCACTGCCGAGCTCCGTGCGCACGGGGATGTTCTGCAGGTTCGGCTCCGTCGAGGAGAGCCTGCCCGTCGCGGTGACGGTGTTCTGGAACGTCGTGTGGATGCGGCCGTCCGCGGCGATCTGCCGGACGAGGCCGTCCGCGTACGTCGATTTCAGCTTTGTGAGCGTCCGGTAGTCGAAGATGGCGTCGATGATCGGATGGCGGCCGCGCAGCTTCTCCAGCACGTCGGCGTTGGTGGAATAGCCGCTTTTCGTCTTCTTCCCTGCCGGCAGGCCCAGCTTGTCGAACAGGATCTCGCCGAGCTGTTTGGTGGAATTGATGTTGAATTCCTCGCCCGCCAGCTCATAGACGGTCTTCTGCGCCGCGTCCATGCGCCCGGACAGCATCCCGCCAAATGAGAGCAGCGCCAGCTGATCGACGAGCACGCCCGTGTGCTCCATGTCGGCCAGCACCGCGCAGAGCGGCAGGTCGATCTCGGAAAAGAGCTTTTCCATGCCCTCCTCCCGCAGCTTGTCCGCGAGCACGTCGTGCAGCGCGTTCACGGCGGCGGTCCTGGAGAACAGCGCCGCCAGCGCCGCCGCGTCCTCGCCGGCGTCCTCCGGCGGCTTCGGCAGCTCGAAGCCCAGGTACTGCACCGTCAGCTTTTCCAGCTCGTAGCCGCCCGCGGTGGCGTCGAGCAGATAGGCCGCAATGGCCGTGTCGAACACGAAGCCGTCCGGCTCTGTGCCCAGCTCCAGAAGCGCGCGCTGCAGGCTCTTGCCGTCGTGCGTCGCTTTTTTGATCTTTCCGCCGAAAAAGTCTGTCAGGGCGGCGGGATAGTCGTCCGCGAGCGTTTCCCGGGAAAACAGGCTCATCTGCCCGCAGCCGTCCACGGCAAAGCGGCTCAGGTCCGGGGCCGCGAGCACACAGACGTACTTCTCCCGCGCAAACGCCGCGAACAGCTCCCGCGCGCGCGCCAGGGAGCCCACGTTCTCGGATACGCAGGTGCCCTCCACCGTCTCCGGCTGCGCCGCCCGCGCCTCGTGCAGGTGGTATCGCTCGATCAGGCGCAGGAATTCCAGCTTCTTGAACAGCGCGTAGAGCGCGCCCTCGTCCGGCTCCCGCACCAGATTTTCTTCCGGCGTGAAGTCGATGGGCGCGTCCGGCCGGATCGTGGCGAGCTCGTAGGAGAGATATGCATTGTCGCGCCCGGCCTCCAGCCTTTTGCGGAGGTTTTCCTTGATCTCGTCCAGATGCCCGTATACGCCGTCGAGCGTGCCGTATTTCAAAAGCAGCTCCGTGGCGGTCTTGGGCCCCACGCCCGCGACGCCGGGGATGTTGTCGGAGCTGTCGCCCATGAGGCTTTTCAGATCGATCAGACGCTTCGGCTCAAAGCCGTATTCCGCGCGGAAGGCGGCCTCGTCGTAGAGCGTCGCCAGCGTCTGCCCGGCCTTGCTCGCGACCAGCTTGACGCGCACATGGTCATTCAATAGCTGCAGGCTGTCGCGGTCGCCCGTGACGATCACGCAGTCCCAGCCGCCCTCCGCGCAGAGCCTGCCCACGGTGCCGAGCACGTCGTCGGCCTCCCAGCCCTCGCATTCGTAGATGGGGATGCGCATGGCCGCGAGCACCTGCTTGAGATACGGCATCTGCATGGCCAGCTCGTCCGGCATCGGATGGCGCGTGGCCTTGTAGCCGTCGTACCGCAGGTGCCGGAAGGTCGGCGCCTTGAGATCGAACGCCACGCAGAGCGCGTCCGGCGCTTCCTCGCCCCGAAGTTTTTCCAGGATGTTGAGGAAGCCGTAGATCGCGTTCGTGCAGATCCCCTCGCGCGTGGAGAGCGGCCGCACGCCGTAGAACGCGCGGTTGACCACGCTGTTGCCGTCGAGAATCATCAGTTTCATGCCATGCGCCCCTTTACCGTTCTTGTGGAATCCGGAATCGAACCCGCGCCTTGCCGGACGTCGTCTTTTCCGTCCCGACCGCGCCGGTTTTCATCAAAGTCTTTTTAGTTTACCACATTTTTTCATGTCTTTCAATCGAACCGGGAATATTCCGCCGGCCTGCGCATAGAATGTCCGGAAGTATGATTTTCAGGAGGCCGAATATGGACGATATTTTACAGGCGGCGGGCGACGTGGACGATTTCATCTTCGCCGGCACCGACTACAGCGTCAGCCAAAGATAAAGGCGGGCCGCGGCCAGCCTCAGACTGTCAAAGAAGGCTCGATGAGCCTTCTTTGACAAAAAGATGCAGCCCGACGCGCGCATAATTTTCGCGGCGCGGAACGCGAAAATTCCATACTTGCGGGCTGCGGCCCGCCTTGCCACTTTACAGCCCGCGATTTTTCAGGTATAATATGTTGCGATTAATTTTGGAAGCGTGGTTCTGTATGATTGAATTTGAAGAATACAAGGTAAAACTGAACAATATGAAGCCGAAGCTGGACGAGCTGTCGGCGTCGCTCAACATCGAGCGCTGCGAGCAGGAGCTCGACCGGCTGCACGCGCAGATCGAGTCCCCCGGCTTCTGGGACAACCAGGAGCTGTCGCAGCAGGTCATGAAGCACGCGCGGCAGCTGGAGGCCAAGGCGGCGCGCTACGAGAAGATGTGCAAAAACTGGGACGATCTCATGACCATCTGCGAGATGGCGCTGGAGGAGAACGACGACTCCATGCTGCCGGAGCTGAAGGACGGCTATCACGAGCTCGAGGAGCAGATGGAGAACGCACGGCTCGAAACGCTTCTGACCGGCGACTACGACGCCAACAACGCCATTGTCTCCTTCCAGGCGGGCGCGGGCGGCACCGAGGCGCAGGACTGGGCGCAGATGCTCTACCGCATGTACACCCACTGGACCGAGGCCCACGGCTTCACCTACAAGATTCTCGACTACCTCGACGGCGACGAGGCCGGCATCAAGTCGGCCAGCATCCTCATTGAGGGCGCGAACGCCTACGGCTTTTTAAAAAGCGAAAACGGCGTGCACCGGCTCGTGCGCATCTCCCCGTTCGACGCCAACGCCCGCCGGCAGACCTCGTTTGCCGCGGTCGAGGTCATCCCCGAGATCACGGACGACTCCAAGGACGTGGAGATCCGGCCGGAGGACATCGAGATGCAGGTCTACCGCTCGTCGGGAGCCGGCGGCCAGCACATCAACAAGACCTCGTCGGCCGTGCGTCTCATCCACAAGCCGACCGGCATCGTCGTGTCCTGCCAGACGCAGCGCGACCAGTTCCAGAACCGCGAGACGTGCATGAAAATGCTGCGCTCCAAGCTCGTCGAGATCAAGGAGCGCGAGCACCTCGACAAGCTCTCCGACATCAAGGGCGCGCAGCTCAAGATCGAATGGGGCAGCCAGATCCGCAACTATGTGTTCATGCCCTATACGCTCGCGAAGGACACGCGCACGGGCTATGAGATGACGAACATCAACGCCGTCATGGACGGCGATCTCGACGGCTTCATAAACGCCTACCTCACGTGCCTTGCCACCAACACCTGGGTCACAAAGTCCTGACGCGCCAAAAAATCCTCTTTTTTCGGAAATTTTGCTTGCATCGGGAAAGCTTCTGTGTTATGATTATTTTTGTTGTGTAAGCACTGATTTTTTATATTACGGCCTGCCGTCTGCCGGCGAAGAGCGGCGCATCTGTGCATTTGGAGGATATATGAATACGCTGCATTTGATTCTTACCATCATTCAGGTAATCCTGGCCGTCGGCCTGACCGTCATCGTGATGTTCCAGTCCGGCAAGAGCGCCGGTCTGTCCACCGCGATCGCCGGCGGCAACAGCGACAGCTTCCTCTCCAAGAACAAGAAAAAGGGTCTCGACGCCACGCTGGCCCGCATGACCAAGTGGATCGGCGCCGTGTTCCTCATTCTCACGCTGGCGCTGAACCTGTTCTGATCGTCCGTCATCCCGCCTGTCCCGAAGAAATTTGGGACAGGCTTTTTATATCCGCACCGCGATAGTAGTACCGCAGGATTACGCGGTAGGAAAAGCCGTTTTCGGCCATCTCCTCCGCGCCGTACTGGCTCATGCCGACGCGGTGCCCGTAGCCCAGCACGTCGAACGAAAAGCCGCCGGCGCCATATTGGACGGTAAACTTGGTAGAATTGAGCCCCAGCAGGCTCCGCAGCTCCGCGCCTGTAAACAGGACGCCGCCGACCGTCATTTCGGCCACGCCGCCGCCGTCCGTATGCGCCGCGGCCCCGAGCCAGGTTTCGGGCTTGCCCGCGAGGCGGACTCTTCCGCTCGCCTCCATGCGCGTTTTGAATTCCTCCGCGCTGTACGTGACGCCCGTCTCAAATTTGGGGGCCGATTCCTCCCCCGGACTTTCGACCGACTGCAGGTACGGCACGTCGCTGCCCCAAACGGCCAGCGCCGACTCCGTGCTGCCGCCGGAGCAGGAGAAGTATGTCGCGTCGATGAGCGCGCCGCCGTAGACGAGCACCTCGTCCGCCGTGTCCAGCACGGCCTGCCGCGCCTTGTCCCAGTATGCGGCGAAGTTGTCACCGTACTTTGCCCTCAGCGCCTCCGGGCTCAGATACGCCTGGCAGCACGCGCTGTCGGAGCAGACGTCCGCGTCCGGGTGCTTTCCTGCCGCCGCCTGCTTCGCCGCGAAGGTCCGCGCGGCGACCGCCTGCGCCCGGAGCGCCTCCGGGGCGAAGGACGCGGGCATCTCCGAGAGCGTGACGCAGGTGAGGTACGCCGTCTCGTCCAGCGTCTGCACGCTGCCGCCGTCCAGCAGGCGCACCGTCCCCCCGGAGTCGGTCTGCGCCGCGGAGCCGGTCTGCGCGGCAGCCGCCTCCGGCCGCTCGGCGGACTGCGCCGCGTCAGACGCGGCCGGCTGCTCGACAAGCAGGAGATAGTCCTCTGTTTTCGGCTTCTGCGCCGCGTTTTTCGCCGCTGCCGCCGGGATCAGCAGCGCGGAGAGAATCGCGAGAAGCCCGGCGATCACGGTTCTTTTCATCTGCATGCACCTCCAGACAAGCCTATGCCGTCCGGCGGGCGGTTATGCCGCGCGCACAGTCCGGCTTGACACGCCATCGGCTCGGAAGTATAATACTATAATTAAGGCAATACCGCACAATTCGCGGCTGACGCCTTTAGCACGGTCTTGCTTGCATCTTTCCCGTCAGACGCGCCAAAAATGCCCGCGAATCCACAAAGGATTCGCTGCGCTTTTTGACACGTCTGACGAAAAATCTGACGGCGCAATCCCGCACTTAGAATTGTGCGGTGTTGCCTTAAAGTGAAACGGAGCGGTTCCATGAAACACGCCATGAAAATTGTCATCCCGCTGGTGCTGGTCATCCTGATTCTGGCCGCCGCCTGCTGGTTCTTTCTGAGTTACAGGCCCGATCTGACCATGAGCGCGCTCGTCTACTGGGGCGATCGCTACGCAGACGGCGGGCGATATAACCGCGCGGTATCGTTCTACCAGGCCGCGATGCATTTCGCGCCCGACGACTGGCGGATTCCCGTCGCGCTCGCCGACGCCTATGTGAAGGACGGCAACTATACAAAGGCCGAATACACGCTGGTGAGCGCCATCACCGCCCATCCCGAGTATCCCGATCTGTACATCGCGCTCTCCAAAACCTATGTGGCGCAGGACAAGCTGCTCGACGCCGAGCAGATGCTCAGCCGGATTACCAACGACAAGGTCAAGGAAACGCTGGACGCGATGCGCCCCGCCGCGCCGGTGCTCTCGCCGGAAAACGGATACTACAGCGACTACATCGACGTCTCCGTCAGCAGCGACACCGGCACGACCTTCCTGTCCAGCTCCGGCGACTTTCCCTCCATGATAACCGACGTCTACACCGGCCCCGTCAAGCTCGCGGGCGGCGAGACCTCCATCATCGCCGTGACGCTGGGCGACAACGGACTTGTGAGCGACGCGGCCTACGGCGGCTATACCGTCGGCAACGTGGTGGAGCCGGTCACCATCCAGGACTCCGCGCTGGACAGCTATGTGCGCGAAACGCTCGGCAAGGGCGCGTCCGATACCATCATGTCCGACGAGCTCTGGGCAATCACGGAGCTGACCATTCCGGAGGGCGTCGCAAGTCTGTCCGATCTGTCGCTCTTCACCGGCCTGCAGTCCCTGACCATCCACGGCATGGCGGCGATGGATTTCACCCCGCTCGGCCAGCTCACGGCGCTGCAGCACCTGGACGTCTCCGGCTGCACGCTCTCCTCGGCCGCGCTCGATCTCATCGGCACGCTGCCGGAGCTCACCGAGCTCGACATCAGCAGCTGCGCCGTGACGAGCATCAACAGCCTTGTGGGTCTTACGAAGCTCACCTCTCTCAATCTCGCCGACAATTCCATCTCCGACATCACGGCTCTGTCCTCCATGACGGCGCTGCAGGAGCTGGATCTCACGAACAATCCGGTCAAGACCATCACCTACCTCAACAACTGCCTGGCCCTGCAGACGCTCAGCATCGAAAACTGCGGCGTCACGAAGCTGAGCGCGCTGGCGGGCAACACGAGCCTGGCGACGCTGCAGGCCGCGAACAACAGCATCGCGGACATCTCCCTGCTGGAGGGCTGCACGGCGCTGTCCGTGCTGGACGTGTCGAACAACCAGATCAAGGACATCTCCGTGCTGGCCTCCCTGCCCGCGCTGACGGACTTCAAGGGCGACAGCAACCAGATCACGGCCGTCCCGAAATTCGACGCGAAGACCTGCAAGCTGGTGAGCTTCAGCGTCAACAAAAACCAGATCGCCGACCTGTCCGGCCTGGCCGGGCTCATGAGCCTCAACTACGTCAAGGCGGACTACAACCTTGTCAAGGACGTCTCCGTGCTCAAGGGCTGCTACCTGCTCATCCAGGTGGACGTGTGGAACAATCCGCTGAACCTCGACACGATCAAATCGCTCGATGACATGTCCGTGATCGTCACCTACAACCCGACATACAAAGCCGCGGCTTAACAGCCGATAAAAAACGATGCCGTTCCAAAAAGGAACGGTATCGTTTTTTTATATTGTCAGCGTGGCGGGGTACGAGCGCAGCGGCTCCGCGTTCCGGAGCTCCGCGCCGTACCGCTGGAAGCTGCGTTCGCACTTGCGGCAGACCCCGTCGTGCGGGTCGGCGGGCAGATGGTAGATGAAGCTCCGCTCCGCCGCGTCCGCCAGCAGCGCGCGCGTCTCGGGATAGGACAGGTACTGTGCGTTCCAGAACGCCGCGTCCGCCCGTCTGCCCGCCAGGATCTCACGGTGCCTGCCGCAGTCCGGCGCGGCGTCGGCCGTGATGTAGACGCTCGTCTTACCAGCTGTGACGAACAGGACGTTGTGCCGGATGGCGGGATACGGGATCGGCGTGTGGACAAAGCGGTGGCACTCGACCGTGAACGGCCCCGCGCGCAGCGTCTGCGCGTCCGGATCGCCGTCCTTCGGCAGCAGCGCAGCGCAGCCGGAATGGTTCTGCAGAAAGGCCCGCGTCCGTCCCGCGTCGTAGTGGTCGGGGTGCAGGTGCGTGTACACAAGCGCGCACACGCCGCCGTAGGGCGGCTCGCCCCGGATGACGCGCTGCGCCACCGCCTCCGGAAGCCGGTAGAAGGGCGGCCACTCGGCGTTCAGCGCGTCCACGAGCAGGCCCGCGCCGTCCTGCTCGAGATACAGCCCCGTGCTGCACAAAAGCGTGACGTTCATTGCAGCATCTCCAGAAATTCCTGCTCCGTGAGCACGGGGATGCCGAGCGCGTTCGCCTTCGTCAGCTTGCTGCCCGCGTTCTCGCCGGCCACGACGCAGGTCGTTTTCTTCGACACGGACGAGGCGGCCTTGCCGCCGAAGGCCTCGATCTTCTCCGTCGCCTCCTCGCGCGTGAGCTGCGAGAGCCCGCCGGTCAGCACGAAGGTCTTGCCCATGAAGCGCGTGTCCTGCACGGCGCTGCGGCTTTCAAAGTTGACGCCCGCCGCGCGCAGGCGCTCCACGAGGTCGCGGGACTGCGCGCTGTCGAACCATGCGCGCACGTTCCCCGCCGTGATCGCGCCGATGTCGGGGACGGCGGTGAGCTTCTCGAGCGGCGCGGCGGCGACGGCGTCCAGCGTGCCGAACGTCGAGGCCAGCACCTTCGCCGCCTTGACGCCCACCTGCCGGATGCCGAGCGCGCACAGGAGCCTGGAAAGGTCGTTCTGTTTGCTGTTTTCCACCGCGGCGCGCAGGTTCTGCGCGGATTTCTCCCCCTGTCCGGGCAGACCGGCAAATTTCGCGTAGTCGAGACTGTAGAGGTCGGCGGGGTTTAAGAGCATCTTTTCCGCGATGAGCTGTTCGATGATCGCGTCGCCCAGGCCGTCGATGTCCATGGCGTCGCGGGAGACGAAGTGCTGCAGGTTTCTGGCGAGCTGCGCAGGGCATTCGGCCCCCGTGCAGCGCAGCGCCGCGCCGTCCTCGTCGCGCGCGACCGGCGCGCCGCAGACGGGGCAGAGCTCCGGCAGGCGGTACGGCGCCGTTCCCGCGGGGCGCTTTGCCTGCACGACCTCCAGAATCTCCGGGATGATCTCCCCCGCCTTGCGGATTTTGACCATGTCGCCGATGCGGATGTCCTTTTCCGCAATGAAGTCCTGGTTGTGCAGCGTTGCGCTCGTGACGGTGGTGCCGGCCAGATGCACGGGCGCGACGACGGCGCGCGGCGTCAGCACGCCCGTTCTGCCGACCTGCACGGCGATGTCCTCCACCACGGTCTCCCGGACCTCGGGCGGGTACTTGAAGGCAGCCGCCCAGCGCGGGAACTTCTCGGTGCTGCCGAGCCGCGCCCTGCCGGCCAGCGAATCGAGCTTCATGACCGCGCCGTCGATGTCGTAGTCGAGGCTGTAGCGCCCCTCGTTGATCGCCGTGATCTGCGCCTCGACCGCGTCCATGTCGGACAGCAGCACATGGGGAATCACCCGGAAGCCCAGGCCGCGCAGATATTCCAGCGTATCGGCGTGCGTGGAAAACGTCCGGCCTTCGCAGAGCTGGAGGTTGAACACGAGAATGTCCAGTTTTCTTTTCGCCGTGATTTTGGGGTCGAGCTGGCGCAGCGAGCCGGCCGCCGCGTTGCGGGGATTGGCGAAGAGCGCCTCGCCCGCCTTTTCCCGCGCCGCGTTCAGCTCCTCGAAGCTGCTGTGCGGCATATAGACCTCGCCGCGCACGATGAGCCGCGCGGGCGCGTTCTGCAGCGTCATGGGGATGGAGCGGACCGTTTTGAGGTTCTCGGTCACGTTCTCTCCCATGAGCCCGTCGCCGCGGGTCGCCCCGCGCACAAACAGGCCGTTCTCGTACTCCAGGGCCACGGACAGGCCGTCCACCTTCGGCTCGACGCTGTAGGCGGCGTCCGGCTCCGTCTCGCGCACGCGCGCGTCAAATTCCCGCAGCTCCCCGAAGGAGAACACGTCCTGCAGGCTCTCGAGCGGCACCGGATGCACGACCTGCTCAAATTTGCTCAGCGCCTCGCCGCCCACCCTTCTCGTGGGGCTCAGCGGCGAAGCGTACTGCGGATATTCCTTTTCCAGCGTTTCGAGCCTGCGGAGCATCCGGTCGTAGTCGAAGTCCGAAAGCTCGGGGCTGTCGAGCACGTAGTACAGCCGGTTTGCGCGCTCGAGCTCTTCGGTCAGCTGTTCAATTTCCTGTTTCGGGTCCATAGCGGTTCCTCTTTCATCCTTCGTCCAATTGCAGATAGGTGTTCGGCACCGTGCCGACAATGGTGGTCTCCGCCACAACGATGTCGCTCGACACCACCGCCGACTCCGTTCCCACGGGCGTCAGCAGCGTGAGCGACACGCTGACGGTCAGGGTCGTCTGCTGCAGCGTCTGGTTGATGCCGGCGGCGGAGAAGCGCGTGGAAAAGCCGGCGTCCGAGGTGGTGAGGGCGATGATCTTCACCGGAATCCGCGGGCCCTGGCCCGTAAAGAACTCCGGCAGAAAGACGTTGCCCAGCGGCACGGACAGCTCGCTCGTGTCCATATCCAGAATCCGCCTGCCGAGCAGCGACATGGTCTCCGTTTTCAGGCGGTTCGCCTCGGCCATGTTCGTCCGCACGGCGGTGATCCCGCCGTCCGCGTTCTTCTCCAGCAGCACCATGTTCTCATAGTTGACGCTGCCGTTCGCGATCTGCTCGTTGACGGCCTCGTTGATGGCGGCGGACACCGCGTTGACGACGCGCGTCTTTGCCGCCTCCCGGACGAACGGAGAATAGCGGAAATGCACCAGCAGCACGGAAGCGATGAAAACGCACAGCAGCAGCATGAGCAGCCACCGTCGCCGGACGCGCTTTTTTCGGTTCATCGGCATACCCCCATGCAATTTATGAGGGGGCGTGCCTGCTTTATCACAGTTTTTTCATATGCGCGCTCGCCGTATTGGCCATGAGCCGCTTGGTGCCGAGGCCGTCGAACGCGACCTCGAGCAGCGCGTCGTTGCCCATCGGCAGCACGGTCAGCACCAGGCCCTTTCCGAACGCGCTGTGCTGCACCATGTCGCCCTTGGCGTAGTCGACCTTCGGCCCTCTGCGCGCGGCGCCGGTCAGCGCGGAGCGGTCTTTGCCGATCTGCGCGGGGCGCGGGGCCGCCGGAACGCCGAAATCGCCGTAGAGGGAGGGCCGCTCCGGCACGTAGGCGCCGCGATAGGCCGATTGGCCGGTCTGCAGCAGCTCCGAGGCCGATCTCTCCACGCAGCTGTCCGGCAGCTCCTCCAGAAAGCGGGACGGCGCGTTTGTCGTCGTGCGCCCGTAGAGCATCCGCTGCCGCGCGTGGGAGATGTCGAGCGACTGCTTGGCGCGCGTGATGGCGACATAGCACAGCCGCCGCTCCTCCTCCAGCTCCGAGGGGTCGGAGAACGTGCGGTTTCCGGGGAAAAGCCCCTCCTCGAGTCCCACGAGAAAGACGTGCGGAAATTCCAGTCCCTTCGCGCTGTGCATGGTCATCATCACGACCGCGTCGGCGTTCTGGTCGTACTGCTCGATGTCGGTGTAGAGGGCGATCTCCTCGAGGAAGCCGGCCAGCGACGGCTCGTCGGTATTTTCCATGTAGGTCAGGATGCTGGACTTGAGCTCGCGCGCGTTCTCCGCGCGGGTGCGGGACTCCACGTCGTCCTTTTCCTCCAGCATGGCCAGATACCCCGTGCGCGCGAGCAGCTCCTCGTAGAAGTCCGGCAGCGATAGCGTCTTGAGCAGCCCGGCGCAGTCCTCCAGCAGCACGGTAAAGGCCATCAGCTTCTCGGCCGACCGCTGCAGGCTCGGGTAGCTGTAGGGGTCGGAGATCACCTCGTACAGCGGGACGCCCGCCGCCTGCGCCTGCCGCTGGGCCATCTCCACCGTCTTCTGCCCGATGCCGCGCGGGGGATTGTTGAGGATGCGCAGCAGGCGCAGATCGTCCGTGCGGTTGTTGACGACGCACAGATACGCCAGCATGTCCTTGACCTCGGCCCGGTCGAAGAAGCGCGTGCCGCCGATGATCCGGTACGGGATGGAATTTCGCTTGAACGCGTTTTCCATCGCGTTGGACTGGGCGTTCGTCCGGTACAGCACGGCGCAGCTCTGGAAGCCGCCGCTCTTCGCCAGTTCGAAAACGCGGCCCGCGACGTACTGCGCCTCGTCGGTCTCGTTCTGCGCCTCGTAGACGCGGATCCTGTCGCCCGGCTCGTTCTTCGTCCAGAGGACCTTCCCCTTCCGCGAGCGGTTGTTGGCGATGACGGCGTTGGCCGCGTTCAGGATCGCCTGCGTCGAGCGGTAGTTCTGCTCGAGGCGGATGACCCGCGCGCCGGCGTACTGCTTTTCAAAGCTCAGGATGTTCTCGATCGTCGCGCCGCGGAATTTGTAGATGCTCTGGTCGTCGTCGCCGACGACGCAGATGTTCTCCGAGCCGCCCGCCAAAAGCGACGACAGCAGGTACTGCAGGTGGTTGGTGTCCTGGTATTCGTCGATGAGGACGTAGTGAAATTTTTTCTGATAGTATTCCCGGACCTCGCGGTATTGCTGCAGCAGCTCGACCGTCAGCAGGATGATGTCGTCAAAATCCAGCGCGTTGGCCTCGCGGAGCCGGGTCTGGTAGCGCTCGTACAGCTCCGCCGTCTTCTGCAGCCGGTAGTCGCCGGAGGCGTCCGCCTCGCGGGCGAACGCGGACACGCTCTGCTGCTTGTCCTTGGCCCGGCTGATGATCGACAGCGCCAGACGCGGCGGGAAGGACTTCTCGTCGAGGTTCAGCTCCCTGAGCGCGTCCTTCATGACGCGCTCGGAGTCCGCGGTGTCGTAGATCGTGAAGCTGCCGGAATAGCCGAGGCGGTCGATCTCCCGGCGCAGGATCCGGCAGCAGGCGGCGTGGAAGGTCATGGCCCACACGTCCTGCGCGCGGCCGTTCAGAAGCGCCTCCAGGCGCGACTTGAGCTCGTTCGCGGCCTTGTTCGTAAAGGTGATGGCGATGATGTTCCACGGGGCCACCGGGCGCAGCGGGCAGAGCGCCAGCGCGCGCTCCGCGTCCGCCGGCTCCTGTGACTGCAGATAGTCCTCGAGGAAGCGCACATCCTGCTCCGTGACGCCCTCCGGGAGC
>Ga0163159_1001811_pt1 | contig 19161 bp, 15 predicted proteins | sample BioMet9_FD_108702 | JGI IMG/M metagenome (GOLD analysis project Ga0163159, IMG submission 108702) | Microbial communities from bioreactor (seeded with sewage sludge) at Lawrence Berkeley National Lab, California, USA - Biofuel... | ecosystem: Engineered > Bioreactor > Anaerobic > Unclassified ... | reverse complement strand
TAAGTATCTGTTCGTCGAGTGGCACCTGAGAACGCAGGCCGGCCGCTATCTCGAACACGCGCTTGACGGCCTCGCGGCCCGACAGGGAAAACAGTCTCCCCCTGCCGCGCGCCTGCTGCAGCAGAGAGGCCGGATCCTCATCCGAAACGAGGCACAGCTCTGTTCTGTTGCAGGTGGAGAGCAGCACGCATTCAGATGCCTGATGGCCGGCGCGAGCCAGGAAATCCGCTGTTTCTGAGGGAGTGAACGAGAATTTTTGTCTTTCCTCCACAGGCGCCGATTCATAATCTATGCCGGCGATCCTGATCATGGCTCTCTCCCCGCCCCGCGCCTGGCAAGCGCGAAGGTCGCTCCGCAGTAGACGGTCTTGCCGCGTACGAGCCGGCCCTGGGCCCTGAGAACGGCAGCCCTTTCGCAGACGTTGTCCGTGCCTGTGACCTCCAGGACCTTTTCAGAAGAGGCGAAAGTTCCCTTTGCTTCGTTCAGCTCGGAGGCTGTGTAGGTGACGAACTCAGCTCCCAAATTTTCGGCCAGAGCCTTGATCGCCTTTTCACCCTTCTTGATGTCTATTGACGCCACGGCGCAGACAGATTTCGCGGATATACCTGTGGAAGCGAAAAAGTCCGCCGCGGCGGCCCGCAGTAATTTTGGATCAGTGTCCTTTTTGCAGCCGACGCCTAGCACCAGGTTTCTGGGCCGCAGCCACAGAGTCACTGGCCAGGGGGCGGGCTGGAGCCTGTCCGTTACTGCAACGCCGATGCCGGCGCCGGCGATCGCGGCGGCGGCGACTTTTTTGGCCCTGTATAAATCCTCGATCGCGCAGTCGTGTTTGACCGCCCACTCATCGACGGCCGGCAGACCATGAACGTCGCTGGCGGTCGTAATTATGGCGCGGCCTCCGGTCAGCGCCGCCGCCGCGCGCGCGAGCTCGTTGGCGCCGCCGAGGTGGCCGGAGAGGAGCGCTATCACATTCCTGCCCTCATCGTCCAGAACAACCACAGCCGGATCTTTAGTTTTGTTCTCGACGAAAGGGGCGATGGCCCTGACCGCGATCCCGCATGCGCAGACGAAAACGATTGCTGAGGAATCCGCGAACCTGTTTTTCGTCCACTCGGAGAGCGAAGCGTCCAGTTCGCGTACGCCAGCCGCCGCGTGCCCTTTGGAAGCCCAGGCCGCTCCGTCAAAAGCTGCCGCGAGTTTTGCGGCCAAAACAGCACCTCCGTCTGAAAAAGCTATCACAGAGACGCCGTTCATTTCGACGCCTTCCTGAAAGCGTGCGAGAAAGAGGCGTCGTAGAGCTTCGAGAGCTCGTAATCGTCGCCAAGGAAATCTCCCACCAGCACAAGCGCGGTATTTCTGATGCCAGCGGCCTCCGCCTGGGCCGCGATCGTGCCGATGGTGCCGCGCAGTATTTTTTCCTCCGGCCAGGAGGCCTTGTAAACGACCACGGCTTTTGTGTCCGGAGAATAACAGTCCTCTCCAGTCAAGGCCGCGCAGGTCTCTTTCAGCAGGCCGGACGAGAGGAAAAGCGCCATCGACGCCCCGTGTCTGGCCAGCAGCGAAAGCTTTTCCCGCTCCGGCACCGGCGTGCGCCCCTCCATCCTCGTGATGATGAGTGTCTGGCTCACGGACGGCAGCGTATACTCGGCCTTCGCTGCCGCAGCCGCAGCGCAGAAGGAACTCACGCCAGGCACCACTTCGTATGCGATGCCAAGCTTTTCAAGCCGGTCCATCTGTTCCCTGACGGCCCCGTAGATGGAGGGATCGCCAGTGTGCAGGCGCACTGTCACGACGCCCTTTTTCTCGCCGGCCGCCAGTTTTTCCAGCACCTGCTCCAGCGTCATGGAGGCGCTGTCGTAGATTTCGCAGCCCTGGGGCGCCAGTTCCAGCAGACGGGGATTAACGAGAGAACCGGCGTAGACTATCATGCCGGCCCTGCGCAGCAGCTCTGCCCCGCGCAGGGTGATGAGGTCAGGCGCGCCTGGCCCGGCTCCTACAAAATGTATCATGAGCTAACAGCTCCTTTTACGCTTGTCTTTTTCGTCGTCGCCGCGAACAGAGTCACTGGATTCTGTGCAGCCATGATGACGCTGCCGCCTATCTTCTTCGCACCGCTGACGGCTATCTGCCGGGCTTCGAAGCCTTCGAAGCCTCCGCCGCCCAGCATTTCCGCCGCCAAAGCGTAGGTCTTGAGCGTCACTGCCGAAATTACGATTCGAACGCCCTCCAGCCCCGCCGCGTAATCAATTATTGCGGGCAGTTCGTCTCCGCTGCCGCCAATAAAGATATGCGTCGGCTCTGGAAGCGAGGGGATGACCTGCAGGGCGTCGCCGGCGATAGTCTTGACGTTGTGCAGATGGAATTTGCGCAGATTGTTTTTTATCAGCGCCGCCGCGTCGTCGTTATGTTCGACCGCAAAGACGGCCCCGGCGCGGCACTGCATGGCTGCGGCAACCGAGACGGAGCCGGTGCCGGCCCCCAGGTCCCAGAGCACCGAATCAGGCGTGAGCTCCAGCAGGTCGATGGCCGTCGAACGCACGCACTCTCTCGTCATAGGCACCTCGGCGCGCAGAAAATCTTTGTCGCGTGGCCGCGTGTTGAGCGGCCGCCAGGGCTGTTCGTTGACCGTCAGCACCACGGAGAGCGCGTCGAATTCCCTGTCGGCAAGCTCTGCCGCCGCGCCCGCAGTGATCGTCTCGCCGTCGTAGCTGAGCCTCTCGCCGACCGTTACCCTGACGCCGCCCAGGCCGTTGTCCGACAGCAAACGGCAGAGCCATTGGGGCGTTTTGTCCGGTCCGCAGAAAAACACGGCGCGCCTGTTTTCATCTGCCGCGTCGAGAATGAGGGCCTCGCTGACCTTTCTGCCATGAACAGAGAGGATGGCCGCGTCGTCCCATTTTTCGCCGGCGGCGGCGCAAAGATACTGCATGGAACTGACGCCCGGCACAATCCTGACGTCTGCCTGGTCCCGAAAACGGTTGAGCAGCAGCGGCGTCAAACTGTAAATGCCGCTGTCGCCTGAAACTAGCACCGCGACCGGGCCGCTTTGCAGCGCTTTCTCTATATCGCTGAAAGTCTCTTCAAAATGTCCTAATTTAAGCAGCTTTTTGCCCGCAGGCGCCAGGCCCAGATGCCTCTCGGCCGCAACCACGCAGTCGGCTGACCTGACGGCCTCGGCCGCCGCAAAAGTCAGCTGAGCCTGAGCCCCGGGGCCAGCGCTCACAATGTAAAGCTTATTTTTCATTTTTAAGTTCCTCCGCAAATTCCCGCGCACCTTTGCTGCAGCCGAGAATGTACGCCTCATTGTCAAGAAAGGCGGCTTCAACCTGCAATGCGCCGAACGAGCGTTCTGAACAGCGTCTCGCCGTGATGTCAGCCAGCACGCTCCAGACATCATCCAGCAAAAATCCGCTGACCAGCTTCATGGCGTTTTCCGTTGTGCCGCAGTTGTAAAGCTTTTTCACCTGCGCCGCCGAAGCCCCGGCGATGGCGGCCTGCGTGCAGAGGGCCTCGAGCCTGCCGTCCCCTGTCCGGTTGTGCGTATTGAACGTGCCGGCCGCCACCTTGAGCAGCTTGCCGGGATGTCCGCAGAGCAGCACTCTTGCAAATTTCAGCCTCGCGGCTTCGTCGAGCACGTAGCCCAGATAGTTGCCGACCTGGACCACGCAGCGGCCCTGTATCTGCCAGGCCCGTCTGAAAATATCCTCTCCGGTCCGGCCAAAGACCAGAGCTATGAGCTTCCTGCCTGCTTCCGCGTGAGTATTGAGCTCCAGCGTGAGGGAATCCCAGATCGACTCTTCGTTCATTGGCTTCACGATGCCGCTGGTGCCGAGTATCGAGATACCGCCGGTGACCCCCAGCCGCGGGTTGAACGTCTTCCTGGCGGTACGCTCTCCCTCCGGGACAGAAACTGTTACTTTGACCGCTCTGCCGCCGAGAACTTCCCTCAGGGCGTCGCAGATCATTTTGCGCGGAGCCGGATTGATGGCCGGCTCTCCGGGCGGCACTTTGAGCCCCGCCAGCGTGACGGTGCCGACGCCCCTTCCGGCCGCGAACGTTACTGGACCGTCTGAGTCGCCGATCTCCAGAGAGGCTCTGACTGTGACGCCGTTCGTAATGTCGGGGTCGTCACCCGCGTCTTTAACGACGCCGCAGGAACCGTCTGCGAAGCAGAATGGTTCGAGAGTCAGGACCTCTCCCTGCGGAGTCGCGACCGAGACGCGGGCCGGGCATTTGCCTGTTTCAGCCAGCAGCGCAGCCGCTTTGGCCGCCGCCGCCGCGCAGGAGCCGGTGGAAATTCCTTCCCTGAGCGCCATTCTTCAGTCGATGCCGTACAGAAGCGCGTTGACGATGGCGCAGGCGACGGTGGAGCCACCCTTGCGCCCCAGAGCCGCGATATAGGGCACCTGCGTCCGCAGCAGACGCTCCTTGGATTCGATCACGTTCACGAAGCCGACCGGCACGCCGATCACAAGCTTCGGCCGCGCCCTGCCCTCGTCGATGAGTTCGCAGAGCCTGATCAGCGCCGTAGGCGCGTTGCCGACCGCAAAAACAGCTTCCGGAGTCTGCCGCACCGCCTCTTCGACGCTCACTACCGCCCTCGTTACGCCGCGGGCCTGCGCGGCTTCGCGTATGTCCGGGTCAGACATTCTGCAAACAACATTCACACCGAAACGGGCGCAGGCGTTCCTGTTGATGCCGGCGGCCGCCATTTTAGTGTCAGTGACCAGCGTGCAGCCAAACTTCAAAGCCATCCTGGCCAGTTCAACAGCTTTGTCGGAGAAGCGCATATTGTCCCTGAAGTCAAAATCGGCGGTGGCGTGGATAACGCGCATCACGACCGGCAGTTCTTCCTCCCTGCCGCGCCACTCCCCCATCTCGCTTCTGATCGTCTTCATGCTCTCCTGTTCGATTTCTTCCGGTTTCATTGTTCAAAACCTCTCTTTTCAAAAAAATAGCGGTATGGCCGCAAGCAGCATCGTCAATATTGAAAAGGGCAGAGTCGTGCCGAAATTGAGCCACAGCATTTTATTCGCAAGTCCGCCCGGAAACAGGCCGAAGTAATAGCCGGCGTTGGTGCGGATCAGCCTTGTAAGTATGCCCAGTCCGTTGCCTACCAGCAGCGCGAAAACAGCCTGGGCGGTCGTCAGTTCGTGAGCTGCCAGACTGCCGCCCGTGAGCGCCAGAGCCGGCGACATGTTCGCAATGGAAGCGGCAGCCACAGCCAGCCCTGCCACGGGGAAAAACCGGCTGCCCAGCAGCCAGCCCTTCATAAGGCTCTCAGCCCAGGGGGCGAACGTAAAGGCGGCCGCATAGAAGAGCCAGGCCAAAGGCAGGGTCTGCAGCAGCTTTTTGCCGAGCTTGAACGAGCGCGCTGCAACCTCCGGCGCCGCCTCGTCTGCCGCAGGCAGCTCCTCGTGCTCGCCGTTTTTGTAGATGAATATCAGCAGCAAAAACCTGGCCGCCGGCCTCAGCAGCAGAATGGCGGCGAAGATGGCGCCGGGAATTTTCGCGAGGCTCACGGCCAGCACCAGAGTCGAGGGCCACCTGTGCAGGTAGGCGGGAAAAGACAGCATCAAAGTTCCCCACTTGGCAGTCCGCTCCGAAATACGTCCCTCGTCGAAGGCAGAGGCCAGCAATGCGGCTCCCGCTTTAGCGGAACCAAGGCTGACCGTCAGGGCCATGCCCAGCACGGGGCCGACCCCTGCTTTGCCCAGATATGGCAGCAAACGCTTCATGAGCTTGTCAGCCAGACCGCTGCGGATCACAGCCACTCCGATCGCAAGACCGAACAGTATGTCGAAGGTGAGCCGCAGCTCGTCCTTTAGTAAAGAGAACCAGTCAATCGCTGTCAGCGCCATAACAGCAGAATAGACAAATATTCCTGCGCCTGCGCCAGAGCCGCCTCGCCGTGCAAGACCTTTTCATCGGGCAGCCCGGCCCGGTCGATGCGCAGGATCTTTTTCCAGGGTCCGGCGCAAGCGACCGTTGTCCTGAGTTTGTCCCTGAGGGCGCTCGGTTTGAAAACAGCGGCTGAGTCGGCAGCAGTCAGAGCTTTGCTGATGCGTGCGAGCGGCGCCGTGCCCGGGATGATCGTCAGGATATCCTCTCCCATGGCCAGAAAGACGTCGGAACGGGCAGCCGCAAAGGAATAAGCCGAAATACCAGGCACCAGCCCCAGTGAGAGCTCCGGAACGAGTTCCGTCCATACGTCGTACAGATAGGCGCCGGTCGCGTATAAGGAAGCGTCGCCTATCACCGGCAGCACTACGGTTGAAGCGTTCTGCCAGCTGGGACGCAGCGCTTCCAGCTGCTGCTTCAGCGAACTGTCGCGCGCTTCCGCGTCGTTGATCATTGGGAACACAACCGACAGCGATTTCAGATCCTTCAGATGCGCCGTCACGACTTGTTCCGCCACGCTGGGTCTGCCGTCAGCCGAATGGGGCATCAGCACCAGATCGGCGTTTTTGATCGTCTCGAGCGCTCCTACCGTAATGTTGCCTGCGTCACCGGGTCCCACTCCAACTACGATGAATTTCAAATCTATCACTCCGTATAAAGAATTTTTATGAGCATGGCGCCGCCGCGTTCAAGACCCAGCAGCGAAGGACGGCTCAGCAGCGCTTCCGGCATTAAAGCAAGTCTGGCGTTTCTGAGCGCCGAGAACCAGCTGCGTTTTTTCACGCTCTCTTCGTCGGCCGCGTTCATCGGCCCCTGCTGGACGATGTAGACATCGATGTCCCCGGCGGACGCAAGTATCTTCTCCAGCCCCCAGGGCGCGATGGCGCTGCCTTTCCTGATGGACCTGGCTTCTTTGGAAATGATCCTGCCGCCGGCCAGTTCGACCATATGTGCGGCCCAGGAGTCGCCAGTGCAGGTCGTAAGTTCTTTTTCTGTAGCCTCTACGAACACATTGACTGGCTTGCTTTTTTTATACTTGGCGGCTTTTGCGGCAATGTCTTTTTTCATATTTTCAAATTTTGCGGCCGCTTTGCCAGGATCCGCGCCTACGAGCGGAGCCAGCCCCTTAATGTAGCCGCCGAACTCATCCCATTCGGGCGGATCTATGACAATAACCTTGACGCCGGCGCGCTCAAGCGTGCTTTTGAGGTTCGGATTTTCACGGTCGGCCAGTCCTCTTGTCAGCACCAGGTCAGGCTTCAGCGCCAATATCTCCTCAGGTCCTGCATTCATTGCCAGATGAGGAAGTTTTGCCACCGCTTCGCCTCTGTCGTTTTTCGATACGCCCACGAGCTTAGCTGCTGCTCCTAAAGCAACGATATTATCCGTGTGTCCTGTATAAAGGGACACGATACGCTGATAAGCAGCCTCTGCCGGCCTTGCGGCAAAACCGCCCAGAATTAATATAAACGCTAACAGTGTCTTGAATCTTTTAATGGATGCCATGCCGTTTCCCCCTTGGATGAAACGTAACGTTCAAATTTTGTGCCGTAGAGTGGCTCAAGCACGTCCTCTTTAAGCTCGCGCGAGCTGCCGCAGGCTGTGATGGAACCATCTCTGATAGCTATGTATTCGTCTGAAAAAGGAATTGAAATATTGATGTCGTGGGCCGCCACGACGATGCTCCTGCCCTTGTCGGCCAAGCGCCTGAGCACTGAAAAAACTCTGACGGACTGGCTTGGGTCGAGCGCCGAGGTGGGTTCGTCGAGCAGAAAGATCTCAGGCTGCTGTGCCAGAGCCATGGCGAACAACACCCTCTGCCTTTCGCCGCCGGACAGTTCGTCAATGCGGCGGAAAAGCAGGTGCGTCACGCCGGCCGCCTCGGCCGCAGCCGATATCACTTCGTCGTCCTGGGGCGAAACCGGCGTCAGCAGTCCATGGTAAGGCAGTCTGCCGAACGAGATCACTTCGTACACGGGAAAAGATAGTTTGACGTTTACCTGCTGCGACACGACGCCAACTGAGCGGCCGAACTCTTTTCTCGTGATGGAACTCACTTCGCGTCCTTTAAGCGCCAGTTTCCCGCTGTAGCGGCTGAAACCGCAGAGCGTGCGCAGCAGCGTGCTTTTGCCGCTGCCGTTGGGACCGATGAGCGCAGTGATCTTGCCTGCCTTGATCACGCCGGAGAGTTTTTTCAGCACCGTTTTATCTCCGTAGCCCGACGACATCGAATCGAACGTAAAAATGTCGTTCATTTTGCGGTCCGCCTTCCGGAGACAAGTATCCAGCAGAAAAAAGGTCCCCCCACCAGCGCCGTGACAACTCCTACGGGCAGCTCGCCCAGCCATTGTGCAGCCCCGTCTGCAACGGCAAGCAGCGTTCCTCCGGCGAGGAAGCTGAATGCAAGCAGCTGCCTGTGAGAAGGTCCGATCAGCAGACGCAGGATGTGCGGAGTCACAAGACCTACGAAGCCGATAATGCCGAAGTAACTGACTGCCAAAGCTGACGCGATTGAAGAGGAGCAAAGAAGCACGAGTCTCAGCTTCCTCTCATCCACGCCAAGCGCTTCGCCGCGGCCCTCGCCTAGCGAAACCGCGTCAAGCTGTCTGCCCAGAATGAACGCAGGAACCAGCACTATGGCTGAACCAACCCACACCATAGCCGCAGACAAAGGAGCAGCTCCTGCCAAACTTCCCATCAGCCACAGCACGATGGCTCCGAGTTTGTCGTCCGCAATGGCCTTGAGAAAGGTGACTCCGGCAGAAAGGATGGCATTGGTGACGATGCCTGCCAGCACAATATAGGCGCTGCTGCCTCCGCCACCCTTCCAGGCGATCATGTTGACAAGCCAGAGAGCAGCGAGCGCCCCCATAAAAGCCATCGGCATCACGGCCAGAGAGCCGAAGAAAAATCCCAACGCGCCGCCAAAGGCTGCTCCGGCAGCAATGCCCAGCGTATATGGTTCAGCCAGTGGGTTCACGAGCACGCCTTGCAGCACGGCGCCAGACACAGCCAGAAGACCGCCGGTGCCGACGGCTGCAAGAAAACGCGGCAGCCGCACCAGCCTGACTACAATTGCTTCGGGAGCCGTCCTTTCAGACTCAGGCAGCGAGGGCGAAAGCAATTCCGCGACCCGCGCAAGAGGGATGTTCCACTCCCCCTGCGCGATCCGCCAGACGGCTGCGGCGGCAAGCAAAATGCAGAGACAGACGCCCAGCATGATTCTTTTTGAGCGCAGTTTACGTCTGTATTCTGCCAGTGACGCGGAATTATTGTTCATGTCTGTCCTTTGCAAATAATTATGAAATGACCTGCCCTGTGCAGGTTATTTCATATGTTTGTGCCCTTTATCATTCTTCTGCTCGGTCTCCAGCGCATTCCAGGCTTCGTCTGCTTTAGCCACGAACAGTTTGCGGATAGCAGCGTTTTCGCCAAGGCCGTGAATGTAAGTCGTGACGTTGTAGCCGGCCTTTTTGAGTATGCTCTTGTGAGAATCAGGCTCGTCTCCGGCCATGTCGTTGTTAGCGTGGTCGCCGGCTACCATCATCATCGGCATCATCGTCACGTTTTTGACGTTCTTCTCTTTGAGGATTTCCATAACTGTTTCGATGTTCGGCCAGCCTTCCACCGTATAAATGTAGGCGTTGCCTAGCTTTGCGCGGTCGAGACGTGTCTGTACAACGGAATAGTAGGCGTTGGAAGGATGAGGCGTGCCATGGGCCATCACGAGCAGAGCGTCGCTGCTGCCAAGCTTCGGGAACTGGGTGGAGAATGCCTTGACAAAATCGGCCACGTCATCCGTTTGTTCTTCCTGTCCCATCCAGTACATGATAGGTGTGCCCAGCGTCATTTTCTTGAACTGTTCCTTGTAAAGGTCATAAACAGCCGCGTCGTAGTCGTACTCCATGCCGGGGAAGATATCCAGCGTGGCGAGCGCGATGCGTGTATAGCCGTCCTTCTTGAGCTGAGCGAGCGCTTCTTCCGGCGTCGGGATGGTCAGTCCTTCCTTGGCCTTGATCCTGTCCACAATAATATGGGAAGTGAAGGCCAGCACAACCTTTGTGCCGGGATGGGCAGCCTTGATATCGGCTACGGTCTTGTCTATCGTTTTTTCGCGCGAATCCTTAAACGTGGTGCCGAAGCTCATGACGAGAATGGCATCTTTGTCAGGCTGAGCTTCCATGGCCTTGTTTTCATTGACGCGGACTCCGATTTGAGAAGCCTTGATCAGAGCCGGCGTGGCGTCCTTAACTTCCGGATTAAGTGTGTAAGCGGCGAACGCGGTGCCCGCAAAGCAGGCAAAGATTGTTACTGCAAGAAACAATATTATAAGTTTTTCAAACTTCATTTCTGCAAACACTTTCCTTCCTATACATTCGATCATGAAAAATATTCTCTCGTCAAAAAAATAAGCCCCGACAAATAGTCGGGGCTTCACACAATACAGAGTACGCTGCAAGAATAGCTTTCTCTATAGGTATTCGCCCTCGCAAATATTCCTCCTTTTTTTCTCACCGCATCGGGTATTCTGGCTTCTCTTCGTCCTCGTCCGAGTCTTCCCAACTTACGTCAGTGACTTACTTCGGATTCGTCTGAGTTACAGCAGCGGGGCTGTGTCGGTTTCGCACCGACTTCCCCTTTGCGGGAGCATCATATTTAGTTTGTTTTTAGATTATAACACGTTAGAAATCATTTGAAAATGCTGCGATGCGTCATCATGATTATTTCTAAGGCAATTCCTTCGCAAACGCATGGTCAAATGGCGCGTAATTGCCTGTGTAGTTGCTGATTCACATGATTGTTCCACAAGATTTAAACTCCGCGTTGTGCTGTCGACTTGTCATCGTCGTTTTCTTACATCCGCCCATCCGGATGAAATTTGCAGACTGACTGAGACGCTTGACCATATCCCCTGCTGCATCTGCATTGGCAAAATCAGCTTCGGCAGGATCATCTACATTATGGCGAATGAAGCGATACCCCGACGAGCCTGGGAACGGGACTGGAGATTCCAATCGTAAAAAACCTGATCGAACAGACAGGCGGCACCGTGTCCGTTTCAAGCGAACCGGGCAGCGGCTTTGATTTCCGCCTGGAAACCTCCTTCGACTGCAGCCCTGCCGGCGCTGTTGACGAAGCAACTGAAATATGCCTGCCAGCCCAGATCAGGACAGTCTCTCCGGCAGGCGCGTCCTCTTGTGTAAAGACAACACGCTAAATCAGGAGATCGCCAAGGCATTGCTGGAAAACCCAAAATGGTCGTTGATATAGCCGTCGACGGCAGAGACAGCGTTTATGCATTTGCAAAATCCAGCAGCGAACAGTATGATATCATCTTAATGGATATCCGTATGCCGGTCATGGACGGCTGCGAGGCGACGCGCGCCATACGAGCCCTGAATCGGCCGGACGCGCAGACCATTCCAAATTACAGTGATGACCACAGACCCTTCGCCGTCTATGTCCGGCGCTGTCTGGACGAAGGCAGGAACGGGCATATTGCCCAACCGATTGATCCGGAGGCTCTGTTTGTCGTCATGCTGCGCGTAATTAATTGCATGAAAGCGCGGAATTGAACCATGAGCGGAAATAACGATTCTGTCAGCAGCAATCGCACAGGCCTAGCAAAGGCACAGCTGCTTGAAGGAGTGAATCTTATATGAAGGAAGACCACAGGCAGCAGCCTGAAGATGGCGAGAACTCAGCCGACGGGGTCATGGCCGGAGCGCAAGGCAGTTTCCACACGGCTGAGGTGTTCGTTGCTGCTGACGCAAAGCTGCATACCGTTCCAGTGACCGGCAGCAACAGGCCGGATGTTCCGGGAGCTGTAAAAAACCGCTGGCAACAGTCGCTCTCACTGCTTATCGACACGCTCAGCGTTGCAGCCGGCGCCGTCATGCGAATCAGCGGTTCAGGCGCGGAGGTCCTGCTCCACAGCGGAGAAACAATTTCTGCGTATGAACCGGGGATGTTTTTCCCCTTCGGCGCAGGCAGCTATTGCGAAACTTCCATCGGTCTTAACCGATTTGTAGCCCTTGACATGACGCAGGACAGCAACTTCGCCAGCGGAGAGACGAACCTTCCGCGCCGTTATTACGGCATCCCCTTGCGCTGGGACGACGGTTCTTTTTACGGCACGCTCTGTCTTTTCAGCCGCAGCGACACACCCGCCGACTCCGTTCGTCCGCTGATCTCGGAGTTTGCCGGCTCTATTGAAAAAGACCTGGAGCTCCTCTGCCTGCGCCGCGGCCGCGATGAAAAAGACGAGCTGCACGCCAGAGCAATGGAAGCCGTCCTGCAGTACTCCCCCGGCGGCATTTTCTCCTATTCAGCAGAAGCGGACGAGCAGTTTTCCTACATCAGCGAGAACATGCTGACGCTGCTCGGATATACGCTGAAAGAATTCACCTGCAAATTTGACAACCGTTTTTCACAAATGGTCTACAAGGAAGACCGAGAACGCGCGCTGCGTCAAATAGACGAGCAGATCCTGCGGGGACCGTTCGACCAGGTGGAATACCAGATCGAGAAGAAGGACGGAAGCCTTGTATGGGTGCATGACGAAGGGCACATCGTAGCCGATTCAGCAGGCAAAAAGTGGTTCTACGTCGTGATCGTGGACATCAGCGAGTCTGTCAAAACGCAGCAGCTCGAGCGTGAAAAATATCGCAGCTCCATGCAGGCGCTGCTTTCAGCCAATCCGGACGCGGTCGCTACGATTCAGCTCAATCTGACGCAGGACCTCTGCGCCGAGGGGCACGGCACGTCCGCTGCCACATGTGAATTTATCAAAGCGAAAACGGCGGAGGACTTTTTTGCCGCCGTTTCCAGACAGATACCGGAACCGGAGATGCGGCGAAACTATCTCGCGGCATTCGACCGCCGCTCGCTGCTGGCGGATTTCGCCGACGGCAAAACGAGCCGCAGCCTTGAATTTGTCCGCAAAAACGACGACGCTCAGGTGTGGATCAGGACAAACCTTAATATGCTGAAGAACCCTGACACCGGCGATGTGGAGGGCGTCGCCTATTCCATGGATATTTCCCGCGAAAAAAGACGGGACGAGATCCTGCGGATCATCACCAGCCAGGAGTATGACCTGATTGCGCTGCTGCACCTGCGCGAGGGCACAATAGAAGCGTATTTCCTCGGCGAAACTCTGCCAGGCGCGTTTCGGGAACTGCTGCCCGAGCCAGGCGCCACGTACAGCCTGAACCTGTACCGCCAAAACGCCATTGCAAAATGGCTGAACCCGGAGGACCGGGAAAAATACCGTCAGTGCAGTGATCCTGCCTATTACCTGCCTTTGATGGAACAATACGGAAAGTTTGAATTCGTCCTGCGCGAAAGGTTCACGGACGCTCCAGGCGGCGAAATGTACCGCAAATTCCAGCACTACTATCTTGGAAGCGACCGCGACACAATCCTCGTGATCGAGTCCGATGTAACGCAAACGTATAAAAAGCAGCAGCTGGAGCTGGCCAGGGCCAAAGCCGAGACCGAGCGCGTGACTGACATCATGGACTATATCACGGGCGGCATCAGCGTGCTGCACATGCCTGACCCGGACCATCTCTTCCTGAGTTATGTCAATCAGCAGATGTTCCGGCTGCTGGGCTTCTCAAGCGGCGACAATGATACCGCCAGTCTCAGGAAATCTGCGGACGCAGTCCTGCGCGAGTATGCGGCGGATGTGTTTGCCGGTGTTCACCCGGATGATCTTACCAGGGTCAAAAAGGCCTTCCACGATAATTTCAACTCAGAGTATTTTTCCGTCGACAATTATCGCACTCTCGGCGCGGAAGGAAAATATTACTGGATCAAGGAGGAAGTCCGGCTTCGGGAGATCACGCCTGAATACAAGGTCTTCTACGCCACCTACTATGACGTGAGCGAAGAGGTCCGGCTGAATGCGGAGCTCACCAAACAGCTTGTGGCTGAGAAACAGCTAAGGCTGGAGGCAACCGCAGCGAGCGCGGCCAAAACCGATTTTCTTTCCCGCATGAGCCACGATATCCGCACGCCGCTAAACGGCATCATCGGCATGACGTATATCGCCAGAGAACAGGATAATCCGCCCCGCACCGCGGACTGCCTCGGGAAAATAGATACCTCGTCGAAGTTTCTGCTGGGCCTTATCAACGATATTCTGGATATGTCACGGGTGGAAAGCGACCGCATTGAACTTATACCTGAACCATATCCGATCAGTGAATTCAACGATTATCTGGACGCCGTCATCCGCCCGCTCTGCCGCGAAAAGGGACAGCACTTTGTGCTGGACGAGGAAAGCGCGCTTTCCGATATGGTGCCGATCGCCGACAAGCTGCGGACTAATCAGATCATTTTCAACCTTCTCTCCAATGCGGTGAAGTATACGCCGGAGGGCGGCACCGTCACCTACCGCGTTTCGGGGAAGCCTCTGGAGCCAGGCAGGGTATGTATCGATCACGAAATTTCGGACAACGGCATCGGGATGAGCGAAGATTTCCAGAATATCCTGTTCGATCCATTCACACAGGAAAACAGGGACGACAATTCCGCAACACGCGGCACCGGCCTCGGCCTCGCTATCGTAAAAAAACTGGTAAACCTGATGGGCGGTACAATCTCCGTAAGCAGCAGGATCGGGCAAGGAACAACCTTCCGCCTGCACCTTGAGTTTGACGCCGTATCCGCCGGAGAGATCGCTTCCAGCCGCAAAACATCCTCTGCTGCGGAAACAGGAACGCCCCGTTCGCTGGAGGGCAGACACGTGCTGCTGTGCGAGGACCATCCGCTAAATCAGGAAATCATGACGGCGCTTCTGGAACAGCAGGGCATGATCGTTGAGCTGGCCGTGAACGGAAAGTTCGGGGTCGACCTCTTCTCCGTTTCGCCGCCCTATTATTACGACGTGATACTGATGGACATCCGCATGCCTGTCATGGACGGCTACGAAGCTACCCGCAAGATTCGCGCACTGGGGCGGGCCGACGCAAAAACGATTCCGATCCTGGCCATGACGGCAGACGCCTTTGCAGAAGATGTGCAAAAATGCCTGAACGCCGGCATGAACGGACATATCGCCAAACCGGTCGAACCGGAACTGCTGAGCCAGAGTCTTGCAAAAGTCATAACTGCCGCAAAATAGCACGGAGACAGCGCGAAGATGCTGAACAACAGGCTATGGCAGCGCCTCGGAATTTATGGATCATCCGGAAGAATGAGGAGAGGACTTGGAATCAGTACTTGCATCAAAATAGAATAACAATTGTAAAATATGCAGCGTGTAAATCTATGACAATTCAATCACCAAACGCTGGATCGTGCGTTGATGGTTGATTATATATCTGCGCAGCTAGGTTTGCCGCTGGCGGTCGTGCGCTGTTATTATGCCATGATTTTTACGGCGAGCGCTGCACACGAAAGAGGCGCCATACTTCACACAAGTGTCCCTGACGTGAAATTTCTATGACAGCCATCACAAAGAAATGGACCGTCAGACGCAAGGACAGCGGCATAATCTATTCACAGCGGGACCTGCTGTTTTCCAGGCAGAACGAGCTGAAACATGCCCATGCGCTGCAACAGTGTATACGTTAAATTGAGATCCAGAATGACCTGGCGGATCGATTCCGACACGTTAAAACAACAGATATTCAGGCCAATACGCAAAAAAATCAGGCTGCGCAGCGTCTGTCCTGCAATTCGCCGCCTCATTTTTTGGCAACCGCGGATGGGCTCAGGACACCGGACTGCCCGCTCTGCTGTTCAAGGATTCAAAAGAGGCAGTTCCTCTATCCACAGATGAATTTGCCGATGGTCTCGCGGAGCTTGTCCAGTTCGATGGGTTTGGGCGTATGGGAATTCATGCCGGCCGCGAGGCAGGCCTGCACCGATTCTTCATCCACGTCGCCGGTCATGGCGATGATCGGGACAGAAACAGCGTCAGCGCGTTTCATGGTCCTGATCTGTCTGGCGGCTTCGATGCCATCCATGACCGGCATACGGCGGTCCATGAGGATAAGGTCAAAGGAGCCTTCCTGAGAAGCTGCGAACTTATCCACTCCGTCTTTGCCGTTTACAGCCAGCGTGACCTTCATGCCCCACTGTTCGAGGACGGTGCGTGCAAGCTCAGCGTTAAGTTCGTCGTCTTCGCAAAGCAACACGGCTCTGCCGGATAGATCGGCTGCCGGCGCTGCGCCCTTCTTTTCCGTGGCTGCAGTGTCCTGAGACTTTCTAAGACGCAGATTCACGGTGAAGACAGTTCCCCTGCCAGGTTCGCTCTCTACGCTGATGGTTCCTCCCATAAGGTCCACGAGCTGTTTCACAATGGCAAGTCCCAGCCCGGTACCCATGACCCGCGAGGTAGCGTGAGTATGTTCCTGCGCGTAGGCATCATAGATCCTGGGCAGGAACTCCCTGCTTATGCCGATGCCGTTGTCCTTGACCACGACCAGATAAGCAACGCTGGCTCCTTCGTCTTTTTCAGCAAAGGAGATGCCGACGCTGCCGCCGGACTGCGTAAATTTGATCGCGTTGGAGAACAGGTTTACGAAGATCTGCTGGAGACGCAGCTTGTCTGCCTCAACGCAGCAGTCGCAGCGCGGTTCTCTGGTGATGGAGAAACTGACGCCCCTCGCAGCGGCCAGAGAAGCCGCCACGACTTCGACGCTTTCCGTAAGTTCGCCGGTTCGCATAGGCTGCAGGTTGAGCGACAGCTTACGGTTCTCCAGCTTGCTGAAGTCGAGAGTATCGTTGATCAGGCCCAGAAGCAGATTACCGGAGACCTGCAGTTTGTCCAGGTACTGCTGTTTTTCCCTCATATCTGCTGTTTCATGCGCCAGTTTGGCGTAGCCCAGGACGCCGCTAAGAGGAGCCCTCATGTCGTGGCTGACGGCTGCGAAGAACTCTTTCTTTGCGCTGGTTGCAGCTTCGATCAGCTTGTTCTTTTTCTTCATCTGAATAAAATAGATGGAACCGCCGATAAGCAGCGTCAGCAGTATGCCTGCCAGCCCGAAGACCGTGACTGCCAAGCTAGTGTTTGCGTAGAGGATGTCTGATACGGAACGTGATTTGGCGGTCAGCGACGTGTTTCTCAGGATGTCGGCGATCTGGTCGGGACCTATGGCTGTAAGCGCTTTGTTGATGATGCTGAACAGACAAGGGTCGCTGGCCTTTGATACTGCGATGGAGAGCTGGTAGTCCATATTGGTGAAGACCTTGAAAGAGAGGTCCCTGTATCTGGCTCTGCCCCTGTAATATTCGAGCTGGTAGGTGTTAAGCAGCACGTACTGTGCCTCTCCGTTCAGCACGGCGTTGATGCAGTCCTCGATCGTCTTGTAGTGCCTGAACGTGAATCTGTCCTTCATGACGACTTTGCTCAGGTATTCCTGATAGAAGCCAGACGGCAACGCCACCACGTTGTTGGAAGCGCCGTCTTTCTTATACGCGGCTACCACTATGATGTGGGCAAAGGGAGCAGTGACGCGGCCGTTTTTATTGGCGGCCCAATTGAAGTCGAAGGGCAGCTCGGCCATCATCTGCGTTTTGCCGCTGGTAAAACATGCAAAGACGTCTACGAGCGTATCAGACGGCAGAAACGTGAACCTGAGCCCCGTCAAAGCAGTGATCTTGCGGTATACCCCCGCTACCGCCCCGTCGAAGGCTCCTTCTTTATTGCGGAACGAGAGAGGATACCAGGACGCGTCGTAGGAGACTTTTACCGCGCCGTTGTTCTTAATGAATCTCACTTCTTCGGGTGAGAGCGCAATGCTGTTCTTTTGCTTGCTGTAGTATTTCTCATAGAGGACGCTGTCGATGGCAGGATAAGTGTCGTGCAGCCTGCCCAGTGCTCTGCGCAGCTCGATGGCCAGCGACGGGTCGTCGTTCCTGACCGCAAAGTAGTCGTGTTTGGAGACAAACTCGCAGAGGTCGCGCATGTTTTCGATCTCAAGTTTGCAGCGCAGGCATGCGTCAATCTTTCCCTTACTCATTGCTTCAGACAGTTCTTTCTCTGTGTTGAAAAAGACCGTGGTCGGCTTTAAGGAGTTAACGTAACAATAATCATGAAAATCGCTGTTCGAACTGTCACCCTTGAGCAGCCCGACTTTCAGGCCCCGCAGTTCGGCGTAGACCTTGGACGAGGCCGAAAAATTGGACGGCGCGGCCGCCAGGCACAGCTGATTCTGAGCATATGGGTTCGACACCAGCCTAATATTCGGAAGAGAAGTGGAAACATTGTTGACGTACATCATAAAGTCTATCTCGCCGCGAGACAGCATTTTAAGGCATTCGTCATAGGATGCCCGCACGAACTCCAGCTTCCAGCCGCTGTACTGGGCTAGGGCCTGGACGTATTCGTAAGCGTAGCCGCGGCGGTTATTGGTCTGCTGGTCGTATTCCTGAAAATTGGCAACAGGGAAGAACCCGACGCGAACAAGCCTGTCAGAGGCACATACCGGTGCTTTTTGGCAAAGAAGCAGGCAGGGAACAAGGAATGCAATACACAATAACTGCAATAGATGCAGCCTTAGATCAGTGAAATTATTTTTCATCCATTCCACCTCCCATGTCCGCATGCTTTAAAAGGTTGAAAATACAGGCGCAGACCTTCTGCCTTTTACTGCAACATTATAAATCAAAATGGAGCAAAACGCAGCGTATAAAAAGGTAAAATTGTCAAAAAGCCAATATATTAAGCATTTATATGGAGCAGCCTTTTCTCCTGCTCACAAGCATCGCCGAATATGTACATCTCACGGAAGAACTGGCTGCAGCGGTCCGCAGCACAACAGGCGGCTCGCAGCATCGAGCAGAGGATAAACAGGCTTTGGCAGAACTTCTTTTCGCAGATCTAAAAAGAGCTGGCGAAGAAAGTCTCAGCCCTCATTGTCTGAGGTTCCAGCCGGCGCTTCGCAGCCACTCGTTCAGGAATTATCTCTTCAATTCCGCCGATGCCTCCATCGAAGATAGAGTACAATAACGTTCGCAAATTCGCAGAAACTGGCATAGGACCTTAGACATGGAACAGAATGAGCCACAGGGGCTCCGATATAATGAATGTGCTCAACTCATTCAGAAACGGAGGAATACCCTGTGGCTCAAAACAAAAATAACATAAATCTGATGGAAATTCTACTGCAATGTATGGGCAAGGCAGACCCAATGCTTGAAATGCTCAAGTGGCTGTGCGACCAGTTCATGGAGGCGGAACTGTCAGACAGGATCGGCGCAGACAAGCACGAACGCAGCGATATCCGTTCCAGTTATCGCTGC
>Ga0163159_1001806_pt1 | contig 19206 bp, 8 predicted proteins | sample BioMet9_FD_108702 | JGI IMG/M metagenome (GOLD analysis project Ga0163159, IMG submission 108702) | Microbial communities from bioreactor (seeded with sewage sludge) at Lawrence Berkeley National Lab, California, USA - Biofuel... | ecosystem: Engineered > Bioreactor > Anaerobic > Unclassified ... | reverse complement strand
GGCAATGTGCCGCTTGAACTGGCGGCCTAGAAAATGCCTTGGGTTTAAGACACCCTATGAAGTTTTTTTAGAAGACGCCAATACCCAAGGACTGGGTGTTGCACTTTGAACTTGAAACCGCGACACTTAAAAAATAGTAAAAAAAAACAAGCAAGTTGAACCCGCCCCCTGCCACTATCGGGCAGCATCCATCGCTGGATGCTGCCCGATTTTCTTCCAACCTAACTATTGTTCAGTATAAATTTAGCAACTTCAGTTGAAGAACTCGAGTCAGGAGTGTCCGCAACAAGGTTTGTGCTCAAGGCAAGATGATCATTGGCGTTGTTAAAAGCATTTCCTGATGAACTGGCATCCGCCGCTGGTGCCCACTTCTCGGAAAACGTCATGGCGGTTCCATCAATACTAATTCCAACAGCGGCCAGCTTAGTGCTATCCGTAAGACTCAGGGGGCTGTGAGCGGGATCGGCATCAGTAGCTTTGATGGCGACCTCAACAGAATGATCCGAGCTGGAATCCAGCAGCTTTGACAAGTCGTCTTCGGGATTATCAGTTAATAGCACGTCAATGCCAGAGCCACCACTTATGACATCGCCATCATGGTGAACCAAAATATCGTTACCATCTCCCCCAGCTAAAATATTGGTGCCCGTACCACCGTCTAGGAAATCATTTCCGGCTCCGCCGTCAAGGTGGTCGTTGCCAGTGCCGCCGTATAGATGGTCATTGCGAAGTCCACCGTCCAACGTGTCCCCCCCTGAACCACCAAAAAGATAGTCGTGCCCTTCCCCTCCGTAAAGTGTGTCATCACCTTCTCCGCCAGACAAGAAATCGTTGCTAGCACCTCCCAATAACTTATCGTCAGCGTCAGTACCAAAGAGCAGATGAGCGGAAATGGCATCTGAATCGCCAATACTGCTGTTGGCGTTGGCCGAAGAATCATGGTTAAGACTCACTACAAGGGAGCTCGTAGTCACACCGCCGTGCCCATCATTTACAGAATAGCTGAAAGAATCTGTCAGAGCTGGGCCGTCAGCGTGGGCTGCCGCCAGCCTGAGCAACCCATCTTCGCTGCTATCCAGCGTATATGTGTAGTGGTACAGACTGTCTTGGCTGTTGTGCGTGTCGAAACTCCGCGAGCCGAATTCCCCCAAAATAGTAGTATGGCTATCCGTGGTACCGGAAGTAAAGGCCTCTGTGCTATTATGCCCGGTAATGCTATATGTAAGAACATCATTGTCCGCATCATGTGCAGCCGCAAGGTCTCCAGCTACAGACAGGTGGGAACCGGGGACTATATCTGCTGCCACAGTCAGCTCGGCATTAGATGCCACAGTCACAGGTGCATGGTTGTCACCTGTGACATGGAAGGTCAATTCCTGGACATTGGAATGAGCACCTGCACTGTCGACTGCCTCAACTTTGAATGAATCTGCGGCATCAACTCCACCTGCCAAAGCCTTGTAGGCATCGCTATCGTGGTGTGCCGTATAGGTGAATTTTCCAGTGCTACTATTAACGTCAAGGTGTCCATAATTTCCGTCAACTGCATTCGTGGTAACCGCCCCATCTCCCTGCACTATGACATAGTGTAAGCTGTCTCCGGCATCCACATCGGTGGCTTGCAAAGTTCCTGAATTATCCGTCTGCGGCGCTACTGTTAGATTTTGGGGCGCATCATTGACGCCAGTCACTGTCACAGTAACGGCTTGATCCACAGTACCATTGTGCCCATCACTAACACGAACTGTAAAATATTCTGTTGCTGTTACTGCATTGCCATTATTATCCAAGCCAAGAGAGGCTGCCCTGCTATCCACAGCATATGAATAGTAGCCCGTTTTTGCATCAATAGCCAAAGAGCCATATTGGCCTTGAACAGTGTTGCTCCAACTCTCTGCACTGCCATTCGTTGGTTCGCCAAGCAGGACAGCGTAACTAAGAGTATCAGCTGTATCAGCATCGTTAGCAACAACATAATCGCCTAAAGAAGTCCCAGGTTGGGCGGCTACATTTAAAGTGGCAGTGGGACTATTAATAGTGGGCGCATCATTGACGCCAGTCACTGTCACAGTAACGGCTTGATCCACAGTACCATTGTGCTCATCACTAACGCGAACTGTAAAATGTTCTGTTGCTGTTACTGCATTGCCATTATTATCCAAGCCAAGAGAGGCTGCCCTGCTATCCACCGCATATGAATAGGCGCCCGTTTTTACATCAATAGCCAAAGAGCCATATTGGCCTTGAACAGTGTTGCTCCAACTCTCTGCACTGCCATTCGTTGGTTCGCCAAGCAGAGCCGTATAGCCAAGCTTGTCGTTAACATCAACATCGCGCGCAACAATATAACCGCTTTGAGAGACCCCAGCATGAGCGGTTACATTTAAACTGGCAGTGTAGCTATCAACTATAGGTGCATCGTTACGACCTTGAAGGATAATATTCAGATCCTTGGGTTGAGACTCGATCCCGTACGAATCAACGGCCACAACCCTAAATGTATCTGTGACACTCTCCGACTCGCCCAACTCCTTGAAGTCTGCCTGGTAATCCTTATGCATAGTGAAGACATAGGCGCCTGTGGATTGGTCAAGTGTTAAAGAACCATGCTCGTTGTCAAGAGTGGTGACAAATTTTTCACCCGACATTATGTAATACGTTAGCTTGTCACCATCTATATCTGATGCCACACTGGAAATATATTTTACATCGCTAATTTCCTGAATATCAGTCCCATTATCAATAATTATTTTCGATTCGAGATTGCTAATCTTTGGAGCATCATTAGTCCCAGTTACGGTAATTTGCAGCGGAAGACTTGCGTTCCCATCTGCATGACCATCGCTAACAGATACTTCTGCATTAACAGTAAATGATTCCCCTTGTCCTAAATGGGCAATACCGTCCTTGTCACCAGTAAACGTATAGTCAGCAATACCGTCCTTGTCACCAGTAAACGTATAGTCAGCATTACCATCCTTCGTCGATTCAAGGCTGAATTTCCCCAGATGAATAATTTTCGCATCGGTAATCTTTCCATCCCAAAGTTCCCATTTTCCAGACGAATCTTCCACTATGAAGACGTCCTGTTTCGTAAGAGAACTGGACGTTTCACCACCTTGGGAAAGTCGTAACTGACCGCTATCAAGCACAAATCCTGTTTTACCTTCCCACGAAGAATCTTTGGCAACAACGGAGTATGTCAATTTTCCGGTGTCATTTGCATCTTCATCCAATCCAATCGCCGTTCCATGCACAGTTATATTATTTTCATTGCCCATAATATACAACGATGCACCAGTTCCTGTAGAACTCGCTGAATCATGATAGGAGTGCAAGCTCAGACTGGGCACATCATTGGTCCCATTAATGGTCACATCAACGACTTTACTGCTCGTAAGACCATCGGCATCAGTCACTGTAACTGTGAACTTGTCGTGGGCTATCTGTCCCTCGCCCAACTGCTGGACTTTGATTGAGTCATTATTGAGGCGATATTCGTATTTGTGCGTATCGTTGTTAAGCAGCAGCGTACCATATTGCCCCTGCGCAATACCTGGCAATCCATTAGTGGGCACGGTTGCAAGATCTATCCCATCTGCACTGGTTGCACCGCTGTGTTCTACCGCATAGGTCAGCGTATTGCTTCCGCTTAAAACAATTTCTTTCTCACTACCATTGGCCGCACCGGTGGCCTTAATCGTCACTCCGGCAAGTGCCCTACTATCTTCATTAACCGTGAGGTCTTCCACAGTTAGGTCGGGCGCATTGTTCTCTGCTCCTAGCGTTACGGACAGAGTGTGTTTTACAAGGCCGCCATGCTGGTCACTAATGTAAACATCAACCGAGTCGGTGGCTTTGCCAACATAGTCTCCGTCATTAGGCGTGTAGCTATACTCAAACTTCCCATCGACCTGAGAAGTAAGCGTGTACGTTCCGTGTGCGCCCTTGATTTCATTGCTAACAGAAAGCTTCCCATCCTTATCTGCAAAGGCCAACGTACCCATATCCCCGTTATCAATATCCTTCACAGTGAAGCTTCCAGCTACAGAAGAAGTCTTTTCACCTCCAATGCCTCCTACATGCCAATCGCCTTTTGCATCCTGATAAAGATCCGAGGCTTTCACTTCGCTCAGCACATAAGGGGCATCGTTGGTGCCGGTAATAGTGACGGTGATAGTACTCTTCTGTGCCGAGGCGTTTGCCACAGTATACTGTGTCGTCATTGTTTCGCCTGAAGCCAGACGCTGCACCATAGGGTTATCATTGTTAAGAATATAGGTGTATGAACCATCAGGCAGCAATGTAATCGTACCATAGCTGTCTGAAATGGTCGTATGATGACTATTGTCTGATTTATCTACGAGGTACAGACTGTCATCATACTTGGTATTACTTGGAAAATCTTTTCTTACTAATCCCTCAACGTATGTAATTTTGTCTTCTATAACTGCAGCCGTAGCATTATCGATGATGGCCATAACCTTACCAGCACCACTGCTACCACTGCCAGAGCCAGTCTCAGGGGCCACATTAACAATGAGATTAATCGACTTTTCTGCCACTGCGCAGCCAGGATCTTTCACATAAATATTAAAACTTTCCTGGGCGTCTTTCTCCAGCGATTGATAAGCAGAACTTTCTCGATTCAACATGTAAGTGTAATTACCATCGGCCTGCAACACCAGGGTTCCATATTGCCCTTGAATATGCTGTACCAATGAGCCCTTTACCACATTATCCGTGGAATCTTTGTCATCAACAGCAAAAAAAGTCAGGTTCGCCTGGGCATTATCTACAGCTGTCACAATGGAAGCCTTGTTCAGACTACCCGTAACTTTGAGGCCCTCCACAGTGCCATCACGTTTGGCAACCTCGGTATCCACAAGAATATTATCGTCCACCTTGTCATGCAGGTAATTTTTTACCGCATTGGCCTGGTTTAAATCAGAAAGAAAGTCATCCAGTTTGTCCGACTTTACAAGACTATCAATAACTTTCTTTTCAAGATTATCCCACACTGCTTGCCACTTGGCATCAGATTTACCCCAAGAAGGCACAAACGCTCCCAGCCATTTGGCGAAGTCACTCTGCATGTCATCAGATGCGTGCTGTAAAAAACTCGAGGCAAGCTCTTGGTGGGTAGTCAGATATTGAATGGCGGTTTTGCCATCAGACAACGTAGTAAAGTCATTTTTGTCCAATCCACTTGCATTGATAGCCACCACAGGCGCGTCATTAGTTCCGTGGATGGCAATACTCAAATTACCAGAGACTTTTTCCTGCTGAATTGTGTCCATTGATCCCAGCTTCGTAGAAGACGAGGTCGATTCTACCCCAAGGCTGAGCGTGAGGGTATTGCTCACGTTGAGATAGTTCAGCGAGCTTTGATCGGGCTTAAAACTGTAATTTCCATCAGCATCTAAAGTCAGGTCCCCATAGCCCTTAAGCGTATTCTTGCCGACTGTAATACCGGAGAACGTAGCAAGCACAGAACCATGCTCATCTTTTATGGTCAAATCACCAATGGGCGTAAACTTGGTATACCCAGTGTTATCATCATCGTGCACCGAGAGCTTTCCACCATACTCAGCTTTAATAACCGCCGTGTTGGAATTATTGGCACCAAGGTAGATGATGTTACCGTTGGCATCTTTGGCGTCAGTAAAGGACAGTTCGTTACTATGGAAAGCACTGCCCTGCACGACACCCAACTCTGTTACGCTCTGATTGGCATTTTCAAGGCTGCCCTTATCATTCGTGCCGTTAAGAGTCACGGTTACAGGCTTGATCTGCGAATATGCCCCTTGCTCGTCTCGAACACGAACATAGAAGGTATCATTTACGGACTCGCCCGTATTGAGATAGTTCAGATTTTTATAGTCTGAAGAATTTGTGGGATAACGATGATATTCATAATCGCCGGTTTGGTTGATGACCAGATAGCCGTAGGTACCCTTGGCCACCATGTCACCGCTGCCAAGGTTAAAAAAAGAGTCAAGGTGTGCTTGTGCTGGATTTTCATTAGCAATAGCGTCATTGAGCTTCGTTGCGTCCACACCATTCTTGGCTGTTACCAGAGAGAAGGTAAAAGCCCCCCCGTGATCATTATCCGGGTCTGTGGGCACAACCTTACCTATGGCCAAGAGGGTATCTTCTGTAACCAGACCAGGACTATTACTGTCGCTGGCGGAGGTCACCTCAATGGTGGGCCTGTCATTAACGCCGTGTATAGTTATGGTTGCCGTTGATGAGGCCTCAGTTTCTGTACCCCGCATCACCTTGACCGTGAATTCGTCTGTCAGGCCAGGATCCTTACTGGTAAGGGCTTCGACAGCAGAGTCCTTCGTATTCACGGTGTAGTCATATTTGAATAAAGCACCGTCCTTATCCACTTCGGGATTAAGACTCACCACTAGTGTGCCATGGGGCATATTGATGCTGATAGGTTTCCCGTCGACCACCGCATTAAGACTGTAATCGTTTCCATTTATTACGATATGATACTGTAAAACATTTGAAGATACAGTCTTTAGCGCTGCGAAATCAGTAGAGTCAGCGTCTGTAGCACCAATCTTACCACTTACCGTTATATGTCCAAATTCTTCATCACCATATACTTGTGCAACTGCAAGAGAGGTAGACTTGGTACCAGGATCTGTCACTGCGCCGTTGGGAACTAACAGCCCCGAGCTGATGAATGTGGTATCATCATGTCCATGAATGAACACAGTGACATCCTTGGTGCTGAAAGCACCAAACTGGTCCACCACAGCGACTTTAAAGGTCTCGCTGAGGGGCTTATCATTTTCTCCCAAACAAATAACAGCAGCATTATTGGGGGCGATAGTGTACGTATACTGGCCCGTTTTCGGATCAATACTGAATGTACCCCATTTCCCTAGCCAGGATGTACTTGTCGCAGGCGTACTTGACGCATCATCGGACACACTCGCATCCACAATTCCATACGTTATGGTTTTACTGTCCCCTGTAACAATATCATCCGGATCATTAACCGTGACATTACCAGCAGATGAAGAAGCTGTAGCCATGGTCTGGTCCGTGACATCCAGAGATGCCGTACCAAGAGAAAGCGCAGGTTTGTCGTTAGTACCCTGGACCGTAAGCGTATAATCGAACTTCAGAGTCCCACCGTTGCCGTCAGAAACAGCAATAGGAATAGTGACCGTTCTGCTATCCCCTTGTTTCAGCGCCTGCACGGCATCCAGAGAGTTGTTCAGATCAAACCGATACTCACCAGTGGCTATATTCAGATGAAAAACACCGTAGGAGGTCGTAAAAGTAGCATCCGCTCCACTCAGCGCAACGTTGTTAGCAGTGGAATCTAGTGAAAATGGATTGATGGGCAGGGAGCTATCATCATCCGCCACATGAAATTTACCCGTGATAGCATCTGTTCCTGACACCCCTTCATTGCCGTGGTAAACAGTAACTTGATTTCCCTTACTGTCTGTGGCTAAGGAGGCATAGCCATTACCAGATTCTTTAACCGTGCCAGAGGTATCAGCGAGATTTGTCAGATAGGGGGCGTCGTTAACGCCGTCTATGCGTACGGTAATGGGCTTGGTAGTCCATGCTCCGTATTCATCCTTGACTAAAATTGTAAAGGAATCGTCAAGATATTGATCGGCTGTCAGCTTGTTGATTACGCCGCCATGATCCGCCTGCGTAGCATCCATCTCATAAGAGTAGTTGCCATTTGCATAGACATGCAACTTGCCGTGCTCCCCCTGAACTACAAGCTCAGAAGTACCACTGTTGAGTCCGTTTCTTTCTATCGTATTAAATGCTGTTGCTAAAATTTTAGAAGCACTCAACGTTCCTGAGCCTTCTGACACAAGCCCCTTGACCGCTCCGAAGTATGCATTGGCGTTGTGATCAATATCATCAGCTTTGGCAGTACCCATATCGTAAATCAACTGACTGGGACCACCAGCGATACCGTTGACAGAATCCTTGATCTCAAGCTGATCATGAGCAACGGTTGAGCTGCTTGCACTAATACTTGTATGAGCTGCAACAGCCGATGAGTCATACAAAGTCAGTGTAGGTTTATCATTTGAGCCTGTAATATTGATAGTAATATTTTGGGGAACGGAAACAGCACCATGCACATCCGCAACCGTGATACTGAATTGCATCGATAATTTTTCATTAAGACTAAGGCTATTTACTGATTTTGCAATATTATCAAGAACAAATGCATACTTACCCGTATTTGTATCCAAATATAACGTGCCAGCATCAACAGCACAGCTTGCGTTATATTCAACCCCTCCAATATTACTAGATTTTAAATCAACCATAGAGGGTATACTGGCTGATCCAATTTTAACTCCATTGAAAGCAAATTTTAGTGTCGTTCCTGCATCAACAACGTCGACATCCGTTACGGTAAGCGACCCATTAACAATATCAAGACCCGAATATACCGAGTTCCCGCCCTTAACAAATCCGCTTTCAATCAGGGTCTTAGCAGTTACAGAAGTCAGCACTGGAGCGTCGTTGCTACCCGTTATAGTTACAGCAACATGCTGTGTGCTCCATGCCCCGTGCTCATCCCGAACATAGATAGTAAAATCGTCTTCAGCAGTCTGAGCTTTCCCATCCTTATCCAGCCCCAGTTTGTCAGCCGCACTATTTTTATTGTTGTTCAGTCTATATGTATATTTACCAGTATTCGTGATGGATAACGTTCCATAGGTACCTGTGACCTTGGCTACCCCGCTACCCATACCCACTGCACCAGTTGATGAGCTAAAGGCCTTTCCCAACTGATTAAGTTCATCTCTATCTGCGACGCTTCCGGCAACAAGCCCATACGTCAACCCAGCACCGTCGTCGCTATCGACTCCCTTCACATAACCCGTTGCAGTGGCAATGCCTGCAACTTTATACCCCGATTCCGTTACAGCGTGGAGACCTCCATTGGCTACTGATTTCCCATGTGAATCGACAAACCCGAGAGATGGCCTGTCGTTCGTGCCCGTTATGGAAACTTTAATCGGGTTAGAGCTGTCAACCTTAGTCGGCCCATCGCTCACACTGAAAGAAAAATCAACTTCCCTTGAATCTCCCTGCTTCAGATGTTCTACGGCAGTATCGTTCAATTCAAAGAGATACTGACCAGTGTCTGTTTTCAAATACAGTGTGCCAGTGGCCACCTTATAGGCAATATTGTAGCTGATTGAGTCGACGACATGCGGATTATTTGCGGTTACGTCCGCAACGATTGTCATCCCCCCCGTTGCGCCTGTACCAGATGCAGACGTGACGGAATACGTCAGCGCGTCATGTGCATCCACATCCTTAGCAAAAATCTGCCCCTTCGCTGAAAGGGTACCATCAAAAATCTGGTTACCATTACTATTTGTGGAGGAAACTGCCGTGACGCCACTTTCTGTAACGGCCAGCGGCGTTGCATTGATGATGACAGGCGCATCGTTTGTGCCATGAACGGCCACTGAAACCTGTTTTGTATCCCATGCACCGTGCTCGTCTCGCACATAGATGGTGAAACTCTCACTGCGTGAATCGCCATCGTCAAGGGCGTCAGCTCGTGAATCGAGCGTATATGTATATTGGCCTTTACTATCAATAATAAGGGAACCATAGGAACCATCGACCTTTGTTACGCCATTCCCCATTCCCGCTAACTTTGTATCGGGATCTACGCCGAAGGCCTTGCTCAGCTGGTTTAATTCGTCGCCAGCGGCTACGTTTCCGACTACAAGTCCATATTTCAATCCGGCATTATCATCGTTATCTGAGCCACTTACATAGCCAGAGTCTGACATCTTGCCTGCGACCTTATACCCTGCTTCCGTCACCTCAAGGCGGCCGCCATCGGCTACCAACTTCCCATTTGAATCAACAAAATCGAGAGTAGGCCTATCATTCGTGCCAGTTATGGAAACTCTAATCGGGTTAATGCTATCAACCACTTTGGAGCCATCAGTCACACTGAAAGAAAAATCAACAACCCTCGAATCCCCCTGATTCAGGTGTTCTACGGCAGTATCATTCAATTCAAAAAGAAACTGACCAGTGTCTGTTTTCAAATACAGTGTGCCAGTGGCCACCTTATAGGCAATATTGTAGCTGATTAAGTCGACCACATGCGGATTATTTGCGGTTACGTCCGCAACGGTTTCCATCTCCCCCGTTGTGCCTGTACCAGATGCAGATGTGACGGAATATGTCAGCTTGTCATTCACATCCACATCCTTAGCGGAAATCTGCCCTTTCGCTGAAAGGGTACCATCAAAAATCTTATTACCATCACTATTGTTGGAGGAAACTGCCGTGACACCACTTTCTGTAACGGCCAGAGGCGTTGCGTCGAGGATGACAGGCGCATCGTTAGCGCCATGAACAGTTATGGAAACCTGTTTTGCATCCCATGCGCCATATTCGTCTCGCACATAAATAGTGAAATTTTCACTGCGAGAATCGTGATCATCAAGAACATCAGCTCGCGAATCAAGCGTATATGTATATTTGCCGTCAGCAGTAATGACGAGAGAACCATAAGAGCCCTTGGCCGTTGTTATACCATCGCCCATGCCAACTTGCCCATTAGCCGGAGCAAAGGCGGCATTACGCCCGTCGATGCTGTCTATATCCATATGGCCTGTGGCAAGACCATACTTCAGCGAGGCTTTAGCGTCGGGATCTGTTCCGAGAACATAACCTGCTACAGTTTCCGTGGATGTGACAACCCCACTTTCCGTGACGCCCAAAACACCATGGGCAAGGTCGCTGTCGCTGGAAAATGCCTTACCGTGTTCATCAACAAACCCAAGCACAGGTTTATCGTTAGCACCTTCAATGGTCACACCAAGAATGTGCGTACCCATGGCTCCTGCAGGATCAGTGACTACGCTCTTGAACTGAAAATCAAAAGTGTCACCTTTGGCTAAAGCATTGGCAGCCCCGCCCAAAGTAAATGAATATGCCCCTGTGACCTTGTCGAGAACCAAAGTGCCGTAATTTGTTTTAATGGTTTGCTCACCGTGGGCATTATCGGTGGTAGGGGTATCTATAATACTGTCAATCTTGAGAGTCAGTTTTTCCCCTGTGTAATTGCAAACATCTTTCCCCTGAGCGTCCTTGACATATCCGTTGTACAGGGCAACAGACATACCGGAGTTACCCTCAAGCAAAAAGTTATTGCTAGCACTTTTTGTATCTATGTAGTAGCGCAACTCGTCCGCAGCATTGTCGATATCGCTGCCCACGAGGGTTCCGTGGACAGGATCACGGTGATATTTATCACTGGAAAAACCACCATTATCTTTGCCATCACGAATAGTTTGATCATTACTATTGTTCCACACCCCATCTTCACGCAGATGCACCTTACTGTAGACAATGGACGGCGCATCATCCGTACCCTTAATTGCCCCAGTAACTTCCTGCAACTGATACGCACCAAATTTATCTTGCGCAGCAACAGTAAATGTGAATCCTTTATCTGTAGTCCCATCCCCGCGAAGCTCTTCCACTGCTTTTGAATTATTAAACAACTCAACCGCGTATGTGGCTTTCCCATTGCTATCAGAAATACTCACCTTGCCATAATAATTGGCATCACCATCCACGCCGGGCGTAGAAACAGCTATTACGCCGTTTTTACCATCCTTAACCAAGTATAACTCTTCATACAGTTTGGACTCACCGTTTTCGACACTGACAAGTCGGTATTGAATCTTATCGTCGACGTCGTAATCACTTACGCTCCATGTGCCTGTGATTTTGCTAACCCCGGGAACACCCACACCTACTTCCACCAGTGAATCCTGCTTACTATCCCACGCAGCCAATTCCTTGATGAAAGGAGCGTCATTGCTACCCTTAATGGTAATGCTCAGAGCACTGGTACTAGTTACCTGTCCATCATTGGCATACAATTTTACTGTAAAGGAATGGTCGACAGTCTCACCCAGCTTGTCCACCGGGCTGTCAGTGGTAGTATTGGCCTTAAAGGTATAGGAACCATCATCCTTGACGGTCAGAGTTCCGTAATAGTTATTATCATTAGGAGACTTAGTTGTGACTGAATCATCAGCCAGGACATAAAATGTAGTTGTGGCTTTGCCAGCACCCATGGCGGTGCTTTGTGCACCTACCTGAACCTGACCGCTGGCCGTGGTAACACCCCAAACCGTATGGGCATTGTCACCGTTATCCACATCATTAATAACAATCTTGCCGGAAGCTTCAGTCATGTGCTGACCGTCGCCAACGCCTCCATCCAAAGTGGCATCATTCTCTGCCGCATTGAGAGTACCAGTTGCATCATGAGCGGCATAAACACCCACGTCCTTGACCGTCACAGCGTAACTGGCAGAACCCGTACTCAGAAATTGAGGCGCATCATTAACCCCATTGATAGTCAAGCTAACATTCTGTGTGGAGTATGCACCAAAATCATCCTTTACAACCACGGGAAAAGTGACACCGAGAGAACTCCCCTTATCAACGTCATTATCCAATGCTTGCACGCAAGAAGCGGCATTATTCAGTTCGAAAGAATAGTTACCACTGCTTTGGTCGATGGCCAGCTTTCCATAAAAGTTCCCGTCTGCCGGAGCTGATGTAGACAGCGAATACTGGGGGCTACCATCAGATGCCGTTCCAGAAGCAACCACATACAGAGTATTTTCCAATGTGCCAGAGCCGCTTCCACTACCATCCGGATGAAAGAAACCGTATCGCAGCGTGCTGGTCTCATTAGCGTCGACATCCGTACCCACAACTTTGCCGTTAATCAGATAAGCATTGCTGTCTTCCGTGACCACGTTACCCGCAGTCCACCCAGCACTCTGAATGACTGGCACATCATTGGAGCCCATGATGGTAATATTTATACCATTGGCACCACCGCCAGGGGTCCCATCATTACGCATCACACTGAAATCATTATCAACAGCGCCATGTTCATCCGTTACCGTGGGCATAAACGAAAGCGTTACAGTCTGCCCTTCTGCCAACTTGTTAGTGGCTGAAGAGTCAGAATCTACCACAAATTCATACTTTCCTGTGGAACTATTGAGGTACAATGTGCCGTACTCAGTTTTGATCTGGGTATCGCAGCCCTGGATCGACGTAGGCGAAGGCACGCCATTGGCAGGCGCGGCAAAGCTCTCCACGGTAAATGTAGTATTGCTATCGTGGCCGCTCGCATCTTTTAGAGAGCCCGCAGTATTGATGCCGTATGTTAACACTGCCCCATGGTCAGGGTCATACGCAGTAATTGTGCCCACGGCGCTGAACAAATGGTGTGCACCGTCCGTGCCCCCATTTTCCGTAGCAGAGTTTTCAGCAGGATTTATGGCATTGGTGGCGTCTTTTACGCCATGCACGCCAGCAAAATGTCCATCCTCCTTAAGAGTCATATCATCAAAGGAACGAATATCAGGTGCGTCGTTTGAACCGGTGATAGTAATATTAATAGATTGGGTAACAACGTGCCCCATACTGTCGCGCAGGGTAATCGTTACAACTTCTGTATGGCTTTCACCTTGGGCAAGACTGTCCGCGCCATCCGTACGGGAGTCTGTCGCCTTAAACAACGGATCAACAGGATTGTCGTTTACCTCGTAAGAATATTGGTAGGTCACATTCGAACCGCTACCTACCGGAGTAATAATTAAGGTGCCATAGTTGTTAACAACCCGAGTGACGCCATTAATAGCAACAGATGTGCCCCCCATAGTTACAGTCGCGGTGAGGCTGTCCCCATCAGGGTCAGAAGCCGTGAAGCTTCCAGTTAAAGGAGCCATGTGGGGCTTACCCACACCCGCTTCCGTGACACTCATGCTAATTACGCCCCCCCCAGTAGAAAGAGAAGGCGCAGAGTTGCTAAGCAGAAATGGCGAGGCATACGTGTCCAGGATGGGCTCAGTTTTGCCGCCGAAATCAAGAGCGACATCAAGTCCGTCAAGGTGCCTCACGCCATCTAGCAGGTTGGAATTTGTAAGGTCAGCATATCTGGCAGCACGCGTAGCCGAGGCGGCAGGGCCTGCAGCGGGGACGAGGTCGGGTCCAAAGGCATTAAAAAAATCAGCCCCAGCGATAAGCTGTCCGTCAATTTCAAACGCGGGGATGTCTTCCTTAGAGTATTGCGCATAAAAATTCTGCAGCTCAATGCTTGAGCCGTCTTCAAAACGAAAAAACAAACTGTCTGACCCCTGGGGCCTATCTATGCTGACTTGGTCAGCTGAAAAATCAAGAACCATGCGGGCATCTGGGGTGCTGGGGATAACAACATATTGTCCAGCTTCGGGGCGAGTAAGTTTAATGTCTGCCATGGGAATACCTTCTTTGGGGTGCAAAAAATATAGCACCAAGTTATACGCGAACACCATAAAGCCATGGAAACGCGCTTAACAAGAAAAGACGCCTTAGTGCGCCGCAATAGCTGGGAAATAAAGAAGGGATACCCTTCGCGAATAAAAAAGAAGCTTCAACGCCAGAACATTTCTGCGGAAGATCTTTTTATCGATGCAACCAAGTATGAATACACTTGGCACATAAATCAGCATTATTATGGATACTCAAGGTGCAGCATCCGCCCGAGGTGTGCGCAGCAAGATTTTGCCCCACAACACTCTCTTATTATGGCAAATAAATATTGCTTCGGTTTGGGGGTGGTGTCAAGTTAATTGGCCCCCCAATATGACTCACGAGTGTGCTGCAAGCGACAGACAAAGAATAAATTTACCTGTTAAATAAGCAGCTTAAAAAACAAAAAACAAACCTTTAAACTCTGTAATATCATAAAAATCTGATTTTCGTACCAATGAGTTTCTGATATATGCGTCATTCATGGGTGTATGCCCCTGAATGACGCATAATCTATGAGCCAATTCAGGCTCAGCTTCTCTTAATTGACTTCAAACTCGCACTCTATTCTAGAAAAAAACCTTTACGATCAGGGGGAAAACAGGCGAGCCTGATTGAGTTCCCGCTATTTTGTACTGATCCTCCTGCTTTTGTGCAGGCTCGGATTGAACCCATAACTTCTGAATCTATTCGCTGCTCGTAAAATTGCTGACTTCCCAAGTACCCGCCGCCACAAGCTAAGCTGGCTACCAGAAGCCCCAAACAGATTCCTCCGCGAAGCAACAACTTCTTCGATGAAATATATATCCTATCTACAACATGCTTGATTTTTTCATCAAAAACCCCTGACACCTTTTCCTGGGCATCTAGCACCCCATCATTTAAGCCGCACACAGCCTTAAAATGAGACTGCAAGACGAGCAAAAGCAAAAACATAGTATCTTTGTCGTCTATGCCAATCGCGGTAGCTATATCTTGCAATTGCCCAATATCTTTTGCTTCAAGCTGCTGCCCGTATAGTTTCGAACAAGCACTGATCCGGTCGGCAGTTTCGTTACGCATAGAAAAAACCTCCCAGAAAGGCATGAATCTTTTTCCTCCAGGCATCCAAGAATATCCTATCACCGAAAGACAGGATGCTAGCTGCATCAGCAAAACTCTTTCGTTCCAGCTTTATTTTCTGCCGCACATGAGGTGCGAGTGCCGCTAAATAGTAGCTGACACAACCACCTTGTTCAATTTTTACCTTCAGATTCGACGTATTGTACACATTGAAAACTGCATCGGCACCAAAGTAACCATTTTTCACGACTGCCATACGATGATTCGCAATGCCACATGTCGCTTCATAATATTTATCTAGCTGATTTAACGAATCTTTTTCATCATTAAGCATAAAAAATGAAATCAATCTTCTTTCAAGTATTTCTGATGCCAGTTCAATATGCTTGATATTCTGGATAAACGTTTTATCCGCCCCGGCTGCGGAATTCACAACAATATGGCTATCTTTATGCTCCTCACATATAGAGAACAAACTTGACCACCCCTCATCTAAGTCTAAATCACATGCATATGTGTTATATGTTTCTTTAAAAGTTTTAAATACATCTGGAATTGTTGAATCCGTATCGACAACCACAATATTATCATTTTTGCTTGACAAATAGTCGACTACAGCCGCAGTCATGAAAGATTTTCCAATCCCACCCTTAAATCCTGTACAAAAAATTAGATCATTCATATATTACCTCAATATTTTTCTTTATCTGGTTCGACATCAAAAGCTGCTTTCTGTATTTTGTCTTTATTATTTAAATATTGCGAATCACTATTTAGAAATAAAAAATTCTTCTTTTCAGAAAAAACAGCTTCTTTCACTTTCCCTGAAACACCTTTTTGAACATCTGTTGACAGCATAGAGTCATCGTGCTTGACGCACTTTGCTGTTTGCATTTGACTCTGGCGTGCCTGCAGATTTGACACATCACTACCGCCATTAACCTCGTAATTTTGATTGTTCTTTGACACACAAACCTGGCCAACTTTGACAGCGGCTTGACTTGCACCATCAGGCTTTTCCACACCACGATTTGACAACGCTGTGGCATCAAGATTGACGCGCTCAGAGCCCAGAATTTGACGCTGGGGCTCCTGCAGGTTTGACACTTCGCTACTACCATTAACCTCTCGGTGATCCTTGTTGACAGCGGCTTGACTCATGCCTCAGACTTTACCACACCAGATTTTGACACTGTGCAACCCATAACTTGACGGCTTATGGTTCCATTTTTGACAGCGGCGGCCCCCTCAACATTCTGAATATCTTCTCCCTTTTTTGACTCAGGCTCGACACCTGGAGCTACCCCACTTTGCCAAAGAAGAACGCTCTTCCGCAGACTTTCGTGGGAGACGTTTAGTCCCTTCTTGGTGAGAAAGTTGACAATGTCGCGGAGGCTATTGCCCCTTGCGATTGCAGCCAAAATGACAGCCTGCTGGGACTCAAGTACCTCTCGAGTTGACGGCCGATTGGACGGCATTAGCCGCGACAACCCCTCAAAAATTGACGATATTTTGTCAGCACTTAGCCGCTTCTTTTGTACGCAATTTGACATCTGGCACCTCCAGATTTGGAAAGTACCACGACCATATAAATTTGTCAATTTGACAGAATAGTAAATTTGTTTAAATATCAGTTTGACGAAGATTGGGAATGCATTTGACACCTATTTGACAAATAGCAAGGTGGGCCGTGGGAGTACACGCTCCGCGCTACTCCTCACGGCCAACCTTGCTGTGGGCGCAAGCTCCCCCAGACCCCCTATAAAGGCAGAGAGGCAAAATACATGGAAAGCAAAATACAGCGGCGGCAGACTGAGCGTCTGCAAATACGGGTGACGCCCGCCACCAAAGAACGGCTCATGGCTATCTGCACGGCCACGGGGAAAAGTCAGGCCGAGCTCATTCGCCAGTGGGCCGACGGTCGCAAGGTCATTTCTAAATCTGACGCGGCTGCCTTGGCTGAGCTTCGCCGCCAAGGCGGCTTGATCAAAACCGCTCTCGTCGAACTTCGCAGTAGTGAATGCTTGACAGATCACCTCCATGACCAGCTTGAAGATGCTCTCGGTGCCATCGGGCGGTCAGCAGAACAAATCGTACGAGGGGGCGATTATGATTTTGCGCCTGATCAGGAAGAGTGAGCTTGGGCAGTCAGAAAGAAGTTATGCACGTGCGGTGATGGAATATATCGCAACACTGGAAGTCGCCCTGCTAAACAAGTCTGGCCACAAAAAGGGCATTGTTGAAAAATGCTCTCACTATGAGGTGCATGTCTGCACACCAGGGCTGAATCTTTGCCATCAGGCAAAAAAAAATGGCATCCTTTTGCATACTGGCGCTCGCAAACGAGAGCGATTAGATGTGCCAGATGGAACCACATTGAGACAGGGTGCTGGCGGTGCCTATATCGAAGTGGGCAAGCCCGCAAGACAAAGCGGCATACAACACCTCGCATATTTGCCGATCGCGCCATTATTGTAGGCCAGAGGTGTAAGCGGTTAAAAATTTCCCGAAGAGGAAACTTACATGAAATTTTACGAGACAGACAAGATACTTTCCCGAAGAGGAAATTTATATGACCACACTCATTGAGACGCCACAACACCTGGGGGCCATTGTGCGCCAAACACGTAAATCACTACGATTAACCCAGCCACAACTGGCGCTTGCTGCTGGCGTCGGTGTGCGCTTCATCGTTGAGCTGGAAGCTGGCAAACCCACAGTTCGCCTTGAGAATGTTCTGCGCGTTCTTCAAGCTCTTGGTATAACTCTTGCGGCGAGTAGTCTGGACGATATTAACAGAGACCCAGGAGTCAGGAACTGAGGCGCATTCTTAAGGTTTGGCTGGCTGCAGAACTAATCATACGAGGTGGCGAACATGATTTTACGCCTGATCAAAAAAAGTAACCTTGGGCAATCAGAACGGAGTTACGCACGCGCGGTGATGGAATACATCGCAACACCGGAAGTCGCGCTGCTAAACGAGTCTGGCCACAAAAAGGGCATCGTTGAGAAATGCTCACACTATGCTGTGCATGGCTGCACAGCAGGGCTGAGTCTTCGCCACCAGGCTAAAGAATTTGGCATGATCGCGGAATCCGCCGATTGCCGAGCACAACATGTCTTGCGACACTACGTCCTATCCTGGCCATCGGGTGAGCACCCAACACCAACGCAAGCAGAAGACGCTGCAAAAATTTTTCTCAACGGGTTGGGGTATGACACCGCGTCGGCTATGTGGATGGTCGGGCTTCATGTCAACACTGAGCATCACCATGTTCACATTTTTGCCAATCGGCAAAATCCGGACACAAGCGCACTCGTCAATGAAGGGAACGGCTGGTGGGTCAAGGAAGGCCAACGCCTCATTTCAAAAATTGAATACCAGCAAGGTTGGAAAACAGACCCAAGGGCCATGTACAAGTGGAACCCCAACACACAAGCTGCTGAAAAAACTCGTAAAGCAAAAAATAAATTTGATTACGTCACGGCAATCCCGCGTGGGGTTGAGCTTCGGACTGGGAAAATGTCAGAGGAAAGGCTCATCAAACAAGCTACAAAACGAATCCTTCAGGAGCTTACTGCAATGCCAGAGGGCCAGCGTAATTGGGCACTAACCCACCGCGCTTTTGCGGCATACGGCTTAGAATTCATAAAGGCTCTTCCGGGTTTTCCGTGGGTAGCTGATCTGCTAATGTCCTTCCCGGAGGGCACCAATGAAGGATACGGACCTATATTTTCGGATTCTCGGGCTGACCGAGCCCTGGTTTGTTG
>Ga0163159_1001793_pt1 | contig 19293 bp, 17 predicted proteins | sample BioMet9_FD_108702 | JGI IMG/M metagenome (GOLD analysis project Ga0163159, IMG submission 108702) | Microbial communities from bioreactor (seeded with sewage sludge) at Lawrence Berkeley National Lab, California, USA - Biofuel... | ecosystem: Engineered > Bioreactor > Anaerobic > Unclassified ... | reverse complement strand
TTGCTTTGGCACGCTGTCAAGGGTGGCGTAAGTCACTTAAAATTGGATATATCAGAGATTTTCAAGGTTCGTCAGAGCCTTTTTCTTTGACTCTGGTTTTTCATAGCTTACTTGACACTACCGCATTGATTTGTGGTATCATTTCGGGGCCATCATAAGACTGATTGTGCAAGATGTCAATAAAAAGGTATATATATCCATATAAATTTGTACAATATATATAAATTTTTGAAGATTTTCGGGATTTTTGGAAATGTTATCGGATTTTTTGGAAGAGAAAAAAACGCACAAATGAACATCTGAAAATGGGATTTTAAGAAATACTGCCAATATTTTTGGAACAGGAGAATTTCATCTTGCTTTTACCGGCTTCTGAATGCAGAATGTAGGTAAATATAGAAAACTATGGAAGGAGATGCGAAATTGTCATACAGGATCGTCGTAATTGCCACGGATTTTTTTCGCCATTTCATTGAAGATACCCTTCGGAAAAACGTTCCGGAGCAGGAGTACCTTTTTGCGGAGTATCATACATTTCACGAAGTGACCGATATTTATCTGAAATATGAGGATCAGGCCGATGGCTTTATCACAAGCGGCTATATTGTGCAGTATGTGATTGAACGGTCCGTGAATCATCCATGCAAGCCGATTCTTTCGTTTGGCATAGGCGAGGGCGATTTTCATCTGCTGCTGCTGAATCTCTTTCTGAATGACCGGAGCCTTGACCCGGGACGCGTCATTATGGACACACATCTTACGGTGATGCCCGGCTTTTCGATTGAGGACTATCTTTCCAGAGAGGATATCCGTGCCGATAACCGCGTATTTATGAGCAGTCTTGACAAAAAGACGCTGCCGGAGCTCTGCGATATTGAAAAATATACGGCGCGTCAGATCCTGCGTCTCTGGGAAAACGGCCGGATCGATATGGTCGTATGCCGGTACAGCAGTCTGATGCCGGTTCTGCAGAAGTTCAGGATACCATGTGTTTTTGCAAACCCCAGTGAAGGCCATTTTATGGAGATTTACCGAAGTCTGGTGTCGAAGCTGGAGCTGGAAAAGCTGCGCGGCAGTCTGCCTGCCTTTGTACTGGTCAGCAGGCAGAAGCGGCACGGCGATCCGGCAGCAGACAGCGAGGATGAGGCAATCCGTGGCTGCATGGAGGATTTTTCGCGCGGCGGCATGATGGATCTGGATATCATCAGGTGCGCTCCGGCCGGATGCGGCTTTTCTACGACACAGCGGATGGTAAAGTATATGACGGCGCGGTTTGAAACGTGTACGCTGAAGAATTATCTCGATCAGAATCTTGGCTTTGAAGCAGTTGTCGCATATGGTATCGGCCTGAATCAGGAAAAAGCCTACGAGCATGCGCACCTTGCCCTGAAAGAGGCGGCCCGGACGGGCAAAAGCTTTATCATCGACGAAAATGAAAATGGCATCGGCCCGCTTAATTCAGACAAGGTTTATTCGATTTCATACCGTGACGAGCCGCTTCTTGACCGGGCGGCGGCAGCGTGCGGCCTGTCCCGTCTGACGATGCACAGGCTTTCCGCGGCTCTTCACTATGACGGTACAGATGAAATGTCGGCGCAGGTGCTTGCCGCGAAGATGAACAGTACGGTGCGGAACGCCAGCAGAATTCTGAATGCGCTTGAAGAAAGCGGGTTTGCGGAAGCTTCCCTGAAGAAGGTTGAAAAAAAGAAAGGCCGGCCGGAAAAAATTTACAGGATCAACCTGCTGCCGGAAGTGAAGGATAATCGCAATACACGTTGACAATGTGTGCTGTACGGTCATAAAATGAAGAAAAAGGAGGTGTTGTACCATGGGTTTATTTGATAAGAAATATTGTTCTGTATGCGGAGAAAAGATCGGCTTTTTGGGAAACCGGAAACTGGAAGACGGCAACCTCTGCAAGGAGTGCGCGAAGAAGCTGTCGCCTTTTTTCAGTGAACGGCGTCAGAGCACCATTGAGGATATCAAGAAGCAGCTCGCGTACCGGGAAGACAACAAGTCTGCTGTGGCTGCTTTTCATGTGACCCGGACAATGGGCGGAAGTACAAAGGTTCTGCTCGATGAAGACAATGGTAAGTTTCTGGTCTGTACTGAACGAAAATGGCAGGAGGCGAATCCCGACGTCATTGATTTTTCCCAGGTCACGGGCTGTGATGTCGATGTCAGTGAGAACCGGCATGAAATCATGAACCAGAAATCCGATGGTACGGAAGAGAGTTTCAATCCTCCCCGGTTTGAATTCGATTATGATTTCTATATAACGATCCATGTTAACGCGCCGTATTTCGATGAGATCCGGTTCCGGCTCAATGACAGTTCCATTGACAGAATGGGCGGCGAGTATCAGGAAACGCAGCGGAAAGCGGATGAGATAAAAGAGGAGCTTACGAAGGTACGCCAGATGGTGCGTCAGGAAGCGAAGGACGCGAAGGACGCGAATACAGTAACCACATGCTCTCACTGCGGCGCGAATACGACGCCGGATGAGAAGGGCTGCTGCCCGTACTGCGGCGCGCCGATGAAGTAAGAGTAGAAGGACAGAGTATGAGTGCGGTTGTAATATTAAAAAAAGGCGAAGGCAGAACCGTGAAGGCAGGCGGTCTCTGGATTTATGACAATGAGATCGGGTCTGTCACCGGGAGTTTTGAGGACGGTGATATCGTTCTGGTGCGTGACCATGACGGATATCCGATCGGGCGGGGGTTCATCAACAGAAACTCCAGGATACGTGTCCGTCTGATGACGCGGGATATCGATCGTGAGATCGATGAGAATTTTCTGCGCGCGCGTGTCCGGAACGCCTGGAATTACAGGAAGAAAACCGTTGACACGTCAAGCTGCCGTGTTGTATTCGGAGAAGCGGATTATCTGCCGGGTCTCGTTATAGACAAGTACGCGGATGTGCTTGTCGTCGAATCCCTGGCGCTCGGCATAGACCGCATGAAGCTTTTGATTGTGAAGCTTTTGAAGGAGGTTCTCGCGGAGGACGCTGTCGTAATCCGTGGTGTCTATGAAAGAAGCGAGGCACGTGACCGTCTGCGCGAGGGTATGGAGAAGGTCTGCGGCTTTATCGGGGATTCCTTTGATACGAATGTACGGATTGAAGAGAACGGTGTGAAGTTTCTCGTCGATGTCGCGAATGGCCAGAAGACCGGCTTTTTCCTCGACCAGAAATACAATCGCCTTGCGATCCGCGGGCTTTGCGGCGGGGCCGAGGTGCTGGACTGCTTCACGCATACCGGTGCTTTTGCGCTTAACGCGGCGGCTGCCGGTGCCAGACGGGTTACCGGTGTGGATGCTTCCGGAGAGGGCATTGAGCAGGCGGAAAGAAACGCGGAGCTGAATGGTTTTTCGGACCGGACGGAATTTCTCTGCCGTGATGTCTTTGAGCTGCTGCCGGAGCTTGCAAATGACGGAAAGCAGTACGACGTCGTGATTCTGGATCCGCCGGCCTTCACGAAGTCAAAGAATTCCGTGAAAGCCGCGATGAAGGGCTACCGTGAAATCAACCGGCGCGGCATGCAGCTTGTGCGTGACGGCGGATTCCTCGCGACATGCACATGCTCGCATTTCATGACGGAAGAGCTGTTTACGGAAGTACTGCGTCTGTCCGCGGGAGACGCGCACAGACGCCTCCGTCAGGTCGAGTTTCGCACGCAGTCGCCGGACCATCCTGTTGTATGGGGAGCAGGCGAGTCGTATTATCTGAAGTTTTATATTTTTCAGGTATTATGTGAGAAATAGTTTAGAGAAGTATTGCCCGGTTTGTCTTTTTTATGGATTTGCGGTATTATTGCGGTAACAGAACGAAGCGGAGGGAGCTTTCAGGATGGCCAATTTATACGATTACATTGCCTGGCGCGGGGACTTGACGTTTGAACAGTCTCCATTCAATGAGGTCGACAATCTTATTCTGGCCCAGTTATCCTATATTGATCTGAAGGGTATTGTGCCGGGACCGTCCGAGAAGAACGGGATTCTGCTGCGTGATGCCGCGCGGCTTTATTCTGGTCTGCATCCGGAAGCGGAGCTTGAGGAGGACCGGAACGCTGTGGCCAAGACGCCGCTTATGATGCGTGACATGGCTGTCTCAAGACGCTTTCGGAACGCGGTGCTCAGCAAATTCAAGGAGAAGTTTGATCCGGAAAAGGACATGCAGTTTGCCGCGCTGCATATCACACTGGATGACGGCAGTACGTATATTTCCTTCCGTGGCACGGATGATACGCTTGTCGGCTGGCGTGAGGATTTTAACATGGCGGTCGCTACGGTTCCTTCTCAGCTGGAATCCGTTTCCTATCTGGAGAGAACATGCCGGAGCAGCCGGAGAAAATATCGTGTCGGCGGCCATTCCAAGGGCGGAAATCTGGCAGTGTACGCGGCAACGCAGTGTTCACCCGCGGTACGTCATAAAATCATGGCTGTCTATAATAATGACGGACCCGGGTTTCATAAGGACATCCTGCATTCGCAGGGATTTCTGGAGATGACGCCGTTTATCCGTGTCTATCAGCCGTTCGCGTCGATGATCGGCATGCTGCTGAATCAGCGGGGAAGACGTGTCATCGTTTCCAGCACGCAGATCGGGCTGATGCAGCATGACGCGATGAGCTGGCAGATCGTCGGCACGCACTTTGTATATGAGAAGAGCTTTACCGAGGGAAGCCTGACGTTCCGCAAGGATATGAGAAACTGGCTGAACCGTTATTCCCAGGAGGAGGTAAGTCAGCTGATCGCGGATCTTTTTATGGTGATGAAGGCGACCGGCGCCAATAATCTGTCAGAAGTGACGGAGTACGGCATTCATAACCTCAAGACAACGATGAAGACAATCGTCGGCTTAAGCCGTGAGGCAAGAAAGGGAATCCTGGATTTCTTCCGGATTCTGATTGTGGCAAGAGCCGCCGACGAGGCGCGTGCGCATGGACTGATCAATGTGCCGCGCATAGAAATAGAGAAAGACCAGTAAAATGGCAGAAGGAAGGAATATCATGACGTTAGAAGAACGGCTTGCGCGTGCGGATTCCATGCATCGTTCCGGCGGAAACTGCGCGCAGTCGGCTGCGTACGCGCTGGAAGATCTGGCAGAGATCGACGAGGAGACACTTTTCCGTGTGATGGAGGGCTTTGGCGGCGGCATGGGCGGACGCGACGCGACATGCGGTGCTGTTTCCGGAGCGGTGGCGATTGCGGGACTTGTCAGAAGCGGCGGCTCTCCGGAGGCCGGCACGAAGAAGGATACGTATAAGCTGTCAAAGGAAATTGTATCGGAGTTTAAAGAGCAGAACGGCAGCATTGTATGCCGGGAGCTGAAGGGGCTGGATACGGGCAGACTGTTAAGAAGCTGTCCGGACTGTATCCATGACGCGGTCCGGATTGCAGTTCATGTGCTTGAGGAGGAGCAGGATCTTTCATGATGATCCGGATGCGCTATAACTTCCGCGGCATGGTTCAAGGTGTCGGATTCCGCTATACGGCATGCAGAGGAGCGGAAATGCTCGGTCTTACAGGCTGGGTACGCAATGAATACAACGGGAGTGTGACGGTAGAAATCCAGGGAAGAGAGGATGCTATCAAAAGCTTCCTGAAATACCTGGAAAACGGGCGTTTTATTTCGATTGAGGAAATAAGCTCAAAGCAGCTTGGCCTCGATCCGGATGAGCGGTCGTTTGATGTGGCAGGATATTGATCGGAGAACAGCATGATGCATATGCATCTGCAGGAGGAGATCATGTTCGAATTATATCTGGGAGGCGGAAGCATTCCGCCGGGAAGAGCGGTAAACCAGAGAATCGCCGTTCGGGCAGTAATCATGGACGGAGACAGGATACTGCTTGTCAGAACAAAAAAAGGAGATTACAAGATTCCCGGCGGTGCCGTAAAGCTGCGTGAGATGCGGGAAGAGGCGCTGCTCCGGGAGGTTACGGAGGAAACTGGGTATATCGATGTCCGTATTATGGAGGAACTGGGCATCCTGGTACAGCAGCGGCCGGATCTTTATGAAGCGGACAAGTACTTCCGCATGGAATCCCATTATTACCGCTGTGTACTGATGGATGACCGGAATGTCGGTCAGTGTCTCGATGAGAATGAGAAGCTGCAGGAGATTGTACCGGCCTTTGTGCCGCTTAAAGAAGCGGCGGCTTCAAACCGGAATCTTCTCCGGACGGATTCTGCTGATATGTATGACTGGGTTGAGCGGGAAACGCTCGTGCTGGAGGAACTGGCGCGGCAAGGCGTGCATCGAGAGATCCAAGGAGCTGGGCCTTTGAACGTACGGTAACAGATGATATGCCTGCACGTTCGGCGCCGGCCGTGTTGTCGGCGCGGTCGTCGTAGAAGAGGCATTCCTCGGCATGAAGCCCGTACTTTCCGAGCAGACACCGGTAGATCCGCTCATCCGGCTTTATGAAGTGGACTTCATAGGAAACGACCATTCCGTCGATGTCCTTCATAAAGTCCGCGTCCTGCGTATGCTTCCGGAACAGATTCTCACAGTAATTGGAAAGCAGGTAGATGCCGTAGCCGGCCTCCTTAAGCTGATGGACACGTTTCCAGACGTCGGGCCGCGCGACATGCATCAGCTCCCCGTGCGTCAGAAACCAGGTGATGATTTCAGCGTCGTCCGGGAAATCTTTCTCATACTGGCGGATAATATCGGACTCCGGAACGGTGCCGAGATCCATCAGTTCCCACAGAGGGCTTGTGAACATACGCGTTCCGGTTTCGACGGCTTCCTTTTCCGAAAGTCCGTGGTCCATCATCATGTCTTTCCATCTATAGTCAAGCAGTACATTGCCAACATCGAAAATCAAATCACGTATCATTTTATTTCATCCTTTCCATACACATTCTTTTATTTTAATATTCAAAGGAGCTTTTGTAAAGGATGAAAAAGATTGCCGGCAGGGAGGGAAAATGGGTAAAATCATAAAAATCACAAAGCAGACAGACAATCGTTTCCTGAACATGTATCAGCTGGACCGGATTAATAAAAAAGGCCGGGCCGGCTGTTATTATATGGCCTCTCGGACACAGGACCCGGAGCAGCTGAAGCTTAGGACAGGCGTTACGACGGCGGATGCCGTCATCATCTATGCCATTATGGACGGAAAGCTTGTACTGACGCGGCAGTACCGGTATCCGATCGACGGCGTTATCTATGAGTTCCCGGCAGGACTTGTTAACAAGGGAGAAAGTATTATGGAGGCCGGCATCCGCGAGATGAAAGAAGAGACAGGCCTTGATTTCACACCGTTTGACGCGGACGATGCCTATACACGCCCGTATTATACGACGGTCGGACTGACGGATGAAGCGGACGCGATGATATACGGGTACGCGTCGGGCTCCATACTGAACCAGAAGCTCGATGAAGATGAAGAAATCGAGGTTATTCTGGCGGATAAGGACGAAGTCCGCCGTATTCTGCGCGAAGAGAAGATTGCTGTCATGTGCGCGTACAGACTGATGAATTATCTCGCGGACGAAGATCCCTTCGGGTTCCTGAAGAAAAAGCTGTGATCCGTTATTTCCTGTCCGGCTTCGGAGGAAGGCCGTGCTTCAGCCATTCCGAGGCACCTGTATAAGACACGGCTCTGGCACCGCATTCGTTTGCGAATACCGCGCACTGCCGGAAGGAATACCCTTCGGACAGGCCATAGATAAAGCCGGCAGCGAAGCTGTCCCCGGCCCCTGTCGTATCGACGCACACAATATCCGGAACAGCGTCTGCAAATCCGGTTTCTGCGTCGGATGAAATAAAACAGCCGCGTTCACCGCATTTAATCACGGCATGGGAAACACCCGCGTCCCGAAAAGCCTGCGCTGCCGCTTCGACGGTTGCTTCGCCGGTGACGAGGAGCGCTTCCTTTTCATTTGGAAACAGATAGTCGGTGAAGGCAAGTGCAGGAGCGATTGTATCGATGGTTTCACCATGCTTGCAGGATGTCATATCGGCACAGACGATGAGGCCATGCTCCTTCGCGGTCCGGAAGAGATACTCCATCTCCGGAACGCCGAAATCCGGATACGTAAAAATGCTGGCAAAGCTCAGTATCGCTGTATCATCCGGAAAAGGCAGTGTGACGTCACGAACCGCGATCCGCCGCAGACTTCCGTGCGGGTCGGTGAGGAAGCTTCGTTCGCCGTTTTCCTGAATCAGCACGACATTGACTCCGGTATGAATATCGGGGCGGATGTGGGACGGGTCAAGCAGAATCCCGCAGTCACGGCAGAATTTCTGCACGATGTCGCCGGCCATATCGCATCCGATGGTCGTATCGAGGCGGATACTTTTCCCGAGACGCGCCAGAACGGCTGCTTCGTTGGCCGCGTCGCCGCCGACGGAAACACGGATTTCATCGGCACTCGACGAGCCCGATCGGAAAACGTCCGGATCCGCCGGACGGACAAGCACGTCTAGAATCGCGGCACCGACGATTTGAATAACATTTCGTTCCATTTTTTTCACAACCTTCCTGATAACTGGAGAATTATTTCTATTCTATCATATTTCTTATAAACCGGAAAAAAAAACCGGAAAGGCGGGATTCGATATGACAATTTTCGAGGAAATGGCGGCAGAGGCCGACGCGTTCCTGGAGCGGATGATCGCGGTACGCCGTGATTTTCATAAGTATCCGGAAAAAGGCTGGGAGGAGATGCGCACGACCTCCCTTATCGCGCGGTATCTCACAGACATGGGCTATCATGATTTAATACTCGGCAGCCGCGTCTGCAGGGACGAGGAGCGGATGGGCGTTCCGGATGAAGCGGAGCTTGACGCGTGCTATGCGCGCGCGGCAGGGCAAGGTGCCGATCCGGAATTCCTGCCGTATACAAAAGGCGGCTTTACCGGTGTGATCGCCGAGCTAGACTGCGGTGCCGGCCCGCTTCTTGCACTCCGCTTTGATATCGATGCACTCGGCGTAATGGAAGCTGCCGATCAGGATCACCGGCCGTACCGCGAAGGCTTTTCGTCCGTAAACAGCGGTGTGATGCATGCCTGCGGTCACGACTGCCATATAGCGATCGGTCTTGCCGCCGCGCAGATTCTGATGAACCACAGGTCGTCGTTTTCCGGTAAAGTACGGTTTATCTTCCAGCCTGCCGAAGAAGGCTGCCGCGGGTCACATTCGATCGTATCGAACGGCTGGCTCGATCACGCGGATTTCGTGATCGGAAATCATCTGTCAGGCGACAAGGAAGAGCCGGAATTTGATATCTGGCCCGGCGCGCCGGGAATACAGGCCAGCGCCACCGTGAAGCCGGATGTCGTTTTCAAAGGCAGGAGCGCCCATGCCGGGAAAGAGCCGCAGAAGGGCAGAAACGCCCTGCTGGCGGCAGCTGCGGCTGTCCAGAACCTGTACGCGATTCCAAGGTCCGGGGAAGGATATTCCAGAATCAATGTCGGCAGACTGACGGCCGGAACGGGCCGGAACGTGATCCCCGACCGTGCCGTGATGGAAATGGAAGTCCGCGGCGAAAGCAACGATATCAAGGAATATATGTATGAATACGCAGTCCGCGTTGTCAAAAGTGCGGCTGAAATGCACGGATGCACTGCAGAAATCCGAAAGATGGGCGAAGCACTGACCATGAAAAGCGATCCGGAAATGCGAAAACTGCTCTTTGACGTCTGCGGCCGCATGAACCTTACCGCGGTGCCTCTGGATAAGGAACGCAGGTCTTCCGGAGCGAGCGAGGATTTCAGCTATATGATGAAATATGTGCAGGATAACGGGGGCAAGGGCGTATTTTTCAATACAATGCTGAAATGCGAGGATGATTTCCACAACAGCAGGATTGATTTCGATGAGGCGAAACTGGTGAATGCGGTCAAGGTGTTCTGCGGGGCAGCAGCTGCATTGCTGATGCAGTAAGTGAGGGGCGGTTTATCTTTGAAGGTGACGGTCTCCGCCGGCCAATGAGCTGCGCAACGTCATCGCACGGCTCATTGGCCGGCGGAGACCTTGAGCATTCAGGGGTGAAACAGCAGCGCTCATTTGCAGCAGGTGCGTTTGGACACACGGTGGAGAGAGTTATGACGGGGTGTTCTGGCCATACGTCAGGAATCAGGCTGTTCCTGACTCGCTTGCTTCTGCTGTTTCTGCACTCGCTTATGGATGGCGGCAGATTAAACTCAGCGAGCGGGTTTTATGCTGTATCTGGTCAGGCAGTGTATCCCGCCCGCTTCAGACAGTAATCTGCCGCCATCGCTTCGTGCAGAAACAGCGGCGAAGCTACGCTAGGTCAGGACCAGTCTGATTCCTGACGTATGGCCTTGAAAGCGCATCATAAAACTGATTCGATAAATATTTCAGAGGTATTCGGCCGCACAGCGGAGAAAGAATATAAAAAAGGAACTTCGAATGACGGGTTGAGGCTGTCTTCGGGGTTCCTTTTATGGGTTGGTGTGGTGTATGGGATGAGGTTATTCGATTTCCTGAGGGACGATGTCTTTGTTGTCGGATATGGTGTCTTCGTAGTAGGAGAATGTGATGGAGTCTCCGGTGCTGATGGAAGCGATATTGATGTTTTCGCTGCTGTAGTGGAGTGTAAGCTGACGGTTCCGGATGGCCTCGGGCGCGTCGCCGGCGGTCTGCACGGTCAGGAGTTTATTGGCTGAATCTTTTGAGATTACGGTGCCGGAGGCTTTTAGTTCTTTGACGGCGTAGCTTACCACAATGCTGTTGTCTTTTATTTTCCATGTAAAGTATTCGAAGGCGATCGCGTCGCCGGTGCGGATCGATGAATCGGCGGAAGAGGCAAAGGTTTCCGTCGGCTGTGAGCAGTCCAGGACAACCTCGTTGTACGGAATTTTATAGCATTTGTCGGGGTCGACCTGCGCGGTTATTGTTTTGTCCTCCGGATTTACCGCTGTTACGGTCCCATATGCGCGCCATGTATGTGTACTTTCGCCGCCGGATGAAAGATCTGACTGGGAGGTCCGCGCGTTGTTTGCTGATACAAGATATATGAAAAGACATAGAACAAGGATGCAGGGAATCGCAAATATTACTTTCTTTTTCATACTGTCACCGTCAATGCCAAACTAATACAAATATCAATATTAATAAACATGAATGTAAAATTGCATATACTATATATCACTTATTATATACCATTCCAGAACATAATACAACAGCGGCCATACGACAGAAATCGTTCGACACTGTCGTATGGCCTTAAGAAATCGTTTCCGAAACGGATTCTGTTAATGTTGTTAGCGGGCTGCTTTTCTGCGGGTCCCGATGAAATTCATGCTCATGGGACCGGCTGTCATCGTGCCGGTCAGCCTGTCGCCGTATAGTTCTGCGCTGACCTTGATTTCCATTTTCCCAAGGGGTGTTGCCATCATCATATTATGCGTGATTTTCCGGCCGTCAACAGTACCGTTATAAATATCGACCGTCGTATTCATTGCCGTGGCAGTGCCGGTAAGTTCCTTATTTTCGAGATGGTAGGTGAAGCTGCCGGGCTGGTCCCCGATTATTGTATTTACGACAACATCATAGGATCCTTCAATACTTGTACTGTTTGCCGCCGCAAAATCAGGATGTGGGATTTTTTCCGTATCGAATGTTTCATTACGAAATTCTCCGTTGTAATATGGAAATGGGGCAACAACGGCGCGGATTTCTTTCTGGGGGTAACCTGGTGCTCCCCAGAGGACGGACAGTTCATTCCCGAGAATGGCGTCAGCTTTATCGATGATGGCCAGGGAAATCATTCGTTGTTCATAAAATGCATAGGTTCGTCCTGTGGCAACGCCTGTGATCCTGCCGTCTTTCATGACAAAATCACCTCTCGTCGGTGCCATGGACGAGCCGTTATAAGAACTGTGGTATGCTTCGATCGGTTCATATGGCTTGACTGCCCGGCCGCGGAACTGGGACATGAAAACTTCGCCGACATCCTCTGTATTCCATTCCAGTGTAACGATCTGCTTTTTTTGATTTGCTTTTATTTCTGCAAGCGCTGCTTTGCCGATAAATTCATGATTGAAATTTACAAGATAACCCCAGCTGATGTCATAAGGCGATACATGAAAGATATTCTGATCAACGATGGCGCTGCCTAAGGCAAACTGAGGAAAACAGTGGTCCCTGCAGAAACGGATGAAATCATCTTCCCCGCAGGTGAAGTCATAAAGAAAATGCTGATACTGATTTGGGTAACCGGCAGGCGTATGGTTTATAATCACGTAGTTGCGGAATCCAAGCGGCTTCCCGCCGTTTTTTTCAAGTGTCTCGCGCAGCCGGGCATATGCGATTTCTTTATCTTTCACATTGCCGTGGACTTCATACGCAAGAGCACCGGACATACCGAGACGGTGAACTACCATATCCGTACCGCAGATTTTTACATCCTTGTTTTTGGCAAATTTGATGTCATGCAGATCCGTCTGCGTAGCTTCTTCAAGAATTTCCAGCGATTTCGGTCCGTCAATCTGGAAAAAATATTCGTCTTCATGGTAACTGCCGTGAACATCCAGACCTTCTCTTTCACCCTTTTCGACGTAATACTGAAGAACAGGTGCCAGCCAGTAGGAACGCCAGACATTATCTCCCTTATACATGATAACTCCGTCTGCTGTCATGTTGCCTTTTTCATTGCAGATAAGTGCATGCTTTGAAGTGTTCGGCTGCATCAGACTGAAATCCTTGTTGACGCACGTCCGTGTCAGAACTTTTGCCGCGTCCTGACCGGATACATCGTATACCGGTGAACAATTGAGCGCACCTCCAAGCCATGCTGTACTGCGGCAGGCAAGATATTCACTTCTTGCACCGCTGTATTCCAACGGCATTTCTGTCCCGAACATGTTCAATGTTGCGTAAGAGCCCCGGAAAAATTCTCCATTCTTATCAAAGTCCATAATGAATTACTCCTTTCATACAATGTACACATGATAAAATGATTGTTTCTACTTTGATTATATCGTGATTCCGGATGCTGACATCGGATGAAACAAACAAAGATTTATCCGTAATTTTGTGCAAAAACGTGTATTAAAAGTTGACACTGAGGTACATTCCGATATACGATACATAAATAAGGGATGGTGAGAAAATGCTTTTAAATTTGCATATAATCGGAAAGTACATGCCGGAACAGAAGCCGGTGGTAAAAGGAGCTTTTCATATAGAGATGACGCTGAAAGGTGTCAGAATTTTAGGCAGTTCTGTACAATGCGATGAAGAGCATGCTTACCTGCTGGAATTCGGCAGTATGGAACGTTTGAAGAAAGAAGATAAGATCCGTCATTTGAGTTTTATTATTACCGGAGCAGAAGAAAATACAGCCGCATCTCTCGATTTGCCGGCTGCCTGGACGGTTATGTTCTTCACCGCGCCCATCGGCAAAAGAGCTGCTTTTGAAAAGATACTGGATGTAATGGAAATGCTGAATAAATGGGATTCGGATCTTAATGAAGCAATACTTGACGATCATCCGATTCAGGACCAGCTGGATATTGCAGTACGCCATTTCAGCAATCCGGTTGCCTTGTTTGATACAGCGTTCAATCTGATCGCGTGGGCGGGACAGCTGCCGGAAAATGTGACAGACCCGGTATGGAGCACGGTACTGAAGGAGGGGTACAGTTCCGTACAGAATTTTTCGCAGGAGTATCTCGATGATACGCTGAAACGGATGGATAATAAGTATCCGTATATTTACCCGCCTTTTGCTGAAAAAGGTGAAAACAGGATCCTGTATACTTTTTTACGCAGGCAGAGTAAGACGTTTGCTGTTCTGGCCATGGATGAATTATGCGAAAAGTATTCGGAGGCGGACCTTTCCGTTATTTATCATATTCAGAAACGGCTGGAATGTTCCCGTGCGGTATGGAATAAAATTGGTCTGCTGGATTCCGGCACGGACACGGTTATGATCAGGCTCCTTTCCGGAGAAGATGTCAAGGCTTCTTCGATGAAGCTTTATGCAAATGCAAGAGGGTGGAAGAGCAGCTCTTATTTCCGGGTTTATGCAATAACGGTGCTGCCTGAGACACAGGATTCCTCTTTTTCAGAGGATAGTATCCGGAGGTTTATCAAACGTTTCTCGGAAGCGGTGCCGGGCATGTGCTTTTTCTTGTATGAACGGCTCATTGTCGGACTGGAACAAACGAAACGTATTGCTGATACGGATAGTATAAACAAAGACTTTTTTAAAACAGTTGAAGGTTCTACGGTCTGTGCCGGAATCAGCATGGCTTTTTCCGGCTTTTTGCACCTTCGGGAAGCCTATCTTCAGGGGAAAGCAGCACTTGTGTTTACTGTAATGAAAGGCAGCAGTGTTGTTGAATATAAAAATATTTATAAGCGGGACTTTTTGACTTCGCTCAAAAGTCAGAGCAGCGATGTGCTTCATTACTGTCATCCGGCTGTCATATCCCTTCTGGACGGAGACCCATGGAGAAAAGAACTGTTTTATACTCTGTATTTTTATATTGACAGCGGCTGTCACGCCGCGAAGACAGCGGAACGAGTCCATGTTCACAGAAATACCATCCTGTACCGTCTGCGCTGTCTGGAACAAATGACGGGAATCAGTCTGCAGAATATGAGTACGGAAGAAATGCTGCACATCAAGCTTTCCTGCCTTATAATGTTCTGCGAACAGCAGCAGGAGCAACAATAGAATGGGTGCCGGAGAGCTGTTTTCTGTATATGCCTGAGCATCTGTTTTACGTTTCGTATTGTTCATTTTGCAGAATAACTGATTGCGGACATTTCCGGAATATCCTATAATGTAATTGTCAGTATTCAAATCAGATCATCAAGCACATTGCAAGGGGGCAGGCAGCATGGAACAATTTCAGGGCAAGGCTATTTCCGGCGGCATCGCGATCGGTACACTCCGCCTATTTGCCAGGAACGATGCACAGGTAAAGCGGTATAAGGTGACGGATACGGAAAGTGAAACCGCCCGTTTTGAAGAGGCGCGGAAGGAGGCAATCGAACAGCTGCACGCGCTGTATACGAAGGCAGTTGCTGAGGTCGGGGAGGCAAATGCTGCTGTTTTTGACACGCACGCAATGATGCTTGAGGACGATGATTACATAGAGTCTGCAAACAATATTATCCGTACGCAGGGGGTCAATGCGGAGTACGCGGTGGCTATGACGGGGGATAATTTTTTTCAGATGTTTTCGGCTATGGAAGAGGAGTATTTCAGGGCGAGGGCGGCTGATATCAAGGATATTTCCGACCGTGTCATCCGGATTCTGGCCGGAGGCGGAGACTCCGGAGATGATTATGACGAGCCGGTCATCATCGCGGCGGAGGATTTATCGCCGAGTGAGACGGTAAATCTTGACAAAGCGAAGGTGCTTGCTTTCGTTACCAGAAAGGGATCCGGAACGTCGCATACCGCGATTCTCGCGCGAAGCATGGGCATTCCGGCATTGATCGGCATTCCTGTGGACGAGGCGTGGAACGGAACGCTCTGCATCGTGGACGGGACGAACGGGAAATTTTATCTGGATCCGGACCGCGATACGCTGAAGAAGCTTCATGACAGGCAGCAGGAGGAGATTCATAAGAAAGAGCTGCTGCAGCAGCTCAAAGGGAAGGAAAATGTTACACTTGACGGCAAAGTCATCAATGTCTTTTCCAATATCGGAAGTCCGGCCGATGTGGCGAATGTTCTGCAGAACGACAGCGGCGGGATCGGACTTTTCCGCAGTGAATTCCTGTATCTGGAGAAGGATCATTTCCCTACGGAGGAGGAGCAGTTTCAGGCGTACAAGCAGGTAGCCGAGAATATGGCCGGCCGCAAGGTGGTCATCCGGACGCTTGATATCGGAGCGGACAAACAGGTTGACTATTTTGATCTGGCACATGAGGATAATCCGGCCATGGGGCTTCGGGCCATCCGGATCTGTCTTACGCGGCCTGAAATTTTCAAAACACAGCTTCGCGCGCTGTTCCGCGCAAGTATGTACGGCACGATCAGCATCATGTATCCGATGATCATTTCTGTTCAGGAGGTCCGCGAGATCCATGCGATCGTGGCGGAGGTCAAGCAGGAGCTTCGTGACGCGCAGATTCCGTTCAAGGATGTGGAGGAGGGAATCATGATTGAAACGCCGGCCTCTGTCATCATCAGTGAGGAGCTGGCGAAGGAGGTTGATTTCTTCAGCATCGGAACGAATGATCTGACGCAGTACACACTGGCCTGCGACAGGCAGAATCCGAATCTCGGCCATTTCTTCAACCCGCACCATGAGGCGGTTCTGCGCATGATTCAGATGACCATTGAGAATGGCCATAAGGGTGGCTGCTGGGTTGGTATCTGCGGGGAGCTCGGCGCTGACCTGTCGCTTACGGAAACGTTTCTTAAGATGGGTGTCGATGAGCTTTCTGTTTCATCATCGATGATACTGCCGCTTCGCGAGAAGATCCGGAGCCTTCGCATTTCATGATATTTCAGGACTGAGCGGCGGATTTTTTCTTTTTCATGATGTCGTCGTATTCGTGGCTGACCTTCCAGATCAGTCCGCTTAAGGCGAGAAGTGCCATGAGGTTCGGCACGACCATGAGTCCGTTGAAGAGATCCGCCATATTCCATACAAGTTCAACCTTCAGTGTCGAGAAGAAAATGACGCATGCGCAGACAACGATGGAGAAGCCTTTGACTGCTTTTGTCCCGAACAGGTATTTCACATTCTGCTCGGCGAAGAAATACCAGCCGACGATCGTGGAGAACGCGAAGAAGAAGAGGCAGACGGCGATGAAAACATTGCCGAAGGAACCATATACCGTTGAGAATGCGGCCTGTGACAGTGCCGTTCCGGTAAGGGAGCCGTCGGGCTGTATCATGCCGGAGGTCAGAATTACAATAGCGGTCAATGTCAGGATTACAAAGGTATCGATGAAAACGCTGACGATGGCTACGCAGCCCTGATCGCCGGGATGCGGGACATTAGCGACCGCGTGCGCGTGCGGTGTTGAGCCCATGCCTGCTTCATTGGAGAAGAGACCCCGCGCGACGCCGTACCGCATGGATTTCTGAATTGTGACGCCGATCACGCCGCCTGCGATAGCCTGCGGTTTGAAGGCACAGATGAAGATACTTGAAAACGCGGCGGGGAGTGCGTGACCGTTGATGATGATAACGATGAGAGAGCCGACAATGTAGCAGACTGCCATGAATGGCACGAGCTTTTCTGTTACGCTTGCGATCCGTGTGATGCCGCCGGCGAAGATGAAGAAGGCCAATACGGCGAGAAAGATGCCGACGATGACCGGCGGGATGCCGAATGCGGTGTTGAAGGAAGCGGCGATTGAATTTGCCTGTACGCCTGTGCCCATGAAGCCAAGCGCGAGTGTGATGAGGACGGCGAAAATACCGGCCAGGATCTTGCCGAAGGTCCCTTTGAAGGCGGCGCGGATGTAGTAGACGGGACCGCCTGTCACCTGACCGTCGATTGTCGTTTTGAATTTCTGAGCCATCAGTGCTTCGGCGTAGATCGTAGCCATGCCGAAGAAGGCCGCGAGCCACATCCAGAAGATGGCGCCGGGACCGCCTGCCGCGAGAGCCGTTGCTGCGCCGGCGATGTTGCCGGTGCCGACCTGGGCCGCGATGGCCGTTGCTACAGCCTGGAAGGAAGACATTCCTTCCTCTTTTGTTGCCTTGCCGCTTTTGTGGATCAGACCGCCGAAAAGCTTGTTCCAGCCCGTGCCGAAACGGCGGAGCTGAACGAAGTGAAGGGAAATGGTAAACCAGATACCGGTACCGCAGAGCAGAAACAGCAGGACAGAATTCCACAGAATATCACTGATGCTTGAAATATAATTCGAAAAAACAGTCATTTTTCATCCTCCCACACATTTTTCAAAAATCGTGCCAAATGTTTCACAATACAGCACTTAATTTCGTTACTGTTTTAAAATAATGCGTGAGTTACAAAAAGTTACAGATAGTTACAGAACAATATTTGTATTTTTTTAAAAACAACAAGAAAACGTGACAAATATTTAACTATTTTCAGACAGACTGTATGACAGGAGTGCATGTAAAAAGGATTTGATGTGGACGCAGCCGTGCTTCGCGGTTTTCCCGCGGATGTGATCCATTTCGATGCGGACCTGTTCAAAATTATACAAGGTATTGGCGTATTCGCTGAAAACATCATTGCTGTAGTCTTCCAGACCGAGATTTGCAAGATTAATGAGGCCTGCCGTGACAGCGCGCCGAATGCGCTGCTCGGCTGATTTCGGACTGCTGCTGATGATACGGCAGAGATCATGGAGCGGCAGCTCGTGATCAGATGAGTCCCGGGAAGCCATATAATCGATCAGCGCGAGTATATCTTTGCTGCCAAGTTCTCCGAGAATTCCGAGGCTCCGCAGAATCGAGCGTGCGCGGACAAGATACGGCTTCTGCCGTTCCGGAGCGGGAAGCGGGGCTGAGGCAGCAGACTGCGCGGGCGGAGCGGAGACGGCATTTTCCCCGGTATGGAAAAGTCCCTGCACTGTCGTTAAGGTGCGGCGCATCGATAGATTCTGTATTACACGGCGCAGGACATTTTCAACTTCAATGGCATTGACAGGCTTCTGGATGAAGAGTACAGCTCCGTTCTTGTAAGCCTCGGCAATCAGATCCTTGGAAGATACCTGGGAAAGCATTACAAAAGCAGCTTCCGGCATCCATTCCGCGGCCTTGCGGAGAAATGTGATGCCATCCATTCCCGGCATCAGCAGATCGAGCAGAATAATATCCGCCGGATTCTTCCGCAGGTTAAAAAGAGCGTCCTCGGCGTTGGATGAGCTTCCGCACACTTCTCCGATTTCCCTCTCTGCAATGATTTTCTTTAAAATGCGTATGACATTCGCGTCATCATCGATCAGGTAGATCTTCATGCTCCACCTCCAGAATGGATTTCTTCATTTCAACAGTAAAGACGGTGCCTTTTTCATCGGAACGTACCGTGATGGAACCGCCGAGTTCCTTTTCTACGATATCCTTTACAATAGTCAGCCCGAGTCCCCGGCTGACCGCACCTGTTTCATAGTTGATTTTTGTAGAAAAACCTGCGTTGAATATATCACTCAGGTCAGCGGCCGGAATGCCGGGTCCGAAGTCGGATACGGAGATAGCAAGAAAGCCGGAGCCGGCCGGCTCCTGACGGATTAAAACCTTGACATCATCCGCAGCGGAAGCTTCCACACTGTTTGCGATCAGATTCCGGAAAACGGAGATCAGGGCATAGTATTTATTTGTAGAAGGGTCATCCTTCAGAGAAACGTCCATGTGAAGATG
>Ga0163159_1001791_pt1 | contig 19317 bp, 16 predicted proteins | sample BioMet9_FD_108702 | JGI IMG/M metagenome (GOLD analysis project Ga0163159, IMG submission 108702) | Microbial communities from bioreactor (seeded with sewage sludge) at Lawrence Berkeley National Lab, California, USA - Biofuel... | ecosystem: Engineered > Bioreactor > Anaerobic > Unclassified ... | reverse complement strand
TCCGATAACCTAAAAGCCGCTGAAATCGGTTTGATCACAGCGGCTTTTAAGCTGCAAATGGCGCAATCCATTCACACAACATAATTTCAATCCACAGATCGCTCTGACATTTTTATTATATAATAAAGCATTGTAATCTGCAATAACGGTACTGCGGTGCTTAACATTTGCCTACGTGAAGAAAAGCTCAATGAGAATACAAGCGGATACTTTGAGATGACCTCTGCCGCAAAGCTGTCGGCAGACGAAGCGAGCCTTATGTCCGAAACAGACAGCGGCCCAGTGGTATCAGGCGGAAATACGGCTATAACATCTAAGGGAGGAATCGTCAAAAGCGGCACGGGCACCGTAAAGGCCGATGTGAACAACGGAACCGCCATACAGTCCAGCGGTCCTGTCTCAATTTCCGGCGGCACTGTGACAGGCGGGACTGGCGTTGAGCTTACGAGTACCCCGTATACAGATCAGAATAATCAAAGCAGGACAGACAACGGCACGCTCACCGCCACGGGAGGCACGATAGCCGCAAATACTGCCGTTGACGGAGCCGACGAGACGAAGACCAGTACGGTTGGAGAGACTGTTACGCAGACCCAGAGCGAAAAAGTTGCCTGTACCATGAGCCTTACGGTTTCCGGCGGGCTTGCCACTCTGACCGTCGATTCAAATTATACCAGCTCCACGGTGAAGGTCATCTGCGCTGCTTATAACAGCGCCGGGAAGCAGATATCTGTGACGCTGGCTTCGAGCGGAGTGGAGGCTGGGAGCAAGACCTTCGCTTTCACGGTGGATCCGTCCGCGACGATTGTAAAAGCTTTCGTGTTGAATCCGAACACCTGCTCCCCCTGTGGAGCCCAGACAATGTGGTCAACCGCAGCATAACACATATACCCGTGAATAAAAAAAGCAGCACCTTCCCCTGCATACGCGGGGCGAAGATGCTGCTTTTTGCGCGAGGATGTACAGGCGGCTGCAAATACTATTTGTTGCGTTAAAAAACTAAATCTGCAATAATGAAGATGGAATTAACATTATTTATCAAAAAAGAACTTATTCTGCAATACTTTTCGCCCCACGTCTGCTATAATAGGTGCAAGAGAAATGAGCCAAAATGGGAAAAAGGCTGCACTTAGGGTGACGGGGTATGTACCAATATAGCAACGGACAGATATGCCTAACGGATTTCAAACAGCCGGTTGAAATGAATCTGGAGAAATCCAACCGATGTGTAAAAGAAGGCGCAGACTATTCCGTGGAAGATTCAGCGCACGCTTTTACGTCTACTTGCTATGCTGGCATGCTGATGTCACCGTCGGATTATCTGGCATTTACTCATTAATTGGAGGTTTCCTAGCAAAAAAAATTGATATATATGCCATAAATTCTGCCAAATTAAACCAGCTGCATATTCGGAGAGTATATTAAATTAGTACTAACTATGAGGGGAAATAGTGGGGACATGAATGAGAGACTTCGAGCGCTCAGAGAGGACAAGGATTGGACCCAACAGCAACTGGCGGACATGCTGTTTATAAACAGGCGTACATACTCCGCCTACGAAAACGGCATCAATGCCGTATCTGCCGATACGCTTGCCAGAATTGCCGAACTTTTTGGCACCAGCGTGGATTATATCATGGGACTCACCGACGAGCGCAAGCTGTATCCACCGAAGAAGGATAAGGCTGTGATGTATAAGGAGCCGGCAAAACCGTCGAGAAAAAAACAAAAAGTAAATATATGAGAAGGAGAACAAGAGTGTATGAGAGTTTCTAAGCGGGCTCTCTGCCTGCTGATGTGCCTGCTGCTGTGTATTTCCATGCTGTGCATGGGCGCAGCGGCGGCGGGTGAGCCGACATTGGTCGTTTCGTCACAGGAGACAATTCCAGCGGTGGGACATACCTTTTATGTCGCGGTCAGCATCCAGAACAACCCGGGCGTAAACGCGGTTCAGTTCACGCTTAAGTTTGACAATGCGGTTGTTGACTGCATATCTGCCGATATAGGCAAGGTGCTTAGCGGCTCGCTTGCAGCGTCGAACCCTGACGCCGCGGACGGCGCGATAATTGCGGCCGCAAACAGCGAGACAATGACGGGCGACGGAAATCTCGGCGTATTCGCTTTCAAGGTTGTGTCTCAGGGCAAACCGAATTTCAGCCTCAGCGACATCGTCCTTTCCGACGGCAACGGAAAAGACATTGCCTATAAGACGGATGCGGCTGTTGCCACAGATACGACAAAGCCTGAGACAGGCTCATCCGGCACGGGAGTAACGGGTGACGATACGGGGGCGACAAAGCCCACGGCAAAAGCCCAATTCTCCGATGTCCCGTCCAGCCACTGGGCGTATAACAGCATCAATGCTGCGGCGGAAGCCGGCTTGGTTGCGGGCTATCCCGACGGCTCATTCCATCCCGGTGAGTATGTATCCCGGGCGCAGTTCGTCACAGTGCTGTGGAGCAATTCCAGCAAGCCCTTGTCCACGGCGTCCGTGCCGTTTGCCGATGTAAGCTCATCGGCATATTATGCCAAAGCTGTGGCGTGGGCCTGCGAAAAGGGCTTCGTCAGCGGCTATAAGAACAGCGACGGCACATATTCCTTCCATCCTGACCAGACCATTACGCGTGAGCAAGCCATGGCCATACTATTTAAATACAGCGGCGGAGTCAGCGGCATGGAGCTCACACTTACCGCGATATACGACAGCCAGTTCACGGACAGCAGCAAGATATCCCCTTACGCCAAGAACGCCATGTATTGGGCGGTGTACAAGGGATACATCTCCGGCACCACCAGCACCACGCTGGATCCGCAGGGACTTGCCACCCGTGCGCAGACTGCGCAGATAATCGTCAATTACAATAATAGTAATAAATGATGGGGGAGAGTAAGAGAATGAAGAAAAGTATCAGGTTATTGCTGCTTATGGCGGTGATAACGGCTCTGCTGTGTATCACGGCTTTCGCCGCCGCCCCGACGGAAGCTGGAATGTACAACGTGTCAAAGGTGGACACACATGTCACAGAGCTTGTCCCGCTTCTAGAGAATGGGAATGAAGCGACAAATGCAGCACCACAACCGACTATCAATGGTACTGCTGCGACGAACTTCTATGCCGGAGCCGTAAAACTTATCCAACACTCTCGTCGTAAAGCACACGCTGGAAACCGGCGGGGTGGAGTATTTGCCAGTAATGATAACTGAGAACCCCAAAGGCACCTTCATTGCTTCCTGGGAACAGTCCAGCTTCTCTGAGGTTGAGCTCTATGCCGACTCCCGCACCGGCACCGTGAACTTCACCTTTAACGACGGCACTGTTCAGCAGATAACCTACACGGCCGCAGACCTCGGTAAGGCACTGCCCGTGGATTCCAAGAGCGGCAATACCTTCAATGGCTGGACGATAGGCAATGGAACTGACAAATATACCGCCGTAACAACTGGATTTCTTAATACTATTAATGATAAAGCTGTTCCCGCTTCTCCCGCGTTCACTCCTGCAACCTCCACCTCCACCGGAACGGTGGCCAAGACCTTCACCATCACTGCATCCGCCGGTGAAAACGGCAAGATCGCGCCCAGCGGCAGTGTCACCGTCAAATCCGGCGATGACCAGACCTTTACCTTCACCCCGAACGACGGTTACGTTGTGAAAGAGATCCTGGAGGACGGCAAAGCTGTCACCACCGCAAACAGCTACACCTTTAAGGCCGTGACCGAAAACCACACCATCGCCGTCAGCTTTGAAAAGGGCGACGTACTCGCCAAGTTTGTGGATGTGAAGGGTCACTGGGCCGAAAATTACATCCGCACCATGGTCGAAAAGGGCTACATGAGCGGCACCTCCGCCACCACCTTTGCGCCGGACGCCACCATGAATCGAGCGATGCTTGTTACCATTCTTTACAGCATCGACGGCAAGCCCGCCGTGACTGGCACCTCCACCTTCTCCGATGTTGCAACTGGACAGTGGTACACTGATGCAGTAATCTGGGCTGCAGCCAACAAGATTGTCAGCGGTGTGGGCGGCAACAAGTTCAACCCCATGGGTAGCGTCACCCGTGAGCAGCTTGCCCTGATCCTGTATACCTACACCTCCTATAAGAACGGCGACCTGACTGGTGCCGCCGATCTGAGCAAGTATACCGACGCCGCTAGCATCCACGCATGGGCGCTTACCGCCGTGAAGTGGGCTGTCAGCAAGGAAATCATCACCGGCCGCACCGCCACCACGCTGGTGCCCGGCGGCTCCGCCAAGCGCTGCGAAGTGGCAGCCATGCTCAACCAGTATCTCACAAAGTAATAGCCCGCTGAGTTTCATTCAGCGGCCACGGCAAAAGAACAAGGAGGCGTTTCCTGAAAACGCCTCCTTGTTTGCAAATTATGTGCAGGAGAGATGAATAAAGTGAAAAAGACAAAAATTTTGGCTTTTATACTGGCCTTTGCCATGCTGCTGTCCTGCGCGGCCTTTGCCGCGCCAGAGGAGGACAGCTATGAGCAGGTCAAGGCGCAGGCTGATGCACAGATGGAACAATACGGCAGTTCGGAGCATCAGGCGAGCGCGGAAGATGTCAAAGCTTCAGAGGCTGTCAATGCGGCTAAAACCGATGTACCGCAACTGCCGCCGAAGGGCGCCTATGTCGACGGGCAACTGCTTGTAAAAGTGCGGCGCACGACCTCACTGCAGGACAGCGAGAGCCTGTTTGACGGACTTGCCGATAAGGTAGAGACCGTATTCTCCCTTCCCCTTGACGGGCAGGGCGCATCGTTATCGTCTGACGAAACAACGATGGCCGATTGGTTCTGCATCAATTTAGCGGCAGGCGTAGATATACTCAGCGCTTGGAATACGCTTTTGGGCAGTGCTTCGGTCATAACGGTGGAGCCAAACTATATCTGCACGGCGGACAGCTCCATTGAGGATGTGTCCGCCAATGACCCTTATATCCACGCCCAGACTTGGCTTGAGCAGATCCAGGCTCCGGCAGCCTGTGATGCGCTGGGGGACACTGCACCGGGAAACGGTGCGGTTGTTGCTGTCGTGGATTCCGGCGTTGACCTTAAACACCCGGATCTTCAAAGCAATCTGCTTTCGGGCTATGATTTTGTCAACAGTGACGATTCTCCAGATGATGATTACGGACACGGGACGCATGTTGCCGGCATTATTGCCGCCGAAAATAATGCGGTTGGTGTCCGCGGGGTCGCCTATGGTGCAAAAATTTTGCCGGTCAAGGTTCTTGGCGAAAACGGCGACGGAGGCAATGACAACATTGCAAAAGGCATCCTCTATGCCGCCGGACAGAACGTGAGTGTGATAAAAGATGGAACGGAAACGACAATTTCAAACACAAATAAAGCGTCCGTCATCAACCTCAGTCTCGGCGGGCTCTATTACAACAGCATAATCGACGACGCTGTCCAGACTGCCCGCAAAGCGGGATGCCTGGTGGTGGCCGCCGCTGGAAATTATAATTTGCCCACCGGCCCCGTGAGTGGAACCTATCAGGGGGCATATTTTTCACCGGCAAACAATATCGGTGTTCTATCTGTTATGGCGATGGATAGCAATGTCCATGACAACGGCGACTGGCTTGCAAACTTCTCCAATTATGATTCCGACCCAGGAAGTGGCTATGAATATGAGATCATGGCGCCCGGTACGGATATATTGAGCACGACCTATGACGGGAAGTACGGCTACATGAGCGGCACATCCATGGCCTGCCCGGTGGTGGCGGGCGCGGCGGCGGTGTTGATGGCAAAAGGATGCAACGCGGATACCGCGTGGAAGTTGCTGACATCCTGCGATAAAGCTCAGGGAAAGACTGTGGACGGCACCGCACTGTTCTATCCCATGCTGAATCTCAGCGCAGCGGTGGAGAAAATCAGTACAACGCCGACTGTGGCGCCTGTTATCACCAACGCCAGTGTTTCGGCAGTACTATCGGTACCCGACGAGCTGAAATCTCTTGATTTGAGCCAACTAAACACAACATCCCGCGTCTATTATCTGGGAAATAAGTTCCTATCCACGGTCAGCGTATCCTTTGAAAACTTTGGCGGGGCCGGAACAGTGTCAGTTTCCGGCACTGTTGGCGGTGTTACCGTCTCTGGGATGCCGACTGAGGTGGGATTGGATGGAACCGGAACCGTGGTATTGACTGTACCAGAGGCCAAGGTAAGCAGTGTTGCATGCATCAACAGGAAGGTGGAGATTGCGCTAACCTTGACGCCAAATAACGGCGGCCAAGCGGTGACGGTCAACCAGTCGCTGACGGCCAGTGAATTTGTGCTGCCGACCAGTATAGGCCTTACATACAGCCTTACCAACAGCCGGTATGAATTAAGCTCATCCAGCACGATTACTATGGACGGAAGTACCTATTCCAAGTACCCGGTTTTGCTGCTGGATAAAAACCTGTACATCGGCTGCGGAAAGACACTTACCGTGGAAGCCGCGACGGTCTATGAGACATCGAATATCAAGATCAATGTTGACTGTGATAATACTGCCAGTACATATGGAGCACTGAATATATTAAGTGGTAACATGCTTGGCTCGGGGAAGTTTGTCATTGGCGGCGGAGAGAAAAATATCGGCTGGGTGGATTTATGGGATGACGATATCAAAAATCCACAGTTTTCGGCTATATTACTTGAGGACTGCCGGGTGCAAGGCAGCGGTACCTGCAACGTGTATTCAATTAGTGAGACAGGTTTCTGCAACTGCAGTAACATGATTATTACTGCACAGTATTTTTTGAGAAATCTTGTCAACTACTGCAGATGCTCAACATTAAATATCACCGGTATAGGAATTGATAACACTTTCGCCGAAAACTATGAAAACAGCGCGGACAGCGTGCTGAAGGTCTATGCGGCGGATTATGGACAGGACACCTCCGGGAAGACGGTGGGTTTGGCCTACTCCAGCGTGATCGGGCCGATGGCTGTATATCAGACGGGGACGACCACACCAGCAAAAGTTTTTGATATTTATTATCAGGCGGTCAACGGCGACATATATACGGATACGCCGGATGGCGTAACTGATACGCTAACCTGTGCGTCCGGTTCGACGGTTGGTACGACGCTGAATGATTTGAACTCATACGGTTTTGCCAACGACAGCCCTGCCTTTGTCACCGGCATCAACTGCAGCAGCTATTTCTATAACAGCGACACCACCGGCGCAGATTATGAAATAAAGTATGATTTCAGTACGGCTGTCGCAACACAGTCGGATCAGACTTATGAATATTCATATACGGATCCGCTGGCAGGGTCAGCGCAGACGACGCTTGAGCAGGACGGAAAGTCCTGTACCGCCACAGGTTCCGTCATTGTAAGCGACTATGATATTGAAAATTATTATCAGCTCGGCGGCTATTATACGGAGACAAATGTTAGTAATAGCACAGACTCCAGTGGAAAGACTACCACAACCAAACATCAATTCGGAAAAACGTATTTGGTGTATCAGCCTTCCGAACGCTACCCAATCAAGCTTTCATTTTCGTCGCTGGCCATGGACAGTTTGAGCGTTGAGCTGGCCAACAACCAGCCGGTGCTGACCTGGAGTGACAGCCGGTATCAGGATAGCTATACCGCCGAAATCTACAGAAGTGACAAAGGCGGCGAATATAAGCTTCTGGGATCAGTCGCCGCGGGAGTAAAGAGCTATACCGACACGAGCCCGATTGAAGCCGGTAATAAGTATGACTATGAGGTCGTTGCATACAGTGGAGATAGTTTCGCCTTGTATGCCTATCAGACACTGGTTGTACCGCTGGCTGACAAGGATATGGGCGTTGATTTCACAGTGAATCCCTTTACCGACGTGAATGATAACACCGTCTCGGTTGGCCTGAACGGCGCCTGCCTAGTGAATGGATGCATGCAAATAGAAATTGGCTGGACTGCCGGCGCATTGGATGTCAGCAGTATTTCCTTTGCGGACCAGGTTAAAAACTGTGGGCTACCCTATGCGGTGGAGAAAGGCACGAATAATATCATGGTGACAATCGGCCTTCCAGAAAGCACAAATGACCAGACCTCATTTTCTCCCGGAGATTTGTTCACGCTCAAGGTGAAAAATGGAGGGGCAGATGAAAATGTCACGCTAAAAACCACTATTGCAGGAAAATCTTGCAGTTGGCAAAACAACGACTCTTGCAGCTACAGTATTGTTGACAAAGTGGGCATGCTGGCACAGGACAGCGACCACGGCTCGGCGCAGCTATGGCGTACTGATGGCAGCGGGGCAGATGCGTATTACAGTATCTATTCCGGCACCGGAAAAATGTCGTCGGTTACTCCGATAAATACCGCGGGCTCTTATGATTTCAATAGTCTGCTGGGCAGCGGAGCTGTGCTAAAGGCGTTCTTCTTGAATAGCGGCACGCAGCAGCCCATCCGGAACAATGTGGAGATAAGAAGATAATAACAGGAGCACGTTTGAAAAAAGTTTTATGTATGCTATTGCTGTTCACACTTATGACCCAGGCACTGATAATCGGCGCCTGGGCCGTTTGTGAACCAAGCGACGGGACTGTGCCTAAATCTGATGGCTATCTGATGAAACTATCGGAGCATACGCCTGTGATGAGCAATATTGAAGAGGTACTGCCGGACGTCTATAAAATTGACAGCGCGCAGGAGGCACGAAGCTATATCGAAAGCGGACTTGTGGATTATATCGAGCCAAATTATTGCGCCACACTCTGTGAGGAAGAGCCCCCCAACGACGGAAGCACGCAGGGGTGGGCGTTTGAAAGAATGGATGCAGGTTATGCCGAGGGGCTTTCCCTTGACGGCAGCGGCGTTCGTATCGCAATTATCGACAGCGGCTTGGATGTGGGCAAAGCAGATCTGCAGAATGCCCATATTTCGGATAGTTATGATTATACATTGGATACAGCGGTCATGACGGACACCCTGGGTCACGGAACTTATGTTGCACAGATGATAGCAGGAGATGACAACGGGAAGGGAACAACGGGTATTGCCCGGAATGCCACAATTATTCCGCTGCGCTGCTTTCAGGGCAAGGATGACGGTAGCGTTGCCAACTTGGCAAGAGCCATCCGGGATGCGGTGGATGTCTATCACTGTGATGTGATTAATATGAGCTGGGCACTGCCACAAAATCAGCAGACATTAAAGGACGCCATTGATTATGCCTATGCCGCCGGGGCCATTCTGGTGGCTGCCGCCGGAAACAAGGTCAGCGCCGATGCGGCCAATACGCTTTTGTACCCTGCAGCCTATGAAAACGTCATCGGCGTGGGCTCTGTCGATTCGGCCCTGACTGTTGCGCCGAAATCGGAACAGACGGCGGCGGTCTTTGTCTGCGCACCGGGGGAGGGTGTCCCGGTGATATCCAACAGCGGCATGGCAGAAAACGTCAGCGGCACGTCGTTTGCCGCACCCTGCGTGGCTGCCGCGGCCGCACTACTGAAGCAGTTGTCGCCCCAAATGACCGGCAGTGAAATTTCCTCCGCCTTGAAAGAACGGGCGAAGGATCTGGGTGATGCCGGGTATGACACCGCCTATGGAAATGGATTGGTCGATCTTGAAAACCTGCTGGCCAACACCTGGAGCCACCTGACCGTATCCGCAGATGGTTATCTGGTGAGCGGCTGGCTGCGGCAGGACGGCGGCGGCATCGTCACCGCGGCCGACTACACTGCGGCGGGCAGGATGAAGCAATGCGTCCTCAAATCCGGAGACACTCCAATCTTTGGATTTGGCCTTGAACTGTCTACGGGACAGGAATTGGCGAAAATCAAGGTTCTTTTATCGGACGAAAACTGGAATGCGCTGGCAGAGCCGGCGGTTTATCCAATCAGTTGACGGGAGAAACGGTTATGAAAAAGTTGTTTTGCGCTTTTCTTTGCGCCGCCATGCTGTTAAGCCTGCTCCCCGCGGGGGCGGCAGCCTTGAAAGAACCTATGGATGCGGATACGTTTGCCGCCTCGGTTACGTCGATGGTGAAAAAATACGACACGGCGGGATATGTGCAGGACAGCGAAGTGCCCGCCGAGAAAATCACCGGCGAGAGCGAGCGGCTCGTCCCGGCAGATGTGCTGGCGCATGCCGTTGACGGTACGGCAAGCTACAACGCGGCCAGCGGCATGGTGACCTTCGACACGGTCAGCGAAAGCGTGAGCGCGGCGGCCAACGTCGCGGAACCAGGAAAAGCGTCCCTTGCCGGAGATACCAGCGAGGCGATGGTACCGCTGGAGGAGACTGCGGAAAAGCTGGGCGTGACCGTAACGGAGACAGAGAGCGGAGCTACGCTATCATACAGCTATCAGACCGCCCGGCTGATCACCGTGGCGGATCATCAGCCCGATGCGCCGGGGGCGCTGGAGATCGTGGGTGGCTACGACGATTATTATCTGATTCAATACGCGACGCCTTCCGCGGCCATGGCCGGCGAAAAGACCATCGCCGCCGAGCAGGGCGTGGAGTGCGTCTCACCGGACAGCATCATGACTGTCTGCGATACGGGTGCAGCGGATTACGAGTATTATTCCTGGGGACCGGACGCGATAGGAGCTCGGGAATTCAACAACAATATCTTGAGTAACTGCAACAACGATTTATCCAAAATGCCTGAGGTAACCGTTGCTGTTATAGATACTGGCATAGATACAGACAATAGCTTTTTGCAAGACAGAATAGTAACCCCCTATGATTTTTTTGATGGAGACAGCATTCCAGAGGACGAAAATGGACATGGAACTCACGTGGCAGGTATTGTGGCTGATACCACATTGCCCAATGTAAAAATAATGCCCCTGAAAGTGGGATCTGCGGATGGAGCAATAGACGTGAGTTATGCCGTCCTTGGAATAGAGCGAGCAGTTAAATATGGTGCTAAGGTGATTAATTTAAGTATCAGTGGGTGGGGCACCTACGATGTGATGGAGAAAGCAGTCGAAAACGCCTATGCTGCTGGAACCTTATGTGTGGCTGCGGCTGGCAATGATATGAACGATGCAAAAAATAAATATCCTGCAAATATCAAATGTGCACTGACTGTGTCGGCTTTGTCTAATTCGGAAGACGGAGGACAAACCTATAAGGTTCCTAGTTTTTCAAATTTTGGTGATGTTGTTGATCTATCTGCGCCCGGAGATGGAATAAAAAGCGCTTATCTTAATAATGGCTATAAAACCATGAGTGGAACATCCATGGCGGCACCATTTGTCAGCGCAGCCGCGGCAGCTGTATATACCGAAATGGCATTGGTACAGGGTGAGAATGCACCAACCCCATTGAGAATAAGCAGATTGCTATGCATGAACGCCGTGGACAAGGGAGAAGAAGGGAAAGATATTTATTATGGCTATGGCATGCTGTCACTGAAAAACCTCGACGAGTCTACATGGCAAGCGGAAATATCAGGAATAAAATATGACACATTAGCAGCTGCAGTTGAAGCAGCGTCCGATGGGGATGTCATTGATATACCCTGGAGAGTGGAGATATCCTCGGCAATTACGGTCAACAAAAAAATTACTATCCGCGCCATACATAATCTTGAGATTGCAAGAGCATTCGACTATCAAGACTCTATTTTTAATATTACATCGGGAGGAAGCCTAGCATTTGATTGTACCGACGGTAGTATTACTGTTGACGGGAACTCGTCTCAAGGCAGCACTTTGATTTCGGTTGATGTTGGTGGTAGCCTTTCCTTGAGCCGGGGGGTAATGCTCTGTAATAACAGATGTCAGGGAAATGGCGGCGCAATCTTCAACGCTGGTTCGCTTGCTATAAACGGGGCAACGATTAAAAATACATTTGCTGCACAGGGACATGGAAATTACATTTTCAACAGCGGAGTTATTTCCGTGAGTGGAGATACGAGTCTAGGAATAAAGGGAGATATCTACTTGTGCCAAGGGACAATCTTAGATGTCGCAGGCACGCTAACCGGGTCAGAAATAGCAGCGGCGATAACAATTCAAAATGAGGCAGCGGGGACGGAAGTAATAAAGTTTCCTGAGGGTGCAGCGGTTCAACAAAATAAGTTTCGCCTTCTGAGCGACACTCTTGAACTGAAGGTTCAAGGACAATCGTTGTTTACTACTACAGCATCAGACAATCAGGCATGCATAGGCGGTGTGAAATATGCAACACTTGTTTCCGCAATATCAAATGCACAGGATGGAGATGTAATATTTCTTAATAAAAGCGTTACGCTAAACTCAACTGTTGCAATCAATAAGAAGATTACAATTTCATCGCCCGAGGGCTATGTGATCTATCGAGATATCGCATTCAAAGGAGACCTGCTTTCCCTTAGTCAAGGTTCTTCGTTGACACTCGGAGTATCCGGCGGCGAGGAAGCACTAACAATCGATGGAGCGGGAGTTCTGACTTCTGGGAGCATGATTAAACTTCCGTTATACAAAGATGCACAAGGCACCAACGTCAGTGGGAGCCTGATTATAAACAATGGAGTTACCTTGCAAAATCAATATAGTTCTGCTTAAGCATCTACTATGGAATTAATCAACTCATCGGAGTCGCGTGAGTTTAGAGCAATCCGACCGAATTCTTTGATGCGACTAAGTTCTCGTTTAGCCAATGCTCGACCACAACTGTAATCGCTGCCATACGGGTCTACTTCATTCAATGGCTTTATTAAGGTTACAAAGTCATATATTACGGCGTATGGCTTGTTGGGTGCGAGACGTAACACACGGCCACGCCGTTGAATATATTCTTTGGGATTAGTAGTGCTTGCCAGAATAAATGCCGTTCTGATACTGGGAATATTCACACCTTCATCCAAGCATTTTATTGCGATGATAGCTTGGTATGGGTTAGCTTCGGCAAAGCGTTGTTTGATTATTTCGCGCTCTGCTGCAGACTCGTTGGATGTAAAGTGCGTAACCTTCATGTTGAGTTCATTGCCCAGCAGTTTTGATACAGCAACAATTTGCCTTTCACCTTCGTCATCTGTAGCAGTGCTGTCAGAATTGTAATCAAAGATACGAGTGGCACCGCAGTAGACCAATATATCAGTATCATCTTTATAAGGTTTAATCTGCTCTCGCAAGGCGACTAACTTCTGCTTGGCGCCAGCAACGATGCGTGACCGTGCCAGCAAAAGGGTTTTGCCCCGCTCGGTTATTTTTAGCTCGCCGTATTTGTTGACATGACATTCACGGGCAATTTTGTATGAAAGGTCTTTATAATTCTCAACCTCCTCTTCATCTAGATAAACTAAGATCGGATGGTAGTAATATGGTGTAAGTTTGTTTTCACGGATGGCACGATCCAGACCATACTCGATACATTTCTTGCCGAAATATGATTTTAGAAGTTGAGTACCCTGTGGATCGTTGTGTCGTTCAAGCGTGGCTGATAGCGCCAGACGATACTCAAACTTGGGATTGAGGCTGAGACTCAAGTGCTCGGAGCCAAAATTATGAGCTTCGTCAATAATGATTAAAGTACCGTCGCCTAATCTGTCAAACAACCGTTGCACATAAGTGGATGAGAAAGTGGCATTAGTAGTTACGAAACAAAACGAGTCAATGACGCCAAGTTGAAAATCCAGCACGTCATTTTCTAGACGCTTCTTCCAATCCTTTTGTGGAGATGTAGAATACCCTATTGTGGGGTGCATATTGAATTTGACAATATCCTCAACCCACTGATCCACTAAGTGCTGGTACGGAGCAACAATTATTATAGCAGCACGTTTTTTGATTTCAAACAGCTTTGCAGCAGCGCCAAGGCCAGTGTAAGTTTTGCCGGTACCAGTGGCCATATCGAAAATGCCGCGGAAGTTATTATCCACCCAAGCATCTATGGCATTTTCTTGGTATTCGTGGAGTTTAACGCTTATGGGTACGAATGGAACACCCGCGACCACAGGTGACACCTCGTATAAATCTTCTTGCTCAAATTGGTCAAGTTTTTTCGTCTGAGCAATTTCTTCAAATGGTATCAGCTTGTCCCGAACCACTTTGGGGAACTCCAATACTACAATATTTTCTTCACGGTTTGCCCATAATGAATCGAAATCATCATCTAAATCTTGAATGCGTTGCATAACAAAGGCGTCGGGCAGAGGTATAATATAAGTAGGATAAAACCTCTTGTTTGACTGCCGGAAAGGAGGATATTTTGAAACAGTCAAACAACAAAAATAACGCGGAGGGTACTGCCGCCCTATACTGCCGCTTGAGCCGTGACGATAATATGGACACGGAATCCAACAGCATTTCCAATCAGAAAAAGATACTCCAAAAGGCTGCCAAAGAGAAGGGCTACACCGATACGATTTTCTTTGTGGATGACGGCGTGACCGGCACGACCATGAAACGCCCCGGCTTTCAGAAAATGATACAGGCAATCGAGGCGGGCTATATTTCGGCGGTGTTTGTCAAAGACTTGTCCCGGCTGGGGCGCAATTACATTGAGGTCGGCAAGCTGACCGAGGAGTTTTTTCCGCAGCACGACATTCGCTTGATTGCCGTTTCGGATGGCGTGGACAGCGACGAAGGTGAAAATGATTTTACTCCGTTCAAAAATATCATGAACGAGTATTACGCTAAGGATATCTCGAAAAAGCGCCGGATCGTCAACAAGATGAAAGGCAACTCCGGCGTTCCACTTTCGCAGCCGCCCTATGGGTATCTCAAAAACCCGGACGATCCCCGGTTTTGGATTGTGGATGAGGAGGCCGCCGCTGTGGTACGCCGCATCTATCGGATGGCGCTGGAGGGCTACGGTCTTGCGGAAACGGCAGCGGCGCTGGAACAGGACGGGATCTATAATCCCACCTACTACTGGCGCAGCAAGGGTACAAACCGCAGCGGCTCAAAAAGCACTTTGGAGCCTACAAAATGGGGCCACACCACCGTCAAGAAAATTCTCGGCTTGCAGGAGTATTGCGGAGATGTCATCAACTTCAAAAGCTACTCCAAGTCCTACAAGATGAAACGCCGTATTGAAAACCCCGAGGAAAACCGGGCAATTTTCCTCAACGTGCATGAGGCCATTATTGACCGCCCTACATGGGAAAAGGTGCAGTCTCTCAAAAGCGGCACACGGCGCAAAAGGCCATCAGTCTCGCAGGAGCCCAGCGTGTTCTCCGGCCTGCTGAAATGCCCCGAGTGCGGCGGCAATCTCAATTTCCATTTCAACCAGGGCAATCACGACATCAAGTTTTTCAGTTGCCAAAACCACAATTCCGGGCTGCGGCCCTGCTCCACAACGCATTATATCCGACTGGACTTTCTGGAGCAGGTAGTGCTGTACGAGGTCAACCGTCTGGCCTGCTTCGCCAATGAATATGAGGGCGACTTTATCAAAACCATGATGGGGCGCTCCGCAAAGGTAGCGGAAAATGACCACGCGCGGAAACAGCGGGAGCTGGACGGGCTGATGGCTCGGGACAAAGAACTGGATATGCTCTTTGAGCGGCTTTATGAGGATAACGTGTCTGGCAAGATCGACGATACTCGATTTTCTAAAATGTCCAAACGGTATGAGCAGGAGCAGGGCGAGAACGCCGGGAAAATCAAGGCGCTCAAACTAGAAATGAAAAAGACCGAGGGCAAGCACATGGATGTTGACCAATTTCTTGAAAGCGTCCGGCGGTACACCAACGCGGTAAAGGTCACAAAGCGTATGGTGACGGAGTTGATCGACCACATTGAAGTATACCACGCCGAAAAGGACGGGGACGGTGTTACCATCCAGCGGGTCACGATTTTCTACAACTGCATCGGCGCGTTTGATGTGCCGGATCGCCGCAAAATCCCCGAAATAGATATTCTCATGGAAACGAGAAAGGGCGTAGCTGTCAACTACGCCTCGGCACAAACTGCTTGATTTAATTTTGCGCATAAAAAAGCAGAGTGTCCTTAATAGAATCCTCAGATCCTATAAGGACACTCCGCATGGTCCGAGTGACTGGATTTGAACCAGCGGCCTCTTGACCCCCAGTCAAGGGAAAATCGTTTTTTATCTTTTTGAATCGTTCAAAAAGTTGCGTAATATCAACAAAATATAGCATTATCCATTTATTATCATTTCGGCGTGTCAACTATTATTTCGTAAGTTTGTTGACACTTTCTGTTGACATTCATAGTTATAAAGCCGTATACTATGTTCATCAAAGATAAGGGCGGAGGTGCCGAAGATGGCGACGATTGAAGTAAAAACGAAAAAGACCGGTGAGGTTGTTTACCGTTTGCGTTGCTGTGTTGGCCGTGATAGTCTCAACAAGCAAGTATTCCGTTCCATGACGATTCCAAGCCCACAGTTGACGCCTGTAAAGGAGCGAAAGACCATAGAGACGTCTGCGGCTAAGTGGGAAGCCGAGGAAAAGGAAAAGTACAAAGCGTCACCCGCTCGGAAGCTGAACAAGAGAGCTGTTACATTCGCGGAGTATGTGGACGAACATTGGATGCCAAACAGCGTTAAAAACGGGCTTCATACGCCAGACACCGTTCAATTCTACGAGCACATGGCCGCGCCCCTTAAAGGGCATTTTGGCAAAGCCCCGCTGACAGCGATCACAAAGGAAGAGGTTATTAAATATCTCAACTTCATGCGTAATACGGAGAAGCAGAGAAACGGAAAGCCGCTGTCTGCCTCCACCGTTAAGCACCGCTATGATGTTCTGCGTATTATCTTCAATGATGCAGAGGGTTTTGATTATATTACGATGGAGCAGAACCCGTTCCGGCACATAAAAGCGAAGGAGCGCCCGAAGCATGAGCAAAAGCCCGTTGTGTGGATGGATGAGGCGCAAGAAAAGGTGTTCATGGCAGCATTGGATGCGGCTCCTGAAAACTGGCGATTGTTGGTCAAGCTTATGTTAAAGACCGGCCTGCGGCGCGGTGAAGTCGTTGGGCTACAATGGCAGGATGTTGAATTTGATAAAAAGCAAATAACCATACAGCGTAACGTAACCCCAGCCGCTAAGGGGAGCGGTGAAAAGTACCACATAGGCAAACCGAAAAGCAAAAAGACCCGTGTTGTGCCGATAACCGCAGAAATGGCCGGGCAGCTTAAGGACTGGCAGACTACACAGGCGGCGCGGTATGATTGTATCGCATTGAATGAAGCGTTTATCTTTTCTAGTGATGCGGACCTTTTCAGACCTCAGTATCCGACGACGCCTACAGCATGGCTGCACGACTTTGAAAAGAAAAACGGTCTGCCGGATATGTCACCACACGATTTGCGCCACACATTCGCTACACGTGCCCAGCAAAAGGGCGTGGATATACGCACAGTACAAACTATTCTTGGCCACAGTGACGCGGGCGTGACCTTTGAAAGCTATTCGGGTACGAATGACGAGGCAATGCGGGAAGCAATTGAAGCCGTGCAAAATTCAGCAGGATAATAAATTAGGGCGACAATATCGCGATTTGGTGTGACGCTTGCCATATGGCCGCCTCCTTGTCGTAACTGAATTTTTGCCTGATTTAATATACCAAGATATGTCGAATGTTGCTTGCGGCTGGGGGCGGGTTATGGTATAATAACGCCAGATAGAAAATGAAATCACCCCCGTACTCGCTCCTGGCGAGGTTCATTTCGGCCCAGGTCCGGCTGCCCCAGACCGGCTGGCCCTCACCGGCGTGGGTAGACAAAAAAAGAGCGCACCGTTTGCAGACGGCGCGCCCTTCATAGAACCAGCGGAAAGCTAATTCCTACTCACATGGACATTGTAGCACTTCCGCACAGAAATGTCAATTCTTGTTTTTAACCGTTTTAGTTTGCCATACCACTAATGGCAAATAATTCCAGTTAAGCAGGGACTGATCATGTGCGGAATTTTTTATGGAGTTAGCCTCTGCCGGTCGGAGGGTAGCTCCATTTTTCTATCAAATACTATTATGGAGGTACATATATGTACGAAAACCAGACAAGCAAAAACATCACCGGCGAAAACAGCATACCCAAGATGTTGACGATCAACGAGACTGCGGCAACGGGGATCCTCACGAAACACGCGCTCCGAGAAATGGTAGCAAAGGGAGAAATCCCGTATCTGAAAGTCGGGAATCGCGTCCTGCTGAACTATGACCGGCTCGTAGAGCGGCTCCAGGCACTTTGATTTTGTAGGTGCTGATGGATGAGAAAAGACGAGACCTTTTTTTGCACCCGCCCGCGGCTTGTAGCTGTGTTGACCGAAGCCGGGTTCGTTGGCAAGTCCGTCCCGAATGTCTATAACCCGGCGTATCATGCGTGGGTATTCCCACGTTCCCCCGCTCTGATGGCCTCAGTCGAGCAGTATTTCCGCGAGAACGGGCGGTGATATGGTGTGCCGAGATACCGCAGCAAGCAGCCGCTCCCTCCTTGGGCCACCGCCACGCTTGACGGGCGGGAGGGCCGATTTATTCAGATCGGGAACACCTTACTCCTGTCAAAGACCTTTTTAGCACTCAACGGAAACGCTCAACTGCTATATATCCGCATGGTGAATGAGGCCGGGGGAAAGCGCGAATTTGCGTTCACGGCAGGGGATGCACGAAAATACGAAATGTCAAAAAGCGGATTTGCGAAAAGTCTCGATGAACTGAAGGAAAAAAACTTCATCGAATGCGCGGAGAACAACGCAAATTTGAGAAAGGCGAACGTGTACCGCTTTTGTGATGGGTGGAAGTCAGTGGGGCGGGGCTAAAGTGTGCGCGCTACTCTGGCTATATATAGTATATCTCCCCACTCTGAGGGGTAGCTGTAATCAGGTAATAGTTCACTGGTTCCCTACTCTGTGGGGTAGTAGCCTCAGAAAAGTCCATTGACTACCCTACACAGTAGGGCGTGAACCGCTCTAACTACCCCACACAGAGGGAAGCCAAATAAACTTTATACCCAAGACTTTTTCCCTGAACATGTTCCGAACACGTTTTTTTATTACGCCCGCTAATGGGCTATACATGTACCGCTAAAGGTACATACCTACATACTTACTAAGGAGAAAATAGAATATGCGTATCGCTAATTATTGGGAAACAGAAGAACCCGAAACACTGAACACAGGCAGGAATGTACTGCGCCATTTCCCGGAGGCCGAGCGGCTGCAGGTCAGCACACCCGACTTTGTTGGCCGTGATGGACAAACCCATACCGGCAAAACCGTGGGTGTTGATTTGGAGCCTATTCATGAAAAGATCGCCGCCGGCGGTGACGAGGCACAGGCCGTGGTGGACTTCTTTGCCCATGTTGTCGGCATTGAACAGGAGGCAAAGGAGGAATGAAAGTGCTCAGACCGTTAAAGGCAATCAGAACGAAATGCCTTGACTGTTGCTGTCAGCAGCG
>Ga0163159_1001782_pt1 | contig 19378 bp, 14 predicted proteins | sample BioMet9_FD_108702 | JGI IMG/M metagenome (GOLD analysis project Ga0163159, IMG submission 108702) | Microbial communities from bioreactor (seeded with sewage sludge) at Lawrence Berkeley National Lab, California, USA - Biofuel... | ecosystem: Engineered > Bioreactor > Anaerobic > Unclassified ... | reverse complement strand
TCACGCTGGCGACTGCCCCTGCCTCCGGGGCCTGGGTGCTGGTGCTGTTTTCGGTCGGGGTGCGGGTCTACCGCCTGCCCGTGACAGACGCGGAGAGCGTGGTCAGCGTGGTCGTGGACGGCGTGGCCAGGACCGCGGGGACGGACTACACGGCCGATCTCGCGGCGGGGACGGTGACCTTTGCGGCCGCTCCCCCCGTGACGGACCCGGCGACCAACAACACGGTGAAAATCACCTACCGAAAGACCGATGCAGACGGCCTGGCCTCCATCCTGGACTGCCGGTACGCCTGCGTGTTCGGCGGCGGCACGAACGTGCTGGTCGTGCTGGGCGGCTGCCCGGCGCAGCCGAACGCCTATTTCTGGAACGGAAACCACACGGCGATGGACGCGGGGTACTTTCCGTATCCCCAGTACAACTTTGCCTCCGACGCAAACGACCCGGTGACGGGCTTCGGTGTGCAGAACGGCTGTCTCATGATCTTCAAGGCGCGCTCCATCGGGCGCGCGTCGGTCGGCACGCAGACGATCTCGGACCGGGTGTATCCGACGCTCGACTACACGAACGTCAACTCGATGACGGGCTGCGACCTTCCGTGGACGATCCGGCTCATCGAGAACAACCTCGTGTTCTGCAACACCGATCAGGGCGTCCACTATCTGAAGGACACCACGCCCGCCTACGAGAACAACGTCGAATGTCTGAGCCGGAACGTGAACGGCTCCGACGCCCGGCACGGGCTGTTTTTCGACGTGCGCGCCGCCGACCCGGACACGGTGTGCTGCGCCGACGACGACAACCGGTACTGGCTGGCGGCGAACGGCGAGGCGTGGGTCTGGGACTACATTCTGTCCTCCGTCTCGAAGCCGAGCTGGTTCCGCTTCACGAACATCGCGGCCGTGGATTTCTTCAAAAGCGGCTCGGCCCTGTATCACCTGAACGCGGCGGGACGTTTGACCCGCTTTGACCGCAGCTTCGCGGACTACGGCGGGGCGATCGAGAAGCGGTACCGGTTCGCGGCGCAGGACTTCGGGAGCTACGGGCGGCTCAGGGACGTGCGCCGCGTCCTCTTCGCCCTGCGCTCCGACACCGACACCTCCATCAAGATCACATGGGTGTCGGACTACGAGACGCGGGACGATCTCACGCCGATCCTCTGCCTCGGCTGGCGGCTCGCGCCGAGAAACCTGCTGCGGCGCTATCTCGGCGTCCGCAACTTCGCGCACGTCGCGGTGCGGAAGCCCGGCTGCCGCCATGTGCGGCACTTCACCATGGTCCTGTCGAACGCGGACGCCTACCGCGACATGTCGCTCGTCTCGGCGAGGATCGACTACTGCTATCAGGGGAGGGAACGCTGATGCCCTATTTTGACAAACTGACCTACACAAAGAGCTGGAACAGCGCGGCGGATTTTCCGACGTACGAGCCGGACGAGACGCGGGTGCGCGCCGATCTGCAGCTGCTGCACGACGAGGCGAGGGCCGCGATCAACGCGCTCGTCGAAAAGCTCGAGGCCGCGGCCTACGCCGAGAATCTGCCGGTGTCCTCGGCGCAGTTCTCGGCCGGAAACCTCAAGGCCGCGCTGGAGGAGATCCTCGCGGCGGCCAGAAGCGCCCAGGCGGGCACGCTGCTGGACGGCTCGGTGCCGGAGGCCAAGCTCTCGGCGGCCGTGCAGGAGAAGCTGAACGCCTGCGACGTGGTGTACTCCATGAACAGCCCGACGGGCGCGGAGAATCCGGGCGCGGGCTATCCCGCCGCGAAGCTGTGGCTGCGGCCGCCGTTCACGCTTGCGAATCTCGTGCCGGACTGGAACTTCTCGACGGGCGGCGACTGGACGGCGTCCTACGGCGCGAAGAGCGTCTCCGGCGGCGCGCTGATCCTCTCCGGGACGGCGGCGAGCCAGTACGGGCAGGCGTCGTGTCCGCTCGCGGTCCCGGCGGGGCACACCGTGCGCGTGTATCTGAGGGCGTCGGAGCTCTCCGGGCAGGCCGCGAGCCTCAAAATGACCGTGAACGGCGCGGAATACGCGCTCGCGCCCGGCGCGGTGACGGCGGCCGACGCCTCCGCCGGCGCGGGCGGCACGGTGAACGTCACCGTGACGGCGGACTGGTCCAGCACCTCGGCGGCCGCGTCGTCGGCGCTCCGGCTCGAGGCGTTCGCGGCGGTGGACCGGACGGCGCTTCCGCTGACGGGAGCCGTCCCTCTTGCGGAGGCGAATCTCGACGCGCTCGTCTCCGCGGCGCTGCCGTTCGGCGTCTGCGCGCAGGCGCGGGCCGTGTACGAGCAGGAGCTGCCCGGCGTCTGGACGCAGATGATCTTCGACGCGCTGCCGGTCGAGCGCGGCGGCACGGGAAAAAAGACGCTCGCCGCGGACGCCCTGCTGGCGGGAAACGGGGCGGGCGCGGTCCGGGAGCTGGCTCCGGGCGAGGCGGCGGTCCTGCTGGGCGCGCTGCGCTGGGGCGAGTTCGCCTACGCGGGCGAGGGCGGCCATCCGGGCTCCCGGACAATCGCGCTCCCGCAGGAGCCGAAGCTGCTGTTCTTCAAGGGCGAGGCCGGCTCGCCGCTCGACCAGGGCGGCTCGCGCTCGTTCTCGCACACGGGGTCGTGGAGAAGCGAGTCCGGCAATCCGGTCAGTTACCAGTATACCTGCTCGGTCTCGCTCTCCGGCTCCGCGCTCACGCTCGCGAGCGGCCAGCGCGCCGACGATCTCACGGCCGAGCTGTGGGACAAGAACGCCGCCGGGACGAGCTATACCGTGCGGTATCTCTATTAAGGAGGCGTCGGAATGATCCGGATTTCTGTTTACAGGGCGCGCGCCTCGGCGGGCGACCCGGAGGTGCTGACAGCGGGCATGTCGCGGGCCGTGAGCGTGCAGTTCTGTTTTTCGGACGACTGGGCGGGGCTGGGCAAGACCGCCGTGTTCACGGACGGCGAGCGCACGATCGACGTGCCGGAGCTCGCGTGGGTCGACGGGACGTGTCCGGTGCCGCAGGAGGTGCTGGCGTCGGCCGGCCGGATTGTGCGCGTGGGCGTGTACGGCCTGGACACCGCGAAAAGCGTCGTTCTGCCTACGGTCTGGGCGGAGCTGGGCCGCGTGCGCGAGGGCGCCGACCCCTCCGGGGACACGGCGGCCGCGCCCACGCCCTCGGCCGTGCAGCTGGTGCTCGCGGCCGCGGCGGACGCGCTGCGCTGCCGCTCGGAGGCGGCGACGGCCGAACAGGGGGCGAAGAGCGCGCAGACGGCCGCGGAGACGGCCGGGCAGGCCGCGAAAGCCGCCGGGGCGGAGGCCTCCTCCCTCGCGGCGGCAGCCGCGGCGAGCGAATCGAACGCGGCTGCGGCGGCCGAAGCCGCCGGACGCGCCGGGGCGGAGGCGCTGGCCGCCGGGCAGGCGGCGCAGAGCGCGCGGGACACCGCCGCCGCGAAGGCGGACCTCGCCGCGCAGAAGGCTGCCGAGGCCGCGGCTGCCGCGGCCGGCGCGGACTACCAGCAGAACGCCGCCAACGCGCTCAAGGCGACTCTGTCCGGGACGGCGCTGACCGCGGACGACGTGAGCCCGCTGGCGCACAGCCTTCTGTGGACGCAGTACGGCCAGTGCGTGCAGGAGGGGACGCCCGCGCCGAACGTGCAGGCGGGCATCGCGGGGAGGGCCGCGGGGGCCTCGGCCGGGGACGGGACGAACGCGGTCCAGCTGACCGTGCTGGACGGCGCCGGAGCGCCCGTGACACTGTACGGCATCCCGGTGGCCTCCGGCGGCAACGTGACCATCGGGACGCAGCAGTACGTCGCGGACACCGCGGACGACAAGGGGCTTGTTACGCGCCGAGTGGGAAAACTCATCCTGGACGGAGCGGCGGCCGGTCACAAATTCAACACCTCCGCCTCGACGACGATCTCCGGGACCGCCCGCGCGATCTTTCTGGCGCAGAACGTGGTGAACGCGCCGGGCTCCACGCGCAGCGACGGCAAATGCACCCATCTGCTGTTCAACAATCCGACCGCGTCGAACGACTGCATCTACATCAGCGAATACGGGAAGTCCCTGTACGCGTTTCTGAGCGCGTGCGGAACGCTCGAGCAGGCCAACGCCTGGCTGGCCGCCCAGAACGCGGCCGGGACGCCCGTCACCGTGTACTATCTCCTGGCGTCGGCCGCCGCGGAGCAGGGGTCCGTCTCGCCGGCGGCCGTGCCGGCGTGCAGCCCCGTCACGGCGTGGAGCTCGGCGGCGCACAGCGAGGTCGTCTACAACCGGGACGCCATCCGGGTGATCGGGAAATTGACCGCGGCGATCGCCGCGCTGGGAGGGACGGTGTGATGTCCCGCCGGCAGGATCTGAAAATTCCGAAACAAGGGGAGGGAGCGGGATGACGGCTTCCGCAGTCAGCGCGGGGATGTCCTTTCTGACGGCCCTGCTGCTGTTTTATTTCCAGCGCCAGCAGCGCCGGCGGGACGAGAGGGCCGCCCGCCAGGCCGAGCGGCGCAAGCGCGAGAGCCTGCTGTCGCTGGAGATGATGTCCGCCAGCAACCAGCTGGGCTACGCGCTCGCCATGGCCGTGCAGCGCGGCCGCCCGAACGGCGAGGTCGAGACGGCGCTCGCGGCCTACAACGAGGCCAGGGCGGCCTACGACCACTTCAAGGCCGAGCTGGCGGCCGAACAGATGAACGGATAGGAAAAGAGCCCGCGCTTTGGCGCGGGAGAGGCGGAAAAGGGAGGAATACCGCATGAATCTTCTGAAAAAACTGACGAGCCGCAAATTTCTCGCGGCGCTGCTCGGCGTGGCCTCCGGGCTCGCCATGCTCTTCGGGCTCGACGAGGGCGTCGTGACGGCCGTGGCCGGCGCGGTCACGGCGCTCGGCTCCGTCGTGGCGTACATCGCCTCGGAGGGCAGGATCGACGCCGCCGCTGTGGGCCGGGCCGCCGCCGAGGCCGAAAAGGCGAGGCAGGCGCTGCAATAGGGCCGGCCCCGCTTTTTGAAAGGAGGAATCCCATGGTACCCGTCAGAAGCATCCCCGCGAACCCCGCCAACTACGGCGGCGTCCGCGCGGGCAGGCCGCAGTACCTCGTCCTGCACTACACCGCCAACGACGGCGATTCGGACGAGTCGAACGGCCGGTACTTCCAGAACGCGCTCAGCCCCGCCGCGTCGGCGCACTATTTCGTGGACGACGACTCGGTCACGGCCTCGGTCCCCGAGGACAGGATCGCCTGGCACTGCGGGGCGTACACCTATTTCCACCCGCGCTGCCGCAACCGGAATTCGCTCGGCATCGAGCTCTGCGACACCAGCCGCGACGGGCGCGTTTCGGCGAGCGGGCAGACGATCCGGAACGCGGTCTGGCTCGCCGCGGCGCTGTGCCGGAAATACGGCATCGCGCCGGACCACATCCTGCGCCACTACGACGTGACGCACAAGCGCTGCCCGGCCTACTGGGTGGACGACCCCTCGGGCTTCGAGGATTTCCGGAACAGGGTGAAGGAGGAACTGGAGATGGAGCAGTCCGCGCGGATCCTGGTCGACGGCCGGGAATACCCGGTCCGGCGGATCCTCAGAAACGGCGTCAGCTATCTCCGCGCGCGCGATCTCGGGGCGGCCTTCGGCTGCACGGTCACGGCGCAGGGCAGCACGCCCGTTTTCACGACCAGAAAAGAGGAGGGAACAGCCCATGGCGCTGAGTGCAAAGGATAAGGACGCGCTGACCCCGTCCCAGCAGGACGAGGTCCGGCGCTACACGGCGCAGTACGACGCGGCGAAGGCCGCGAACGACGCCTCGGCCATGGCCGCGGCCCACCGCGCGGCGGAGCAGGTGCGGGCGGCCGCCGGCTATTCGGGCGGGGCGGACGGCTCCGCCGCGCGCGCCCCCGCGAGGACCGCCGGGCAGATGGAGCAGTACGTCTCCGACTACATGGCCCGGAACTACGACCCGAACCGGGGCTTCGTAAACGGCTATTCCGGCGTCGTGAACGGCCGCTCGCTGGCGAACGCCATCCGCCAGCAGATGCTGGCCAACACGCAGAACTGGTGGAGGGCCGGCACGAGGGCCGAAAAGGACAGCCTGCACGCCGAAAACGTCCGGCTGGCAGCCCTGCTGAAAACCGCCGCCGGCGGGGTCGAGAGCAGCTACGACGAAAAGACCGGCGAGTGGACAACCTCGAACGGCAATCTCGGCTACGGCCGCGTGACGCGGCAGGACCCGAACCAGCTGAAGCAGCTCTACGGCTATACGGACCGGGACATACAGACCTATTTCGGCGGCCAGAACGCCGGCCGCTACCGCAATTTCACGGACTACGACCTGGTGCGCCGCGGGGTGGACGAGTCGGGCGGCTATACCGGCAAATACGCCAACGCGGCCTACGGGCCGGAGGGCTCGCTGCTCACGGGCGGCACGAACCTGTACGGCGACGCGGGCACGTCGCTGCGGGGCGGCGGCACCGCCGGCCGGAACGGCTTTTTGTCCTACGCGGAAAACGGCGTCATCCAGCCCGGCACGGGCCTGGCGGACCGCCGCTATCCGGCCGCGGCCGTCCCGGCGGACGGGCAGGGCCGCGCGTCCGGCCATTCATGGTCCTCCGGCGCGTCCGGCTATTCCGGCCTCTCCGGCGGCGCCCGCGGGGCGGCGGATTCGCTCGCCGCGGCGCGCGGCGCCGCGGAGCGGCAGGCGGAGAACACGATCGACTACGCCACGGACGCCTCCGTGAAAAAATTGCTGCAGGCGCAGCGGGACGCGGAGGAGCGGTATGCCGGGCAGCGCCGCCAGGCGAGCTACGACGAGCGGCAGGCGCTCGACAACAGCGCGCTCTACGCCGAGCTGCGCGGCGACCGGGGCGGCATCGGCCGGGCGCAGTACGACTCCGTGCAGAACACGGCCGCGCAGCGCCGCCAGACGATCGCGGACGCGCAGACGAAGCTCGCGGGCGACACGCAGCAGAAAATCGCCGACCTGCGCGCCCGGGGCGAGTACGAAAAGGCCGACAAGCTGCTCGCGCTCAGCCAGACCTATCTGAAGGAGCTGGCTGGCCTGCAGAAGTGGGCCGCCGAATACGAGCTGTCGCAGCAGAAGCTGGCCCAGTCGGTGCGCGAGTGGCAGAGCGGCTACGAATACAAGCTGGCGGAGCTCATGGGCAGCTACGGGGGCAGCCAGACGCTCGAGGCCCGGAGGTTCGCCGCCTCCGTGCGGGCCTGAGCGGCGGCCCTCCGCGCGCCAGAGCCCGCCGGACAGGCCGGGGCCGCCGCTTTTGCGGCGGCCCTTTTTCGCGCGCGGGCAAAAATCTTGAATCCGCGCCGCGGTTGTGGTATGATACGGGAAAGAAAAATCAATCCGTGAGGAGGGCTTTGCCATGAGAGATCCGGGCCGTGCCGATCACCCGCGAGAATTTCGCGCCGTTCGGCCAGTTTTATGCGATGGAGCAGCCGGAGGGCTACGCGTTCTGCGGCGAGCTGCACCGCTTTTTCCCCGACCGGCTGACGGCCTCGGCGGATCACGTCGTCGGCTATTCGCCGATCCTTGTCAAAAAGCCGAAGGACTGCGTCATCACGCAGCAGGAGTATCACACCACCACCTGGGAGATGGTCATGCCGCTCACCGACGACATGATCCTCCACTGCGCGCCCGCCTCCGGCGGCACCGTCGTGACCGAGCTCGCGCAGGCGTTCATCGTCCCGCGCCACACGCTCGTGAAGCTGAACGCCGGCGTATGGCATCTCGCGGCGCTGCCCGTCCACGCGGACGAGCTCTGCGCGATGGTCGTGCTGCCCGAGTGTACGTATGCCAACGACTGCCATGTGGTCACGTTCACGCCGGAGCAGCAGTTCCGCATCATATGGTAAAAAAACGGACAGTCGGCCCCGTGCGGGCTGACTGTTCATTTTTAACAAAAACACCGCGGATCGCTTGAGTATTGCCAGAACAGCCTGTATAATAAATAAATTGATTACAGATTTTTCCGGAAAGGTCGGTGGAACCATGGAACAGACCTTGCAGCAGTGTCTGCGGGAGTTTCACAGCGGCGGGACGGGCCGCGCCTTCGAGGCGCTGGGCTGCCACGCCGAAACGCGCGAGGGCACGGAGGGCTTCGTCTTTCGCGTCTGGGCGCCGAACGCGCAGTCGGTCAGCGTCGTGGGCGATTTCAACTTCTGGAACGAACAGGATCTGCCCATGGCGCAGACGGACGGCGTGTGGGAGGCGTTTTCCGCGAACGCGAAGCTCTACCATGCCTACAAATACTGCGTCTTTACCCGCGACGGGCGCAAGCTCTACAAGACAGACCCCTACGGCAACCGCTGCTGCCGCCTGCCCGACACCTCGAGCGTGATCGACCCGCCCGGCGGCTTCGTCTGGCACGACGCGGCCTACCGCAAGAAGGCGCAGGCCGTCAATCCGCTCCAGCGCCCCGTCAACATCTACGAGGTCCACGCCGGCTCCTGGAAGCAGCATCCCGACGGCAGCTATCTCAGCTACGTCGAGCTGGCCGCCGAGCTCATCCCCTACGTGAAGGACATGGGCTACACGCACATCGAGATGATGCCGCTCATGGAGTACCCCTACGACCCGTCGTGGGGCTATCAGATCACCTGCTACTACGCCCCCACCCACCGCTACGGCACGCCGCAGCAGCTCATGGAGTTCGTCGACGCCTGCCACGCGGCCGGCATCGGCGTCATCTTCGACTGGGTGCCCGCGCACTTCCCCAAGGACGAGAACGGGCTGTACGAGTTCGACGGCACCTGCTGCTACGAGCTCTCCGACCCCATGATGAACGAGCACCCCGACTGGACGACCCGCATCTACGACTACGGCAAGCCCGAGGTGCAGTCCTTCCTCGTATCCAACGCAGTCTACTGGCTGCACTATTTCCATCTCGACGGCATCCGCGTCGACGCGGTCGCCTCGATGCTCTATCTCGACTACAACCGCAAGGTGTTCCGCCCGAACAAGTTCGGCGGCAAGGAGAACCTGGAGGCCATCGACTTCCTGCGCCGGCTGAACGCCGCCGCCTTCCGGGAGAATCCCGCCGCCATGATGATCGCGGAGGAGTCCACCGCGTTTCCGCTCATCACGAGGCCCGACTACGACGGCGGTCTCGGCTTCCTGTTCAAGTGGAACATGGGCTGGATGAACGACATGCTGCGCTACATGGCGCTCGATCCCCTCTACCGCAAGGGCAGCCACAACGCCCTGACGTTCTCCATGACCTACGCCTATTCGGAGAACTATATCCTGCCCCTCAGCCACGACGAGGTCGTCCACGGCAAGCATTCGCTCATCGACCGGATGCCCGGCTCGTACGAGGACAAGTTCAACAACCTCCGCGTGTTCTACGCCTACCAGATCGCGCACCCCGGCAAGAAGCTCAGCTTCATGGGCAACGAGTTCGCGCAGTTCATCGAGTGGAACTACAAGCAGCAGCTCGACTGGCTGCTGCTGGGCTACGAGAAGCACCGGAAAATGCAGCAGTTCGTGCGCGAGCTCAACCACTTCTACCTCTCGAACCGTCCCCTCTGGGAAAACGACAGCGACTGGGACGGGTTCCAGTGGATCAGCTGCGACGACCGCGACCGCAGCATCGTCGCCTTCCGGCGCATCGACCGCAAGGGCCGCGAGATTCTCGCGGTGTGCAACTTCTGTCCCGTCCTGCGCGAGCGCTACCGCCTCGGCGTGCCGCGCTCGGGCTGGTATCTGCCCGCCCTCAACACCGACGACGAGCGCTTCGGCGGCTTCGGCTTCGAGGCCGCGGCGGTCCGCGCCGAAAAGACCCCTGCCAATGATCTCCCGTATTCCGCGGAATTCCGCGTGCCCCCGATGAGCGTAGTTTTTTATGTTCACAAACGCACAGCCCCGGAAAAGTGAGTAATAACAGGAGGAACCGATATGCAATTTCAGAAAAAACGCTGCGTGGCAATGCTCCTGGCAGGCGGCCAGGGCAGCCGGCTCATGGTCCTGACCGAGAACACAGCCAAACCCGCCGTCCCGTTCGGCGGCAAATACCGCATCATCGACTTCCCGCTTTCCAACTGCGTCAACTCCAAGATCGATACGGTGGGCATCCTGACCCAGTACCAGCCGCTCGAGCTCAACGAATACATCGGCAACGGCCAGCCGTGGGGTCTCAACAGCTCGCACGGCGGCGTGCAGGTGCTCCCGCCCTATGCCAAGAGCAAGAACTCCGAGTGGTACAAGGGCACCGCCAACGCGATCTACCAGAACATCCCCTTCATCGAGCGCTATAACCCCGACAACGTGCTGATCCTCTCCGGCGACCACATCTACAAGATGGACTACGCCCAGATGCTCCGCTTCCACGAGAGCCACGACTCCGACTGCACCATCGCGGTGCGCGACGTGCCGCTGGCCGAGGCGTCCCGCTTCGGCATCATGAACACGCGCGAGGACGGCTCCATCTACGAGTTCGAGGAAAAGCCGAAGCACCCGAAGTCCACGAACGCCTCCATGGGCATCTACGTATTCAAGTGGAGCGTCCTCAAGAAGTTCCTCGAGGCCGACGAGGCCGACCCCAAGAGCGAAAACGACTTCGGCAAGAACGTCATCCCCGCGATCCTGAACGCGGGCCACCGCCTTTTCGCCTATCAGTTCGAGGGCTACTGGAAGGATGTCGGCACGATCTCCAGCCTCTGGGAGGCCAACATGGACCTGCTGGGCAAGCATCCGGCGTTTGACCTGCACGGCACCGCGGGCCACAAGATCTACGCCCGCAACACGGCCATGCCGTCGAGCTTCATCGCCCGCTGCGCCGAGCTCCACGAGAGCTTCGTGGCCGAGGGCTGCGAGGTGCTCGGCACGCTCGACCACTCCATCCTCTCGACGGGCTGCACGGTCGGCCGCGGGGCCGAGGTGAAGGGCAGCGTCATCATGCCGAACGTCGTGATCGAGCCCGGCGCGCAGATCACCTGCGCCATCATCGCCGAGGGCTGCCACATCGGGGCCGGCGCGCAGATCGGCGCGGAGTCCGACGGCGAGCGGAAGATCACCGTCGTCGGCAAGGACAAGCAGATCGCGGACGGCTCCGTCATCGAAGCCGGCGCGGTCGTCTGAGCCGGGACAAGGAAAGGATGGTAACCGTTATGGATACAATGGGCATCATTTTCTCGAACATCTACGACAACAACATGGGCGAGCTGACGATGGAGCGCACCTCCGCCTCCATTCCCTTCGGCAGCCGCTACCGTCAGATCGACTTTATCCTGTCCAACATGGCCAACTCCCGGATCCAGAACATCGGCATCATCACGAAGTACAACTACCAGTCGCTCATGGACCACCTGGGCAACTGCCAGGAGTGGGATCTGCGCCTGGGCGACGGCGTGCGCTTCCTGCCGCCGTACGCGACGGGCCACACGGGCGCCTACCGCGGCAAGCTCGAGGCGCTTCAGACCGCCCTGCCCGTCCTCGAGCGCAGCGAGGCCGACTACGTCGTCCTGGCCGACACGACCGTGCTCTGCGCGATCGATTTCAACGTCGTCCTGGAGGAGCACGTCCACTCGGGCTGCGACGTGACCGTCGTGGCCAAGGCCGGCAAGGCCGACGGCATCAAGCACTGCCAGCTGGCGCTCAAGCTGGGCGAGGACGGCAAGATCTGCGACATGGCGGTGGACTACTGCGCGCCCGAGGACTATCTCGTCGGCATGAGCATGTTCATCATGCGCCGCGACAAGCTGATCGCCACCATCCGCGAGATGGTGCCGCACGGCAAGTACCACCTGGAGCGCGACTTCCTGCTGCCGCAGTACAACGAGGGCAGGCTCTCCATCAACGTCTACCCGTTCCACAACGTGGCCCTGTTCAACGAGAGCGTGCTCGAATACTACAACAACAGCATGGCGCTTCTGAACGAGGACGTGCGCCACAGCCTCTTCCGCAGCGAGGTGCCCATCTACACCAAGGTCCGCGACGCCGTGCCGACGCTCTTCGGCGAGAAGGGCCAGGCGCCCAACTGCCTGCTGGCCGACGGGTGCCACATCTTCGGCCGGGCTGAAAATTCGGTCATCTTCCGCGAGGTCGAGATCGGCGAGGACGCCGACGTGCGCGACTGCATCGTGATGCAGGGCAGCCGCATCGGCAACGGCGCGAAGCTGCGCTGCGTCATTCTCGACAAGAACGTCATCATCAAGCCGGGCACCCAGCTGCTGGGCTCTCCGGATCACCCCCTCGTCATCAACAAAGGAGCCATCATATGAAAATTGCGATGATCGCCTCCGAGGCCGCGCCGTTCGTCAAGACCGGCGGGCTCGGCGACGTGATGCAGGCGCTGCCGCAGGCGCTCGCGGCCATCCCCGGCAACGAGGTGTGCCTGTTTCTGCCGTACTACGCCTCCGTCAAGCACGATCCCGCGTGGGACATGGAATTTCTGGGCTACTTCGACGTGCCGCTCGCCTGGCGGCGGGAGTACGTCGGCGTCATCCACCTCAAGACAAAGAAGCGCAAGCTGCAGATCTATTTCATCGACAACGAGCACTACTTCGGCCGCAGCGGCATCTACGGCTTCACCGACGACGGGGAGCGCTACGCCTATTTCAGCAAGGCCGTCCTCGCCGCCATGAAGTATATCGGCTTCCAGCCCGATGTCGTCCACTGCCACGACTGGCAGGCCGCGCTGGTGCCGCTTCTCATGAAGACCGAGTTCCGCGCCGACTTCGGCGGCGTCAAATCGGTGTTCACCATCCACAATGTCGAGTATCAGGGCAAGGCCAACCTGCAGTTCAACTACGACGTGCTGGGCCTGCCCGCCGAGTGCGACGAGACGCTGCGCTTCGACGACTGCACGAACTTCATGAAGGCCGCCGTCGTCACGGCCGACTGGGTCAGCACCGTCTCCTCCACCTACGCCGAGGAGCTGCGCTATCCGTATTACGCCCACGGCCTGTCCGGCGTCCTCTGCTCGCGGGGCGACCGCTTCACGGGCATCACGAACGGCATCGACATGGCGCTCTATGATCCCGCGTCGTCCGACGGCCTCGCCGAGCATTACGCCGCGGAGTCCGCCGGGGCCGGCAAGCTCGCGAACAAGCTCGCCCTGCAGGAGCGGGTGGGCCTGCACCGGGACCCGGAGGTCGCCGTGCTCGCCATGGTCACGCGCCTGGCCGGACACAAGGGCATCGACCTTCTGTGCTACATCGCCGAGCGCCTCATGCAGCGCCGCGTTCAGCTCGTCATCGTTGGCACCGGCGAGGAGAAGTACGAATGGTTCCTCTCCAGCCTGCAGAGCCGTTTCCCCGGCCAGGCCGCCGTGTGCCTCTGCTTCGACACGAAGCTCGCCAATCTCGTCTACGCCGGCTCCGACCTGTATCTCATGCCGTCGAAGAGCGAGCCGTGCGGCCTGAGCCAGCTGCTCGCCATGCGCTTCGGCTCCGTCCCCGTCGTGAACGCGACGGGCGGACTCCGGGACACCGTCTGGCCGTACCGCCCCGACGACGAATCGGGCCGCGGCTTCACGTTCCAGAGCTACAACGCCGACGACTTCCTCGCGGCGATCGACCGCGGCCTCGCGCTCTACTATGACGAGGCGGAAAAGTGGTCGCGGCTCGTGCGGAACGACATGGCCGTCGACAGCAGCTGGACCGTACCGGCCGGCCGGTACATGGAGCTCTACCATAAACTCTTGGAAGGATAATCAATCGCTATGACAAAGGATACAATTCTGGAACTGCTCGACGAGACCTGCCTGCGGATGTTCGGCTGCGCCATGAAGGACGCGACCGAGAAGCAGGCCTACCGCGTGGTGTGCACCGCCGTGCGGGAGCTTTTGGAGGAAAAACGCCGGACATTCCAGAAACAGGTTCGTCAGGAGGAGCGCAAGCAGGTCTACTACATGTCCATGGAGTTCCTGGTCGGCACGTCTCTTCGCAACAATCTCTACAATCTGGGACTTCTCGACGGCGTCGGGCATATTCTGGAGGGGCTGGGCTTCAGCCTCGACAGGCTCTGCGCCATGGAGCCGGACGCCGGCCTCGGCAACGGCGGCCTCGGCCGGCTCGCGTCCTGCTATATGGACTCCGCCTCCGAACTGGGTTATCCGGTGACGGGCTTCTCCATCCGCTACGAATTCGGCATCTTCCGCCAGAAGATCGTGGACGGCTGGCAGATGGAGTTTCCCGACGACTGGCTCGCCATGGGCGACGTGTGGCTGCACACCCGCGAGGACGACGCCGTCGAGGTGCGCTTCGGCGGCGAGGTGCACGAATGGGTCGACAACGGCAAGTTCAAGGCCGCCCAGGTCGGCTACCAGTCCGTCATGGCCGTTCCGCACGACATGTACATCTCCGGCTGGAACAGCAAGACCGTCAACAAGCTCACCCTCTGGAGCGCCAAGCTGCCCCAGGGCTTCGACATGGCGGCCTTCTCGCGCGGCGACTATGTCCGCGCGCTCGAGCAGAACACCATGGCCGAGACGATCTCCAAGGTGCTCTATCCCGCCGACGACCACCCGAGCGGCAAGCGCCTGCGCCTCAAGCAGCAGTATCTGCTCGTCTCGGCGTCTCTCCAGAGCATTCTTCAGAGCCACTACAAGCAGTACCACACCTTCCGCAACCTGCCGGAAAAGGTCGCCATCCACATCAACGACACCCATCCGGCCCTCTGCGTGCCGGAGCTCATGCGCCTGCTCATCGACGAGCACGACTACGGCTGGGACGAGGCGTGGGACATCGCCTGCCGCACGCTCTCCTACACGAACCACACCGTCATGTCCGAGGCGCTCGAGCACTGGAACACGGAGCTGTTCCGCGAGCAGCTGCCCCGCATCTACGGCATCGTGGCGGAGATCAACCGCCGGCTGCTGCTCGAGCTGCAGAACCGCTATCCGAACGACCCCGGCAAGTGGAACTACATGGCCGTCATCTCCGGGGGCGAGGTGCGCATGGCGAACCTCTGCCTGGCGTGCTGCCACAAGATCAACGGCGTCTCGAAGCTCCACACCGAGATCCTCGAGAACGGTATCTTCCGCGACTACTACAATCTGGGGCCCGACCGCTTCCTCAACGTCACGAACGGCATCTCCTACCGCCGCTGGCTCTGCCAGTCGAATCCCGATCTCACGTCGTATCTGCGCGAGCTGATCGGCGGCGGGTTCGAGCAGGACGCCTCCGCGCTCGAGGGACTGCTGCGCTGGCGCGACGACGACGCCGTGCTGGAGAATCTCCAGCGCATCAAGCGCATCAACAAGCGCCGCCTCGCGGCCTACGTCGCGAAGGCCAACGGCGTCAATCTCGACCCCAACAGCCTCTTCGACGTGCAGGTCAAGCGTCTGCACGAGTACAAGCGGCAGCTGCTGAACGTCCTGCACATCCTCCGGCTGTATCTGGAGATGAAGGACCATCCGAACGCCGATTTCGTGCCGCGCACCTACGTGTTCGCGGCCAAGGCCTCGGCGGGCTACGTGCTCGCCAAGCAGATCATCAGCCTCATCGTCGCGGTGTCCGATCTCGTGAACAACGATCCGCAGACGCGCGACCGCCTGCGCGTCGTGTTCATCGAGGACTACAAGGTGTCCCTCGCCGAGATCATCATTCCCGCCGCCGAGATCTCCGAGCAGATCTCCGTCGCGGGCAAGGAGGCCTCCGGCACCGGCAACATGAAGCTCATGATCAACGGCGCCGTGACGCTCGGCACGCTCGACGGCGCGAACGTCGAGATCCGCGAGCAGGTCGGGGACGAGAACATGTTCCTCTTCGGCATGACCGCCGGGGAGGTCGAGGCCCTCTGGCGCCGCGGCTACAACCCGCGCGAGTTCATGACCCCGGAGCTCGAGCGCACGCTGCAGATGCTGACCTCGGGCGTTCTCGGCCAGCGGTTCGACGACATCGCGGCCTCGCTCCTCTCGAGCCGCTTCGGCACGCCCGACGCCTATATGACCGTCGCCGACTTCGAGAGCTACGCCCAGGCCCAGCGCCGCGTGGCCGAGGTCTACCGCGACCAGCGCGCCTTCACGCAGATGTCGCTCACGAACATCGCCAGGGCGGGCATCTTCTCCTCCGACCGCGCCGTGCGCGAGTACGGAGAAAAAATCTGGAATCTCTGAGGCAGGTCTTATCATGCGCATCCTCTTTGACAGCAAGCTTTCCCAGTTCAAAACGCCGTTCGGCACGCTCGCGCCCGCGCAGGTCTGCACCCTGCGCCTGCGCATCCCGTGCAGCTGCCGCACCGCGGCGTGCGAGCTGGTTTTACAGGACGACAAAAATGAGGAGGACCGCCGCGTCCCCCTCGTGAAGGAGGACTCGGACGAGCTCTACGAGACGTGGGTCTGCCGCTTCTCGCTGGCCGCGCCCGGGCTCTTTTTCTTCTATTTCTTCATCACGACCGAAGAGGGCGCCTTCCCCCTGTACAAACAGGGCGACGACACCAACATGAACGAGGGCGATCTCTGGCAGCTCAGCTGCGTCACGGCGGCGCTGCCCGCGCCCGCGTGCATGCAGGGCGCGGTGATGTATCAGATCTTTCCCGACCGCTTCGCGCGCTCGGGGAGCTGCGACACCCGCGACAAGCTGCAGCCGTGGTGGCTGCACGAGAACACCGACGACATGCCCGTGTACCTGCCCAACGAGCGGGGCGAGGTGCTCAACAACGACTTCTTCGGCGGCAACCTGCGCGGCATCCTCGAGAAGCTGCCGTACCTGCAGGACCTGGGCGCCGAGATCCTCTATCTCAACCCCATCTTCCTGGCCTACTCGACCCACCGGTACGACACCTGCGACTTTCAGCGCGTCGATCCGCTGCTCGGCACGGAGGAGGATTTCCGCGCGCTCTGCCGCGAGGCCCACGCGCGCGGCATGAAAATCGTGCTCGACGGCGTTTTCTCCCACGTCGGCAGCCGCAGCCCGTATTTCCAGAGCGCCGTCTCCGATCCGAACTCCCCGTACCGGCCGTGGTTCCAGTTCCAGCACTGGCCCGACCGCTACACGAGCTGGTGGGGCATCACCACCCTGCCGTGCATCAACAAGCTGGATCCGAGTTATGTAAACTTTATCATCGACGGCGAGGACAGCGTCGCCGCCCACTGGCTGCGCCTGGGGGCCGACGGCTACCGGCTCGACGTGGCCGACGAGCTGCCCGACGAATTCATCCTGCGCCTCAAGCGCCGCATCCGGGAGGTGAACCCCGAGGCCATCCTGATCGGCGAGGTGTGGGAGGACGCGTCGAACAAGATCGCCTACGATGTCCGCCGCCGGTATTTTGTCGACCGCGAGCTGGACTCCGTCATGAATTATCCGTGGCAGAAGGCGATTCTGCGCTATGTCCGGGGCGAGGACGACGGCGCGGAGCTGGGCGGGCGCGCCATGACCCTCGCGGAGAACTACCCGCCCGACGTGCTGAACGCCTGCATGACGATCCTCTCGACCCACGACACGCCGCGCGCCCTGACCGCGCTCATCGACCCCACGGACGCCGACCGGGCCGAGCTGGCCCGCCGCCATCTCAGCCCGGAGGACCGTACCCGCGCCCTGCGCCTTTTGCGCGCGGCCGCGTTTCTGCAGTTCACGCTGCCCGGCTCGCCGTGCATCTACTACGGCGACGAGGCCGGGATGGAGGGCTACCGCGACCCCTTCAACCGCCGCTTTTTCCCGTGGGGCCGCGAGGACGAACGGCTCACGCAGTTCTACCGCTGCCTGGCGGCGCTCAAAAAGGGGAGTCCCGCCCTGCGCCGCGGCGCCGTCACGGTGATGGAGGCCGGAAAGGGGCGCGTCCTGTTCGTGCGCTCGGCGAAGGAGCAGTCGGTCTTTGCCTGCTGCAACCGCAGCCCGGAGCCGTGGCGCCTGCCCGTGAGTGGGAAGCTGCTGCTCGGCGGCGGGCTGGACGAGTGCCTGCCCGGCAGCGTCACGCTCGGCCCCTGCGGCTTCTGCGCGATTGAGAAATAAATTTTGCAGACGGAGGCGAACGCGGTTCGCCCCCGTCTGCCCGTCTTTCGGGACGGCCCCGGCCGTTCCGCGGGGCGGGGGACTGCGTTTCCGCCCCGCCGCGTGAAATTTTATTTCGATTTCAAAGATATTTAATATTTACCCCCTAAGTTTTTTAACATCCTCCTGATACGATAAGAATGCAAGAAGCAAAGAACACTTTTTCATTTTTCCTCCTCTTCATTTTATAAAAAGCCGCGGACGATCCGGTCAATCGTTCGCGGGTTTTTATTTTAAAAAGGACCGCCGCGCGCGCTTTTCCGCGCCGCAATTGCATTTCTCGCGCGGATGCGGTATAGTAGACGAAATGATTGCGAAAACGGGAGGCTTTGCCATGATGGAGGCGGAAAAGCGCGTGTCCACGATCTCGGATCTGGGGACGATCCTGCGCGGCGGAGAGGAAGGGCGGCAGCTCTGGGTCACGTCCGGCCAGCTGCTGGCGCTGTGGAACAACGCCCGGCTCGGCGCGGCCCCCGCGGCGGCGGGCCTTCTCACGCTGACGGGCCCGGAGCAGAAGCTGCCGGGCGCGGCGGACGCGCTCGCGGGCGCGATCGCGGATGAGAACTGGCCCGGCGCCTTCTGCCGGTACCGGGAAAACGAGCTGCTGATCCTCTGCTCCTGCCAGGAGGAGCTCCAGCGGATGCTCGCCGCGCTGCGCACCGAGTTCTGCCACCGGCTGGAGGGCGCGGAGCTGCGGCTGGGCGTCTCGACGGTGGAGCTTCTGTCCGAGGGCGGCCCCGACCCCGACGCCGAGGGCGGCCCCGCGCAGCGCCTCTGGCCGAAGCTGCGCGACTGGATCAGCTTTATTTCCGCGGTGCGCGGCTCGTACGAGACGGTCCTGACGGCCGACCTCACCGAAAATTCCTTCCGTCTGACCCAGGCCGCGCCCGAGCGCGCGGACGAGTTTTCCGCCTGTCCCGACTACGACGGCCTGCTGCTCGAGATGACGCAGGACCTGCTGCCGGAGGCGCGCGAGGAATATCTGCGCGTGTTCAGCCGGCGGAATCTGCTCTCGCAGCTGCGCACGGGCGGCAAGGCCGTCTCGCTCACGCACCTTCAGCGGTGCCGCGGCGGCGCGCTGCTGCCCGCCGTGACGCGGGCGGTCCTGCCCGACAGCCGCGAGCCGGGCGAGAGCACGGTGCTGATCTTCGTCCGCACGGCCGACCGCGGCGAGACGTCCCTCAATCCATAACCGGAGGCTTTTTATGAAGAAAGCGCTGAAGAAAACCGGCAGGATCGCCCTCATCGTGCTGATCGCTCTCGCCGTGCTGGCCGCCGCCTACGTGGCGTACGTCCTCATCGACTATCACCGGCTGGACGACAACCTGCCGCTCTCGGTGTCCGGCAGCCGGAGCGACGCGGCCGAGGCCGGCACCGAGTACAGCCTCGTCTCCTGGAACATCGGCTTCGGGGCCTACGAGTCGGATTACAGCTTTTTCATGGACGGCGGCACCCAGTCCTGGGCGTGGTCGCCC
>Ga0163159_1001776_pt1 | contig 19485 bp, 15 predicted proteins | sample BioMet9_FD_108702 | JGI IMG/M metagenome (GOLD analysis project Ga0163159, IMG submission 108702) | Microbial communities from bioreactor (seeded with sewage sludge) at Lawrence Berkeley National Lab, California, USA - Biofuel... | ecosystem: Engineered > Bioreactor > Anaerobic > Unclassified ... | reverse complement strand
GACGCACCTGCTTTACATGGCCGCTCTCATCCGGCAGGAATTCCTTAACCGTTGTCTTGTAGACCCTTGGATCGCTGCCGAATACCGCGATCGCCTCTTCCTGACCGTAATCCGTTTTCTTGATCCGCGGCCATTCCTGCCATGGATTATCCTTCCCGCGGGTTTCCGGAGGCTCCGGCATCATCTCGACCTGCAGCACGGAAGCTGCGCCCTGACGGATCGCGGATGCGACACAGTCATTTCCCGTATCGCCGCCGCCGATAATCACAGCATGCTTTCCTTCCGCCGAGAGATACCGCTTATCCTCCAGATTGGAATCCAGAAGGCTTTTTGTAATCGAGGTCAGGTATGGCACGGCGAAGCTGATTCCCTTCAGGTCACGGCCGGGCGCATGGATATCACGCGGCCTTGACGCGCCGCACGCAAGAATAACCGCGTCATACTCCGACATCAGTTCCTCTTTTGTTATATCATTGCCCACATTGACATCCGTAAAAAAAGTAATGCCTTCTTTTTTCATGATCTCGATTTTTCGGTCAAGTATTTTTTTGTCCAGCTTCATATTCGGTATTCCATAGCGAAGCAGTCCGCCGATGCGGTCACTTCGTTCATAAACGGTCACTGAATGCCCGCGTTTGTTAAGCTGGTCGGCCGCCGCCATGCCTGCCGGCCCGGATCCGATGACGGCAACGTGCTTTCCGCTCCGCTGCTGCGGCCGCCTTGGGACCGCATAGCCTTCACGGTAAGCTGTTTCAATAATGCTGTATTCATTTGCCTGACTCGTAACAGGTTCATCGTAAATGTTGCATGTACATGCTTTTTCGCAGAGCGCCGGACAGACACGTGACGTAAATTCCGGGAAATTGTTTGTCTTGATCAGCCGCAGATACGCTTCCTTCCAGCTGCCCCTGTATATCAGATCATTCCATTCGGGCACCAGATTGTGGAGCGGACATCCGGCGGTCATTCCCATCAGGAAATCTCCGTACTGGCAGAATGGAACACCGCAGGCCATGCAGCGTGCTCCCTGCAGCTCCTGCTCTTCCTTCGGAAGAGACTTTCGGAATTCATTAAAGTGACGGATTCGTGAAAGCGGCTCTTCTGCAATTTTGTCTTTTCTCTGATAGTCCAGAAATCCTGTTGTTTTACCCATTCACGGTTCCTCCCCTCGCAGCATCGGTAAACGCTTTCATTTCTGCTTCATCCTTGGACATGCCCTTTTCTTCCAGCTGCTCAATCTCATTCGTGATCTTTTCATACTCGTATGGAATGATCTTCTTAAATTTCGTGACATACTCGTCGAAATGGTCCAGAATTTCCTGTCCCTTTTCCGAATGAACCGCTGCGGTATGCTCCTCCAGCATGCTGCGCAGCTTCATGATATCTTTCTTTTCCCTGACATGCTCGATCGAAACAAGTTCTTTGTTGACCCTCATATACAGATCGCTGTCCATGTCCAGCACATACGCTGGCCCGCCGCTCATGCCCGCGGCAAAGTTCTTGCCCGTTTTTCCGATTACGACAACAAAACCGCCTGTCATATATTCACAGCCGTGATCTCCGACACCCTCCACAACGGCCTCCGCCCCGGAATTTCTTACGCAGAACCGTTCACCTGCCGTTCCGCAGATAAAAGCCTTGCCTCCGGTCGCGCCGTATAAAGCGACATTTCCGATGATGATATTCTCATCCTTTTTGAATGTTACGCCCTCCGGCGGGTATACAGCCAGCTTGCCGCCTGACAGTCCTTTTCCAAAATAATCGTTGCTGTCTCCGGAAAGCTCCAGTGTCATGCCCGACGGAATGAACGCGCCGAAGCTCTGACCGCCCGCGCCGCTGCAGTGGATGCGGTACGTATCCTCCGGAAGTCCGTCCGGATATCGTTTTGTGATCTCGGAGCCAAAAATCGTGCCGAAGGTACGGTTGACATTCTTGACCTCCAGGCTGATTTCTGCCGGAAGACCCTTTTCCAGGCGCGGCAGCAGTTTTTTTACAAGGACGGTCTCGTCCAGACTTTTTTCCAGATGAAACCGGTATGCGTGCTTCGGATCAAACCGCTGTTTTGTCCTGCTTTTTGCGTATGGATTAAAGAAAATCGCTTCCAGACTGACTTTCGAGGCATGATTTGCCTCAGGCTGCTCCCTTGACTTCAGCAGATCCGTTCTTCCGACCAGCTCATCCAGACTTCGTACGCCAAGCTTTGCCATATATTCACGCAGCTCTTCCGCAACAAAGCGCATAAAATTCACAACGTACTCAGGCTTTCCCGCAAACCGGGCGCGCAGCTCCGGATTCTGGGTTGCAATCCCGACAGGACATGTATCGAGACTGCACGCCCGCATCATGACACATCCCATAGAAATCAGCGGCGCCGTTGCAAATCCGAATTCTTCCGCACCGAGAATCGCAGCTATCGCGACATCTCTTCCTGTCATCAGCTTTCCGTCCGTTTCGAGGCGGACCGACTGACGCAGACCGTTCCGGATCAGTGTCTGATGCGTCTCGGAAAGGCCCATTTCCCATGGCAGGCCTGCGTTGAAAATAGAGCTAAGCGGTGCAGCGCCTGTGCCTCCGTCACTGCCTGATATCAGGATCACCTGCGCACCTGCCTTTGCCACGCCGGCGGCAACCGTTCTTACACCGGCTTCGGACACAAGCTTGACTGATATCCGTGCATCCTGGTTTGCGTTCTTGCAGTCGTAAATCAGCTGTGCAAGATCTTCGATGGAATAAATATCATGATGCGGCGGCGGTGAAATCAGACTTACACCAGGCGTGGAATGACGTGTTGAAGCAACCCACGGATACACTTTTTTGCCGGGCAGATGACCGCCTTCTCCGGGTTTCGCTCCCTGTGCCATTTTGATCTGGATTTCCTTTGCGCTTACGAGATACTGCGAGGTCACACCGAACCGTCCGGATGCCACCTGTTTAATGGCCGAGCAGCGGTCCAGGCCATCCTCCTGTATGGTAAGCCTGCTCTCGTCTTCCCCGCCTTCTCCTGTATTCGACCGTCCGTGAATCGAGTTCATCGCGATGGCAAGTGTCTCATGCGCTTCCTTTGATATCGATCCGTATGACATGGCGCCTGTTTTAAAACGTTTCACAATTTCATCGACACCTTCAACCTCTGAGAGCGGTACTGGGTGGTGCGGATAATTGAAGTCAAGGAGACCGCGCAGTGTCACCTCCGTCTCTTCTGCCGTTACATGCTTTGAATACTCTTTAAAGGTGCTGTAATTTCCGGTCCGTACAGACATCTGAAGCAGATGGATAACAGCCGGATCATACAGATGTTTTTCTCCGCCGCTTCTTCTTTTGTATTTCCCGGTACTTTCCAGAGTCAGGTCAACACCAAGCTCAAGCGGATCGAACGCGGCCGAATGAATCCGGTTGTAGTCATCCGCGATATCTTCAATACCGATGCCGCCGATCCGGCTGACCGTATTCGTAAAATATTTGTCGATAAAAGACTTTTCCAGTCCGACAGCCTCGAAAATCTTAGCGCCCTGATAGGACCGGAGCGTTGAAATACCCATCTTGGACGCGATCTTTACGATTCCGTCCAGAACAGCCTGATTATAATCATCGCAGGCCGCGTAATAATCCTTGTCCAGCATTCCGGAATCGACAAGACTGCGGATCGTCTCATGTGCCAGATACGGGTTGACAGCACATGCTCCGTATCCGAGAAGCGCCGCGAAATCATTGACATTCCGCGGTTCTCCCGATTCAAGAATCAGTGCCAGCTGCGTTCTTTTCTTCGTCCGCACCAGATACTGCTGAAGCGCGGAAACAGCGAGCAATGAAGGAATCGGAACATTGTACTCGTCAACGCCGCGATCGGAAAGAATGATGATATCCGCTCCCTCCCTGTACGCGCGGTCGGCTTCCACAAATAGATTTTCAATGGCCTTTTCCAGCTTTGTATTCTTGTAATACAGAATCGACAGAACTTCAACCTTAAAGCCTTCCAGATTCATATGACGTATTTTCTGAAGATCCGTGTTCGTCAGAATCGGATTGTTGATTTTCAGCACACGGCAGTTTTCTTCCTTTTCGCAGAGAAGATTTCCGGCACGGCCGGCATAAACCGTTGTTGAAGTGATGATTTTCTCGCGGATCGCGTCAATCGGCGGATTCGTCACCTGCGCGAATATCTGCTTGAAATAATTAAAAAGCGGCTGATGTATGTCTGACAGCACTGCGAGCGGTATATCCGCGCCCATGGAGCCGATTGCTTCCTTGCCTTCTCCTGCCATGCTCAAGATGGATACAGCGTATTCCTCGAAGGTATATCCAAACACCTTCTGCAGCCGGGCAAGCTCCTCCGGACTGTACCGCCGGACCTTTTCATTCGGAATCCGCAGATCCTTGAGGCTTGTCAGATTTCCGTCCAGCCATTCGCCATACGGTCTGCGCGACGCGTACCGTTCCTTCAGCGCTTCATCATCGATGATACAGCCCGCCGCTGTATCGACAAGCAGCATTTTACCCGGGTGAAGACGGTCTTTTTTCACGATGTGCTCCGGCTCGACCGGCAGAACACCTACCTCTGAGGAAAGGATCAGCCTGCCGTCGTCTGTAATATAGTACCGGGACGGCCGGAGGCCATTCCGGTCCAGCACCGCTCCCATAACATCGCCGTCCGAAAAAACGATCGACGCCGGCCCGTCCCACGGCTCCATCATCGTGGCGTAATACTGATAAAAGTCCTTTTTCCGACGGCTCATGGTACGGTTGTTCGACCACGGCTCAGGAATCGCGGTCATAACCGCAAGCGGAAGCTCCATCCCGCTCATGACGAGAAATTCCAGCATATTGTCGAACATGGAGGAATCCGACCCGTCCTCATCGATAGCCGGCAGTACCTTGTACATCTGTCCCGCCAGCGCTTCCGATTCCATGGTTTCTTCCCGTGCCCGCATCTTATCGACATTGCCCCGGATTGTATTGATTTCGCCGTTATGCACGGTGTACCGGTTAGGGTGCGCCCGCTTCCAGCTCGGATTCGTATTCGTGCTGAACCGCGAATGGACGACTGCTATCGCCGACCTGCAGTCATCACTCTGCAGATCGTCGTAGAAGCTGCGCAGCTGCTTTACAAGAAACATGCCTTTATATACAACTGTTCTGCTTGAAAGTGACACGACATATGTGTTCTCGCTGCTCTTTTCAAAAATCCTGCGGACAATATAAAGACGGCGGTCAAAATCAATTCCCTGCGCGCACGTTTGCGGACGTTTCAGGAAACACTGCATGATAAACGGCATTTTTGCAAGAGCCTTTTCACCAAGCACCCCCGGATTTACCGGTACTGTTCTCCAGCCAAGGAATTCCAGTCCCTCCTTAGCCGCGATAATTTCAAACATTTTCTTAGACTGGTTTCGTTCCAGTTCATCCTGCGGGAAGAAAAACATCCCGACTCCGTAATCCCGCTCCTGACCAATAAAAATGCCAAGCGCTTCGCAGGTCCGGGAGAAGAATCTGTGCGATATCTGCATCAGTATTCCTACTCCGTCACCTGTTCTGCCCCTGGCATCTTTGCCGGCACGGTGTTCAAGATTTTCAACAATCGTCAAGGCGTCCGCTACTGTCTCATGGCTCTGTTCTCCCTTGATATTTACAACTGCGCCGATACCGCAGCTGTCATGCTCAAATTCCGGGTCATACAGTCCCTGAGGAACGTCTTCATCTGCTGTCCTCATAAGAACATCCCTTTCTATTCAGTTAGATACCATCCGCGGATCACTCCGCTCCGGCTGATTTCCGGTAAATATGCATAATTTGAAATCAAATCCTGCATACGACTAATACTATACAATACCCTGCTTCCCTTGTAAACAGGATTTCTGGACTAAATTCAGAACAATCCGGATTTTAGATTCCTTCGTGTTTATGCGGTTTTTTAATGAGGAATAGCAAAGAGGCCAGAAGAATGCCTGTGATGGCAAGCGCTGCTGCTGACCGTAACGCTGATGCATAAATGTATGTAAATGCCTGCATTTCCGATGCGGCCACGGATGTAATATTAAGCGCGATATGCGCGGTGACCGGTGCCTTCACTGTTCTGTACCGTTCCATCATCCACGCAATCATGGTTCCCGCCAGAAACGCATAAAGAAACTGCACGACATTCCCGTGATATATTCCAAATACGGCAGCGGATAAAAGCACCGACGAAACAGTGCCAAGCCATTCCCGCAGCCTCGCGTAAATCAGCCCGCGGAACACCAGCTCCTCCGCCAGCGGGACAAGCAGGCCGGCCAGAAGCAGCTCTGCAAGGATTCCATCGGCATACAGGGCTTCCGAGGTCGATTTATAACCGCTGAATATCTGTTCAATGCCGGACAGATGGATCAGCGTGTTCAGGAAAAAGCAGGCCGTGACAGCCGCCAGAACAAGAAGCAGAATATCGCGGTTCCGAAGCAGTATCCGTCCGGATGCAGCTTCAAATGTACCGGTCTTCTCTCTTTGAATTCTGTCGTTCCGGATCATCCGCATAAAAACAGGAATGCCTGCTGCCGCGGCAACAGCCGTCAGCGGAAGTACTGCTTCTACCGCAAGCTTCTGATATGCCGTACTGCCGTTCTGGATTCCCATATGCGCTGCGATAACCGGAAGCAGTAAGTACCCCGCAGCTGAAACCACGACCGAAATCGCCGCGTATATCAGACACGGTATAAAGAAGCGTAAAATATTTTCAGCGATATTTCGTTCGTTTCTGCATCTTCTAAGCATAGGCCGCGTTCAGTCCTTATCACATCCGCTCGGGTGCTTCAAACCCAAGCATATCAATGCATGTTTCCATGATTCCCGATGTCAGAATCAGGATTCGGATCAGGGATGCTTTTCTGCCGGTATCCTGCTCGCTCAGTATCTTCGTTTCATGGTAAAAACGGTTGAACGCGTTTGCAAGGTCATACAGAAACGCGCAGATTTTATGCGGCGCGATTTCCTCGCAGGCAGACTCAACCACATCGTTAAATTTAACGAGTGCAAGCATCAATGCTCTTTCTTCCTCCGACACGGGATCCAGAATTCTGCCCGTTTCGACTGTTCCGCCTTCACCGTTATATTTTCTGAGAATCGATTTGATCCTTACGATCGTATAAAGGAGATACGGGCCGGTGTCGCCTTCAAAGGATGTGAAGCGGTCCACATCGAAAACATAATCCTTGGATGCCTGATTTGAAAGATCTCCGTATTTAATGGCAGAAAGTCCTACGATTTCCGCGGTCTTCATTGCCTCTTCACGCGGAATCTCTTCGTTGACGGCAATCTTCTGATACATCTCATCGTCGATTTCCCGGATCAGATTTTCCAGGCGCATGACACCGCCTTCCCTTGTTTTAAACGGCTTCCCGTCACTTCCGTTCATCGTGCCGAATCCAAGGAAAAAGAGCCTGGTCGACGGATCGGCAATGCCCGTCTTCTTCGCGCAGCGGAATACCTGTGTAAAATAAAGCTCCTGGCGTTTATCGACAACATAGATAATCTCATCCGGATGGAAATCATTCCTTCGCTGTACCATCGTGGCCAGATCCGTCGTATTATACAGGGACGAACCATTTGATTTCAGAATCATGCAAGGCGGTACTTCCTTCGTATCCGTATCTTCCTTAACATCGACGACAAGCGCACCCTGATCATAATGTGCATATCCATCGTCCTTCAGCTTCCGCACCATATCCGGAATATATTTCTGCGCGTCCGACTCACCCTTCCACCAGTCGAAATCGACATGCAGTCTGGCGTAATTCTTCATCAGGTCAGAAACCGATACCCGGATAATCTGCTTCCAGAGAGCATAATAGCCACGTTCGCCGTTCTGGAGACGTTTCGTTGCCTCCATGGCCGCATCGTAATAATTCTTGTCTTCTTTTGATTTCTTTGAAGCAGTCGGATAGATTTCCTCCAGCTCCGTAATTGTAAACGGTGCTTCTGCAGGGTACTCACCTGTATAGCTGCCGTCAAAATAGGGAAGCTCCGGCTTCCTTTCCTTAAGCTCCGTAATGATAAGGCCCATCTGCAGACCCCAGTCTCCCAGATGGATATCCCCGACCACCTCATGACCCATATACCGGTATATCCGCTTCACGCTTTCGCCGATTACGGCCGACCTTAAATGACCGACATGGAGCGGCTTGGCCACATTCGGGCCGCCATAGTCAATGATAACACGGTGCGGATTCCGTGCCCTGTCACATCCGTAATGCTCCGCGTCCTGCATCCTGCTGAGATAATCCGCGAGAAAAGCGCCTGACAGCTTTATATTAATAAAACCAGGCTTTACCGCCTCTGCTGTACCGAAAAAATCCTTCTTTGCAAGAGATTCCACAACCGCCTGCGCAATCAGAAGCGGTGCTTTATGATACTTTCCCGCAGCCGCCATCGCGCCGTTGCACTGATATTCACAGAGATCCGGCCTGTTGGAAATGCTGCACGCCGCATACTTTCTGTCATACCCGCATTCAATAAAAGCTTCTTCCATTCTGCTGTTGATCATGTTCATTATCTTGTCCATACTATCGTTCCTCCAACATGACTACTATACCATATATTTCTTTTCCGGAAAATCATGAAATTTACGCTTGACAAACACGATGTGTTTTTGTATTATTGTATTAACAGATTAATACACATAGAGCTTCCAATCTGGCAACAGGAAAGGATGTGGTATCAATATGGCATGGAAAATGAATGATACGGAGCCTATCTATCTTCAGCTTATTGAGAAGATACAGATGGATATCGTATCAGGCCGATGCAAACCTGGCGACAAGCTGCCGTCCGTGCGCGACCTTGCCGTAGACGCGGCAGTCAACCCAAATACAATGCAGAAGGCTCTTTCCGAGCTTGAGCGCAGCGGTCTCGTGTTTTCACAGAGAACGAGCGGACGTTTTATAACGGATGATTCTGCAATGATCGCAAACGCACGGAAGAATCTTGCTGTCGAAGAAATACGCCTCTTCTTCAGCAGGATGCAGCAGCTGGGCTACAATGAAAATGAAACGCTGGAATTACTTCAGAACGTACTTAAGGAGGGAGCATAATCATGGAAAGTATTCTGCAATGCCGCGGTCTTACCAAGAAATACGGCAATCTCGTGGCTCTGCATGACGTCAGTCTCGATCTGCCGAGCGGTCAGATCATCGGGCTTCTCGGTCCGAACGGAAGCGGCAAAACAACGCTCATCAAACTTATCACAAGTCTTCTGACACAGAATGAAGGGACCATTTCAATCGATGGCTTCGAACCCGGGGCTTATTCGAAGAAGCTGATATCGTATCTGCCGGAACGGACGTATCTTTCCGACTGGATGCGTGTAAGTGACGTAATCGCCTACTTCGAGGACTTCTATGATGATTTTCGCGAAGACCGCGCCTATGATATGCTGAACCGTCTTCAGATCGACTCATCCGCCAGGCTCCGTACACTCTCCAAGGGTACGAAGGAGAAGGTACAGCTGATTCTGGTCATGAGCCGTCAGGCACGTTTTTATATCCTGGATGAGCCAATCGGCGGCGTCGATCCTGCCGCGCGTGATTACATCATGAATACGATTCTTACAAATTACGATCCCGGTGCGACGATACTGATATCCACCCATCTCATCTCGGATATTGAAAGCATCCTGGACTATGTAATTTTCCTGCAGTACGGGCAGATCACACTTGCCGCGGGTGCCGATGATATTCGCATGAAGCACGGCAAATCCATCGATACGTTATTCAGGGAGGTATTCAGATGTTAGGTAAATTATTCAAGCACGACATGATTGCGGTTTCGAGACTGCTGCTTCCGCTTCACGCAGCACTCATCGCATTTACTGTTATCGGTCATTTTATTATTGCCGCCGGCAGGAATTCCTATGAGTTGTCAAGCCAGTTCGGCCATATGGGTGGTATTCCACTCGTAATCTACTGTCTTTTTATGTTTTTTACCGTCTGCGCAACGTTTATTTATATGCTCGTTTACTTTTACAAGAGTATGTACGGTGATGAAGGCTACCTGACTTTCACCCTTCCGGCAGATACCTGGCAGATCCTGCTTTCCAAGGCTCTTACAGCCCTTCTGTGGGAGGTTGTCGATATAATCGTCAGCGGCTTCTGTATTATGGGACTCTTCTTTACAAATGAAATGTGGGTCAGCTTTGGCGAATTCTTTTCCAAAATTGGCTATTATTTCTACCAGGCGTTTGGTGTCCGTCTGAACGGTATTCCGATTGTACTTGCAATTGCAGTATTTCTGCTGAGTCTTCTGCAGAGTATTCTCGTTTTCTATCTTTGCTTTACAATCGGACAGATATCAAACAATCACCGCGTCGCGGCGGCGGTCGGCGTATTTTTCGGAATCAGTGTCATCCTGCAGATCGTCACTACATTTTCCATCATGCCGTTTTTCTATGGGATCAACTACTCCAAAACGTATGACACGATGATGAAGTTTCTCACATACTCATGCATTACAGAAGCATGTGTCTGCACCGGGTGCTGGTTCTTAAGCCTGTACCTGATGAAGCATAAGCTGAATCTTCAGTAATACGGTTTCATACCATCCAGTTATCCGGGTGCGGCATTTCCGTCTAATGACGGAAATGCCGCATTCCTGTGTATACCATTGCGATGCCGTATTCATCACATTTATCAATCGAAAGCTGATCACGCATGGATCCGCCCGGCTGAATAATTGCCGCTATTCCGGCCTTATGAGCAGCTTCCACGACATCATCAAACGGAAGATACGCGTCGGACGCAAGAACCGCTCCTTTCGATGCATCCTCCCCGATCAGTTCCTTCGCATGGTCAAAACACTGAACCGCGGCCCAAACACGATTAACCTGTCCCGGGCCGATCCCGACGCTTTGTTTATTCTTTGCGCACACAATCGCGTTCGACTTCGTATACTTCACAATTTTCCACGCAAACATCATGTCTTCCAGCTGCGCAGCAGATGGCGCCATCTTTGTCACCGTTCTGAGTATTCCGTCTTCCGGCAGAAGTATGCTGTCGATTGTCTGGACAATCAGCCCGCCGTTTACTTTCTTTAAATCATATGACGACGGATCCTGCGGTGTCCCGATCTGATCCAGTTTAAGAACGCGGACATTTTTCTTCCTGCATAAAATTTCCAGTGCTTTTTCTTCATAATCCGGAGCGACAATCACTTCCAGAAAAACTTCTGCCATTTCAGCCGCGATCTGCTCCGTAACAGGACGGTTTACCGTAACGATTCCGCCAAAAACCGACATTCTGTCGGCACTGTAGGCTTTTTCCCATGCTTCTCCGATCGACGGCGCAGAACCGACCCCGCATGGATTTCCGTGCTTGCAGCATACCACGGTCGGTTCATCGAATTCCTTAAGCAGCTCCAGTGCCCCGTTCGTATCGTTGATGTTGTTAAAAGAAAGCTCTTTTCCGTTCAGCTGTTCCGCATCCGTAAGAGATCCCGCATGCTTCGTGATTTCTCGGTAAAAAGCGGCCTGCTGATGCGGATTTTCGCCGTAACGCATATCCTGGATTTTCTCGAAGGTCATCGTAAGCTTCTGCGGCATTTCGTGATCGCCGCGTTCCCGCCTTAAATAATCCGCAATCATCGCGTCGTACGAAGCGGTATGTTCAAACGCCTTCTGCATCAGGCGGAATTTCGTCTGCTCTGAAACCGGTCCGTTCCGCAGCTCTTCCAGTATGAGCGGGTAATCCGCGGGATCCGTGACAACTGTTACATCCTGATAATTCTTGGCAGCGGCGCGCACCATCGAAGGGCCGCCGATATCGATATTTTCAATTGCCTCCGCGCGTGTGACACCTTCTTTTGAGATGGTCTCCCGGAAAGGATACAGGTTGACAACCACCATATCAATCGGTGTTACATGTAATTCTTTCAGCTGTTTCATATGATCCGGATTGGAACGTACAGCCAGAATTCCCGCGTGAATCATGGGATGAAGTGTTTTGACGCGTCCGTCCAGGCATTCGGGGAATCCGGTGATTCCGGATACTTCCTTCGCCTCAATGCCGGCCTCCTTAAGCACACGGTATGTTCCACCTGTCGATACAATCTCCGCTCCCTGATCCGTAAGTGACCGTGCGAACTCCACAATACCCTTCTTGTCCGATACACTGATAAGAACTCGCATAATGAACCTCCTTCTGAAATATAAAAACCGCCCGGGCTCCATAAGACACAAGCGGCAGCCCAGGCGGTCGGCATTTGATATTCATCCTGCTCCCTGTAGGTACTCCTACTGATCCGCCGGTAACACGATGTAAGTTCATCATAACGGATATTTTTCCGTTCTGCAAGTATTACTTCAAAAGAAGCAGTGATTCCGGCGGCAGACGCCAGAATTCCGGCTCTGCGGCCGGTATAAACTCATCCGAATACTTTGCTGTTCTGCGTGTAAGGATAACGTTCGGATCATCTACGCTCTCGCAGTAAAGCATGATATCAAACTGTGTCTGCATAGAATCATGGAGCCGTACAGGGATCGTATTCTCCTTGCTTCCATCTGTTTCGTCCTCAACATTCATGGCACGGATCCCGACATAGCGTATATCCTCTTCCGCCCGCTTTGCCGTATGCAGAATCATATGCCAGTCCGTTGCCTCAACAGTAAAGTCGTCGATCCGGCGCGCAGCCGAAATATTCTTGCAGCCGGTAATTACCGCAGCGTCATAGTATTCCGGATCCTTGAAAATATCCCGTGTGCCGCCAGTCATCACGGTATGTCCGTCATTCATAACCATAAGGGACGGACAGAATTTGTATACCTCGTTCCGGTCATGGGTCACCATAATGACCTCCCCGCCATAATTCGACATCATCTGAAACAGGTCCTCCTGCAGCTTTTCCTTCAGTGACGCGTCAAGCGCGGAAAATGGCTCATCAAGCAGAATGATGGCAGGCTTTGTGACAAGCATTCTGGCCAGGGCAACACGCTGTGCCTGCCCGCCGGAAAGCTGTCCCGGGTATTGCTTTTCAAGTCCGGAAAGGCCGAAGCGTTCCAGCTCCTTCTGTACTCTCGCCCGCTTCTCTTCCTTTGTACCCTTCATTGTAACGGCAATGTTCTCTTCCACTGTCATACTCGGAAAAAGCGCGTAATTCTGGAAGAGATACCCGACACTGCGCTTCTGCGGAATCAGATTGATATGCTGTTCGGAATCAAACAAAACCTTTCCGTCCAGAACAATTCGTCCTGTATCCGGCTTTTCAATTCCGGCAATACATTTCAGCGTCATCGATTTCCCGCAGCCGCTTTTTCCCAGAATACCCATAATGCCTCCCACTGTTTCAAAGGAAACATTCAGGAAAAAATTTCCCAGCCGCTTCGTTATGTCAACGGAAAGTGCCATCACTTCCACCTCCTGATCTGCTTCATTCCGCGCCCGGTGATGACATTAATCGTGACAATGATCAGGAAGGAAAGGCAGATAATCACAACAACCCAGAAGCCGGCGACTGTATAATTTCCGGATGCTGTCTCGGCCGCTATAGCAGTGGATACAGTTCTTGTCTTGCCAAGTATATTGCCCGCCAGCATGACGGTTGCGCCGTATTCGCCGAGTGCACGCGCAAATGCCAGAACCGTTCCTGACGCTACTCCGGGAGCCGCGATCGGAAGAATCACCTTCCAGAATGTCTTTCGCTCTGACAATCCAAGTGTTCGCGCCGCATAAATCATCGTCACGTCCACCTGTTCAAAAGCAGAACGTGTATTGCGGTACATAAGCGGAAAAGCAATCACAATTGCCGCCAGTACGCAGCCGGCCCATGTCTGGACAAACCGAAAGTTAAACGTCGTATCAAGAAAAATGCCAAGCGGTCTTTTGAGGCTGAAAAGCAGAAGCAGCAGGAACCCGGCTACCGTAGGAGGCAGGACAAGCGGCAGTGTGAAGATTCCATCCAGAATCCATTTCGTCTTCTGACTGCGGTACATCACAAACCGTGCAATCAGAAGGCCGAGGAAAAAAGCGACTGCCGTCGATACAACTCCTGTTTTCAGGGATATCCACAATGGACTCCAGTCAATATTGGCAATAATTTCTTTCATACGTTATAACCCTCTGTTTTTCAGGATATATTGTTATTGCAACAACGAAAAATCCTTATCATGAAACGACCCTGAGGTATGCTCATTGGCCGTAAGCATACCCCAGGGACGTTTCTATTTTGCATGAACTATGGAATGGAAAAAGCTGTTTTATTTATGTATGGTAAAACCATACTTCTCAAACGTCGCGGCAGCTTCCGATGAATTCAAATATTTGAGGAAGTCTTCTGCAGCCGCTTTCATTGCATCATCCTGTTTGTCATTCTTAATTAAAGCAACCGGGTACACTGCCGTCTTCATGCTGCCTTCCTGTGCTTCCGCAATCACTTCAACCTTGTCGCTCATCGACGCGGCATCTGTCGCATATACAACGCCTACTTCATTGCTGCCTTCCGCTACGGCCGTAAGGACTGCGGTTACATTTGCGCATTCATTGATTTCCATGCTCATTACACTGTCCGTGATACCGAGGCTGTCGAAGATCTCTCTTGCGTATTTTCCAACCGGCACATCTTCACCGGCAAGTGCCAGATTCGACGCATCCGTAATATTCTGGAATCCTGTAACCTTTGTTGAAGAACCTTTGCCCTTGATCAGAACAACCTTATTCTCGAGAAGATCTGTTCTCGTGTCAGCGATCACATAGCCGTCCGTGTTAAGCGTATCCATCTTATCCGTAGCGGCCGAGAAGAACATGTCACACTCGGCGCCCTCTTCGATCTGCTTCTGCAGCGTGCCGGAGCTGTCAGCGTTATATTGAATCTTGACATTTGGCTGCGTTGTATTATAAGACTTGGCAAGATCCTCCATTACATTGGAAAGGCTCGCCGCTATAAAAACATTCAGCGTCGCGCTCGAAAGCTCACTGCTCTTCGATGACGATGCTGCTGCCGAAGTGCTCGCACTCTTTGAAGCTGATGATGTGCCGGTCGAGGACGAGGATGAGGATCCGCATCCGCATAAAAGTATTCCCGTCATTGCTGCACAAAGCAATACGGCCATTAGTTTCTTCTTCATAAAATATCCTCCCAAATTCAAATGATATTTGGTATTATACACTATAAAAAAGAATTTGTATGTTTGTACAACAACATTTTTCAGTTTTTTTATTTTTTTACAACAGTTTAAAATAGTCCTTCCGGAAATCAATCAGTCCGTCTCTGCGCATCATGCTTAACTCATGTGACAGTGCACTTCTGTTTACACAGAGATAATTTGCCATTTCCTGTCTGTCATACGGAATGCGGAACTGATCCTTGCTCAGCTTCCTGCTCCTTGTTTCCAGATACATCATGATCCTGTCCCGCAGACTGTTTGTCGTGAGAACATCGATTTTATACTGCCGCCGGATGTTCTCATTCGCCAGGAACGTCATGATGTTTTCCGTCAGAATTATATGAACATTATCCGGAAGGCGGTTTCTTCCGTATATGACATCAACCGGGAATTCGTAAATATCAGCACCGCTTACACTGTAGATTCTGTAAGGATTGATCTGGGTCGTTGTGCAGGCAATATCAACACCGGCCATATATCCGGCCTGAAGCTTCTGAATCAGATTTTCACCGCCTTCTTTAAGCATCTTGCTGACAACAAGGCTCCCGGAAAGAATGACGCCGGCTCTTGTAATCTTCTCCCCTTCCGAGTGATACGTCGTAAATGGCTTGACCGTAACGACGTCACCCTTCAGCTTCGGAATGAGTTCCGCTATATCATTGGAGGCCATTCCCTGAAAAAGCTTGCTGTGGCTGAATATTTTGACCAATCTGGCATCTGTGTACTCTTCTGTAATCATTTCATCTTCCGGCATAATATTCTCACACCCCTCCTGTCTGGCCGCGCACGCAGCTGAGTAAATTTCTGTGCATATAGTATGTACTGATTTTATCATAATCATATAAAAAAAACATTATGAAAGTATTCGGACCGCAAAACATTCTCATCCGTTTTATATCATTTTCACTTCTGCAGCTTAAAAAATGTGTAAAAAAAATAATTTTTTTGGCCATGTCTGCTTGACTCTTTACACCTATATGATAGAATCATCTATATAAACAGTAATTATTTTCATTCATGGTCATGAGGTGATTAAATGCAGGAAAATCAGTATAAATGTGTACACTGCCGGATTAACGGCAGAGAAGAAGAAACCGTTGTCGATGTGCGTGCTTCGTTAACCGATATGCTCCGCAACGATTATAGGCTTACAAGTGTCAAGAAGGGCTGCGAAGTCGGCGAATGCGGCGCCTGCAACGTTCTTATTAATGGGGAATGCTTCAATTCCTGTATCTACCTTGCAATATGGGCTGACGGGAAAGATATCACGACACTGGAAGGGCTTCTCGGTCCGAACGGTGAACTGTCTGATATTCAGCAGGCTTTTGTCGACGAAACCGCTGTTCAATGCGGATTCTGCACGCCGGGATTTATCATGACCGCCTATGAAATTCTTCAGTCAGGGAAGGAATACACCGACGATGAACTCCGCAAGCTGCTTTCCGGCCATCTCTGCAGATGCACCGGATATGAAAACATTCTGCGGGCAGTAAAGAAAACAATGCTGAAGCGTCTCGGAAAGGAATACGATCCTTCCGAAAGCACTCTGGAATCATAGTCATTCTGATTCAAATATCCTCCGGTGTATCGATATCCGATATTTCGACCGGATCTGCACAATAATAAAGAACATCATCCTGATACCGGCGGAACAGCTGTTTTCCGCCGGTATCACCTTTTAGTGAGAGAAGATCTTCTTTATACCGTTCCGAAAATATGACAGGATTCCCTGATCTGCCGCCTGCCTTCACACAGGCGATTCCTTTTCCGCTTTTCTGCATTGCATCGAAGAGACCTTCTATCGTTTCCATGCGAAGCCGCGGCTGATCCGCCACAAAGAAAGCATACGCCGTATCTTCGCTGCTGTTCGTCCTGTCTTCCATGGCAGATGCCGTAAGACCAAGTTTCAGAGATGATGTAATGCCTTCCTCGCTGTGATCATTTCTTACGTACGGTATTCCAAGCCGGGTAGCTTCTGAAATAATCTCCTTATATCTCGTCACAATAATGATGCTTTCGATATCATTTCGTTTCTTTTTTACTTCTGTCAGTTTATCGAGTGTGTACCGGAACAGGGGTTTCCCGTCCAGACAGCAGAGCAGTTTGTTGGATCCGAAGCGCGTGCTGAGACCGGCTGCAAGGACAATCAGACGAAATTTCACATTAATCCTCCCGTTTTAGAATCTGAGGTTCCAGAAGCGCGCGGATCTTTCCTCCGCATATCATTCCAAGAACTGCTCCCTTTGCATTGGAAAGGTCATAATTCTCAAGACGCATTTCCGCCGCATTCTCTTCCATCATTTCTTTTGCCGTACAGATAGCGGCATATTCCAGTGAACCGCCGCCGATCGTGCCGCGGATTGTTCCGGACGGAAGGACAAGCATCTTTGTACCGACGCCGCGCGGCGACGAACCCTCTTTGTTTATAATCGTTACGATGACGCCCTTGCCGGCTGAAGGTGTTTCGACTTCCTTCCAGATATCCGGATCCATTACACTGTAAAATCTTGCATACCGCGACTGTACTATTTCCGCCATGATGCTGACTGCTATCTCCATCGGCGTCTGTCCGCCGATCGGAAGACCGATCGGTGCATGAAGCTCTGCAATCTGTTCTTCCGTAAAGCCTGCCTCGGCAAAGTGCTTTTTCGTCGCGGCAATCTTGCCGCGGCTGCCGATCATGCCTTTGTAGACGCACCTCCGTTTCAGAATTTCCATTGCGCATACCTCATCCCCGAGATGCCCACGTGTTGCGATCACATAATAGCTGTTCAGCGTATCCGGAATTTTATTCCAGATATCTTTATAATCTGCGCATATCACTGCATCAGCCGTCGGCAGACGCTTCGGGTCTGCAAATTCAGGCCTGTCATCGACAACTGTCACATGAAAATCCAGCTCCTTCCCCAGTTTAGCGGTACACATGCCGACATGACCGCCTCCAAGTATCACAAGCCTTGGTTTATCCATAAAGACCTCAACAATGATCTCTGTTTCTCCTGCCTGAATCACAGACGTCTCTTTCGTTCCGGCTATGCTTTTGATATACGGTTCCCAGTTATCCATGGAATCGTTCTTTGCGAAAGCCGCGCTCTCCCGAAGCTGCCGGATATCTCCCTGCTCAAACAGCATCTTGTTTCCGGCCGACGGTCCGTTTAAAATCGTGGCACTGCATATCGATCCCTTCTGATTCAGCAGTCTGATCAGTCTGCTGTATATTTTACAATCCATCGATGACTCCTTCCCTCTTCTCATATGATGTAACAAAGTATCCTTCCGCGTCTCCCGTACCGTTGCTTTCAAGGTCTTCAAGCAGCCGGCAGACAGCAGCCGCACTTTTGATTCTTGCTTCATTGTCTGCTTTATTCATTATATAGTAAAACGAAGCATTTCGATATACCTTTGACAGCGGCTCACGATATCCGTAATAAAGCGTTCTTGCAGCCGCTTCCTCTGTAACCGGTTTATTGCCGTCGATTCCTGGCAGCCGGAGCATTTCCTCTTTTCTGCATGTGCAGTCGTCAAGATTCTGCCCAATCGCATCAAGTCCGATACAAATAATTATGATTTGCGTTTTATCCGGTATGACAGGTTCATATTCGCGCGGTGCCTTGATCGGCATACGCCTTGCCCCGTCTGCTTCTGAAAGCAAAAGATCACAGTCTTCCATAAGCCCCTGCAGCAGATCGTCCGGAAGGCTCTCAATCCTTGTCGGTGATCCTTCCTTTCCGGCAATCACATATGGATGTTCCTTCATAGCTGCACGAATCGCGGCGCGTTCTTTGCCGGCCGGTCCGTTCTGCCAGATATATCCATTCTCCACCGGGTGCTGCATATGTGTCGTTGTTGTCACGATTACTCTGTCACCTCGGCAGGAAGCTTCTTTTGCCATTTCCAGAATTGTACTGGTCTTGCCGCCGGCTCCGACGACGCTGATAAGGCAGCCTGGATAAAAACGTTCAGGACGGATGGCGGAAATGAGGGATGAGCCGGGGATAAGCTCTTGTGTGTTTTGATTCCAGATGGAGATTTTCACTTGCTCCTCCTTTAATAAGGTCGACTCGTGCCACGTATGACAAGGTCACGGATTGCTACGCCGCTTCGCGGTTCCCGCAATCCTTTCGACTCGTGCCACGTATGACAAGGTCACGGATTGCTACGCCGCTTCGCGGCTCCCGCAATCCTTTCGACTCGTGCCACGTATGACAAGGTCACGGATTGCTACGCCGCTTCGCGGCTCCCGCAATCCTGAAATCACCCGAAAGATACAGTTTTGCGATGCAAAACTGTATCTTTCGGGTGATTTCCTGCAGCCAAGGTCATGGCGGTTTATCCACGCATACGTGGATAAACCGCCATGACTTTGGCTGCTT
>Ga0163159_1001758_pt1 | contig 19678 bp, 16 predicted proteins | sample BioMet9_FD_108702 | JGI IMG/M metagenome (GOLD analysis project Ga0163159, IMG submission 108702) | Microbial communities from bioreactor (seeded with sewage sludge) at Lawrence Berkeley National Lab, California, USA - Biofuel... | ecosystem: Engineered > Bioreactor > Anaerobic > Unclassified ... | reverse complement strand
GCTGCCGCCGCTTGTGCAAAAGGGCGCGATCTTTTTGCCGCCGAGGCTGCAGGAGTTCAGAAATGTGTAGAACAGCATCGGCATGTCGCCGTACCAGTTGGGGAAGCCGAGATAGATCACGTCGTAATCTCCAATATTGTCCGGTATTTCAGCGAGAGCCGGACGCGCGCCATTTTTCTGCTCATGCTGGGAAATTTTCAGCACTGCGTTGTAATCCGACGGATACTGCCTGGCCGGCTTCAGTTCAAAAATATCGGCGCCGGTCTGTTTCTGTATCTCCCGTGCTGCCGTCCTGGTAGTGCCGGACCAGGAATAGCACACGATCAGCGCTTTCATGCTGTCACTGCTCCTTCCAGAGCTGCCTGCATCCGCCGAGTACCTCTCCGCTGCCAAGGTATTCGTAGGTCGGCATCTCGAACAGTACGGGCTTCAATTTGCGGTAATCGATTTTGCCGCTGGCATCCAGAATGTTCTCGTCTGCGTAAGTGGCTTCGATTTTTAAAATGAAGCTTTCGAAGCCCTCGGTCTGATAAGTGTCAACTACGACGCATCCCATGGTGAGAGGCGATTCTGCGACCAGAGGGGCGCCGCCGTCGGCCAGCGTCCAGGCAAAGACCGCCGACTTATCATGGTCTCGTCCGCTCACGGAGCCCACGTAGTCAGCCTTCTTCAGCAGAGCCTGATCTACAATGTTGACTGAAACTGCGCCGCTTGCCTTGATGCCTTCATTTGTAAGGTGCGTTTTTGCGCAGCTGACCATAATGCGGTCGTGTCCGATAATGCCGACGTGTCCTGCCAGCATCCAGTTTGGCTTGCCGTCTACCATGGCTCCCACTATGACCAGAGGGGTCGGATACAACGCCAGCGTCGCGCCGATGTTCTTTTTCATCTCTGTCACTCCTTTGTCTGACCTTGGTTTGCCGTTTTTATTTCGTGCCTTAAATAATCCATGCGCTCCAGCTGTTTCTCGCGGAAGTGGATCTCGTCCAGAGCCACATTTCTGCGCTGGTTCAGCATCCTCAGCTGCGCAGACGATTTTCCCGAGATCAGTAGCTTCATGTAGGTCTCTGTCTCTTCGCTGGAGAAACCGATGTCGTGCAGAGTCATGACGAGGCTCAGCCTCTCCAGATCCTGGTTGTCGTACTGCCAGTCGCCCATTACCTTCTTTACCGCTCCGCAAAGCCCCCAGCTCTCGTACTCCTTCAGCACTGAGACGGGGATCTTGTAGTGTTCGCTTGCTTCGTCCATTGTCATGGTCTTGTCCCTCTCCAAAAAAAATACAGACGTCCCGCCAGGGAACGTCTGCATTGTAGGAAGGAAGCACAGTAATGTCTAATGCTTATTACAAATTACCAGAAATAGAATTTAGGTATTTCTTGGCGTGGCTGATGAACGCAGAGGTGGCCGGCGCGAAGGCCTGCTGTTTCTTCCAGGCCAGCACAGAACCAAGCTCCAGCTTTGGCGAGAGCGGAATAAATCTGAGATCGTCGTAGGAACTTTTGAGCTTCAGGCAGAGGACGGCTCCCATGCCGTGCTCTGCCAGGATCGCCGCATTATAGGTAAGATTGTAGGTGGCGGCGATGTTAAGCTGCTCCGCGTAGTCTCCGAACCAGTTTGCAAGCTCCTTTTGCACAAGCTGCCTCATGGTGAAAAGCAGCGGCTCTCCGGCCAGATCCGCAGGGCCGACGACCTTTTTCCTGGCCAGCGGCGAGTCCGAACGCACCAGCACACCCCATTCCTCTTTCTGAGGAATGCGCGCGAACTCGTATTTTGAGATGTCCACAGGCTCCAGCAGCAGGCCCAGATCGAGCAGCCCCCGCTCGAGCCGTTCCTTGACGATGTCTGCGTTGCCTGTGTAGATCTCGCAGCGCACCAGAGGATACTTTTCCGCAAAGGAGGCCATGATCTCCGCCAGCACGCTGACGCTCAAAGTTTCGCCGCTGCCGATCGAGACTTCGCCGGTAATCTTGTCCTCGTCTCGCATGAACTCGCGCTTTGTCTTGTCCGCCAGCGAAAGCAGCTCCTGTGCCCGGCGCTTGAGCAGCATGCCGTCGTCCGTCAGCACGATGCTGTGGTTGCTGCGGTTAAACAGCTTGACGCCGAGCTCTTCCTCCAGCTGGATCAGCTGCCGCGAAAGGGTCGGCTGAGTCAAATTAAGAAGGCCGGCAGCCCTGGTGATGTTTTCCTCCCTGGCAGCCATCAGGAAATAATTCAGCACGCGCAGTTCCATGTCGTTCATCTCCGTGTATAGACGATAAACTTCGCTGACAAGTATAACATTAACACAGATATGTCTGTTAAGTATTTCTATTGTTGACCGGAAGCTCGGCGTCGGCGTATATTGAATGACAGGAGACGGGCTCGGCGAAGCGCACTGGCGCAGCGGAAGCGATAAGATAGTCCCGGATGGTTTTAAATTCGGCATGCTGCTGGACATTGGAACTGTCTGTCTCTTCGTTTTAAATACAGGCGCACAGCGGGGATTTTTCTCCGGCTGGTCGGCTGCCGCTGCAGTGGTCGTTATCGACTGTTTGTACACAACTCTGTCGGGCTTTGGAGTCGCGGCAGGGCTGAAAAAAGACGTCGCGCGAGTCTGGATCAGGGCCTTCGGAGGGCAAGGCTGCCGCTCGGCGCCGATACGGCGGTGATTTTCACTGTTGCCGGCAATGCACATGACAGCGCCGTTTGGCGGTGCGGGTGTTTTCGCCCAGGCATTTCTGCCGTCCGCATCCAACCCTTTGACGGTCATTTTCTGGAGCGGCGTGTTCGCTGCCCAGACGGCGGAACGCCATTACGACAAAAGCCAGCTGCGCTGGTTTGGGCTTGGCTGCGGCCTTCTGCCTGACGCTTGAGGCAGCCTGCGGTTCGTTCGCGTTGCCCCCTCCGCAGGAGCGGTGAAACTGTTCAACGGCTGTGTCGGACACGCTATAATGTTCTTTGACGCCGTGCTGCTGTGCGGGCGGGGAAGAGCGTCGTGAGCGCAGCTGTGTTTTTATCGCGATGTTTTTTATTGCGGCGGCGGCAGCTCCAAAGTATAATAACAGAGTCGGGCGGCTGGTTGCATCCTTTCTGCGGCCTGACGCCGCTGTCTGGGGGGATAATATGAGCGTCGGTGAGGACAACCGCTATGTGAATATGGCTAAAAAGATCCGCGAGAGCATCCTGCCTTTCGTAGTGCTGCTCGCTGTTTTCGTCTTTCTGGCGTGGCTCATTATCTCGCCGCTGGGCAACCCGCTTATGTGGTCCGTGGTGCTTTCGTACTTTGCCTATCCGTTCTACCGCTGGATGCACGAGAAGGTCCTGCGCGGCCGCTTTACCAATTTGGCGGCGGCTCTGACCACTGGCGTCATCCTTGTTTTTATGATGATACCGCTGTTATTGCTCGGATTCTTCCTTACGAGGGAGTCTCTGCGCATTTACGATTCCATTGTGAGGAGCGGGTTTATGAATGGCTCCTACTCTGATATAGTGCTGAAGCTGCATGCCTTACCCGTTATCGGCATGCTGCTTGAAAGATTCGATTACCTACGCGACCTGCCGATTTTCGAATCCATGATATCAAGCGCAGTTAACTGGATATCTTTCGTCGTGAGAGTTATCTCCAACAAGATACTCGGCAACGCGTTCAAAATCTTCTATCTGCTGGCAATCGTGACGATCACGTCTTTCTTTATTGTCAGAGACGGCAACCTCATAATTCAATACATGAAAGACATCCTGCCGCTGCCGCGTGAAGCAAGGGAAAATATCTGGCACCGCGCGGCGAGCATGCTGCGCGCAGTCATTTACGGCATCGTCTTTACCGCCGGAGTACAGGGGACGCTCGGAGGTTTGGGCTGGTGGTTTTCGGGACTGCCTCATCCTCTTTTCTTTGGTTTCCTGATGTTCATCGGCGGCATGATACCATTTGTGGGAACGCCTGTCGTCTGGATTCCAGGTTCGATCGTACTGCTGCTCAGCGGGCATGTCTCCGACTGTATCATTTTGCTGGCCTGGGGCTTTGGCGTGGTCAGCATGATTGATAATTTCATACGTCCGTATTTTATTTCGGAGGAGAGCAAGATCCACATGCTCGTCATCTTCATCGGCATCTTCGGCGGTCTGTTCAACTGGGGATTCCTCGGTCTGTTCATAGGACCTCTGATACTGTCAGTGGGAATTTTCCTGCTCGACATATATAAGACGATCAACGCAGAGCAGTTTGACGAAAACAACCCGTTCGAATAAGGAGCACGACCTTAATGACAACTGCAATAGCTGTTTCCGGTTATAAAAAAAGCGGCAAGACGACGCTGTGCAGAAAATTGCTTGCGGAACTTTCCAAACTTGGCGTCAGGACGGGTTATATCAAGCGCACGGCGGATGAGGTCCGCTCTGATAAGGGAACCGACACGGGCTCTGTCGCCGAAATGGGGCTTGATTCTGTGCTGTGGGGCAAAGACGGGCTCAGATTCGAGGCGCCGCTGCAGCAAGACGTCCAGCTGCAAACGATAGCCGCAAGGTATTTCCCTGACGCAGAATTATTGATACTGGAGGGCGGCAAGGAGCTCAACGTTCCCAAAATATGGGTTCGCACAGGAGACGAAGCGATTCCTGATTTCCCTGGCATTTTTCTCGTCTATGACAGAAATACGGAAGGCTGCGGAGAAAAACTGTGCGGTTCCGGCTCGGAAGCCGAGCTCGCAAAGAGGCTGGCCCAGCTGGTGCGCGGTTCCGCTTACAGAAGCGCTCAGGTGTATATCGGGGACAGACCGCTGCCGATGAAAGACTTTGTCGCAGATTTCGTAAGAGGCGGCATCATTGGCATGCTGTCGTCGCTGAAGGGCGGCGAATGCGATGAGAAACCGGTGCGGGTCTATCTGGACGGTTCTGCTGAGAGCAAGGACAAACAGCTGTTTTAATAAATTTCTCAATAAAAGGTTGTAACTTCTCAGTAAAATTGCTATAATATCCTATCGTCCGGCTTACTAAGGTCGGGTATATTACACAAATCTTCAAGGAGGTCGCTCTTGCGATGCAGACAATCGGCGTTATAGGCGGCATAGCTGTTCTTGCTTTGCTATATGCATTCTATGCCTCAATGAAAATCAGTTCCTTTAAGGTTGACCATGAAAGGGTCAACGAACTTTCTGGCATTATTCAGAGCGGCGCTATGGCATTCCTTTACAGGGAATACAAGGCGCTGATTCCATTCGTCATTCTTGTGGCTGCTCTTCTGGCCTGGAAGATCAACGTTCCCAGCGCGATCAACTTCGTCAGCGGCGCTCTCTGCAGTGCCCTTACCGGTTATGTGGGCATGAGAGTCGCGACCAAGTCCAATGGTAAAACGACTTATGCTGCCATGAAGGGTGGCATGACCCAGGCACTGATGATCGCCTTCACCGGCGGCAGCGTTATGGGTATGACGGTCGTTGGTGTCGGGCTCCTGGGAGTCACCGTCATGTACTTCATCTTCAATGACGCAACGGTCATTACAGCCTTCGGTTTCGGAGCCAGCTCGATTGCGCTTTTTGCGCGTGTCGGCGGCGGAATCTACACCAAGGCCGCGGACGTGGGCGCCGACCTGGTCGGTAAGGTTGAAGCCGGCATCCCTGAAGATGACCCACGCAACCCGGCAGTCATCGCCGACAACGTCGGAGACAACGTCGGAGACATCGCCGGTATGGGTGCCGACCTTTTTGAATCGTATGTTAACTCCATCATCGCCGCGATGGCGGTCGGCGCAATGGTCGCCGGCCTGGGCGGCGTTCTCTACCCTCTGATGATTTCCGCAGCCGGAATAGTCGCGGCTATCCTTGGCACCCTGTTTGTGCGTGTTAAGAAGGGCGGAGATCCTGCCAAGGCTCTCAGCCTTGGTCTGTTGGCCACCGGCGTGCTGATGGCTGTGGCCACCTTCTTCATCACCCGCTGGGTCTTCCTCGGCGACCTCACGCTCTTCTATGCTGTCGTTTCCGGCGTTATCGCCGGTATTCTGATCGGCGCTGTCACTGAAGTCTACACGTCAGACAGCTACAGCAGCGTCAAGGAGATCGCCGCTGCTTCCGAGACAGGCGCCGCGACCAACATCTTGGCCGGCCTCGGCATCGGTATGAAGTCCTGCACCATCCCTGTCATCCTCGTCTGCGCCGCTATCCTCGCCGGCGTCAAGTTTGGCGGTCTCTACGGCATTTCCTGCGCCGCGGTTGGCATGCTTGCCATCACCGGTATGGCCCTCTCCGTCGACGCATACGGTCCTATCTCTGACAATGCGGGCGGCATCGCCGAAATGGCCGAGTTGCCTGAAGACGTACGCAACATCACCGACAAGCTTGACTCGGTCGGCAACACGACCGCCGCAGTCGGCAAGGGACTGGCGATCGGTTCCGCAGCTCTCACTGCTCTGGCTCTGTTCGTCTCCTACTCTCAGGCTACCCACCTTCAGATGATCGACCTTAAGGATCCGAAGGTCATGATCGGACTCTTTATCGGCGGTCTGCTCCCGTTCCTCTTCAGCGCCTTCGCAATTCAGGCTGTCAGCCGCGCTGCTGAAAAGATGATCGAAGAAGTGCGCCGCCAGTTCCGCGAGATCCCTGGCATCATGGAAGGGACAGGTCGTCCGGAATATGAGCGCTGCGTTGATATTTCCACCGCCGCCGCTCTGCGCGAGATGATCGTTCCCGGCCTCATGGCGGTGGTCGTGCCGGTGCTGGTTGGCTTTGTGCTTGGACCTCAGGCTCTGGGCGGACTCCTCGGCGGTTCCATCGTAACCGGCGTCATGATGGCAATTTTCATGTCCAACGCTGGCGGCGCCTGGGACAATGCGAAGAAGTACATTGAATCCGGACAGCACGGCGGCAAGGGCACGCCCTCTCACGCTGCGGCGGTTGTAGGCGATACAGTCGGCGACCCGTTCAAGGATACGGCCGGCCCGAGCCTCAACATACTCATTAAGCTGATGTCCGTCGTTGCGACTGTTCTTGCTCCACTGCTCATCTAATACAACATCTGCAGCAAGAGGCGGCAATTTATTCAATAACGAGTGATAATGTTCTTGGAGGGAGAGGTGAATACTCTCCCTCCAAAGCTCTTATTCAGGAGGCACAGCATGGCCGGCGACGACGTCCAGGAAATAAAGTCAAAGCTAGATATCGTTGAAGTTATCGCCGATTATGTCTCGCTCAAACGCAACGGCAAAACCTGGTGGGGACGCTGTCCCTTTCACAATGAAAAAACTCCCTCCTTCGCAGTTTCTCCTGACCGCCAGACGTTTCACTGTTTTGGCTGCGGCAAGGGCGGAGATGTTTTCACGTTCATCATGGAAATGGAGCATATCGAGTTTCGCGAGGCTCTGGAAAAACTTGCCGAAAGGACCGGCGTCAAGCTACAGGTCCGCTCCGGCAGGAACACGGAGGCAGTACGAACGCTCGGCAACATTAACGTCTGCGCTCTGGACTTTTTTCGCAGGTCTCTCGCAGGCAGCGGGGGCGAAGCCGCACGGGCTTATCTGACGCGTCGCGTAATTTCCAGGGAGTCTGCGTCGCGTTTTGAGCTCGGCTGGGCGCCTGCGTCCTGGAATTCACTGATCAGACAGCTGAAGTCGAGCGGTTTTTCAGAGGCGCAGATTGAGGAAAGCGGCCTGGTGGCTAAAAGCGAACGCGGCGTCTATGACCGTTTCAGGGGCCGCGTGATGTTTCCGATCTACAGCATTACGGATCGGCTGATAGGTTTCGGCGGCAGGATCATCGACGGAGAAGGCGCCAAATATCTTAACAGTCCCGAAAGCCCGCTGTTCAACAAACGCAACAACCTTTATCTGCTGAACAAAGCAAAAGCAGCCGTGAGGGAAAAAGGCTTTATCATTTTAACGGAAGGGTACATGGACGCGATCCGCTGCCATTTATCCGGCTACACAAATACGGTCGCCTCTCTGGGCACCTCGCTGACGGAAGCCCAGGCTGCGCTGATCAAGCGGATGGCGGGTTTGTGTTATATATGCTATGATTCCGACGCCGCAGGGCAGGAAGCTTCGCTGCGCGGAATGTACATCCTCCAGCAGCAGGGCGTTTCTGTTAAGATAGTGCGGCTCAGCGGCGGCAAAGATCCAGACGAAATATTGCTGCAGGATGGCGGCCGGGAACTGTTCGAAAAGGCACTGCGTGAGGCGATGGCTCTGCCTGTGTACCATGCGGCGCTCAGAAGCGGAGATCTGCGCGTTCCGGAAAAGTCGCAGGCGGCGAGGGACGATTTGTTCGACGGCCTGGCGTCGCTGCCACTTTTTGACGTGGAACCGTATCTTGATAAAATAGGTGAAATACTTGGAGTCTTTTCTCACGAAGTCCGTGATGAAATTGCTTCGAGACAGGAGAAGATCAGAGGCAGAAACACGCGCCCGCTGCCGGACGAAGCCAGAGAGGCTCCGGACGATGCGCCGGAACCCGAAGAGGAAGAGCCGGCGGATGATTTGGAATGCGTCTTTTGCAGTCTGCTCTGGGGCGATGCAGAACTTAGGGCCTCGCTCGCCAGAGAGACGATCATACCGTTCATGACGGACCTGACCGTTCAGAACATCATTACGGCCCTGATGTCGGGCGAGCCGCCCGCCAGTATTGAAGCGCGCTGGCGCCAGATGGGCGATACGAGGGGTCTTGGTTTGATAGCGAGAGGCAACGGATTCATTGCAAAAGAAAATCTGAACTCGGAAGCGGCAATAAAAATTCTGCAGCTGCTGCGCAAAAGATGCATAGAAAAACGAATGAAAGCGCTGCTGTCAAAAATGACGCGGGGAACCGCGACCGAAGAAGAGCAAATGGAGTATCAGAGGATGAACAGAATACTCAAGGGAGGTAGGTTCGGATCATGACAAAGGCAAAGGTGTCAAAGCCGGAGACGAAAATGCCTGCGAAAGCAAAACCGACGGCGTCCAAGAACAAGGCTGACAAGGCGGCCGAGAATGAGAAGGCCAAAAAAGCAGAGGTTAAAGCCTCGGCGAAGAAGAGCGCTTTGAAGCCGGAAGCGGAAGCAAAGGGCGTTGCGGAGAAAGCCAAGCAGACAAAGAAGCAAACAGTCGAACCTAAATCCGCAGAAACAAGCGAAACTGTCGGAAAAAAGAGCGCCAAAAAAGCGGCTGAACCGGTTAAAGCAAAGCCTGAAAAGTCGAAAAAAACGACGGCTGACGATAAGAACAAGTCGGCCAAATCTGAAGCTGTCAAGACCGCTGAGCCGTCAGAGGCTGCAAAGAAACCAAAAGCTGCCAAACCCGCGCCTATCAAGACGGCCAAACCGAAGAGTAAGGCTGCCGAAAAAGACGCAGTCAAACAGGCAGCTCAGGATGAGCCTGTCTCTGAGAAGCCAGAAAGCGCTGATGCGCAGGCGGCCACTGAGGCGAAGGCTGGCAAAAGCACGGCTAAAGCTGTGAAGGGCAAATCTTCGCCAAAGAAAAAGAAAGGCAGCGAGACGGAGCCGGAAGCAGCCAAAGAACAGGCCGAACCGGCAAACGCCGCTGAGGAAGAATTTGACGAGGCGGCCGATAACGCCGAACCGGTGGAACCTGCAAAAATAGAGGAAGAACCTGTAGATACTTCTGACATTACCGAAGATATCAGAATCATCAGCGAAGAAGAGCCGGAACCGGAGCCTGAACATGAGCACCACGAAGGCGCCGAGGATACTGACAGCGCCGATTACGCGGCTTACATCGAAAACGTCCGCGATCTGCTCCACGAGGGCAGGGAAAAGGGCTTCGTCACCTATGAGGACATCGAGAAGAGGATGCCCAAGGATTTCCTGACGGCAGATATTCTCGACAACCTCTACATGAACCTGATGGAGCTTGGCGTCGACGTTGTCGATGAGCCCAAGACCAAAGTAGACGCTTCCGAAGGCGAAACGCTGCTGCCGACGGCGGCCAACACCGAAGAGATGGGCGATCTGGAAGATCTGCCTCTGTCCGACCCGGTCCGCATGTATCTGCGCGAGATCGGCAAGATCCCGCTTCTGACTTCAGAGGACGAGGTTTCTCTGGCCAAGGGTGTCGAGGCCGGCGAGACGGCCTGCAAGGACAGCCTCGTAGAGGCAAACCTGAGGCTCGTGGTCAGCATCGCGAAAAAATACATCGGCCGAGGCATGCTGTTCCTGGATCTGATCCAGGAGGGCAACCTGGGACTGATCAGAGCGGTGGAGAAGTTTGACTATCGCAAGGGTTATAAATTCAGCACCTATGCGACCTGGTGGATCCGCCAGGCGATCACGCGCGCGATTGCGGACCAGGCCAGAACAATACGCATTCCGGTGCACATGGTCGAAACGATCAACAAACTCATACGCGTCTCGCGTCAGCTGGTTCAGCGCCTCGGCAGGGAGCCCAGCGCAGAAGAGATAGCAGCTGAGATGGAGATCCCCTCCGACAGGGTAGAAGAGATTCAGAGGATCGCCCAGGAACCAGTGTCCCTGGAGACGCCGATCGGCGAAGAAGAGGACAGTCAGCTGGGAGATTTTCTTGAGGACAAGGATCTGCCGAGTCCGGAGGATGCGGCCGCCAGCCAGATACTGCGCGAACAGCTGGACGAAATGCTTGACGATCTTACTGACCGCGAACGGGAAGTCCTGCGTCTGCGCTTTGGTCTCGAAGACGGACACGCCCACACGCTGGAAGAGGTGGGGCGCCGTTTCGGCGTTACGAGAGAACGCATACGCCAGATCGAAGCAAAGGCGCTTAGAAAACTGCGTCACCCAAGCAGGAGCAAAAAGCTCAAAGATTTTCTTGAATAAGCAATATTGCAGCAAAAAAGCCGCGCCTGTCGACAGACGCGGCTTTTTTGCTGTTTATGCAGAATCTGTCCCGTCAATTTGATAAATATTGCACGAATGAAAGAGTGGGATTATACTTTACGGGTATCTTTGATGGATGGTGACATGGGTGAGACTTGACAAATTTCTAAAGCTCTCAAGACTTGTAAAGCGCCGTACCGTTGCTCAGGAAATGTCCGAGATCGGCGCGGTGCGCATCAATAAAAGAGCCAGCAAGCCATCTTCCAACGTAGCGGACGGCGATACGATTGAAATAGCGTATCCGCGGAGAGTGCTGACAGTGCGCGTGCTGACCGCCGACGAAGCGGCGCTTAAGCATGGCGCGCCAGCGTATGAACAGCTTGAGGAGAAACGCGTCGACGCGGAGGAACGTCCGTGGTGACGGCGGCTTTAAAATTTAGCGTTTAATTTTATATTTTGCTTCATTTGGCGCAGAGGGGTGCTTGTTAATGAAGGTAGCTGAACCTACCGTAGAAAGGCTGATACAATATTATCGGCTGCTGCAGCAGATGAAAGAGGAAGGCCGCAAGGTAATCTCCTCACAGCAGATAGGCGAAATGCTCGGCACCAAGGCGAGCCAGGTCAGAAAAGACCTGTCTTATTTCGGCGAAATAGGCAAACGCGGCGTTGGATATCACGTAAACCGTCTTTATACGCACGTTGAAAACATCCTCGCTTCTCCGCGCGTCTGGCGCGTAGCGCTGGCCGGCGTTGGAAACCTTGGCACCGCGCTGCTGGGCCACGCCGCGTTCAAAAGCTACAAGTTCAGCGTCGAAGCCTTGTTTGACGTCGACCCGGAAAAGGTCGGCAAGCAAATCATGGGCGTGACCTGCTGGCATGCGGACGAAATTACCAAAGTCATGACCGACAAGAAAATAGAGATACTGATGCTGGCAGTGCCTGCCGCCGCCGCTCAGTCCTGCGTCGACCGCGCCGTAGCGGCTCCGTCGATGAGAGGGATCCTTGCCTTTACGCCGGCGACGGTCGTCGTGCCCGACAGGATCCTGTTTTACAGAGTTGACATATTCGTGGAGCTGGAAAAACTCATGTTTTTCCTCAAAGAACAGGAGAAAAGCGGCCAATAAAATTTCCTGTACGCAATTGCGGTTTTCATGTTAAAATAGCCCCTGTCATGCCGACAGGGCTGATAAATATGGTTTCAATGAAAATATTATGTTATAGATTTTAAGGAGGGTTTTAGTTGGGTGGTTTGTTTAACGGTTTAACTGGCCTGCTGTTTGTGCAGCCGGCGGAGGCCGCGGGAGCGGCTGGCGGCGCCCAGGGCGGATTGATGGGCATGATGCTTCCTCTTGCGATGTTTGCGGCGATCTTCTACTTTCTTATCATGCGTCCGCAGAAGAAGAAGCAGAAGGCGCACGATGAAATGCTTGCGAGCATCAGCAGAGGGTCCACTGTCATAACGGCCGGCGGGTTTTTCGGTGTTGTCCGCGAAATACTGGACGACAGCTACATTATAGAGCTTGGCGACGGAGTCAAGGCGCGTATCCTCAAGAGTTCCATTTCCGTAAAGAGGGACGAAGGCGCTGATCTGAAGCCGAAGAAGAAAAAGTCCAAGAAATCACAGTCGGAAGAAGCGACGGAAACAGCGTCCGAAGTCGCGGAAGAACAGTCCGCGCCGGAGACTGCACCCGAAGCCGCGGAACCTGTGCAGACCGAGCCTGCCGCTGACGCAGCCGCTCAGGCTGCCGAAGCACCGGCGGCGCCCGAAGCTGAAAAGGCCGACAAGAAAGAAGAAGCCTAGCAGATATTTGCATCATTGCTCTGTTTTTACGGAGAGGCCACATTTTATAGTGTCCACTCCGTTTTCTATGTAAGGAGGCGTTCCATTTATGATCAAAAGAGACAAATGGCGGCTCATGCTTGTTGTAGCAGTTATCGTGATCGCCGCTGTTATAGCTTTCCCGATCAAGGGAAAGATGAAGCTGGGCCTCGACCTCAGAGGCGGCGTGCATATCGTTCTGCAGGCACAAAGCACGCCCAACAGCCCCATTACTTCGGACAGCATTGACAGACTTATCGCCGTCCTGCGCAGCCGCATCGACCAGTACGGCATCGCCGAACCCCAGCTCCAGAAGCAGGGAACGGACCGCGTCGCTATCGATCTTCCCGGCGTTGACGATCCGGAAGCTGCTCTGGACCTGATCGGACGCACGGCCGTGCTTCAGTTCCGTCAGGTGCTTGGCGAATCTCCGCGCGTGCCGGCCCAGCCGGTGCGTTCCAACTATGATACCGACGAACAGTTCAAGGCCGCCCAGGATCGCTGGAATCAGGCCAAGGCTGAAGTAGACAGCTACGTCCAGAAAATGAAGGCATCGGTCGGCGCCAACAGCGCCGATATCATTGTTGCCAACGGCGACGACGGCGGAGCCTATCTGCTCGGCAAGTCTTACGTCGACGGCAAGGACCTCACCAAGGCGGACACCACGTTTGACCAGTTTGGCAAGGCGGCCGTATCGCTCAGGTTCAACGGCACCGGAGCCAAGCTTTTTGACGACGCCACGGCGGTCAACGTAGGCAAGCAGATCGCCATTGTGCTCGACAACGTGGTTATTTCCGCTCCTGTCGTCCAGCAGCGCATTTCCGGCGGCGAAGCCCAGATCACGGGCAAGTTCACGACCGAAGAAGCTAACCGTCTCGCAATTATGCTCCGCGCCGGCGCTCTTCCAGTCAAGGTCGAGATCCTCGAGAACCGCTCGGTTGGTCCTACGCTCGGCGCAGACTCCATCAACCAGGGCGTCCGCTCCGGACTCATCGGCGCTGTGCTGGTCGTGCTGTTTATGCTTATTTACTACGGCTTCCTCGGCATCGCGGCTGACATCGCTCTGGCCGTCTCCATGCTGATCGTGATTGCCTGTCTGATCATGCTGCACTCGACGTTGACGCTGCCTGGCATCGGAGGCTTGGTGCTGACGATCGGTATGGCGGTCGACGGCAACATCCTGATATACGAACGCATGAAGGAAGAGTTCCGCTCCGGCAAGACGCTGATGGCGGCTCTTGATTCCGGATTCAAGAAGGCCCTTGTGGTCATTCTCGACTCCAATATAACCACGCTTATTGCGGCTGCCGTGCTGTTCTATTTCGGCAGCGGTCCTATCAGAGGTTTTGCGGTAACGCTGAGCATCGGCTGTATTTCAGCCGTGTTCTGCAACGTAGTCGTCACCCGCTCGCTTCTTGGTATAATGCTGTCCGGCCGCAAGGGCATGACGCTTTAGAAGGAGGCGTGGACAATGGCTGCTTTTGACGCTACAAAACTGCATCTTCCGTTCATGAAGCACCGGTTTTTCTTTGTGGGAGTAAGCGTTGTGTTTATTCTCATTTCGCTGGGCTTTCTCTTCACAAAGGGACTCAACCTCGGTGTAGATTTTACCGGCGGCATCGTGCTGCAGGTGAAATTTGAAAAGAACGTAGAAGTGTCTGACGTTCGCAAATGTCTCAGCTCCATCGGTCAGGGACAGGCGACGATACAGGCCTTCGATAAAAACGACATCATGATCCGCCTGCAGGCTCAGGACGAGAAAGTCCGCAAGCAGGTGCTTGACGCGCTGAAAAAAGATTTTAACGGTCTGACGGTGCTCAAGGTTGATAAGGTCGGCCCTGTGGTAGGCAAAGAACTTCGCACTCAGGCTGCGGTCTCCGTGATTCTGGCCATCGCCGCCATCCTTATTTACATGGCGTTCAGGTTCAAGTTCCGCTTTGGCGTTGGAGCCGTGGTGGCCCTGATGCACGACTCGATCCTGATGCTCGGAGCTTACAGCATCACCGGCAAAGAGGTCTCGGTCACGTTCATCGCCGCTATCCTGACGATCGTCGGATATTCGCTTAACGACACCATCGTCGTGCTGGACCGCGTGCGTGAAAACTGGTCGCAGGCGCGCTCTCTGGGAGTCCTGCAGCTGATAGACAACTCCATCAACCAGACGCTGTCCAGGACCATCAATACCTCGCTGACCACGCTGCTTCCTGTCATAGCGATGTATATCTTCGGCGGGGAAGTCATCAGCAACTTCGCGTTCGCGTTCCTCGTCGGCATCGTGGTTGGAACATACAGCTCCATCTATGTCGCAAGTACGATCGTCGCCGAGTGGTACATCCGCTCGCCCAAATACTAGAGCAATCAGAGCAGTTCGTTCAAGAGGGGCTTTTGCCCCTCTTTTTTTGTACGTTTTTGAGTTTATGATGTATCATATAAAGCGGAAGTGAAGCTATTAAGTTCGGGAGGGGTCAACAATGAAGAGTTATTTCCTCGCTGTAACCATAACGATGTTTCTTTCTGCGCTTTTTGCCTTTCAGAACATAGGCGATGTGACGGTCCGTTTCCTCACGTTTGAATGGACGTTTCCGCAGGGACTCTGGGAGGTTCTGATTTTCTGCACAGGCGCGGCGATCATGTGGATTTTCTCCATTTTCGCCCTCTTTGAAGTCAGGGGAAAATATAAGCAGCAGCTCAGACAGAAAGACGAAAGAATAGCCGCTGTCGAAAGCGAAAAGAAGACGATCCTCGAATCCATGGCGGCTGCCAAAAACGCTCCGGCCGCAGCGGAGACAGAAACGCCTGCGGCTGCCAAGACGGCCGACACGGTTCCGGCGGCAGGGGAAACGGCTGATTAATTTTGGTCGTACGCTGCACCAATAACGATCTTAACATCTACCGGCCTGGCCAGACGGCTATGGCTCTGGCCTCGCGTCTTGACTGTCCGCTTTTTGAAGCGGCTTTGCTCGAGATGCGCGGCGTCACTTCTGACGCCAGCGAGTCCGTCATCAACGGCTGGCTCTCTCCTGATATGGAGAAGATCATCGACGGCCTTGATTTGGGCGCCTCCAATGCTAAAGCTGCGGAAATATTCCGCTCTCTGTCCGAAAATTCAGACGTCGTGGTCTATGGCGACTACGACGTGGACGGCATCTCTTCAACTACGATCGCCATGGAGCTGGCGCTGCTGAAACATGCGCATGTGCGTTACTTCATACCGCATCGCTACAATCAGGGCTACGGGCTGCACAGCGACGTGGCGGTCAGCATTGCAAAGAGGAAGTGTGACCTCGTCGTCGTGGTAGATTGCGGCACCCAGGATGTGGAGGCAGTCAAGCTCATCCGCGACAGCGGCATCCCTGTTGTCATCTTTGACCACCATCTGGTCGAGGGAGAGGCGGCCGACTGCGATACCATGGTAAACCCACAGGCCGGCGGCGATCTGCTGGCCAGAGGACTTTGCGCGACCGGAGTGATCTGGTGCTGGGCATGGAAGAACCGCATCCTGCCGCCTGAACAGCTGATTAAAATGCTCGATCTGGTGGCTCTGGCAACGATCGCAGACTGCGTGACGATGGCCTCGCCGCTCAACAGAGTCCTTGTGCACGAGGGCCTCGCCGTTCTGCGAAAAGCGCCGCGCCCCGGCCTTGAGATCCTGATGCAGCGTTTCATGCTGGCTCCCCAGACGATTGACACAGAAGATCTGGCCATGAAAATAATTCCCTGCCTGAACGCGGCCGGCAGGCTTTACCTCGCTGATCTGGCTGTGAGGCTGTTTTTCCCAGGCAAGGACCTGGCTGCGACGGCCGACAAGATCATTGAGCTCAACAATAAGAGACGCGAACTGTCGAGCCGCATACTGTCGCAGGTGGACGACGTCGCCAGCGACGGCTTCCGTTTTGTGCTCACAAATTCAGACTGGTCCGTGGGTGTGCTCAGCAGCGTAGCCAGCCGCATTTGCAGCGAACGCTGCGCGCCCATAGCTCTGGTGGCGGCGGTAGGTGATATCATGCGCGGCACCCTGAGGATGCCGAACGGAGGCGACGCCGTCGGCGTGCTCAAAAACCTGGCGCCGATGCTCAACACCTGGGGCGGGCACAGACTCGCCGCCGGTTTCAGCGTCAAGACAGACAAGTGGCCTGAACTGCGCCGGGAGATGGAGGATATGCTCTCGCACACGCAGGTCGCCCGCGAAAAAGAGGACATTCTTTTCTGGGATTCTTCCGAGATAGATATGGATACCTGGCAGCAGGGAGAGAAACTGGGCCCGTTCGGCATGGGCAACCCTTCCCCGCGGCTTTATTCGCCCTTTAACGGCCAAATACGCATCTCTCCTATGAGAAACGGCAAACATGTTAAAATCAACCTGGGCGGCTCCGTGCTGCTTGGTTTTGGCGCAGCCGACATGATAGAAGACCGTGAAGGTCTTTTGGGCTGGGTGTACAAACCGAGGATCGACACATGGCACAACGTGACCTCGCTGCAGCTCGTCCTGGAAAAAATGGTCATGGAGTCTGCTTAGCGGCAGAGATGGTGGTGACTTATTTTGAGCGCTGAAGAAAAACAGGCTGCGCCTCTTAACGTACGTTCGGCTCATCTTTCGGAAATAGCCAGCAGGGAAGGCGGTCTGACGGAGAAAGAATACCGTTCCCTGATGGAAGGATACTGGGGCCGCATACCGGAGGATCAGCGCCAGTCATCTTCGCTCAGGTTAGCCTGGCAGGACCTCTGGGCCAGGATCTCTCATTATCTTTCAAAAGATGATATCAAGCTGGTGGGCGAAGCTTTTGTATTTGCCGCCCTGTCGCACGGAGAGCAGAAACGCTATACCGGCGAACCCTATGTGATCCATCCGGTCAGCGTGGCGGCGATCCTTTCCAGCATGGAGATAGACAAAGAAACACTGGTGGCGGCGTTTTTGCACGACGTGCTCGAAGACACGAAAACGAGCGCCGACGCCATCCGCGAAAAATTCGGCGAGGATGTCCTGACGCTGGTCGACGGAGTGACCAAGCTGGGCAAACTGCCTTTCAAGACGGTGGAGGACTACCAGGCGGAGAACCTCCGCAAAATGTTCGTGGTAATGGCGAAGGATATCCGCGTCGTCCTCATCAAGCTTGCCGACCGGCTCCACAATATGCGCACCATCTCCTCCCACAGGCGGGAAAAGCAGATCTCCATCGCGCACGAGACGCTCGACATCTACGCTCCGCTCGCGCACAGGCTCGGCATCTATCAGGTAAAGCGCGAGCTGGAGGACCTCTCTTTCCGCATCCTCGATCCGGAGATGTATTACGACATCAAGCGCCGTGTGCGCAAGAAGCTTCCCGAGCGTGAAATGATCATCAAGGAGGCCATGGACATCCTCTCCAAGCGTCTGAGAGAAGAGGGCGTTTCCGTCACCATCAACGGCCGGCCCAAACATTTCTACAGTATCTACGAAAAGATGCACCGCAAAAATCTGTCGCTCGACCAGCTTTACGACCTGCTGGCCATGCGCGTGATCGTCAAGACCGTAGCGGAATGCTATCAGGTCCTGGGCATCGTGCACACGATCTGGAAGCCTATTCCGGGGCAGTTCGACGATTATATCGCGAATCCCAAAAGCAACATGTATCAGTCGCTCCACACCACCGTGGTGGGGCCGACCGGCGAGCCTCTTGAGGTTCAGATCAGGACCTGGGAGATGCACTATCTGGCTGAATACGGCATTGCGGCCCACTGGAACTACAAGGAAGGCGGCAAGAAGGTCAACGACCTAGACAAGGGGCTGACCTGGATCAGACAGGCGCTGGAAGCGGCGCCTGAAAACGGCGAAGGCGAGGAGAGCAGAGGTTCGCTCTTCCTCGACAATTTGAAAACAGACGTGCTTTCATCCGAAGTTTTCGTCTTCACCCCCAAGGGCAGCGTCATTTCGGTGCCAAACGGCTCCACGCCGATAGATTTCGCCTATGCCATCCATACCGAGATTGGCCATAAGTGCGTGGGCGCGATGATCAACGGGCGCATTGCGCCGATGGATCAGGAGCTTCACAACGGCGACATCGTCAGAATACTTACTTCCCCTCAGGGCAAACCTTCGCGCGACTGGCTTAAGATAGCCAAATCCAGCCGCACGCGAAGCAAGATAAAATCCTGGTTCAAACAGCACGACAGGCTTGACCGGGAAGAAAAGATCAAGCGCGGGCGCGAACTGCTTGAGAAAGAAGCGCTGCGCCGCAATCCAGGCGTAACGAATCCGCTGGAGGCCATGTCCTCGCAGCTCAGCCACGCTGCGCACGACATGGGCTACCTGAGTCTCGAAGAGCTGATCATCTCGGTCGGCAACGGCAGCCACACGGCGGCCAACATTCTGGGACGCCTGGCGTCGACAGACGCCAAACTTCAGGACGCAGCCACGGAGCGCAGCGCCCAGCCGAAAAAGGAACCGGAATCCGAGATCATCGTGGACGGAGCCCAGGGTGTGCTCGTATCTCTGGCCCAGTGCTGCCGCCCGATCCCTGGCGACAGGATCGTGGGCTGCGTGACTCAGAGCCGCGGCATCACCGTCCATCGCGCCGACTGCCGCAACGTGGAAGAGACTGGACACGGAAAATTCGTAGGCGTAAAGTGGGGCAAGGCCAAGGAAAGCAGATACACGGCGAGGATCAAGATCGAAGGCGTCGACAAGGCCACGCTCGTGAGCGAGATCGTGCAGAACATTACGGTCATGGACGGCGTTATTGCCAGCATCAGAGCCAATGTGGTAAACAACAGCAGAACGCGCGTGATCGTGGAGATCCAGGTCAAGGATCTGGAGCATCTCTATCGCGTGGTGGCCAAGCTCAACACCATTTCCGGCATCATCGAGATAATCAGGGGGTAGTCTGGATATGCGCGCGCTCGTACAAAGAGTCGACCATGCGAAAGTCAGCGTCGGCGGCCAGGTCTCCGGCGAGATCGGCTGCGGACTCTGCGTCTTTCTTGGAGTGTTTCCGGACGACGGAGACAAAGATATCGAATGGCTGGTTGAAAAAATCGTTAATCTCAGAATATTCGACGACGAAAACGGAAAAATGAACGTATCCCTTCTCGACAAGAACGGCTCGCTGCTGATCGTCTCTCAGTTTACGCTGTGCG
>Ga0163159_1001754_pt1 | contig 19696 bp, 12 predicted proteins | sample BioMet9_FD_108702 | JGI IMG/M metagenome (GOLD analysis project Ga0163159, IMG submission 108702) | Microbial communities from bioreactor (seeded with sewage sludge) at Lawrence Berkeley National Lab, California, USA - Biofuel... | ecosystem: Engineered > Bioreactor > Anaerobic > Unclassified ... | reverse complement strand
GGTTCATAAAGAACGTCGGGTGCATTGATTTGATGAAAAGCCCAGTATTACAGCCTTTTCTGGGCATAAAAAAACGTTAAGGTAACTGATACGATTGTATCAATTACCTTAACTGTTATGTGTTTCCCGCACTACTTTGATACAATGCACCATTTTTGCTTGCCGCAGGGCAATCGTTAACGAGCAGGGGTATCGTTAACGGGCAGGATATCGTTGACGAGCAGTCTGTTTTTTCAGCATCATCACAGTGTTCAACAGGAGGAACTCATATATACAAATTCGGTACTCCGAGCGCCAGAAATGGATACAGCTTTATAACATGACAATTTTTCCGCGTATGTGCCGCTCTCGATGTATTGCTGTAATGCTTGATATACTATTTTGATGGCCGCGGCTTCCTCATCTTTAGTAGGCAGTTCTGTTATAGGCGTTCCCCAAGAATAGATATTATGCCCGGAGGAATATACCGGATTCCAGTTCCAGCGCTCATTGTTTACATCAAATAGACTTGTTGTCGTTAACTGAATTTCCCAGCCGAGTGTTTTACTCGCATATAGATTAAAGCTAATGGCAACCGTAGTTTTTGGAAAACCATACTTCAAAATAGGCTCTACCCACTGCACGAAGGAATTATATGAAAAATCCAACTCCTGTTGATTCTGCGGTATTATTCCGATTGCATCAAACTGGTCGTCCTTAATTGAACAGGCACCCAATATCAAGAAATAGAGGAATATGACTTTTTCGCGGATTTCTTTTACAGCTTCCACGGAGTATAGATTGTGCTTATGAAAATAACCGTTGCGCTGGGTTCTACGCCATTCATCAATGGCCTCTATGACATACCTTTTAACATACGGCGTCGTATCCCAAAGCGCGTTGTTGTGCTGCATTGTCATCTCTAACGATTTTAGTGTGGTATCAATATCCTCATTTTCCGTTGAAAATGAAACTATTCTTCCATCTCGCGTTTTTGCGGTTGCGCCCGTATCGCTGGATAAACTAAGTATGGCGTATAGTAATTGTTCCACGGACTTCAGATAGCCAGTAATAATCCCGGTCAAATCGAGATTGTCTGATAATTTGTAAATCGTATAATTCCATTCAGACGAAAGAAAACTGGCGGCAAAAGTTGAATTCCCAATCATTGCTTTCCAGAGACCACGTTCCAGATAATTATGTATTAACAAATTTGATTGACTTGGAAAAATATCAGATGGAAGATTTTCTTTATATGAGTAATCTCGGAGCATTGCTCCTGTTTTTTCTTTAAATCCGGCAATAGCTTTGTCTGTCGGTGTTATGACGGTGTCAAAGCCGATTATTTCTCTAGCCTCTTTATTAAAGGCATTAGAGTATGTGATAAAGGCATCGTATTCATCTTCACCTAAGTAGTTACTAAAGAACTCCTTTAGCGTAATCCTTTCAACCGCGATTCCTGCTTTTTGACATTTCTTGTTTTCTTCTACAAACAAATATTGGTATGCATTTTGGTCTGGCTCTGAGAGCAGCACAAGTTGCAGAGTATCGACATCGAAGCAACCGTTCATAAACAACTCTTTATATTTACCTACATCCTTGTAATTACAGAATACTACGCCCGTAGTTCGATTTTTCGTTGTCATTATGATTTGGAACGGACGCGATTTTGCTTGCTCAAGACAATCCATTTTTGTGTATATCGCGTCTATGGGATAAAAATCAAATGCAATATTATTCTGTTCAAATAGCTTTACTGTAAGGCGTTCTATTGCCTTTTCTACTCTGCACTCATTACTCCTTACAAGGGAATTGTGTATGTCATAGTCGTCATCACCAAGGTCAAAAATAGCACCCATTGATGTCTTGATGTCATCGTGCGATTCAATGTGACTTTCGCGGCTCATTCTTATCATGTTTAATAGTTCATCGAAAGTGTATTGATAAATGAAGCCGTTGTCCATATCCATCTCAATCTCCATAGAAGTCTCATTTTGCATTTCTGTATCCAATATTATTTGCGCTTTTGTTTTCTTTTTCATGAACCCCTTGACATCACTAATGGCATACTGTGCTTCTCGTTTTACGGAGATTGCAAAAGCGCCAATTCCGATGAAGTTCACTCTCAGCAGTAAATCGGTAATAAACTGTCCATTGTCATTCGGATTGCGCAGCTTTGACCTAAATGCAGCATCGGCACCGTCAACAACCATAAAAACGCCTGTGGAAATAGTAAACATACGATTTATGCATCGGCTATCGGTGCTGAATACCCTGTTCGTATCAATCTTTTTCAAATCCGTAATAGTCTGTATGTGCTTTTCTGAGTATTCTTGCGCGAGTCGTCTGATTATATAAAAACTCCTGACAATGCACCAATTAACAAGAACAGGGACAGCTTGCTTTGCTGCAAAAATACCTGCTCCCAACTCCGTCCGCAAATCAAATCTGACAAGGTCTTTATTGCTTGAATGCTCGAATGCAGTACCGTTGAACAGCTTTGATATCCATACGGAAAAGCCAATATCATCACCTTTGTATTTCACGTTCAATTCACGGAATAAAGGCGTTGCAGACAGTACCTTGGCAAATGACAGTAATGGCCCCGGAATCCCTGTTCCTCGACCGTTGCTACCGCTGGAGCCTGCCATATCGCTGACAAGGTGAAAGAACCAGTTTACAACACCCCACCATATCTTCTCGTTAAAAGTATTTCCAATGGCTTTTGAAGTGGGTAACTCTGGTGTGATGAATTCGCCGTCTGTATTTGTACCGTATGCCTTGTTAACGAACTGGTTGAGTATGGAACATATCAAACCATACGGGGAAGCGTGATGTGAAAAATCTCGTAAATGGTGCTGCAATCCACCGCCAAATGTTGATGTGAGCTTGTCTGATGCCATAGGAAATTTGTCTTCCAAAAACGCTATGCAAGCCTTTAAATCGCTTTTTCTGCATCCCTTTGACTGTGCAATAAAAACTACAAGATTGTTGATCTTATCAGTTCCATTGTCTTGGGCAGCCTGAAGAGAAAACTCACCGACCCAGAGGACATCAATCAACGCCGTTAACATTCCACTTGAAGCTGCAACCAAACAATCTACTTTATCCGCCCTGATTTCGTCATCATATGAAGCGCAGAAAGAAGAAATGGGTGCAAATACTTCGTTTGCGTTTACGCTATCGGTGTATTCAATTGTTGTATTCTCACTTTTTCCTGTCCAATTTCGAATTTCCATTGAAACACCTCCTACTCTTTACATGCGCTTGAACAATCAAACTGGGGTAGTGTTAACGAACAAGAGATAATTCCCGATCGAGCAGTTCAAGAAGTTTCAGCTTTACGCATGAATCAATACTATACCTGACTGTGTCACCTGCACGTTTTCCAGACGTAAAAGCGATAGTGATATTACCACCGCTACATTCCTTCACGACTCCCGAACCTTCAGATTTATGTTTTATCTTTTTCCCGACACATCGGGTAAAGTCCATACCATCCACAGGTTTGGGCGACTCAGCAGGTGGCGTTTTTTGCTGCAGCGGCTTACTGAATGACGATTGGCTGTGAGCCGCTGGTTTTGCAGTTGGGTTAATGACAGGTTGTGGTTTAGGTGACAACACTGGTTTTGGAGCATCCTTTGGCAAATCAGCCTTCAAAGAAAACAGCTCTGCTATTTCAGCTATGTGTGTTTGTGTAAACCACAGTGTTTCAGACCCGAATTCTATCTCGACTTTCTCTGAGCCGTCTATTGCCTCTTGCGAGATGGATTGTAATCGTTTAATAAATTGCTGCGTCAAATAGCTGTTGTGCCTCAACTCTCTGAATTTTGCTGCGCAATTTGGGCACAGGCATACATTCATTGGCTCCAACTCGTCTTTTGGATGCTCTTCAATTTGACAGGACTCTATATTGGGGAAGAAACCATGACACATTTGGCATGCATATCGATAAGCATCATAAACCTTGTAGTTACCCATAAGATATGTTCTGGCAGTGTTGGGATTGCTTGTGCGAATTCTGCGCATCAGGTATTCATATTGAACCGGCCTTGCGAAAGCAAGCATCTCTACTGCATGTTTTTTTAACGAATCCCAGTTTTTAACTTGGGATGATGGGAATTCATAAGTTGGCGTCACATCAGGAACTGCGCCACTTGCGGCATGGTGCTCGCTGCCATATGTTGCTTGTAAATCAGCATCAGATATACCATATCTACGCCGTAGCTCAAGTTCAAAAAATGTCTGCTTTTTTTCGTCAGATAGTTTGTCATAGTCAACTTGCGCCTCATCAAGACGGTCAGCAGCATCCTTTTTAAACCCGAGAATTTTATACAGTGCTGAATCCAGACGGACATTGCCATACAAAGCTTTATTAAGGTCATACTTCGACACGGAGCTCTGTGCAACCAACTCATTTGACTCCGTAAAAAGCCATTTGCCGTCCCATTGAGTCGTGCGGTATGATTTTGACTGGTTGAGCAGTGTTGTAACAACAGCAGAATAGGCATCTCCAATGTTAGGTGTGCTCCCGCCAATATACACGCTGCCGGATAATGCACTTTCATTTTCTTGGAGAAGCTTGAAAATTGCTTGCGACTTTGCCATGGAATCCGTTGCATTTGGATTTTTGCTAATGTAAGTCAAAACCGAGTCAAGCTTATCGATAGTTAGTTTCCAGCGAAAATCACCGTAGGTATTCCACTCAGGCTGTCTCCCGGGTGAGCCTGTGTAGTGAACGCCGGAAGTCGTGTTATCCTCCAACAAGATTTTATCGCTAACCCCCAGCTGCGACAAATCCTCATAAGAAACATCTCTGCCAAGGTAATAATCAAGGTCGACAAATCGCTGCTCAAAGACATTTTGGTAGTATGCTTCAATGCTGATATTCGACCGTGTCATCGGGAACATGACCTTAGTCTTATAGGGATTTACATTTATCACGCTGCCTTGGTATCGGCATCTCAACAGGAGGCATGTCCTAATAGTGCTTGCCATGTCGTTGCCGTAATCCGATGATTTAAGATATACGAGGACATTCTTAATATCGCTGATATGTTCTGCGTCAGAGACAGAATCGGCTTCGCTACAATGTTTTTTATACTCTTTTACAAACAAATCATATTCTTTCGGAGCCTGAAGCTGTAATGTTTCCCGGAAGAATGTTTGACATCTGTTATAAATATCCCTGTTAATAAACGATATGCCAGAGATGCTATAAGTTTTTTTACTTGGCAGGAAGATGTTTTGCAGGTAATTGCCGTCGCTGTCTTTTCTATAGGGAGCAGCAAAAGAACCATCATCCGTTTTTACGAAACAAGCCAGCAACATGTTTGAAGAGCCGTATTGGCTCTTACTGAAAATGTTGGGTATCGCTTCGTACATCGAGTACATTTTAGTGAGCCACTCATCATCACGCGCTGGTAAAAAGGTTTTGTTACTATTAAAGTATTCTCTCAAGTCCTCAGGACGTACAACATCAATGCCTAATTCATCAGTAAAAAACTCGTAAATACCTTTGAATTGCTTACTGGTTTCCGTCAGCACGGTTGGTAACCATCTGTATGTATGGTGCTCACCAATAAGGTCAGAGAGTAGGCGGTCATCAAACAGGTCTGCAAGAGCTTGGCTTCTGGCGATTTTAGCATTCTCGGCAGTAATGTACACGCCCGATTTACACGGAATGATTTCTTCAGAAGAAAACATGTCTATTACCGCGTCGTACAAAGGCTCAAACAAGTCATAAGTCCGAAAATCATCACTGGAGGTCGGAAGCATCTTGAGGAAGCTTAAGTCAATTCTGCTCTGGTCGCGCAGTTCTAATATGCTCTCTGTTAGAAGCTCTGCTGTCATTTGCGCAAGTCTGATGTTTTCAGGCTCGTCGCTTGGCACGCTGCTTCTATTAGGTGTAGTTCTATACGGACCCTGAATAATGAATTTGAGTTTGCTCTCAGTTTCAGTCGGGAAATAAACGGAAATATAAGGGCTTTCAGCTTCTTTGAACTCATACTGCCCATCTTTACTAACGGTTACCGGGTACGCGATATCAACTGTTCTCAGTGTAATTCCGTCTTCAATAGGCTTAGTGAATTTTAAATAAGAAAGCGATTCCTCTGACGCGCCGGTTTCCCCAATTGCCGAAATTAAAGAGCAATGGTCATTGATTTCTTGTTTATCGAGTAAATAGCAGCCGCTTATGGCTTGCCCGGTTGTTAAAATCTCGTACTCTATCGATTCGAGATTCCGCATAAACAGCAGCGTTGTTATGCCCAAATTCTGCAAACGCGATGACAATGCATCATTCAGCAGCTTCACAGTTTTAAAGCCGGAAAAAGAAAACCCAACACAGAACGGAAACTCAAATCGTGTGGTATAGCCGTGTGCGACAGCAGAATACGGAATATCAACCGGCCTTGTAAAATCGCGTATTTCAACCGCGAACGGTGAGCATGTTCCTTCAAATTCACCCTTGTAATTGTCGGGTGTGCTAAAAAGCTTCACCGTATCACAAATACCAAACACAGATTTAAAGCCAACACCAAATTCACCAATTTGATTTAGGTTATCGACTTTATCAGATTTTCCGATGTCGCAAAGACCTTGGAGGTTTTCAATTGTAAAAGGTATTCCGTCGTGAAGAACCTCTAGACATTCCGCATGTTGTATGAACTTGATATTCTGGGCACCGGCATCTTCAGCGTTCTGCAGCAATTCATAGATAAAATGCGATTTGTCCGTATACAGCTGGATTATGCGTTCCAGTGCGCGGCGGAGCATTCCGTCTTTGTCTTGACGGGCAGTGATTTCCGATGAGATGTTCACAGGTATGCCCCCTTACAGTATCGTAATAATTCCGTTAGCAATTAAAGTAACGTGGATATCGGCTTTCAAGGCTTGTTCGGTTATCCTTCCGACCTTTTTCTCGTATGTCTCGGTTGCGGACTCAAGCTCGCTACTACGCATTCTAATAATAGACGCGTCAACCGCATCGTGTATTTGCTGCTCAAGTGTGCGTTTTCTGTTCATAAAGCTGCTTTTTAGGCTCTCCAGCTTATATGTTGCTGTCGTGCGAACATCAACCAAATAGCTATCCTTTTCAGACATCCACATTTGAACGTGCTTTTCTTCCAGAGACGTCCATGATTCTTGATTTGCTTTACGCGATGTTGATGAAGCCTCAGCGCTTTGGAGCACATCGGGAAGCTCCGTGGCAACAGCATCATTTTCACATACTGTAACCAGTCTGAAATGCGGATTCAGGCCAAGATAATTCCATGCGTACACCGAAAAATGATATGTACCTGAAGGGATATCTTCTGATGCATATTCCAGATTGATATATGCGGTCTCGTTTGTTGTGTAATACATCGCAGCCTGCCGTGCAAGCGGATGCATGGATGTCACGAAAAAGGCGTTCCTTTCTCTTCCGGCAGCATCCGAATCAAAAGTAATCGAATGCGTAGGCACGGCTCCTTTTAGAAAGATTTCCCAGCTTCTTTTTACAGTATTTCTTGTCCCGGGGAGCTTGTTGAAATCTGAACGCAGCTCAAATCTTGCCGCAGCACTAAGCCTTATGGTCTTTACTTCTGACTCACCAATTATGTATTTCCCATCGCCGAGTCTGTCTTTTAAGTAGTTCTCGACGAGCTTCAGCATACTCTGCTGTGTCAACCATGGGCTCTCAGCGCGCTGTATTTCTTGGGCTGTAGTATAGTTAGACAGGTCAAATCCGAAAAACTCTTTTTCTTCGTCTTCCAGTTTTGACATCTCTTGCATTTTGCGGACTTCATTATCTGCAATCTGTTCGAGTTTCAATTGCCTTTCTGCATCAGTCAGATTTGTGTTTACGGCAATCTGTTCAATTTCAGACCCAATAGCACCAAGAATTTCTTCACACTCCCCGATGCTCTTTTCAAAAATTCCTATGCGCAGCAAGCACCTGTGATAGATATCGGCATCAACGGTGTCAGCCGTAATGGCATTATAAATATTCACCACTTCGCTGGCTTGTCCACGTCGGTCAATACGACCGATACGCTGCTCGATTTTCATCGGATTCCACGGCAAGTCATAGTTTATCATTAGGTCGCAGAACTGATAGTCCAAGCCCTCTGAGCCAACTTCGGTAAACAGAAGGATGTCAATAGCATCAGGGTTTTCTTTTGGTAATTCAAAACGATATCGGAGGTCGAGTCGTTTTTCGTCGCTAACGCTTCCGTCAATCTGGTCAACTCGCAGACCGCAAGCATCCAGCTTTTTTCGGAGATACGCAAGCGTATGACGGAATGTACTGAACAATATAATTTTGTTATTTTCGTAGTTTTGCTTTTGCGTGATTATTTCAAGCATGCTGTCAAACTTCGGGTCTGCTTCTGGGAGGTTATCTGCAAGCTCCAGCACTTGTTTGGCGATTCGAGACAACGCACCTGCCTCGTTTCCATCCAAATCATCAACATCAAAATCCACATCGGGGTCATCGTTCATTTGAGCAAACCGGCGATTAATAATATCTCGAATATACGGTGCCAATCCAAAAATACAACTGGCGGCTTGTCTCCGAATTGTACTCATCATAAATGGCACAGAGCGAGCATTATGAAGCGTTGATAATGCTATAAACTCAAAGCTCAAAAGCTCATCATGCAATGTTCGCTGTTCCGGCGTGAAGTCGGTCTCAAGGGTATGCGAACGGCGAACGCAAAAATCCTGAATGTCTTTTCTTCGCGTTCTATTGAGCATAGTATTAAAGCTGTGAAGGGACTCAACATCGGATATAAGGCTCACACGGTCATCTCTCGATATTGTGTCAGATTCGAGACGCCGGATTACGTCTTCATAAATAGGATTATTCGCTATTACATTTTCGCCCCACTGTGTACGCAAAACATCCTGCAGCTGCTCTATTGCGAGGCTTTGCCAGCCCGACTGTGCAGAACGAATTGTACGAACACACTGTGAAATGTACTCGTTAGGGCGTGTCATCATGTTAAAGGTTGCTTTATCAATAACGACATCCGGGCGAAGCACATTTAAAAGCGTAAACAAATCATCATCGCTTGTTTGAAGCGGAGTTGCGGTAAGCATAACAACAGCATCCGCATGGTCACAAAAATACTTCGTGCATTTATACGCGAAGGCTTTCTCCTTGTCCATGCTACCATTTCTGATGTGATGCGCTTCATCAATTATTACAAGGTCAAAGTGTGGAGCAGGGTCGAGCTCTTCTAAACCATAGCTTCGACTTTTTTTTCGAGTATCGCCGCTGAAAATTCGGCTGTCCAGAATGGAATACGGTACAATGACCTTGCTGTAACGAGAAGGCCATTCACCATCTCTATCGGTGTCGGATAAGATTTGGCGTAAAGACGCGCCGTTAAGCGGCACAAATTCTTCATCGAAGCGTTTCATCTCGAGTTCCCATTTTCGCTCTGCGACAAGCGGCTTCGGGCAGATAATCATGATGTTTTCGACATCGCTGCGGGCTTCAAGCTCCTTGATGATCAACCCTGCTTCAATAGTTTTACCTACGCCAACGCTATCTGCTATCAGAATTCGAGGCTCATCTGCGCGTATGAGTTTCAACGCTGGACGGAACTGATACGGGACGAAATCTATTCTGGCAGAATTGAGCGAGTATAGATTTCTGGCAGACGGATTGTTGATTTGGTATGCCGTCAAATAGCTTCTGATGGTGTCTGTATCAACCCAATTATAACCGGCAGTTTCTTCGACAAGCGCAATTTGTCCGGTATAATATGTCCGAATTCCGCCATCGATAAAGAGCTCATATTTTACTGTCTGACCGAGGTTTGAAACAGAAAACACTATGCCGCGCTTGCTTGGGTCTCCCACAAGATAGACGAGGCTCTTTTCTTTAATTTCACTGTCACTGCTTCCAACAATCTGAACTTCATCTTTGGGCGAATGCGCTTCCGCTGTGGGTATATGCTTGGGCATGACACCTTCGGGAAGCTCAACATCATCCTTGAATTGTTCAATTTCTCTTAAAAGCTCGCCGGGGCAGTTTATCTGTTCAAAAAACTGATGTAGCGTCTTTAAATCATAGGAGATGGCATCTTTTCCGGGAATGGCGGCACCGCAATGAGCCCAGTTATTACGGACATGCAGCATTTCACGAATGCATTCTCGTTCTTTTGTAGGGAGATAGGCAACAGAACGCAGGGCGTACCACGATTTATCAGCAATACGAAGTAAAGCTGCAAGGTCGAACTCCTCCAGCTTGGTGATTCCCTTGTTCTTGGCAATTTCACCCTGTGAATACGACAGTTTTTGAAGAACGCAATCTTGCCACCATTCGCTGGATGTTTTCGGCAAAATCTCGCCGAGCCATCGCGCAAGCTCAATGGCAGCGGTATGTAGGTATGCGTTCATTTTATTTACAACATAATCGTTTTCCATGGAATTGTTCCTACCCCCTATGCGAAGATTAGCGCACATAGCCAGTGTCTACACAGAAACCGGCTCTGTTTGTTACATGAAGAAACCGTCAGTGTCAAAAACGTGACCGAGCTCTTCATCATTAATTGCTTGTTTTACTTTATCTCTTACGGCACCCTTCGACATATCAAGCCGCTTGAATCGGTTCCGTCCGGCAGAGTCTTTTCCCATACGAATCAGCTGGATGCGACCTACGCCCGGGTTTTGACGAGCATATTCAGCAAAGCCCTTTGCTTTGCCGAGGTTATCCGTTCTTGACGGGTCATGGGGTTCAAGAATATCGATAACATAATCACCGATGTCATCCTTGCGGATAACAAGAAAATCAGGATAAGCAGGTTTGATGTCACCGTCTTTTTCATACGGAATGCTTAGTGACCATGATTTTCTTGGAGGATTACGAAGCCAGCACACAAAGCCTGCTTGTGCGGCTTCTTCATCAAGTACGCCTTCCTCCCAACTGTTGAGTTCAATTCTTGCGGTGCCGGAGTCGTCGACAAACAGATGGTTTGAGTAAACACGCCCATTTGCACTATGTTCGCAAGTAATGGTCTCTGGCAATGTGAAGTTATGCTCACTGACGGTATCACCGTCAGATACAATGCTGTTGTATTTCTTTTGGAACTGCGCAGAAAGAGAAGTGGTGCGGCGGCGATAGGTATCGTTCATGCTGTGAAAATGGTCTTTTGCGTAGTTGTTCAAAGCAGATATGCATTCGCTATCGGCGGCAAAAAGAATAACATCGATTTTATAGCCGTTCGGGTTATCTTCCTCTTCGTACTGATTACCATATTTGTTGCCAATGCCTTCACTGCCGAGCTTCGTTTCAGCTTGTCTAAACTGCCTGTCCAGATCTGTATCCGTGGCAGAAAACAAATCGTGAATCGCATTATTATCGACGCTTTCACCGAACACATCGAATATTTGAGTATTCAGTTTGAACTGCATTACCTTTGCAGCAAGCTCGTCATACTTTTCGTCGTCCTTAAGGGAAACAATATAGTCGTGAATCATTGCGACAATGTTAGTAACAACCTCGTTATATGCACCCGGATAAATACGGGATTGGCTAAACAGATGCGACAACGCAAACAGTGAGTGGAGATAGTTGCTGATGCGCACACTTCTTACATCATAGGTCAGAAGACCTGCGTCGTTAATGGCTTTCATTACTTCCTCGCGGTCGAAAGCCTGAGCTTCTTCTTCGACAGGCGCGGGTGTAGTGGGAGCTTGCTGAGGAGCATTCACTGTAGTGGGAGCGGGTTGCGTCACATTTGAAGGCTGCGTAGCGTTCGGCTGTGGTGCCGTGACGATAACCGCCGGGGCTTGTCCCTCGGCAGCGACACCGGCGGCAGGAACTGCTGCAGGCGTTGTTGTGAGGATATCCGGCTTGGGCTGCAGAGACTCTAATGTGATTTGTCCTTCTACCTGCTGTTGTCCGCGAGACGTTGTATTGGTAGGGACAGTGCGTTTCGGTCTGACGGTAAGCGTATCGAAAACTCTCTCGCCGAACACTTCACCGAATACGTCGGTCGGGATATTACCACCCTCTGTGCTTTGCAGCGCTTCCGTCACGTCTTTAACCGTCTCTGCATTGAAGTATGGCAAAAACAGATGAACGTCGTTTAAGACAAGCCATGAAGCTACTTTCACTGATCAGAACCGCAAATTGATTCTCCGGAAGAATCAGCATATCCGGTGTTTCGTCCTGAAGCTCCGGGCGTTCTCCGACAGCTCCGGCTTTCAGCCACAGCAGCGGAAGTATTTCTTTGAACTGTCGTCCCAACGCGACGTCGTCTTTATCGAGAAATCCCAACTTGAAGTATTCACAATTTGCCCGGAACCCCTGTGCCATCGGAATGGGATTGCCCTGCGCGTCATTGGCGAGGTAATTTCCTTTCAGCGGTGCACCGTTTACATCATGCCCTTCAATGGAGCAGACGGTGCGCGGCCATGTAACGTAGCGGGCGATACCGAGCTTTTCCCACTCTGGGTCGCCGGGCTGATAACCTTTCGCTGTCAGCGTTTTCGCTTCGTCAGAGGAGACTTCGTTGTTTGTTACCATGATGCAGCGCCGATGCCCGCCGTCTTCTGCATTGAGAAGGTTAACAGCGTGGAGTGTGGTGCCTGAACCGGCGAAGAAGTCAACAATGAGAGCATTGGGTTTGTCCGCAACAAAAAAGCGAATTGTATCGCGAGTCGCATAAAGAGATTTTGGGAACGAAAATGCCTTATCTCCAAATATCTTTCTGAGCATTCCACTTCCATGCCTACTTGCATCATGCGACGGTATTACCCATTGCGTTGATGGAATGAAGGAAGGTCTGTAATCACTATCGTCAAGAATATACGAATTATCCTCGTTGATGCCCTTGATCTTGTAAGTGCCATCTAAAACCTTAGCGTACTCGCCCTTTTTTAAGTAATTAATAGCCATTCCTCGCGGCGTGAAACCGCCGAGCCTTACAACATGATTGCTTTGCAAATCAAGCAAGGTATCTCGGCCTATTCGCCAGCATCCTTCACTATTGTCAGTATGAAGAGGCCATACTGCTATTGCCCCTTCTGGAACAGAATAAGCATTTTTGTCTTCTGACAGTTTTAGTGGTTCTCCGGCTCCTAAAAACTTCTGCCCGTCTTGCGAGACCAGAACTGGATAGAATAAATTGGGTCTATCGCTCCTCATGTTGTTAGTGCCAGTCCTCAACAATCCCTCCCAATGGACTTTTGCACGAGAGGTGTTTTTTACCCCGCCTAACCATTCTTCACCTAATTGGAGTGCCACGGGTGTAGCAGCTCCGATTTTAACAAAATAAATGTATTCATCTGATCGAGCAAATTCATTTCCTCGCGAGACTCCGCCAGGCATGATGCAAGAACTGACCATCTGAATATTTGCTTCCGGGAACATCTCCTCTAATAAGCATCCCAGATGTAGATATTCTTTTTCATCAATGGTAACGATGAGGACGGAGTTGTTCGGGTTCAAAATCCGTTTCGCAATTTTGAGCCGCTTCTGCATCATGGAGAGCCACTTGCTGTGCCGCCACGAATCGGAGGAATCCACGTAATCGTTGTTGTACTTCCAGTCGCGGGCACCTGTGTTGTAGGGTGGATCGATGTAGATACAATCAACCTGCTTGGGGTACAGGTACTCCAATAGCTGAAGCGCATGATAATTGTCCGCTTCAATGAGAGTATGCCATAGGCCGTCGTCCGGTGCGTTCTCTACTCTATCTATCGGCTGCAGGGTGGGATAAATGGGCTCGCCGAATTTCGCCACCGGCACCAACTCGGAAAGCGCTATGGTTTCCTTTTCGCCGGAAGCGAGGCGGATGCATACAGCTTCATCGCCGGTTATTTTGATTACACGGTATACATCATTTATCACACCGGTTTTTTTCGACACAGTACTGCCGCACTTTATTGTAATGCCGTAAAGAGGGGTACATTCAGGAATGTGCTCCTCAAATACAAGCCCAAATTTCTTTTGCTTGCTCAAACGAGAAGCCTCCTGCAAGAGCCTCTCCCGTAAGGTCTTGTCCTCTACCTGATTAATCAGGTCTGTTAATGCAGCCATAAAATAACTCCTATCTATAGGTTTTAGCTGTGGGTACACCGCCACACTTTACTTTTCACTCCCGTTGAATGCAGAAGTGAAGGTAATACAAAGTACCACCCGGCACGTTCTGCGTCTGTTGTAGCGCCACTTAGGGGCTCAAATGGCTCTGAATGAGGCCCGTTTGCGGCAAATTTTCTCTATCTTGGCATAGCAAAGCTGACGAGATGAAGCCCTCCATTGCAGAAGTGAACGGCACCTCGCCGCAGCGGAATATGTGCGGTCACTTCCTGCTTTGCTATGTTGCCTACTTTTTCTTTAGCAGACGTGGCGTCAAATCCACCTCATCTGCCGGTATTGCCTTGAGTCCCATCGCTGCCTTCAGCTGCCGGAACTCTTCCGTGTCAGCCTGTTCAAACGGCGTTTCGCCGCCCAGCTTGGTTTGTCTTGTGCTGTTGATGTGGTTGAGCAGGAGAAGGATATCCTCCTGCGTATAGGGATTGAAGCTTTTTCCTTTTGGAAGAACATAGCGGATAAACTCATGGTTCTTTTCAATATGCGGTTTCTGCCAGGACGCCTGCGGATCGCAGTAGTAGAGTCGAGTCCGGCGCTGACCGTCCACTGTAAACTCCATTTCCATGGTGTGTTTGAACTCCGAACCGTTGTCCGTCAGAATAACCGGAAACAGCTTTTGAAAGGTTTCAATTCCCACCGCTGCCGTCAACCAGTCCAACTGCTCAACCACGGTGTCCGCCCGGCCATCCTGCATCAGAAAGATCAGCATCAGGTTTTGCTTCACAAAGAGCATCGTCAGCATACGCTTGCCCTGCTCTCTGCACCCCTTTACCGTATCCATCTCTACATAAGGGGCATCTGGGTGCTTTGCCATGTAAGCAGAAAAATCCTGAAATGTCCGCTCTTTTCGGAACTTCTGATTTAGAAAAGCTTCTGATTCTTCCTTCTTTTTTCGTCTCGGCCGGTAGCCAACCTTGCGCCGCAGATCCAGATTCCCGATGCTGAGTGCGCCTGAATCGATGTAGTTGTACAGAGTTCGCTGGCTGACTGGCAGCTCCGTTTCGTGCTCCGCATAGATATGCGTCAAGGGCTGCCCCTTCTTAATCAGCGGCGTCACAAGAGCATCCAACGCAGTTAATTCGTCTCCCTGTAGTTGCGGCTTGCTTCGTGCCTGAGCGTATCTCCGCCTTGCCACTGCGTCTGCCTGATGGGCTATGTAATAGGCCCTGTCCGCCTTGCACTTCCTGCGGTTTGTACAGACATTGCAAACATACGGTGGCAGCTGAAGCTGCTTGCAGGGGCCATCTCGAAAAGCACTGCATACGGTCTGGCAATCCACCTCTCTGCAAGTGCAACACCGTCGGGTACAGCCTTCCTTCCCGCATATGCCGGTGCGTTTGCAGCTCGTAGCATTGTGACAGCGCTTCCCCAATGGGTGCTCTCCGGGAACCCTCGTCGCGTTCTTCCGCAGCTCCTCAGACACATGACGCCGGCTCTTGTGGATCCTTTCCGCGATTTCGGATAGGGTTTTGTGTGCATAGATTCCGGCTTCAATCGCTACTCGTTCCGATAATGTCATTCGACTCATAGTTCCCTGCTTTCCGCAGGATGTGACCGCAACTATTATACATCATATTGCAGAAGTGAACGTCACCCAATTCCCCCTTTTTTACCCCAAAATGTTACCTTCACTTTTGCAATCAAGGTACTTTTCACTCTAATTCTACAATAAATGCTGTACCTTAAAACGGACTCATTCGTCCCCGGGGATGTCGTCTGGAATCATTTCCACAATATCACCAACATCGCAGCGCAAAACATTACATATTTTCGCAAGGACATCAGTGCCAACATTTTCGTCTTTCCCCATGCGGGCAAGTGTTGTTGTGCTGACGTTTATTTTTTTTCTGAGCTCAGTCCGGGTCATATCTCTATCTATCAGGAGCTTCCATAATTTCTTGTAACTTACCGACATAGCGCACCTCGATTTCTTTATGGCAGTATCTGTGATGTGTCAAAACGACAAGAAACCACTCGATTTCTCATATTATATCACGAAATTCCGAAAAACGCAATCGAATATCCGAAATATATGATATTATATCCGCTATTTGCGCTGGACGTATTTGCAAAAATGTGTCACTTGCTTTCTCGTACATAAATATATGCTGTACGACTTGACAAAATCATTGATTTATGCTAAAATGCTTTACGTAGTCAAATATCACCCCGACAAGGAGGGTCACAATGAACAATGCTACTTTGCAAAACCGTGTACCGGAAGATTTGATGCGACGCATCGCGGACTGTGTAAACACTGCGCTCACTGATGATATTCAACGATACCTCATGGAGAATCACCCTGAGACGACAAATGCCATTCCGTACCTGATTGGCGACTTTATCAACACAAATATCAAAACCCGTATTGTGGGTGGCGATGTTGAACAAATCTCATTCAAGCGTTACAGCTGGAATGGGCGCATACTTGTTGACCGGGCGAATCGGGTGACATATACGATAATGCGACGGAAAAGGCTCGCCCAACTGCGTACAGATAAAAGGGACAAGCCGCACTACCTGCAATCTGTGGTTGCTGTTTTGAACGAAGAATTTGTTGCGCCGCAATCTCAGATGTCGCTGTTCGATTACGACCCGCAGCCGAAATTCGATGACGAGACACTGCAAAAGGACTTTGCCACAATCGTAGACGAGAGCATTAGTCGGACAAATGGGTACATCCACTGTGTGATTTCATATGAAACCGACCGTGGAGAGCTGACTGATATCAATGTCCTATTACTCGATGGGAATCTCAATGAGGTTGAGCGCATACCAATGCACGAATACATCAAGCCTGATTATTCAAAGCTAACAAATACCTACGCTACTCCAGAGGCAGATGAGCAATGCGAAAATGCTGCAAGCGACTCTCTCGTTTCAGTGCGCAGGAATGCTGTAGAAACTGACGAGACGCCCGTCGAACTGCACGAGGAGCGCAAACAAGCTTAATTTGTAAATTTGGAGGAAACAGACCATGACCAGTTCCAGTTTTAAAGGAGAACGGCTAAAAAATGCAAGGTTATATAGAGGGCTAACTCTGGCAGAGTTAGCCACAAAGACTGATGTCACAAAACAAGCCTTATCTCAATATGAAAACGGCACAATTAACCCAGAAATGCCCAAGGTGCTTGCTTTGTCTGAGTCTCTTGGCTTTCCGCTTGATTACTTTTTTGCAGCAAGTCAATACAGTGTAAAAACTGAAGCAACATATTTCCGCTCACTTATGAGCACAAACAAAAAAGACCGTGTTGCGCAAAGTGTCCGCATAGAATTTATAGCGCAGATATATGAAACGCTATTTGAGTATATTAACTTCCCACCACTTCATCTTCCGGAAGTTTCCATCACGGATTCGTCAGAAGCATATGAATATGAAGCGGCAAATGAAGTTGATGAGCTCGAAGCTGTAGCGCAGAAGGTACGCGAATACTGGCATCTTGGCGACGGCCCCATCAAGGATTTACGCTATACGCTTGAAGCAAATGGCATTGTCGTAACTTGCTATGACCCGAATTCGGACAAGATTGATGCTTTTAGTCAGCGAACACTTATTGATGAAGGCGGAACATTCTTCATTGTCATATCAAAAAAGAATCAATCTTTAGCAAGGGCACGTTTTGATATGGCACACGAATTGGCACACATACTAATCCACCCTTGGAGTGAGGATTTGGAATCTATAACCAAGGAAGAGTTCAAAGCAAGAGAACGGCAAGCAAACATAATGGCAAGTGCTTTCCTGTTGCCGAGAGAAACGTTTGGTGCAGATGTGGCTCATTACCCGACAAATTTGGATTATTATGAACATCTCAAAAAGAAGTGGAATGTTTCAATTCAGGCGATGATTTATCGAACACAGCAGTTGGGGTTAATTACCACAACTCAATATCAATATCTCATGCGGCAAATATCAAAGAAGCAATGGCGAAACAACGAGCCCGGTGATATCCCATATGAAATGACTAGCAACCTACTTCAGGGAGCGGTCGATGCACTCCTTAGGGAAAAAGTATTCACGGCTGATAGTTTCATGCTTGCGTTAAAAAACAAAGGTATCGTGCTTCAAAGAGAGGAAGTTGAAGCACTGCTCTGTCTGAAAAGCGGAACACTAAAACGCACGGACAGTGATAAGCCGGTTTTGATACAACTGAAGCCGAGATAGGAGTGATGTCGCCCATGACCGAACAAACAAAATGTCCTGTATGCGGGAAGCGGCTTTTCGACATCGACCAGTATCTCATAGGAAAAATGAAAATCAAGTGTCCGCAATGCAAGAAAATCATCAAACTCTCATTTGTGCCAGAAAGCGTTATCGGCACAGTTGAACCAGAAGGTGTAGAACCGAGCAAAACAGGAGTCATCCGAACTACCTAATATGCCGGTCATGACAATTTAATACTGTAGATTACTTAGTACAGAGCCAATACACTGATATAAGAGCCTGACAGGTAGCTGAATTTAGCTATTTGTCAGGCTCTTTTTGTCTTTCGTATTGGCTCTTTTTGGCTACCTGTGTGGGCTCTTTTCAAATTTGAAAGGAGTCAACGCAATGAAAATCACATGGAACTTTGCAGACGGCACAAAATCCGAGGTTGAGGTCAACGAGGAGCTTGGTGAATTCATCACAGCATCACGGCGTGAGGAGAGCAACCTCGACCGAAAGGAACGGTATCACTGCTAATGCAGTACACCGCATTTGACTGAGGATGAAATAAAAGAACGGTTTGTAGCCGCGTGGAACGGGATGCAGGACATGAGCGATGAGGTGATTGCCGAATGCCGGTCTGTGATTGAGGGGCTATTCGACAGCGACGCCATCGACGAGGAAATCGCAGCGAAGAATGCGGAAGCCGAGGTACTCATCGAAATGAACCGCAAACACATAGCGGAAAACGCATCGGCAGCGCAAAATCAGAAGGCATACAAAAAACGACAGGACGAGCTGGTGGCAAAGTACAACGCTGTGGCAAAACGGATAGACGAGCTCAAGACTGAGAAGGACACTCGAAAACACCAGCGCACGGTGCTCACAGCCTTTGTGGACACAATGGCACAGCAGCGTGGGTCGCTGACGGAATTTAGCGAGAGCCTGTGGTCGGCGGTCGTTGAGAAAGCCACGGTCTACGCTGACGGGCGGATTACCTTCACACTGATGAACGGCATCGAAATTGATTAAGCACAAGCACTGACTCCCCACACCAGCAAATGGTGTGGGGAGCTTTTTTGTGTCGCGGACTATCTCATTTGCACCAAAACCGCAGATTTGCACCAAAATGCACCAAAGCTTTGAGATTTGCACCAAAATACTGCTCGTTAACGATTTGTACGGGGAGGAGTGGTTGGAGGAGACAAAATAGGTGTTTCAAAGGCGAAAATCGTGGCATTGGGCGGTCATTGGAGAATGCGCTGTGAAACAAAAATAGCCCGAAAAGCTTGTAAATACGGCATTTCTGGGCATAAAAATATCGCAGAGAACGAATACAATCATTGTATCAATTCTCTGCGATATAGTTGGTGCGGGTAACAGGATTTGAACCTGCACGGTTTCCCACGGGAACCTAAATCCCGCATGTCTGCCAATTCCATCATACCCGCCGATGTGAAAAATATCTTAGCACAGCT
>Ga0163159_1001750_pt1 | contig 19750 bp, 19 predicted proteins | sample BioMet9_FD_108702 | JGI IMG/M metagenome (GOLD analysis project Ga0163159, IMG submission 108702) | Microbial communities from bioreactor (seeded with sewage sludge) at Lawrence Berkeley National Lab, California, USA - Biofuel... | ecosystem: Engineered > Bioreactor > Anaerobic > Unclassified ... | reverse complement strand
TTAATCACTTCATCAACAGTTGCATTCACATTTATAGAAACAACAAGTGAACGGTGCTTAAGAATATCATGTACATGCAGGTCGGAAAATTCAAATATGCGGTCAAGCATCTTTTTTTCATCTTGCTCAAGCGTACCTTCATGTTCACCAACCGCAATAAGTGTTTTAAGTTCTTCCTCTGTAACAAGAGGCTCTTCTTTAATATGCTTTTTGCTTTCAATAAATTTCAGGAAGCGTGTAATTTGATTAAAAAACCACACCACCGGGAACAATATTTTCTGTATGACAACAAGTATATCTGCACTTTTCTGTGCAACAGCTACAGACTTTACTGCAGCCACTGTCTTTGGAATAATTTCTGCAAAGATGATGACAAGTATTGTCATTGTCGCTGTAGCATAAGAAACATATGACGCACCAAAGACTCGTACTGCAAATGCCGTTGCAATTGCAGAAGCAAGAGTGTTCACAAAATTTGTTCCAGTAAGAACAGTTGTAATAAGGCGATCCATATCATTCTTAAGATATGCGATTTTTTTTGCACCCGGCTTTTTCTCCTTTAGAAGTTGTCTGACTTGTATGCGCGTCAGAGAAGTATATGCTGTTTCGCTTGAGGCAAAGAAAGCGCTACAGAGCAAAAGCAGAATGAGAGAGCATGAAGTAAGAATACAGTCTAATATACTATTCATTATTCCTCCTCATTCTCGTTGCAATATCTTAGATGAACAAGTGCAACACGTTTGTCATCAATAGATTTCACCGTAAACATATATCCATCACGTATAATACTTTCATCAACATGCGGAATGCGGCCAAGAGCTTCGCACAAATAACCACCTATTGTCTCGCATTGTTTTGAAACAAGATGCGTGTGGAGCTGTTCATTAATATCAACAAGGCGTGACTGACCGTCAATTTCATCATTATTTGGATTTTTTATTTTTACTTCAGAAAGACGTACATTTTTCTTATACTCATCGGCAACAGGTCCAAATATTTCCCGCTCAATATCGTCAAATGTTAGTATGCCGTCAGTGCCGGAATATTCATCTATAACAACAGCCATACCTTGTTTATTTTCACGCAACATTTGCTGTATGCTGGACATTTTTTTTGTTTCCAAAATAAACAGCGGAGGTCTCATTGTCTTTTCAACAGAAAAATGCTCATTTGAATTTTTATACTTGAGCATATCCTTTACATATAAAATGCCAACTATATCATCAATATCCTTGTGATATACAGGAAACCGTGACAAACTGCATCGTTCAGAAAGTTCAATAATATCATTATAACGCGCGGTCAACGGCACAGAAATTATTTTCTTTCGTGGAATCATAATGTCTTTTGCTTCGAGGTCAGTGAACTTGAACACCCGGCGCATCATTGTTTTTTCGCTTGTTCCAAGAATTCCTTCTTCGCCACCAACATCAATGAATGTTTTTATTTCTTCCTCAGTAAATGAGACATTTTTCTTTTTTGTATCAATGCCAAAGAGTTTTAGCACAATCCGAGAAAATTCCGTAAGAATAAATACAACAGGATTAAGAACTACTTCAAGTACGCAAATAAATCCGCTGAAAAAAAATGCAATTGGTTCAGGGTGACGAGTGGCGACTGTTTTAGGTGTAATTTCTCCGAAAATGAGCAAGAGCAATGTAGCGACAAATGTTGCAATGCCAACGCCCGCGTTGCCAAACAAATCAATTGCTATAACAGTAAGAATGGAAGATATGGCAATGTTTACAATATTATTTCCGACAAGAAGGGTGTTGATAAGGCGCTCTTTGTTATTTAGCAGCCGCCAGGTTCTTACAGCACGTTTGTTTTTCTGATTCCGCAGAAAGCGCACTCGCAATTTGTTTATTGAAAGGAATGCGCTTTCTGACGCTGAAAAAATGAGAGAGAGAATGATAAGGACCACTGCAACAAGCAGCAGTCCCCAAATAGAAGCAGTAGGAGGGTGATCCGAATTCATTTTACTTTTCTATCTTCTCCGTCCCAGAAGGAGCTTCTGCGTTTGCACCTGTAGATTCCGACGCTGTTCCCTGAGCTTCAGTTTCTTTAATTTTTTTGCACTCCTCGAGCACATTTTTCATAGCAGGCACAAGGTCTCCCTTTGGCGCAACATCAATTCCAGACTGCAGCAAGCCCATCATTTTTTCAATGTCTGGTTGTACATTCTGCGAACAAATATATGCCGCTGAGTAGTATGCATTCTGCTTTTGTTCCGGAGTAAGATGTCCGTCTTTTATAAGATTAAGAAATACGTTTATAGCGCCATCTACATCGTGGTTGCGTGCAAATTGAATAGAATCAACATAGGCAACTTCTGTCTCATACTTGCCAACAAGTTTAGTCTTGTTTTTCTTATCAAGTTTTGGAACTTCGCGGAACATATCAACTAGCAATGCCCTGTATTCCTGTGGCTCCGCTTGGTAAAGCTCTTCTATTGCATTGACCTTGCTAATTTTTTTTGAATGTTTAACTTTGTTTAAAAGCGTTGTAAACTTTTCAAGCTCAAAATTATCTTTTGTAACTTTTGCAACATATTCAGCCGGTGTCTGTACGGTATCATCAAAGGCAATGTTTGAAAGGTAATAGCCTTCAGAAGATGTAACAAATGCGCATGGATATGCTCTTACATTATACAGGCTAGCAACATTTCGATTCTTTGTAATTTTTTCTCTGAGTGCCTGAATAGCCGCCTGCTGATCTGCCGGAAGTTTTGTTTCATCGGACTGTGCCGTTTTGAATTCTGCATCAGCAAAATCGATGTTCAACAACACATAATCTTTATGCATTGCCTGTATGAATTCATCAGTATTACCAATTTTTTCATTGAACTCTTTACTTTTGCCATCCCAATCCCTGCCACTGAACAAAATATATATTTTTTTGCCATACTGTTGTGCAACGGCTTTTGCAGCATCATACTCTGTCAGCCAGCCGGCAACATCTTCAACCGGAGCTTCCTTAGCGGTTTCTTTCTTGTTGCATCCTGTGAGCATCATTGTCATTGCAATGAACGCAGCAAACAGGATAACTAAAACGCTTTCATTCTTTTTCATTTGTTTTTCCTTATTAGTTAAAATATGAAACACCTGCACTGAAAATATTCTGGCAGGAACTTTCATTCTTTGTGTTAAGCAGGTTCTTGATGAGATCAGGGCTGCTTCCGTTTACGCCGGTACCTACCGTGCGCTCGCTGTGGCCCATCTTTCCAAGAACGTGTCCGTCCGGGCTTGTCATGCCTTCGATTGCAAACAAGCTACCATTAGGATTGTCAGGCTCGGTGATTGACGGAATGCCGTTCTCATCAACGTACTGGCTGAATATCTGTCCATTCTTAAACAGTTGTTCTGCAAGTTCGTTACTGATGACAATTCTTCCTTCGCCATGGCTCACCGGCACAAGGTGAATGCTGCCGTCAAGAACAGAAGGCGTCAATGCCCACGGACTTGTCGCGCTCACCATACGGGTGCGTACGATGCGGCTTACGTGACGGCCTATTTTGTTGAAGGTAAGCGTTGGCATATCTTCTGCAGGCGCTTTGATTTCTCCGTATGGAACAAGACCTGTCTTGATGAGTGCCTGGAATCCGTTGCAAATACCAAGAACCAAACCGTTGCGTTTTTTGAGCAAGTCCATGATGCTGTCTGCAACGCGGTTCTCACGCAGAACGTTTGCAATGTATTTTCCGGAACCATCCGGTTCGTCACCTGCACTGAAACCCCCGGCAAGCGCAAGAATCTGCGCGCTGTCAATTTCTTTTTTGAATGCATCAAGTGATGAAGCAAGGTCTTCAGGAGTCCTGTTGCGGAACACGAGAATCTTTGTCTCTGCTCCGGCAAGATTAAATGCACGCGCCATGTCGTACTCGCAGTTGGTTCCAGGGAACACTGGAATAATAACGTGTGGTTTTACAGAGTTTGTCTTTACGCTGAAGTCCTTTTTTGCTTGAGCAAGGCTTGCGTGCTCGTCGAGCGCAAACTTTGGAAGCGCCGGCTGCAACGCTGCACCGGAAACATGCGGGAACACTTTGTTGAGCTTTGCTTCCCACGCGTTTTCAATGTCATCAAGCTGAATTTGAATTTCAGGAAGATGACCAACGCCTTTCGTCTCAACGGTGATATCTTTCTGATTCTGAGTAAAACCAATTTTCACCACCGTGCCGTTTACAAATCCGCTGTTTTCAAGTTTATCAATGTCTGTTTCAACAAGAATGCTACCGTACAACGGCGTAAACAAATCGCTCATCGTGTCGCCAACATTCTGATGAATAGCTGCGACAGTAGCACTTGTTGGAATAGTGTGTATAGAGCAACCGATTTTGTTACCCATCGCCATTTTGCTTACCGCTTCTGCAATTCCACCTGCACCCACCGGATACATGGCGGCAATTTTTCCTTCAGCATTCAAATTGTAGAGCAGTTGGCTATTCTTAGTGAATGTATCAAAATCTGGAGCAAGTTCTGTTGAATACGGAACGCTCACCAAATAGATGAAGTCGCCACCCTTCTTGAAAGAACCGCTTGTAATATGTCCGACTGTTTCTGTATTTACAGCGAAAGAAACAAGTGTGTGTGGCACGTTGAGTTTTTCAAACGTACCGCTCATGCTGTCTTTGCCACCAATACTGCCAGTGCCCATTGCCTTCTGTGCATCAATAGCACCAAGCAACGCGCTTGCCGGATATCCCCAAGTCTTAGGGTCCACTGCGCGTCCAAAGAATTCCTGGAACGTCAAACGACATGTCTCCGGTTTTCCGCCAACACACGCAATCTTTGCAAGAGAAGAAAGAACTGCGGTCTGTGCTCCGTGATACGGACTCCACTCTGCAACACGCGGGTCGTAGCCAAAGCTCATGACGCTTGTTGTTGAAGTTTCGCGCGGACTCATCACCGGAATCTTTGCACACATGGCAGCTTCCGGAGTGCCCTGATATTTGCCGCCGTACGGAAACAAAACAGAACTTGCGCCGATTGAGCCGTCGAACCGTTCGCTCAAGCCACGCTGAGAACAGCAGGCAAGGTCCGCCATGTTTGCAATCCATGCGTTCTTCACGCTGTCAACTGTTGGATTTTCGCCGAGTACCTGTTCAACTGAATAAAGCGGATGTACGAGCGGAGAATCACTCTGCTTTGCCGGAGATATAATCTTTGCAACAGCTTCATGCTTTGCGCCTGCGGTGTCCAAGAAAGTGCGGTCAATGTCAACCATTGTTTTCCCGCGCCACTTCATTACCAGTTTATTTGTATTTGTAACTGTTGCTACAACAACGGCATTCAAGTTTTCTGCATTTGCTGCAGCAATGAATTTTTCCACATCGCCTTTGCGTACCACCACTGCCATGCGTTCCTGTGATTCAGAAATGGCAAGCTCGGTACCATCAAGGCCTTCGTACTTCTTGGGCACTGCATCAAGATTGATATCGAGTCCGGGAGCGAGTTCTCCAACGGCAACAGACACACCGCCTGCGCCAAAGTCATTGCTTCTGCGGATAATGCGGCACACGTCCTTGTTGCGGAAAAGGCGCTGAATCTTGCGTTCCTCAACGGCGTTTCCTTTCTGAACTTCAGCGGCTGCAGTCGTCACTGATTTTTCGGTATGCACTTTTGAAGAACCAGTTGCACCGCCAATACCGTCGCGCCCTGTTCCTCCGCCAAGCAGAATCACAATGTCGCCAACATCTGGTGTTTCGCGCATCACCTGGTCAACAGGAGCTGCAGCAATGACTGCACCAAGCTCCATACGTTTTGCGACAAAGCCCGGATGATACATTTCAACAACCTGTCCTGTGGTAAGACCAATCTGGTTTCCATAAGAAGAGAAGCCTTGAGCAGCTTCGCGGGTGAGCTTCATCTGTGGCAGTTTACCCGGCAATGTTTCGCTGAGCGGTACTGTTGGATCAGAAGCGCCGGTTACGCGCATTGCCTGGTATACCCAAGAACGTCCACTAAGCGGGTCACGGATTGCACCGCCAATACAAGTTGCAGCGCCGCCGAACGGTTCTATTTCTGTTGGGTGATTGTGTGTTTCGTTTTTAAACTGGAGCAGCCAGCGTTCTGTAGCGTCTGGTGAGTCCGCAGGAAGCGCTTTGCCGTTTTTGTCTGTTGTGTAATGCACGTCGATGAACACCGAGCACGCATTGTTTTCTTCGCTCACTTCAAGGTCGTCGAGTTTGCCGTGCTTGCGCAAGTATTTTGCTCCAATGCACGCCATATCCATGAGAGTGACCGGTTTGTCTTTACGGCCGGCATACAAGTCGGTGCGCATTGTCTTATATTCAGCAACCGCCTTTTTAAACAGCTTTGCATACGGACCGTTCTCCACTTTTACATCTTTCAGAATAGTATTGAACGTTGTGTGGCGGCAGTGGTCGCTCCAATACGTGTCGAGTACGCGAATTTCAGTAAAGGTAGGATCACGTTTAATCGACTTGAAATAATCCTGCATGAACTTCACATCAGCAAAATCCATTGCAAGACCAAGTTGATTACGGTACGCCTCAAGTTTTTTTGCATTCAGCTTTATAAAGCCTTCAACAGTCGGAATGTCAGCAGGAACAGAAACATCCATCTTGAGCGTTTCAGGTTTTTTATCATCGGTAAGGCGACTGTCTACCGGATTGATCAAATATCCTTCAATTTTCTTAACATCAGAATCAGAAACAGTCCCTTTAAGCAGAACTATTTTTGCACAGCGCACACAAGGAGGCTCATCGCCAACTTTTGTTTCGCGTGACATTCCTTCTCGCAACAAAGAAAGACACTGCTCTGCACTGTCTGCACGCTGATCATATTGTCCGGGTAAAAATTCCCAAATAATTTGAGTGTCGCCGGCAGGCACATCAAGCGTCTCAAAGGCGACAAAATCACTCTGCGGTTCGGAGAAAATTCTTGTTGCAGCTGCTTTTACAACGTCATCAACAACATTTTCTACATCATACCGGTTCACATAACGCACACCGGTAACACCACTAATTCCAAGGAATCCGTTTATTTCGGAATAAATCCGTGCCGCTTCATTTTCGAAGCCAGGCTTTCTTTCTACATAAATGCGAAACATTCAAATATTATAGAAGAAATACGTTTATTGTGCAATTATAGTTGCATTCCACAAATAGATTTTATCTTGAATCCTTTTCACCAACGCTGTATATTTATATATAAATGAAAGAAATCATTGACTCCCCAAAAATGACATCCCCGCTACACACAAATGCAATCGACTCACTTCTAGAAACGCTTACCCAGCAATATGCGCTTGCTCAAAAGGCAGATAAATTTCTTCCGCCGGAATTAGCAAATCGTCTGCAAAAAATACGTGAGCGGATTCCAGAAAGTGCACGGCCTACAACATTTTTAGCCGGTCTGCCGCTCGGAAAAATTCTCAAAGAACGATACGATGACCAGCAACAGATTAAGTTGATGAAATACATGACACGCGTCCAAGACCGAGCTGCACAAAAAATGCTCGATGATGAAAAGTTTGCAGAAAACTTCCTTACAAAAGATGAATTTTCTGCAGTCATTCTTTCACTCGACATTCGCCGTTCCACAGAACTTATGCTCAAAGCAGAAAGCCCGCAACTCTATGCGGAATTTATAAACACGCTTACTTCCGAACTTACTGAATCTGTAAAAGAACGATTTGGCATCTATGACAAATTCACCGGAGACGGACTGCTTGCATTTTTCCCTGACTTCTATTCAGGCAAAGATGCAATTCTACAGGCATTGCTCTGCGCCGATGACTGCCATACTATTTTCAACGCAATTTTTCCTTCGTATCGCAGCCATTTTGCAATTCCAGACAATATGGTCACCGGCCTTGGAGTGGGAATAGATATAGGTCCTGTTTTCAAAGCAGGCATTGAGCTTGAATATACCGTTGTCGGAAAGCCTGTTGTGTATGCGTGCAGATTTTCTGCAGCGCCAGCAGGGCATACCTATCTCACACCGCTTGCAGAAAAAGCACTTCAGGAATCTTCTTCACCAGAAACCTTTTTATCGCAAAAGACCGAAATTGAAATTAAGCACGAAGGTACAACCCTTGCATACGACGTGAATGCTGTAAGCACTGCTGTTTTAGAGCACCTGACACTCGATGAACCGGAATGGTGCAAATAAAATAACTATTTTCATTTAAAATATAAATTATATCAGAAACTAACAGTCCCAACAGTAATTTGCTTTTAAGTCCTATATAATTTACTCATGAAAAAGACAACTCTCTTATCATTATTTGCAGCATTGTTCATAACAGTAGCTGCCCCACTTGTGGCACAAGAAACAGAAAGTGCCGCCGTACGTCACGTTGCAGACGGGACTATTCTTCAATGTTGGTGCTGGTCATTCAACACAATTAAAGACAACATGAAGCAAATTGCAGATGCAGGATTTACCGCATTGCAAACGTCACCAATCAACACCTGCCGAATCGGAGAATACGGCGGATTAGCATTGATGAGCAAAGACACAAGCGGCAAGTGGTATTTCCACTATCAGCCGACCGATTGGAAAATTGGCAACTATCAGCTTGGCACACGCGATGAATTCAAAGCAATGTGTGACGAAGCAAAAAAATACAACATCACGGTCATTGTGGACGTGTTGCCCAATCACACCACACAAGTCAATAAATTCTCACGCGCAGAAATGGCAAATCTTTTTGCAGCAGTTGGCGGCGAAGACAAACTTTACCACGCAAACGGACTTAAAAATATTTCCGACTACAACAAACGCAGCGAAGTCATTTCGGAGGAAGTAGGCGGTCTGCCTGATGTAAACACAGAAAACCCTGACTTTCAGGCATACTTCATGACATTCATGAATGATGCAATCGATTGTGGCGCAGGTGGATTCCGTTTTGACACTGCAAAACACATTGCACTTCCTGACGATCCCAAAGACCCTTCCAGTCCGGAAAACGATTTCTGGGAAATTTTCACCGGCAAGAAAGACATTCGCGGCGTATCACTTCACAACAGCAAAGACCTTTTTGAATACGGTGAAGTTTTGCAGGGTGGCGCATCACGTGAAGCCGACTATCCAAAGTATCTTCGTGTCGTAGCAAGTTCTTACGGTGCAAATCTTCGCATGGCAATTAGATTTTCAAATCTTTCAACAGCAAGAATTTCAAACTATAGTCACCCGGCAGATCCAAGCCGCCTTATCACATGGATTGAATCTCACGACACCTATGCAAATCAAGGTGAATCTGCAAAGATGACAAATTTCCAGCTTAGAGTTGGTTATGCGCTTATTACCGCCCGCCAATTAGGCACGCCGCTTTTCTTCAGCAGACCACAGGGACCGGAAGCAACGCAATTTCCAGGAGTCTCACAAATTGGCGATATTGGCAATGACCAGTTCCACGATCCTGAAGTTTCAGCAGTAAATCATTTCCGCACCGCCGTTGCAGGAGAACCAGAAAAACTCAGTAACGGAGCATCTAACGCGCAGCTCATCATTGAACGCGGATCAAAAGGTTTTGTGCTAATCAACATGGACAAGGACGCTTCAACATTCAAATTTGAAACACAACTGCCAGACGGAACATATATTGATCATGCGCATGAAAAGAAATACACCATAAAAAAAGGTGCGTTTTCCGGCCGAGTTCCAGGTGAATCAATCATCGTCATTTATTAATCAGTAAAAAAATAGCTGTGGGGAACAAAACTTTGCTTACCCACAGCTTTTTTTCGGTACTGCACTTTATTTTGAAAAAACCTTATACTGTATTCATGAATCATTACGAAGTATGCGCTGCAATCATCACTAGAAAAAATAAAAACGGCACGACAGAAATTTTTACTGCTAAAAGACCAGGCCCAAAGCCCGGCAGAGAACTTACTGAAACAAATTACAAATGGGAATTTCCCGGCGGAAAGATGGAAGCGGGAGAAACAAGAGAGACCGCCCTTGCACGAGAAATACGCGAGGAATTTGACACAAAAATAAAAGTCGGCAGATACCTTATGACTGTTGAACATCAGTACAAGACATTCAGTATCACCATGCATAGTTTTTACTGCACAATCGAAGAAGGCTGTCTGACGCTCAAAGAGCATCTTGATTCAAAATGGCTTACTGCAGCTGAGCTGCCTTCAGTAGACTGGGCCGCAGCAGACATTCCCATCATGCAGACTGTCGCGAAAGAAACAGTTTAAACATAAATTAGTTCTATCATATGAAGTTGAAATTCTGACACTTACCGGGTTCCAACACAATCTGCTTCAACAAGAGAAAGTTTTTGTGGCTGCACGTCAACTGCATGGTATACGCTCTGAGTTATGATGGACTTGTTCTTTGCAAAGAAAGTAACGGTAACCGTATACGTGCCAGGATCGAGTGTGATGCCACAAACATCCGCTCTTGCATGAAAATATTTTGAAGTGCGCAAGTCTGCCTGTTCAGTAATTTGATTTGACACACTGCTTACAACGGAAAAAAGACGTATCATTTCGCCAATCGCAGCAGTTGAGTCATCCTTGCTGTTTGCAAGTTCATCGCCTATAGCACGCGTTGCAACCGCTGTCGTACCTTTTATAAGGCAGCGTGCAATTGCCTTGTTATATAAAACCTGTGCCCTCAACGCAAATGTTTCCCCCGCAATGTTTTCTATGCTTTAGATTTGTTCAAGAAGTTCAGATGCAACCACCGTTCCGTCATCTTTTGCAACAGTAACGGAAATCGACCCCACCGTAGATGGCTGCAGAACCATGACAGGCACCGCAAAAATATAGTCGTAAGAAAAATTAACTCTGTTTTCAATCTTAACCGGAGCAAGACCTGAAAATGCAAGTATATTGAGCCGTCCTTTTTCTTTGGGAATAGAAAGTTCCTCATCAACTGTTCGGGGTTCTGCAAATGGATAGAGCGCTCCCTGTGTAAGAAAAGAATCATGTATCATATGACAATCTGCATTGGCAGCGTCCATGTCATTTGTTGCACGATGATATAAGAGAGAAAGATACTGCCCTAAAGCTGAATTATGAAACTGTATGCTTGCAGCCGCTCCGTTTTTTTCATTAGCAGCTTGTCGTGAGCGTACCAATTCCTGGTCATGTCTGGAAGAAATTGCCTGCACCTTGTTTTTAAATCTGTTTATTTCAACAAGCGCATCATCAAGATTATTCTGATGGTAATAATTGAGTGACATAAAAAGATTTGAGTATATGTCCTCATAGTCTTCACCAGGATAATCAATCATAGTGTCATTTACGATGAATGAACTGATTTCCTGCGTGACACTTTTTGTATAGTTTGTATAAATTAATTTTTCTGCATCGGAAAGATTTTTTGTAGAATCATTATAATCACCGGCAAAATGTCTAAGCACACCGGTATCAAGATTGTATAGCACGGAATCATGTGAGCTGTAGAGTAGATCTTTATTTTGTTCAATATAAAGGAGCGCCCCGCGATAATCTGAATGCCGCACATCGTTAAGCGGCACCATATGTTCGCCAGAAAAAGTAGCACATCCTGTCAGCAACGTACAAAGAAGCAGTATTACAAAGAGATGAAAACTGTACGTTTTGAACATGTTTCTACCTCTGCCGCGAAAAATTAATTTGCTGCCAAAGAGTCAAACAATGACGTAAATTTAGAAGTAAACTCATTCTTTACTTTTGTTTCAATTATTCGTACGGCGCCCTGCTGCGCTTCTTCTTTGCTCAGCTTGCCCTGTCTACCGTTTGAAGAAAAATTAAGGACTTCGGTACCAGTCGCTGTTTCTTTAAGACTGCTTGTCACCACGTAGCGCACGTAATACGCGCTGCCGTTCTGACCTGCATCTTCAAAAGAAACAGTACAGGTCATTTGGTAAGGCGCATCTTTATTGCCTGTCGCCGTTCCAATACCAGTGTCGTTTATTGCGGAAGAAAACACTGCGGCAACTCTACCGTCAACGTCTCCCGGTACTTCAATATTTACTGTCACCGCGTTAAATGCGTTTTGTGCGAGCTGTCCTACTTCCGCCGACGAACCATAAGACGGCTGTTTATAATAGGAACGATTTAGAACAGACAGAAGTTGCATGTAACCGTCATTTTCTTGCGCAATTTTATATGCCTTTGTAAGCAAAGCACATGATGTAAAAGAAACACCCGCTTGCCGCGCATGGGTAACAAGCGTTTCAACTTCTTCATCCTTCTGATTGAACAAAAGAGAATAATGGCGCCCCGCTTCAGCGCGATTAAGCACCGCGCGAGAATATGACGTGCCTTTACCATTTGTAAACCGGTCTTTTATAGTAAGCCCGGAAATAGAAGTGAGCGATGTATGTGTCGTAACCGTTGAAAGATATGTTGAAAGCTGAGAACCTTTTTTAGATGAATCAGTCTGTTTGAGACTTTCGTGAGTTTCAATGCTCTGGCTAAGAATACGGCAAAGTTCGGCAGTTGCATTTTTGTCCGCATCACCAGTCGTTGTTCCTGAACCTGTCGCAGCAACATATTCTTTTTCTGAATAACCGTCATAAGGATTTGCAATCCATGCAACATCTTTTCTGCCTGCGCCCGATGCAAAAGAAACACAGGCAACTGAAAGAGTGAAAACTAAAAATGGAATAGTTCCAAGTGACTTCATATAAGCAATCCTAGAAACGTGCTGAAGGACGTTTAATGACCTTCTTGATGCTGTTGTTGTCATTCATCCAGATTTTCATATTTGTCTCAATATCAATAAGCTCTGTAGAAATGTAATAAGTTCGCGTCATAAGACCTTGTCCGTCCGAGTCAACAATTGTTTTTATTGCGCCCTGGAGCATAAAGTCAGCGCCTGTTTCGTTGCCAAGATTTTTTGCCGTCTCTTCGCTTGCATTAAGCTGCTGGTCATCACGTTCCTGACGAACTTCGGCACGCTCTGCAGAAGATGCAACAAAATCAACAACGCCACTGTTTACCAGAGCTGTCTCAAATTGTTTTGTAAGAATGCTTGTGTCGATGTGTTCATCGCTCTGGTTGCGGAAAGAACCAATGATTACAACAGGATTCTTTCCGCCGTGTTTGGAAGCAAAGCCGGAGACTCTAGGAGAAGCAAGACACTCTTTGATAATGTCGTTGGCTGCAATCTTTACATCTGTGTCATTCCAATAACCGCTCAAATCTGTTACGGTGTTCGGCTCGACACGCTTTACCTGTGGCGTACTTGCGCAAGATGTAAACACGGCTGCTGCAGCAAAAGCTACTACGCAAAAAAGCATGTTTCTTCTCATAAGAATCTCCTCTATAAAAGTCTACTTTATTTTTTAGTTTTCAGAACCAGCTGTTGTGTTAAGCAGGTTATATTTCTTGAGAGCTTCTTCAACTTTCTGCTCAGTGATTTCACTCTTTTTATCAGTAACATATTCGTCAACAATTCCGTTTGCTGCCGGAACAACTGCTTTAAATGGCAGGAACATAAGAACGTATACGGTACCATCTTGTCCTACCCAATAATCCTTCTGTGTTGAACCCTGCAGAATATCCGTCGCGCGGTCAACAGTCGCTTCTTCCATGTAGCTGAGCGTGTCTGATGCAACGCCTGTGTCCTGTGCATATGTAGTAATTGCTGTTTTAAGCGTTGTCTGCACTGTACGAGCAAGTTCTGCGCGACCATTTGTGCGCGCTGTCGTCAAAGAATTTGTCTGTGTGCTCATTTTGCCTGAGCCTACTGCATAAATTCCTTCATCGTCTTCCTTGCCAGACATAACCCATTGTGGACGCTCAACACCTTCCGCTCCAATGACGACCGGAATTTTATCAGCGGCTTTTTCTTCCTTTTTTGTGGAAGCACAGCCGGCGAGCAACAGTGCCATTGTCAATGCAGTGGCAGAAATAAGAACCTTCTTCATAAAAACCTCCAAGTTTGTGAAAATAAACTTTAATACTATTTTAAAAGTTACTCTAAAATAGATACTACTGTCAATATAACCGCTTTCTTATTTAAATTTAACACATAAGTATGCACTTTGTTACTTTTCTATCAATTTTTTAAGAAAATTTAACAACTATTTCCCTTTAAGCAGCCTTTTTTATGTGATTAAGCCGCCAGATAATCCAAGCGAGAAGAAAGGAAATTGCAATTATTGCAACGCCCCATACAAAAGACAGAGCGACACCCTGGTTGTACACGCGCAAGAAAGGATACGGACCGTCAATGACACGCAAAATGTTAAGCAAAAGCGTTACCGCCGCATAAAGTATTGTAGGAATTTCGGCAAACAACAACGCCTTCCTTGACAATACCGGTTTCTGTTCAAAAAATATAAAAGAAACGGCCGCCAGCACAGGACATACAAAATGCCTCATGAACAATTGGTACGACCCAAACATATTCTGCAGACCGTTATCACCAGACATATACCCCACCGGCACAAGGATAGTGACAACAACCGTAAAAGTAAGCAGCAGACAGCAAGTTGCAATATACTTCACCATTTGTACCGCGTACGGAATTTCTTTCTTGCCAGAATTTCCATTATACGCGGCAATCAGAGGCAGCTCACACATCACGACAAGCAGGCACGCTATAAGCGCAAGATAATTGCTATCATTTGTATAATAGACAAATGTATCTGTATTTCGTCGAATAAAATCAAAAACAACCGTAGAAAGTTCAAAGAGAACAACAAGTATGTTCAGAATGCACGACACAACAATAGTCTGCTTTGAAGTTGAAATATTTGTATTTTTCATAAAACAAGTATACCATCCTTTTTGCATTATGTAAGCAAAAACATCACTCGTCCATCAGATGCAAGTCTTCGAGCAGACCGCCTTTTTCGCTCCACACAGAAACAGCAGTCTTTTGTTCATCACTCAACTCATCCCAGCTAGGAACCTCACCGTTTTCAAGCATTCTGTCAGCACGCCACTTCTTTTCTTGTTCTTCAAACGTATCGCCAATATCCAAATCTGCATCATCAGCACCGGCATGACTCCTTGCCGACCGATGGACAGGCACAGATACATTTCTTTTTTCCCCGGAATCTTTACCAGTCGCACTAAACACAATGAATATCACCGCAAGAATTACCATGACAATAAGAAAGTAAAGGAAAAAGAACAACATATAACGCCCCCTTATTCCGTCTCCATTCTATCATCATTCTATCACTGCTGGTGGGACATATGCTGTCTCTACTCAACACTTATTTTGTTTTACTATATTCACCGTATTCACAACCAACGTTTTCTGCACGCAGCGTATCAACAGGAATTCTTCTGCCAAATTTCTTTGCATACAATTTCACCGTACCTTTGCCGGTACCACCATTCCATAATCGCGTATGACGACGCGTACCATCAGGCGCTTCATAATTAATAAGCAGCATCTCATTCTTAGCACAGGTAATGTCATAGTCAACGGCAGCTTTGAATGTCTCCTGATGAATATGCCATACAACTTCGCTGTCTGTTTCTTTACAGTCAAATTTTGTTCTGCAACCTGTCCAGAACTTAGAAAAATTAAATTCAAAAGGTCTGCCTTCATACCAAAATGCAGAAAGCAATTTTTTATTCAGCGGAATTCCAAACACCTTTGGTCTACCACCGCCAACGTCAAATACGCTGTTGTCAAGTTTTTTGCCGGTATTTTCACTTGTCAAATTCCAAGAAGACAACCATACCCACGGAGAAGTAAATCCACTGCCCCAGTTTTTATCCGCATATCCATATGAAGTCTTTGGAGTTACTATATATTTTTCACCGTTGAAAATCACCGTTCCGCTATATTCCGACTTCATACCTTCTGCATGCCAGTACATTTCAAATGCATTGATTGTGCGGAACAATCTTCCCGCTCCATATCCTACATTAAATGCTATTTTCTTTGAAACATTTAAATTCCATGAAAGGGAACCGCTTCCACACATATATTCTGGATGCGCTGCAACTTCCTGCGGAGTAAGCTGTATCGAGCCTGTTATTGTCCGTTCACTCGCAGTACATTCGGGAGCGCCAATGGTGTACGGTGCCTCACGTAAAACAGTAATATCTTTCCATGAAAAAAACCGATGAAGCTGTACGGCATCTTTTCCCCATGTTCCCGCTTTTACCATAAGGTATGACGGCTTTATTCCCTTTGCTTTGTTCTGTGGCAATTGTCCCAAAATAGGTTTTTCTTGCGTCAACGCCGGATTACACAAAAAATATTCTACAAAGAAAGATTTTTCTTCACCTGTCTTTTCATTGTAGCCGGTAAATGAATGATACCACCAGTCGTATCCTTTTTTAGCAAGTGAACCTTTAAGTTGGAATGCATTACGCTGCCTGTCGCTCTTATTAAATTCTATTTTCATGTAGTAAATAATACACTTTTTTAAAATAATCCGCCATTGTTTTGAAAATAAAATTATACTTTTTTTGGCTTGTAAAAAATATTTCTTCTATATTATATAGAAAATGTTTTTAAAATGAGTATACTGTTTTTCATGAATTCAGCCCACTCAGACTCACAGTTTCTAAACATGACCACAAAGCCTGTATCTCACCTTATTCCATCACTTGCCATTCCAACGGTCATCAGTATGCTTGTATCTGCTATCTACAACATGGCCGACACTTTTTTTGTTTCACGGTTAGGTAAAAGTGCAAGTGCCGCAGTAGGCATTGTATTTTCTCTCATGGCAATAATTCAGGCTGTTGGGTTTACTCTTGGCATGGGCGCCGGCAGTCTTATCTCACGCAAACTTGGTGAAAAAGATAAGAATGCCGCAGACAAATATGCTTCTTCCGCTTTCTTTGCCGCACTTGCATTTGGTCTTTGCCTTACCATTTTTGGGCTGCGTTTTCTTGATCAATTGGTAAAAGCGCTTGGTTCAACGCAAACCATTCTGCCCTACTCAAAAGCATATGCCCGTTGGATACTGCTCGGCGCGCCGTTTATGTGTGCTTGTTTTGTCATGAACAACACGTTACGTTCAGAAGGTCATGCTGCATTCTCTATGGTTGCACTCACTTCCGGAGGTCTGCTTAATCTTGCGCTTGATCCACTCTTTATTTTTACATTCCACATGGGCACGGCGGGCGCTGCCATTTCAACAGTAATAAGCCAATTGGTAAGTTTTGTCATTTTTCTTCAGTTCTTTTTGCGGAAACGTGGAACAGTTCAAATAAAAATATCTTGTGTTTCACGTTCTCTCCGTGATTATTATTCAATCATTACAAACGGCTTTCCTTCTTTGTGCAGACAGGGTCTTGCAAGCGTGGCAACAATTCTTCTCAACAACGGCGCTTCTCTTTATGGCGATGCTGCTATTGCCGCGATGTCAATTACCACGCGCATCATCATGTTTGTTGCGTCAATTATGATTGGCATTGGACAAGGATATACGCCTGTTTCTGGATATAATTATGGCGCTAAGAAATTCTCACGTGTGCGGGAAGCATATTGGTTCACGGTAAAGCTTGGCTTCATTGTGCTTGTTATTTGTAGCGCTGTGCTTTTTATTTTCGCACCACAGATAATTTCATTTTTCCTTGATGATAAAGAGGTGATTCAAATAGGTTCAATCGCTTTACGCTGCCAATCATGCACGCTTCCTCTCCACTCATTCATCATCAGCACAAACATGCTTATGCAATCTACCGGCAAACGTGTCCAGGCAACTTTCTTGTCATGCAACAGACAAGGTGTTTACTTCATTCCTCTTATTGTAATTCTTCCGTTGTTTTATAAACTTACCGGCGTTGAAATTTCACAGGCAATTGCTGACGCGCTCAGCGCAGTTACCGCGGTTCCCTACATCATTTGGTTCTTAAAAAAACTGAAGGAGCAGGAATCAATGCAAGCTGTTTCAGACAACTAGTACACGTCATACTTGATGATTGCCTATCATCTTTTCCATCCAAATCATATCGTACCACAAATTGAATTTATATCCGCACTGCGTAAAATGACCAACTTCCTTGAATCAACACTTCTTATGGAACTGCGGACTGGTATTTGTAAGATACGCATCATCTGAACGCGGCGTAGTTGCAATGCACGCGTACAAGTTGAGAATTCCCTGCACTTTTAATTTTTCTTCTATGAGCGCATACAATGCAGTCCCCATTCCCTTGTGTTGGCATGACGTGCGCAGATAAATTGAAAGTTCTGCACAGTGCTCATACGCTTTACGCTCGTGGAATGCAGAGGCATACGCGTAACCGTCTATGATTCCTTCTTTATCTACCACAACAATATAAGGAAACCGTTTAAGTGTATTTACAATGCGCCCGCGAAATTCCTCAACAGAAGGAACATCATATTCAAACGTAATTGCCGTATGCAAAACATATGGCGCATAGACTGCTAAAAGCTGTTCCGCGTCAGCAGGTGTTGCAGAACGAATTGTATATTCTGAATTCATACGAAGAAGTATATCAAATATAAGCTCTGCGATGCTACACTTTGCAATATCAATGCTTCAGAACTTGGCAAAGATTTTCTTCGCATCTATCACAAATTATATTATTCAACTCCAATGACAATAATTTCTTCTATTGGTGTTGCAAACATATGTGAAAGAACAAAAAACTCATCTACCGTAGGAAGGCTTTTGCCCCACTGCCACTTGTAAACAGCTTGTGGACTTTCAAAGTCGAATAATGTCTGCATTTCTTTTACAGAAACACCCGCATGTTCACGCAACCGCTTGATATTTTGACCAGTTGCTTTTGTATCTATAACAGGGTAAGAATAGTGCTTTTCCATATGTAACCTCCTGAATGCTCCGTGCTTTTCGCATCGAAGCTCGCGCAATAAAATTTAAATCAGAGCTGTCTTCCGTCATTACGACCGGTAATACTAATCCGGCAACGGCGACATTCATCTGATTTCGTGTCTGATTGGAAACGACACGCTCATTCATTGTTGTACGTTTGTAGAAGTTATTAATTTGCATGGGTGTCCTCCAAGGAAACAAATTTTCTTGCGCGAATTCTCAAGGTTCGCATAAAGAATAAATATTGTATTTATTTATACCATTTCATTTTACTTTTGTCATCAAGAAAGTTTATCTTTTCATTAAACTTACAAGTCAACTTCTTGACCACATTTTCCTTGAGTGCAATACTTTGTATGTAATTTTTCTGGAGGAATTTCATAATGAACACGGAACATCCAAAACAGTCTTGGTACGAACTTGTCGGCACAAAAATTGTTGAATCATTCAAGCGCAGACATTTTGACGCATACTATTGCGCGACAAGTGCTGAGGCTGTAAAAAAGATTCTTTCACTCATTCCCAAAACAGACGTCGTTTCTTGGGGCGGTTCAACAACGCTCACAACTCTTGGTGTACAAAAAGCAGTAAAAGACAACGGATATAAAGTGATTGACCGCGACACCGCAAAAACTCCACAGGAAAAAACAGAGATTACCAGACAGGCGCTGCTCTGCGACACATTTCTCATGAGCACCAATGCCTTTACCCAAGACGGAGAACTTTTTAACATAGACGGAAACGGCAACAGACTTGGCGCGCTCGTTTACGGGCCAAAAAGTGTCATTGTCGTAACAGGCATGAACAAGATGACAAAATCACTTGCTGATGCGGTAGACAGAGTTCGTTCTTTTGCCGCCCCAATGAATCACCAACGCATTCCCGGCACGACTCCATGCACTGAAACAGGACTCTGCGGGGACTGTAAATCAACAGACTGCATCTGCGCGCAAATGGTTACCACCCGACTCTGTCGCCCTGCAGGCAGAATCAAAATAATTCTTGTTGGTGAAGATTTAGGTTTCTAGACTTTGAGTGTACTTTA
>Ga0163159_1001749_pt1 | contig 19752 bp, 10 predicted proteins | sample BioMet9_FD_108702 | JGI IMG/M metagenome (GOLD analysis project Ga0163159, IMG submission 108702) | Microbial communities from bioreactor (seeded with sewage sludge) at Lawrence Berkeley National Lab, California, USA - Biofuel... | ecosystem: Engineered > Bioreactor > Anaerobic > Unclassified ... | reverse complement strand
GGGATTGGTGCAGCAGGGCATTCTTTTGCAGCCACTGCAGCGCCAGGTTGGCATCCCCACGCAGAAGGGCGTATTTGGCTTCGTAAATGTCGATGAACAGGTCATCCAGGCTGCCCTGACTGACCTCGGCCAGCGAGCGCGCAGTCTTAATTTCGGCGGCAGCGGCCGCGAAGTCGCGTCGGGCAAAGTGTAGATGGGTCAGTTTAAGGTGGGCATCCAGTTCGTAAAGCATGGGCAGCCACGATTTTTCGAGGGAGATCGAGCGCTGCAGATCGGCGGCTGCCTCATTCAGTTCGTTGCGCAGCAGGTGGATCTCGCCTGTCTCGATACAGATCATCCCCTCGAAGCCGGTGCTTTTGCCTTCGCCCGGGGCTGCCGCGGAAAGGGTTTGCTTGAAGATATTCAGCGCCTGGCTCAGTTTGCCACAGTTGATGAGCACGTCGCCCATGAAGATGCGCGCGATCATCAGCACCATCCAGTTGCCGGTGGTCTGGCTCAGCCGGATGGCCTCCTGCAGAATCTCGACGGCTTTGGTCAGCTCGCTGTTGAGCGAATAGGTCACTCCCTGATCGAGCAGCACGAAGCAGTGGGCAAAGCTGTTGGCTTCAGGCAGCAGTTCGAGTGCCTGGCGTGACAGCTCGATGGAGCGTTCGCCTTCCCCGCGTACCGCTGCCAGAATGGACTGGGCGGCGTAGGTCACCCCGCGCAATTCCTGCACGTAAGCGCGGTCTTCCTGGTTGGTGCGTTCCTCAAGTAAATTGCTGGCGCGTTCCGTCCAGAACTCGCCGCTATCCATCTCGAACGACAGGATCATCCCCCAGGCATAGATGAGAAAGAGCAGCGGGCTGTCGTTGATAGCCTCAGTTGGCACCTTCTTGACCCAGCGCAGCAGATCGAGGATGTCGCCATTCTTCTGCACATGCATCGAATACTTCTCGAGCAGCGAAACCACGCGCGGATAATCGCCGGCAGCAATGGTATGGTTGAGCGCTTCCTCGTAAAGTTCATTTTGATCGCACCACTCGCTGGCGCGCAGGTGCAGCGCTTTGGTCTCTTCCGGGCTTTGCTCTGAAAGCAGACGCTGTAGCGCTTCCTTTAATAATGGATGGTAATGGAACCACTTACCTTCGTTATCCAGCGCCGTGATGAGCAGATTGGCGCGGCTGAGGGTATCGAGAATGGATTGACTGACCTTTTGCTGCCCCGTGGGGTCCAGCACGGCGTCGCACAGCGGCGCGCACAGGTTATCCAGCACTGCCGTTCGCCGCAAGAAATCCTGTACTTCCGCCGGCTGCTTGCGGATGATCTCCTCGATGATGTACTGCTGCAGCAGCCCCTGATTTTCCTGCGGCACGCTCCCGGTCGGGTGGGACTTATCCGCCGAGTGCTGCGCCAGCGCGATCAACTGCAGCCCGGTGACCCAGCCCTGGGTGAGCTGGACGATCTGGTGCAGGCGCGAATCCTCGAGCTGGCACTGCATCGTGTTGTGCAGAAACTCCATTGCCTCGGCAAGACTGAATTCCAGCTCGCGGCTGTTGATCTCAAGGATGCGGTGATTGGCGCGCAGCCGTGCCAGCGGGATGGGTGGGTCGGTGCGCGAGATGACGATCAGCCCCATCTGCGGCGGCTTGTTATCGAGCAGCAGCGCCAGCCCCGCGTGGATCTGCGGGTTCTGGATGACCTGGTAGTCATCCACCACCACCGTGTACGGCTCGCTCAGTTCGCTGCTGCCGTTGATGATCGAGATCAGTAGATTGTGGAACTCCTCTTCGGGGTTACCCGCCGGCGGCAGATTATCCGCGTCGATCTTGAGCTGCGGCAGGCGGCTCTCGGCCAGGGTGGTCAGGTAGCGGTTGATGGCCATCAGCTCATTGTCGTGTTCATCCAGACTGAGCCAGGCCACCGGGTGCTGGCTCTGCTGTGCCCACTCTGAGACCAGCGTCGTCTTGCCGTACCCGGCCGGCGCTGATACCAGGATGAAGCCCTCATCGGCCAGTCCGCGCTCGATCTCCGTCAGCAAACGCGGCCGGTGTACCATGCGCGCCCGCAGTGCCGGGATCATGATCTTGGTACGGATGATGGGCAAACCTTTGAACTGGATCATTCTGGAGGTGTGTTCCTTTAAACGTTGATTTTATCTTAATTCGACATGGGAGGTACCCTGCCTTTAGGGGGAGAAAGGTCATAGGTAGATTCTTTTAAGAAAAAACATAGCTTAGAAACAATGGTGAGTTATTCATTCTTGTGTAATAATTTGAATTCATCAAGGGAAGATAATTAAAGAAATAACCACGGGTGGAAGATGATCGTATTGGCAAGGATCAAATCATCAGTTCGAACGTTCTTTCAAAAGAAGCCCAGCAAGATCATTCTGTGTCTCCTCCTTTTTTGCCTGGCTGTTTTCTTTGCCTGGAAAATGATTGGGCATTCAGTCGGCATTGATTGGCGGACGATCTTTCGCCCGGCAACACTGGCTTTGCTGCATGGGAAAGACCCCTATAATACGGACCAGTTCATGCTGGCACCCTGGGTATTCTTTGTTTTCATCCCGATCAGCCTGCTCCCGGAAGATTTGAGCATGGCAGTGATGGTGGTGTTGGGGATATGCGCCTATACCTGGATTGCCGTTAAACTCAAGGCTAAACCTTGGGGGGTAGTGGCCATTCTCCTTTCCCCTCTGGTACTGTATAACTTGATCGATGGCAACATCGATTGGTTGGCCTTGCTGGGATTCGTCCTCCCCCCTGAGATTGGTTTATTCTTTCTCGCGCTCAAGCCGCAAATTGGCCTTGGTTTGATCCTTTACTGGGGGTATGTCTCTCTGCGCGAAAAAAGATTCATAAAAACTTTTGCCCCGATCCTCATTGTCACGCTGGTCTCTTTTGCCCTTTTCGGCTTTTGGCCGCAGCGGATGTTTGCCGTCCCGGCAGCGTATAACGCGAGTGCCTGGCCATACTCCATCCCGTTTGGATTGATCATGCTGGTTATGGCACTGCATCGCAAGAAAGAACGTCTGGCCCAAGCGCTGTCGCCGCTGCTGTCGCCCCACGTGATGTTCCATTCCTGGGTAACTTTTCTGATGGCGCTGGCTCCGGATACGCTTGAGGTGGTCACTGCCTCGCTTTCCGCCTGGCTGCTGGTGATCCTGTCGCGAGGTTTTTAGCCCCCAGATAGTGGTAGGTGCGGTGGCACCGCACCCTTGGCTTGAGTCATTATATTAATCCAAAGGAGGGGATTGTGGTTGATCAAATACAATGTCCAATTTGTAAAGGAAGTAATATTGGGTTGGTCAGCAATTATTATGAAGCTGAAAAGGGGTATACATATAAAGAGCATCATGTAGATGCAGATGGTCGATCTTATGGCTATGATTGCGTTGGTATGGAGCAAACTGCACTATCCAAGATTCTGACTCCTCCGCAAGACCCTTTTGAAAATTCTTCAAATATCACTCTTTTGGTTTTATTGTTCGCTGGGGTTATTTCCTTGGGATTAATGATCATCTTTAACCTTTGGGGGCATTTTTGGTGAGTATTTATTCCTGTTTTCTTCGTTATTGTGATACTTTTCGCATGGATTGCTGCAATGAACCATCAAGCTTATCAAAAAGACAAACCGATCTGGGATGAATTGTATTATTGTCCTTTGGATAAAATTGTGTTTACCCCAAAAGATGGACGTTATTACCCATTGCACCAATTTCATAAATTCTATTCTGATGATGAACGTTGATCTACTCTTACAGAAATGAGGAATTACCCTTCTATTAAGGGTGCGGTGCCACCGCATCCTTGTATCGTAAGCGGAAAGAATAATGTAAAGGTGAAGAACGTTGATCTGACAAAGATGTAACCCGCTTCTGCAATTATCCACAATATCAATCAGGCCCTCTTCGTTGTTTGAAGAGGGCCTGATCATGGGTCTAAAAAAATTACTCGTAGCGCAGGGCTTCGACGATCTCGGTGCGCGCGGCTTTGCGGGCCGGGGCCAGTGAGGCCAACACGCCGACGATGAGCCCGATGACGAGGGCGACGAGTACGCCGCCGGTCGGGAAGTAGAAGTCGAGCTTGAAGCCCTTGACCACCATGGCTTCGACGATGAAATCGCTCATGAAGAGGCCGGTGGCAATGCCGAGCAGGGATCCCAGCAGCGAGAGCAGCAGGCTCTCAGCCAGGATCGTGCGCCGCACCTGCGGACGGGTCGAGCCTACGGCGCGCAGCATGCCGATCTCGCGGGTGCGCTCGATGACGTTGATGCTCATGGTGTTGGCCATGGCGATCAGTCCGGGGATGGAAAGGACCAACGCCATGAAGTACAGGGCCATCATGGCCATGGTGAAGATCTCTTCCTGCGACTGCTTGAAGGTGGCGGCGTTGATGAGGGTGAAGGCGGGATACTGGTTGGCCAGGAGCTGCAGTTTGGCCATCACCTGCTGCGAGTTGGCTGCGGCGGCCTGGTCGATGAGGATGAGTACGTCCGCGGTGACGGTGAAATCACTTTGCATGTCTTGCTGCGAGATGTAGCCGGTAGCCAGTTTGGCGTTCAGGTAATCCATGCCGATGGCGGCCACGTGATAGGCCTGATCGCCGTGCGGGGTCTTCAAGGTGACCGTGTCGCCGACCTTGACGTTATAGGCTGCGGCAAAGATGCCGTTGACGATGATGCCGTGCCCATCCGCCAGGGCCGCGTAAGCGCTGGCGGCGTCTCCCTGGCTGAATTCCAGGCCTGAGACCTGCGGGTAGGTGATCGGGTCAATGCCGATCAATTCCAGGCTGGCATCCCCGATCTGACTGTTGGCCAGACGCAGGGTGGTGACGGCGCTGACGCCGTCGATGCCGCGGATATCCTGTGCGAGCTGCGGATCAGCGGCCTGATTGCCGTTGCCAAGCACGAGTGAGGTGGGCATGAAGAGGTAATCAGAACTCAGGCTCTTGTCGAGGTAGGTCATAAAGCCGTGACGGGTGCTGGTGACCATGCCGGTGACGGCAATGGAAAGGGCCAGCCCGATCATCATGGCTGAGGCGGTAATGGCGGCGCGGTCCGGCTGGCGGCTGAGGTTTTCGCGGGCCAGGGTATTCTCGCGCGGGAAGAGGAAGTTGAAGAGCCAGCTAAAACCGACGGCGACCGGGCGCACAATGGCCGGGGCGATCATGACCAGGCCAATGATGAAGAGAAGCATGGCCAGAGCGGTCAGGCCGACGTTTTTAACCAGCAGGCACAGGCTGGCGACCACGACCAGGCTCAACCCGATCCAGGCGCGGCGCTGCATCTTGCGGTTCTCGGCCGCACCCATCGCCGGGCGCAGGGCTTCGAGCGGGGTCACGTTCAGCGTTGAACGCGCCGGCAGGTAGGCACTGGCGACCGAAAAACCGATGCCGAGCAGGATCGAAGCGATCAGGTTGGTCGCTGAAAATTCCGGGCTGCCGATGGTGGCATGCAAAAAGCTTTCCAGATAGCCGCTGAGGGCATGCAGCATTCCCAGGGTGAGCAGGGCGCCCAGCAGCAGGCCGACCGCGGTGCCTAAAATCCCCTGCAGCAGGCTCTCGATCAGGATCATGCCCACCAGGGTGTTGCGGCGCGCACCGATGGCGCGCAGCATGGCCAGGTCGCGGCGGCGTTCTGCTACCAGGGTACGGAAGGTATTGAAGATGATGAATCCGGCCATGATGAGGGCAGCGATGCCGAAGAACCACATGATCGAGGAGCCCAGTGAGAGGGCGGTAGCGAATTCGCTGCCGGTTTCAACAGCTCCGAATTTGTAAGCATTCCCCAGCTTCTGGCTTAGGGCTTGCTGCACTGTGGTTGGGTTGGCGTTGGCCGCGTAGATCAGGTCGATCGAGTTGATCTGTCCCGGCAGGCCGAGGAGGGCCTGGGCCGTGGTCAGGGGAGTGATCACCTGGGTAACAGCGGTCGGGGAGGTCACGTTCATGATGCCGACCACCTGCAGGGCGGCAGTACCGCTGGCGGAGGGCAGGGTGAACGTATTCCCCAGTTTGAGGCTGAGGTTGGCGGCCAGAGCTTCCGAGATCACCACGGCGTCTGTATCTGCCGCGGTGAGGAAGCGCCCTTCCACCATCGAGTAGGCGTGCGTATTCTGTGCGTTTTCCGCATCGACGCCGGTGAGGTTGATGGCGGATACGCCGTTCAGCGCTTGGCTGGTTGCGCCGCCCAAACTGGTGGGCAGGGTGACGGTGCGGGCCAGATAAGCGGTGGCAGCAGAAACGCCCTCCGTTTGCTGTACCTGGCTCAGCACGTTCTGGTCAAAGGTGCCATTGGCCGCGCTGGAAATGGTCAGATCAACCTGCCCGGCACTGTTGTACATGCTGTGCCGGAAGGTGTTCAGCATGGGTGGGATGAGCCCGTTCATGCCGTAAAGAATGGCAACGCCAAAGGCAATGGCCAGCGTGGTCAGGATCGAGCGCTGCAGGCGTCCGCGCAGGTAGCGCGTCGCCAGGATCCACTGGATTCTCATAGCAGGTTCACTTTCTCCTTCAGCAGGCGCGAGTTATCTGCATTGCCGGCATCGAGCAGAGTATCGTCGACCACGCGGCCGTCCTTGAGAAAGACGATGCGGTCGGCGTATGCGGCGATGCGCGGATCGTGGGTGACCATCAATACAGTGCGTCCCCAATCCGAAACGGCGTGGCGCAGCAGGCCAGCGATCTCGTCAGAAGATTTGCTGTCGAGGTTGCCGGTGGGTTCATCCGCGAGCAGCATGACCGGGTCGGCCACCAGGGCGCGGGCAATAGCCACGCGCTGCTGCTGCCCGCCCGAGAGCTGGTCGGGACGATGGTTGAGGCGATCGCCCATCTGGTTGCGTTCGAGCCATTCCGCCGCGCGGGCGTAGGCAGTCTCCGGTTTGACCCCATCGAGGATAAGGGGCAGGGCGGCGTTTTCTTTGGCGTTCAGCACCGGGATCAGGTTGAAGAACTGAAAGACAAAGCCCATGCGGCGGCGGCGCAGTTCGGTCAGGTTGTCATCTTTCATTACCGAGATGTCCTTGCCTTCGATCCACACCGAGCCTGAGGTCGGACGGTCCAGCCCGCCGATCAGATGCAGCAGCGTGGATTTGCCACAGCCGCTGGGGCCCATGACGGCCACGAACTGACCCTGTTCAACGGATAAATCGATCCCGTTCAACGCGGTCACGGTGGAATTGCCTTCACCGTAAACTTTGGATAATTCTTTTACCTGAATAATTGACATGATCTCTCCTGTAGACATGGAAATGACGTGGGGCTAAGCGGTCCGCGCTGGCCGGCCGCGCGGACGCAGCTCGGCGTGCGGAGCAGGTTGTTTTTTGACGTCCTCGAGGCGGGCTTCGATCATATCCAGCCAGCGCAGATCTGCTTCGAGGTGCATGATGGCTTTGTCCATCAGCAGAATGCGCGCCAGTTCTGTGTGCGGATCGAGGCTGGTGCGCACCGTGGTGATGCGGTGCAGTTCCTGGTACAGCGTGGCCCGCTGCGTCTGGATGAGGCGCCCGGCATCCACGTCGGGCAGCTCAAGCGAGAGCATCAGCTTGAGATAGAACGGGTCTTGCTGCGGATCATCCAGTATGCCTTGCCCAAGCCAGCCGGCGAACTCAGCTTCCCCAGAGGGGGTGAGGCTGAAGACGACCTTTTCGTCGCTGCCGTCGCTTTCGTTGAGCTGCTTCTCGACCAGGCCGCTCTCGACCATGCGGTTGAGGGTAGTGTAGATCTGGGCGGGCTTGACTTCCCAGGCTTCCACACCCCCGGCCAGCGCAATGAAAGCCGCGCGCAGTTCATAACCGTAGCGCGGCTGCTGTTTGAGTAATCCGAGGAGGGCATAACGTACTGACATAATAAATACTCTACTGTATACTAATAAAAAATATTATACTGAAGAGCCAGAAATTGTCAATCCCTGATTTGCCGCAATGGGAGAAAAAATGATAAATGCTGGTTACGCTGCTGGGGCTGAGTCGAGTGCTTGCAGCAGGTGCTGCATCATTTCCGCCGGGGGCAGGGGAGCGCAGGGGGCGGTGGGCGCGGAGAGTTGGGTCAGCAGGCGTCGGGCCGAAACGCGGGTGAATTCTTCCATGCCTTCAGCGTCGATGACGCTGGCCAGCAGGGCGGCGACCCCGGCGGGCCGGCCGGTCTGGACCAGCCATTCGGCGGCTTCGACCAGGGCGCGATAGAAGAAGTTCAGGCTGTCTGAAGCCACGGACATTTGCAAAAGAGGGGTGAGTTCCGCTCGTGCTTTGGCCATGTCTGCCTGTTCGCGGTACGTCTGGGCCAAAATGATGCGGGCAGACATCTCGCCCCAGTTGGAGCCGGCTTCCAGGCTGATCTGCAGGGCGCGCCGGCAGAGTTCTACAGCTTGATCTCTTTCCCCCTGCCAGAGGGCGATTTCGCCCAGGTTGGCAAGCGCTACGGCTTCCCCTTCGCGGTCATAAACCTGCTGGCAAAGCTCAACGCTGTGTGTGAGGTGTTCCTGCGCAGCCGGGTAGTCCTGTAATTCCATGTAGACTGTGCCGATGTTATTGACGATCAACGCCTGAGAGTAGGGGTTCTGCGTACCTTCGGCGATTTCGAGGGCTTGAAAATAACAGTCGAGGGCCGTCTGCCGATCTGAACGGTAGCAGGCTGCATCCGCCAGCGAATTAAGCACCCGCATCAGTTTTCTCCAGCTTTTCCGTTCCTGGCAGATGTGTTTGCATTCCAGCAGATCGGCTTCTGCCTGGCTGAGTTCCCCCTTGTTGATCCGGGAGTTGCCCAGAGTGTAAAGGGCGTGGGCCTCTTCTTCTGCCACAGCGTACTGGCGGGCGCACGCAAGTGCCTGCAGGGCATATTTTTCACCAGCGCCGGCGCTGTGCGTTGCCATTGCCTGTGTGGCCAGCACGTTCAGACAAAAAGCCTCTTCTTCGTGCCAGTTCTGTGCAGTAGCCTGAGCCGCGGCAAACTCGATCCAGCGGGCAGCCGACGCGAATTGCTGGATGCGCAGGGCCAGCAAGGCGGCTCGGGAAGAGGCCATCACCTGAGCCTCGAGCCCGTTTTCCATTTTCCCGCAGGCGTCAGCGATCTCGCTCATGGTGGCGCTGCCAGCACGGTATTTGCCGCGGGCCTCATAATATCGAAAGAGAGCCATGATCATGGGCTTGGCCCGGGCCCAATCCTGCTGCTCGATCAGCCAGTACAGGGATTGCAGTGCATCTTCCAGTTCGGCTTCGATTTGAGCCAGCATTGCTGCAAAATGGGCCAATTCGTGATCGGAAAGAAATTCAAGCACGCGGTTTGCGAACCATTCGGCATATTTCTGCTGCAGGGCGGTTTTGGCAGTGGCAGGCAAGACGTCCTTTTCGCGGGCATATTGCCAGATGGTGCGATGGAAACGGTAGCGCTCGGTAGTATCCCAGGTGAGCAGCGATTCACCGGCCAGGGCATGCAGATCGCTGGAACGGATTGCGCAGACCGCTTCCGCGGCGGCGGCCGTGAAGGGGGCGCGGAACAGGGTGAGCCGGGCCAGGAAGCTCTGGCGCTGCGGCGAAAGGTGGCTCCAGGCGTTCTCGAAAGAAGCCTGGATGCTGCGGTGACGATCTGGCAGATTGGCGGAAGAGGTGCGCAGTACGTCTAGATTGTGGCTCAATTCCGCAACGAGGTCTGTGGCTGACATGCAGCGCGTTTGCCCGGCAGCCAGCGCAATGGCCAGGGGCATCCCTTCCACCAGCTGGCAGATGGTCTCCACTTTAGTCAAAAATTCCGTTGATCGAATTTCAGGCAAACTTTCGGGCTGCAGATGTGAGAGGTAAAGCTGAATGGCTTCTGGGGGAGCTTCCTGGCAGGGATCAGTTTCCAGAGAAAGCCCGGCCAGGGTGAAGACTTTCTCTCCCAGCAGGTCCAGCCGCGAATAAGCGGTAAACAGCAGAACGAGGCGGGGAGAACGTTCGAGAAGGCGGGCGGCGAAGGCTGCGGCGGCCGACGTGTCGTCAACGTTATCCAGCACGAGCAACACCTGGCGTTGTTCTGCCCAGGCCAGCAGTTCTTCCAGCGCGTCCTGATTTTGTTCGGTCAGGGTACCCAGTGCCTGCAAAATGCTGGCAGAAATCTGTTGTATACCGCTGCAATTTGCCAGGGAAGCAAAGTATACGCCGTCCTGAAACAGAGAAACCTGCTGCGCGGCCAGAAAAGCGGCCAGACGCGTTTTTCCGCTGCCGCCTGGCCCGGTCAGGGTAATGATCTGGCAGTGCGGATCGGCGATCCAGGCTTCGAGCGTATCGAGTTCACGGGCTCGCCCAATGAAAGCGGTGGGGAAGTGGGGCAAAGCGGCAGTTTGAAAGCTGCTGGCTGCCGGGGCGGAGGCAGTTGCCTTTTCGATGGATCGTTTGGCTGCGTTTAAAAAGTGGCCGGGCTCAACCTGCAATTCATTGCGAAAGTACTGCACTGCCGTTTGGTAATGGGCAGAAGCAGCGCTGTTGTGAGAAAGTGCCAGCAAGCATTGAATGAAACGGAAATGAGATTGTTCATCCCAGGGAGCAAAACGGATCAGCTTTTGTGCGACCGGGCAGGCTAAGTGCCATTCCCCCCGATTTTCATGATATTGCAGCAGCCAGGAGAGCCCCTGAATGGCCTGGCGGTTGAGAGACTCACGGTTGAGCACCACCCAATCATCGAAATCATTGGTATCGGGCAGGGAGAGGTGAGGCAGGAATTCTCCCTGATACAGGTCGATCAGAGATTGCAGGCGCCGGATGGGGAATCCGCGCCGGGGCGGGCCATCCATCCATCTAAAGAGTTCTTCCATCCCCTGCGCAAAGGTAAGGGCATCCACTTCTATTGTCAGCGTCGGGTTGAGGGTGATCGCCTCCCGTGAGGAAAGGAAAAGTTCTTCTGTACATCCGGTCTGATCGAAAGCCTTCTTGATGACCATCAGGGCCTGGCGCAGATTGTGCAAAGCGGTTTGTTCCGGGGCATCCGGCCAGAAGATCGCTGCTAAAGTGGAGCGGGCCTGGGCCTTTTTACCTTCCATCAGCAGGTAGGCCAGTAAAGCCTTACTTTTCAGCGTGGAAAGGCCTGAAATTTCTTGCTGGTCGACTTGAATTTTAAAGTCACCCAGAAATTTCACAGTCAGCGGGGAAGAACAAATAGGCGTGGCTCTCATCAGAAAAGCGTTTCTTTGACGTTCTTTTGACGCGGTGCGAATAAGCTATGAATATGATGTTCAAGCGATCGGATGACGTGGGATCTTTGTTCAATCGCAAACAACCCGTTTCATTTCTTTTGCGGTTGTGGCAGCAGCAGATACCTGAAAAGAACCAGTGGCAGATTTCTCTTGAAGATCCATCCACCCGCGAAGTGCTCGTTTTTCAAGATTTTGCTGCACTGATAACTTATTTAACCCAAATTACCCAGAAAAAGCAAGCCGAAAATTCGCAACAGAAAATGGAGGAAGAATGAAAAAGATTGTCAAAATGACTTTTTTACTGCTGAGTATCCTGCTGCTGAGCGCCTGTTCCGTCTTGGGCAAGGGGGGGGATTCTCCCGCAGAGACAGTGGCTTTACCGGCCGTTGAAACGGCTGCCGCCATGCCAGCAACCGCAACGCTTGCCAACCCGGTGACCGGGGCCGGGCAAGCGGCCCCGATTCCGACACAAACCCCTGTGGTGATCCAGCATCAGCAAGTGCCGGGGAACCCGACCTATACCCGCGATCAAAAGGTGACTGACTGCAGCACTGGCGAACGCATCGCTCTGGGGGCCACTACTGTGGTGGGGAGTGGGTGTGATGACTGGTCGCAAGACAAGCTTGAACGCCCGGTGGACGCGCTGAACGGAAACTACTTCCCGGTCGTGGATATCGTGCGGGCCTCGATGGGAACAAATCAGGCCTGGATGTTTGCCCGGGTGGAGCTATACAAGGATGCCGCCGGCAATTTGCCTGAGAATCTCTCGGTGGGGGTGGAACTTGATACCGATCTGGATTCACGCGGTGACATTTTGATTCTGGTCAAAGGGCTCCATTCTACAGAGTGGACGACCGAGGGGGTACAGGTTTGGCAAGATGAGAACGGGGATGTGGGTGGGCAAAAACCCCATCGTCCCGATGATCAGGCCGGAAACGGCTATGAGACTTTGCTCTTTGATGCTGGGCAGGGGGAAGATGCAGACCTGGCCTGGGCGCGGATCGATCCTGAAGATGGCGCCGGGATAGAGTTTGCCTTCAAACCTTCACTCGTGCCTGAAAATCAGGTGTTTGCCTGGTGGACCTGGACAATGCTGCAGGCGAGCACTCCGCAGGAGCTTGAACTGGTGGATAGCCAGTCAGAAAGCACTGTATGGAAGATGGATAATACCTGTGGCTGGATCTACAACAGCAAGCCTTCACGGATGCTGGCAAATATCTGTGAATTTACTGTGCCTACGGCTACCCCAGAACCGACGCCAACTCCGCGGCCGCAGTCTGCACCCGGAAATTCCTGCGTGGAGCCCCCGGGAGGCTGCGCTGCTTTAGGGCCGGGCTGGATCTTCTACGAATGTCAGTGTGTCTTATTCAACTGAGTATGAGAAACCCAAGGATCACCCAGAATAACGGGTGATCCTTCTTTTACTCAGTTTTCTTTTGCCAGATCGACACACGATTGCGGCCGTTGTGTTTGGAAGCATACAGTGCCTGATCCGAGCGATCAAGCAATTCCTCGATGTTCTTGCAGGATTCATCGAGTTCGACGACGCCAAAGCTCAGCGTGACTTGAATTGATTTGTCTCCCAGTGAAATAGGGGTGCGGGCTACCAGCGAGCGCATGCGTTCTGCGGTGTAGCTGGCTTCTTCAGCGTTGGTTTCGGGCAGCATGACCACAAATTCTTCCCCGCCGTAGCGGGCAAAGATATCCACGGTGCGCAGGGAACTTTTGCAGATCGCGGTGACCTGCTTGAGCACGATGTCTCCGACCGCATGACCGTGGCTATCATTGACCCGTTTGAAATGATCGATGTCCATCATGATGATCGAGAGAGGGTGCTGATAGCGATGCGAACGCTCAAATTCAGCATCTGCCAGCTCAAAGAAACGACGCCGGTTGAAGATGTTGGTAAGGGAATCGGTCATGGCCATTTCCTGTACTTTGCTGAAGAGCGAGTTGTTTTCCAGGGCGATGGCGGTTTGCGTGGCCAGCATTTCCAGCGATTCGCGATCTTCTTCGCGGTAAGCATTGGGGCGGTAGCTTTGAGCAGAGATGACCCCTTTGATCTCTTTGCCCAGCCGGATGGGAACCACGATCAGCGAACGGACTTGAGTGGGGTCTTCTTCAGCGCCGATCACGATGGCCTGTGTGGCTTCCTGCATCTCAGCGGTGAAATCGTTGTAGATCAGGGAGCGATTTTGCGTAATTGCCAGGCTGAATAAACCTTGTCCCAGCGTACGGGAGCCGTTTTTCTGCATTACGCCGTTATCGATCATATACACGTCCTGAATCAGCCGAGTCTCTTTGTCATACAGGGAGAGGAAGAAGCAATCGCAGGGCATAAGGACCTTGGCGGCATTGTGAATGGCCTGATAAACCTCCTGCGGATGCAGATCCAGGCTGATTTTATTGCTGAGGTCATACAGAGCGGAAAACTGGCGGGCTGAGTCGATGGCACTCTCGTACAGGCGGGTATTTTCGAGTACGACTGCTACCTGATCCGCAAAGGCGCTGGCCATCTTGGCGTGTTTTTCAGTGAAGTGATTATCTTCGAGCGAATCCAGAGACAAAATGCCGATGATCCGGCCTTTGTAGATCAGCGGTACACCCAGCCAGGAGAGGATGCTGTGGTGATTGATGTCGTAGAAAGCCGGGTATTCAACGGGCAAATTGTTGACGATTAAAGGTTTCTTTTGGCGGCACACCTCGGCCCCAGGTTGATTCTGGGTCAGGGAGATGCGCAAACCGATCAGTTCGCTCTGATCTTCGAAGCCGTTGCCCTGTACCAGCTCGAGCTCTTCTCCATGCAGCAGCAAAATGGCAGCACTGTCATAAGAAATGACCCGGGCAAGTTGTTTCAGAATTTGGTGCAGGGTGGGGCGCTGTTCCAGGCTCGAGGCAATGATGGCGCTGGCTTTTTGCAGCGTTTCCGCCTCATGGGCACGGGCCTGCGCGTTGGCAAAGAGGTGGGCATTGTTGATGGCAATGGTAGCCTGCTGGGCAAAGAGAGAAAGCAGCCGGGTGTCATCCTGGCTATAGAAACTCTTGCTGTCTTGACTGCCAATGATCAGGGCGCCGATCAATTCCGAGCCGGCATTCAGCGGGACGGCTAACACAGCGTGAGGGAAAGAGGGCACAAATTTCTCGATCCGTTGCGGCCAGGAAGAGTAGTCATCCAGCACGAGGGGCAGACGGGTGCGATAGATCTCTCCCATGATGCCTTGCTCTGCGGATACCCGGCTATCTTTGACTGCCAGGTCGGCGGGAGAATTTACTGCCAGACGAAAGGTGTGGGTTTCAGGTTCATACAGGGCCAGTGTCCCCGAAGAAGACTCGAGTAATTCGAGAGCACGATTGAGAATTTCGTTCAGAAGGTGGTTGATTTCCAGTTGCGACGAAATTGCAGTCAGAGTGGACTGCAGAATTTCCAGCTCGCGAATCCGTTTACGATCTGACTCGAAAAGGCGCGCTTTTTGGATCGAGAGGGAAATTTCTTCGCAGAAGGATTCGAAATTTTCAAGATGCGCGGAAGTATAAAAATCAGCTTCGACTTTATCCAGCGAAAAAATGTAAGCGATCTGGTCATCGATGAGTACCGGTGCGCCAATCCACGAGTGGAAGTGTTCAGAAATCCGGTTGGTCGTCCATTCGGGATCGGTGTGAGTATCTGGAATAATGATCGCCTGACGCGATTCGATGATTCTGCGCAAGTTAGGCGTCGCTGAGATGGAGAATTTGAATTCCTCTGCATTGCTAGGTAAGGCAATTCCAAATTTATCGTATTCTTTGGTGCGAATGATGCGGGCGGTATCCCCTTCGATGGCAAAAACGTTGCCGGCATCCATGGGGATGAGACGGGAAAGTTGCGCCAGCAGGATGTCGAGCATGTCATTGGTATTCAACGAGGACGAGATCATGGAGGCAATGTTGCGGAAGGCCTCGGCCAAACGGCGTTGATCGTATTACGTACGTAGCAAATGGACCCGGTCGATAGTGGCGCTCAGTGAAGTGCACAAAGTATCGATGAGATGAATACTTTCATCGCTTGGTACTACGCCTTGAGCAGGAACCAGGCTGAGAATCCCGATCAGAGAATTGCGGGTACGCAATGGGAATACGACCGTCGACGGCTTGGCGTTTTTGGCGACGGGGGTGGATTTGTCCGTCAGAGGATATTCCTGCGGGTTTTGCAGGGTGCCGTCGAGTAGATCACGCAGAGAAGACGAGTGATTGGGGAGGAGATCAGAGAATTGCAGCGAATGGTCAGGATCATTGGGGTTGAAATTGATCTCGCGGTGATAATCGGGACGCGTCTCGTTTAGAAGGCAGAGCCAGATATTGGAGGAAGGGAGAATCTCGAAAATCGTGGTCAGGGTAGGGATCAATGCGGCCCGCAAAGTACCCGCCTGATTGAGACTTTCGGTGGAGTTGTGGATCGTGTTCAGGGCGGCGGTTTGTTTTTGGGCTTCGTGCAAGGACGCTTCCGCGCGCGCTTCAGCAGCACGCAATTTGTCCGCTTCATGTTTACGCGAGGTTACGTTGTGGAAGATCAGCAGCCATCCTGAAATCTGTTTTTCTGGGTCGAGCAGGGAACTGACTTTAACGTCATAATAAGTAGGCTGTCGGCGATCATTGAGCGAGATCTCCAGCTCTTTTGGCGAAAAGTGGTCTATGCTCAACTCAAGAGAAGACAATTGCGGGAAGAGGTGCTCAATGGGTTTGCCAATGAGTAGATCAGGCCGGACGGAATTCATCTTACGGGCAGACTGATTCATCTCGACCAGCCTCTTTTCAGAGTCCACGATGAAGATGGCATCGTTGATCTGGTCGAGTACAGTATCGCGGGCAATGGGCATGATGTCCAGAATGCGTGTCCGCAGCAAACTCCAGCCGATAATTAAAATGGAGGCGGCAATGGCAGCGAGAAAGAGATAATCCTGCTGCAGCGAAAGCCAGTCTGGCAGATCGACCATGCTGAAGATCCACGGAATGAGGATCGCAAAGAGCAGGTACCAGTAGCGGTCTCGGGCCCAATGGGGGGCTCTCAAGTAAGCGATCAACAGCACCACGAAATCAGCTAGCAAAAAAACGTTCAGGTAGATCATTGAAAACCAGAACCAGTGTCCGTATTGGCTGACGAGATAGCCCGGGAAGGGAAGGCCGTTGGTTTGAATAAAGGCATTGAGTCTGAAAGCAGTGGGCCACAGATTCGTCCCCAGCAATACCAGATTGATTAAGGGCTCGATAAAGAACAGGGGAAGCAGATAATGGTGAAAGAGTTTGAAACTCTGCGTATAGGTAAGGATAAAATAGAGGTATTGGAGCGGGATCAAAGCAATAATGATGTACTGGATGTTTTCCCAGAAGATCTTGTAATCAATTTGAAAGGAGATCGACTCAAGAAAATATGCCAGAGACCAGAGGGAAACAGAGAGCGCCAACCCAGCCAGATGTTTTGCTCCAGGGATGCTGCGATGGCGCCAGACATAGAAAGAGATCCCCAGCGTCAAAAAAAAGATAAATACGGCCAGGCAGATGTTTAAGTAATTAGGCCACGTGTAAAATGGCATTGCGTTTTCTCTCAATTAGTTAGACCGAAAATTATTGTCTTTGTTATAATTATTATAACGATTGTCAGCAGAAAACAAAATTTACAGTTTTGTAGTCTGTTGAGAGGGAAACATTAGTGTAGTTTAGCGAGATCCTATGCCATTCAGTGATTATTCTTTCACCCCCAGCGAGTTTATCTTATTAAATGGAGACAAATTTGCTCCTGAGAAAAAAGGCGAGTCCGGATTGCCTCTTTTGTGTTCGGATGGAACCGTGGATGGAAATTACCTGGCAACCTTGATGGTGGCTGCGGCTATTCTGGCTACTGAAGATGAAAATGGGCTGACTCTTGAGCCAGTCACTACCCGTAAGCTGCTTGGGCTAAAAGAAAAGACCCATCTGATCATTCGGCCTGCTCAGGTAACTCCGAACTGGAATGGATTTACTCTTGAATCGGGGATTCTTTTCATCGCCAGTCAAGCTTTTGCGGTACCGGGTGATTACAGCGTGCGCAACACGGTCTACAATATTTTGGCTGAGGATCGCGCTCAGCCTTGGACGAAGATCATTGAACTGGTGGAATGGGGGTTGGCCAGCAGCAACTGGTTGATGCCCGTGGAAGGTGCGGCAGCTTCTGTTTTTTCTACTCCCTTCATTTGTCCGGCCAAAGTACGTGAGCTGGCACTGTCTCAACCGGCGGCTCCCGTGATCAACCTGCTGTCTACCTGCAAGAAGACGCGTCCAGAAATCTGGCGCCAGTTGATCGATGAGATCACGGAGGCTTTTCAAGAACGCGAGTTATAAAGTCCATGGTTGCGAGAGATAAAAGAGAAGGGTTTTCCTTCTCTTTTTAGTTAAAGCTATGTCACAACACAGTGTTTATTTATAGCTATTTATATTGGAGAGCAACAGTTCTCCTATAATTTTCAACCTCAAACTGGAATTTATCGGCGTGTACAAAATCGAGTTATTTACTCCATTCTTTTTTCAGTATTGCATATTGAATGGTATTTTCGTAGCGTGGTGTTCCATTAGGATTATTAACGAAAGATACAAACTCCATAAACATTCCCTCGCGGCGCATACCGAGTTTTTCACAGAGTCGCTGGCTCGATGAATTATAATCTTCTGTATACGCATAAATACGTCTTGCACCTTTTTCGCGGAATAAATAATCAAAAAAAGCACGAGCAGCTTCATAGGCGTAACCTTTGCCTTGATAGTCCTTGTTAAGCATCCAACAAGGACTAAATGTATCTAATACAACCGCTTTTTCTTTTGGATTAGCCGCTTCGGGGTAAGCATCTATCTCGCCAATGACCTTACCGTTCTCTTTCAAAACTATTGCGAAATAATACTCCTTTTCGCCGACTCTTTTTTGCATCTCTGTTCTTGCTTCCTCAAGAGAATTCAGTTTCATGCAAGCAAAACAATTTACCATCGGTTCTTTCAGATATTCAAATGCATCTGCCGCATCACTTTCAAGAAATGGACGTAAAATCAATCTTTTTGTTTCAATCATAATCTAGCCTCTAAATTTTTTTTGACCAGTGGAACTGCTTGCCTTTTCGACAAATCTCTACATTTGTCCATTTTCAATGCAGCTAATACAAAAGAGAGAAGATATTTCTTTTTTCAATATCGGTTTCAATTCCATTGCATGGTTGGATTTCAACTTTATAATTAAACTGAGTTTTACTAAGAAATCAACTATTTAGTAAGACATAACTTAAGTTAAAACGAAGACTCTCACAGGGTATAATTTGGACAGTTTATTCATCCGGGAACTTCCATGATCCATTGGTTACAAGACAAATTGGCTGAGCCATTTCGAGCAAAACGTCTGATCGCATCTGTGTTGGTGGCGGCATCTGTGGCTGCCCTGGGATGGCTGCTGACCCTGCCTCAAGGATTCATCAGCCTGAAGATCACCGCGGTATGGGTTTTGCTGGCGCTCTTGCTCAGCGCGTTTCTTTATTTTGCTGGGCAGCCATACCTGCAAAAATATCCCTTGAGCCGTTTTGGGTTTGCCGTGGTTTTGGGGCTGGGGTTGCTGGCCGCTTGTTTTACCAGCACGGTATTGACGAGTACGTCCCGATATATCTTCCCCTTGCTGCCTCAGCATACGCTGATCCTCACCAGTTCGGGCGGTGAGGTATCGATCCGGCCAGTGGAATGCGAACTGACTACATTGTATATCAATACATTCCAGGGTGCGGAAAATATCGAGCGCGCTGAGAATGGGGCTCGTCTCATCTTTCGCGACCCGGCGCAGGTGAGTTGGACGGGATGGACGGGCAGCCAATGCAAAATATACGTGCTTCGGGGCGAGACAGCGGCGACATTGACGGTGCAGTGGGATCATGATCCCAAATCCAGCGTTGATGTCGGTCTCTTAAATAAAGAAGAAACCCCTTTTGAGCACGAGTTTCCTTTACCGTTGGGGACGGAATTGGCCGTTGCAGTATTGCTGTGGCCGCTGGGAGCTTTTCTGACCGGCCTTTTGTGGCGTGGAATTCGTTTGCTTTTAGCGGTTTCGGGGGAAGCGAATGAAGACATGCTCATCTGGCAAAAAGTCTTCACGGGTCTCTGCCTCGGAACAGCCGCAGTGATCAGTGCTGGGGTGATCTATTTTGCTCAGCCTCGCTTGTCTGCACCTGGGGTTGACAGCAGCGTTTTTCAGGTAATTGGTAACGGGTGGATACACGGGCAGGTACCTTATCGCGATTTGTGGGATCACAAAGGCCCGTTGATCTATTTCATCGATGCTCTTGGCGTCCTGCTGGGTGGGGCAGGCGGCTGGGGAGTGTGGGCGATCACTTCAATGATCTTTCTGGCTGCCCAGGCTTTGCTCTTCCGTGTGGTTCAGCGCTGGGCAGGAACGCTGGCGGCCACGGGAAGTTTACTGGCTTTTTCTCTGACCGCCCCGGCGGTGATGTCTGAGCTCAATCTGGTCGAAACTGTCAACTTGTTATTTCTGGCAGGTGGCTTGCTGTGTTTACAGCATGCCCTTGAAAAAGAAACCTGGGCGAGTCTTTTCCTGGCGGGGCTGTGTGGGGCGGG